>Ga0256406_1000063_pt1 | contig 187851 bp, 157 predicted proteins | sample RumenRJG_03DNA_FD_185986 | JGI IMG/M metagenome (GOLD analysis project Ga0256406, IMG submission 185986) | Bovine rumen microbial communities from Lethbridge, Alberta, Canada - RJG_03 | ecosystem: Host-associated > Mammals > Digestive system > Stomach > Rumen | place: Canada: Alberta... | reverse complement strand
TCCGGAGGATGTGAGAAAAAGTTCCATGGTCTCGATGATGAATGTTCGGAAAGATTTGCTTAAATTTGTCATGCTCGAGAGGGCTGCTGCAACCATCTCTCTCAGCTGGATAAGGGGCTTGATTTTCGTCATAGTAACTAGTTTTGTCGTTACTACTAAGTTACTGAAAATCAAGCACTTATCCAAATTTTTCAAGCATTTTTTCCGCGGTTTTTTAACACTTTTTTCGGCTTTTGTTCAAGGTCGTTCGGCGGGTGTCTCTGGCACCCCGAAACGGGCTATTGTTGTTGTAATGAGTTGAAAATTATAGAGTTTTTAAGTTTTTAACGATATATTGTTATATATCGTTTGTCAAAAAAAATTCATGCATCCGGTGTACCGAATCCATGACTTTCATGCAAATATCGCAAAAATAATGGTTATAAAATTGGAATTTTGAAAAAAAGTTGTAATTTTATATCGTTTTAGGATATGATAATAGATTCGGCTGTTTTACATAGCAAGCTTAAAGAGTTCTTCGGCTTCAGCTCTTTCAAAGGAGAGCAAGAAGCTATCATCAAGAACCTTATAAGCGGAAATGACTCCTTCGTTCTGATGCCGACGGGCGGAGGCAAGTCGCTTTGTTATCAACTTCCATCTCTCGTGATGGAAGGAACGGCCATAGTGATTTCTCCTCTGATCGCCCTAATGAAGAACCAGGTGGATGCCATAAGGGGCTTTGTCACGGGGGACGAGGGCATAGCCCATTTCCTCAACTCTTCTCTCAACAAGGCCCAGATGGTCCAAGTCAAGGAAGATGTCGAAAACGGAGTCACCAAGATCCTCTATGTGGCTCCGGAATCCCTCACCAAGGATGACAACGTTGACTTTCTTCAGAAAATAAAGATTTCCTTCTACGCCATTGACGAGGCCCATTGCATCTCTGAATGGGGACACGATTTCCGTCCGGAATACAGGAACATACGCACCCTGGTGAACAAAATCGGACGGGCTCCTATTATCGCCTTAACGGCAACCGCGACACCTAAGGTCCAGAGCGACATACTGAAGAATCTGGGGATTCAGGACGCGGTCATTTTCCGCTCATCTTTCAACAGGCCGAATCTCTACTATGAAGTCAGGGACAAGGTCGAGCCGGAAAAAGACATAGTAAAGTTCATAAGGCAGAACCCAGGCAAGTCGGGAATCATCTATTGTCTCAGCCGCAAGAAGGTCGAAGAGCTGTCGGCCCTGCTGAACATCAACGGGATAGCGGCGGTACCCTATCATGCCGGCCTGGAAGCCAAGGTCAGGGCGGAGAACCAGGACAAGTTCCTGATGGGAGATGTCAACGTCATCGTGGCCACCATAGCCTTCGGCATGGGCATCGACAAGCCTGACGTGCGCTTCGTCATCCATTATGACATTCCCAAGAGCCTGGAAGGATACTATCAGGAGACCGGAAGGGCCGGAAGAGACGGTCTGGAAGGCAGATGCATTGCATATTACAGGTACAAGGATGTCGAGAAGCTGGAAAAGTTCATGCAGGGGAAGCCTGTTTCGGAGCAGGAAATCGGGAATCAGCTGATCGGCGAGACGGTGGCCTATGCAGAGAGTGGCGAATGCCGGCGCAAGATTTTGTTGAATTATTTCGGGGAGAAATATCCGCTTGACAATTGCGGCAATTGCGACAACTGCCTGCATCCGCGTCCTCATTTTGACGGCCGGAAGGACCTTGTCATCGTTCTGGAACTGGTCAAAAGCCTTCCGGAGCATTTCAAGACGGGGCATCTCGCCGGCATACTTGCAGGCGAGGACAACGCCATGATCAAGTCCTACAAGCATGATAAGCTCTCCTTCTTCGGTCTGGGCAAAAAGCACGACATCCGATATTGGTCCATGGTCATACGGCATGCTCTGATCATAGGGCTGCTGCACAAGGACATAGAGTCATACGGTCTTATCAGCATTACGCAGGAAGGCGAGAAATATATCGAGGCCCCTTATGAAGTAATGCTGGTAGAGCCGCGGCAGTTCAGCGAAGGAACGGACGAAGAAGAGGAAGAATCAGCGCCGGCGGTAAAGGCAGGAGCAGGAGACGAGACCCTCATGGCCATGCTCAAAGACCTCCGAAAGGATATGGCCAAGAAGCTGAAAGTCCAGCCTTGGGTCATATTCACGGACCTTTCCCTGGGCGACATGTCAACGCTCTACCCCGAGACCACCGAAGAGCTCCAGTCCTGCCAGGGAGTCGGAGAGGGCAAGGCTGTGAAATACGGCAAGCCTTTCCTCGACCTGATAAAGAAATATGTCGAAGAAAATGAGATAACAAGGCCGGAGGATGTCCGTTTCAAGATACGGAGGCAATCCTCCAAGGAGGAAGTCATAAAATACATCGACCGGAGAATGGACCTCGACCTTATCGCCGGAGCTCTCGACATAGACATGGATGAGCTTCTGACGAAGATGGAGAAAATTGTCTCCTTCGGCACGAAGCTGAATCTGAACTATTATATCAATGAGAATATCGATCCTGACGTGGTGGAAGAGATTTACGACTGGTTCCGCAACAAAGCGACTTCTGACTCGCTGGACGAGGCTCTCAAAGCTCTCGGAGGCGAATATGAGGAGATGGAGATCCGGCTCGTGAGGCTGAAATTCCTCTGCGAAGTCACAATCTGACGAAGGGCCCCGATTGATCAAAGGTCGATCCACCTGATTTCCGGGTCACGGCGCCACCAGGTCAGCTGGCGCTTGGCATAATGACGAGTGTCCAGACATATCTTTTCAGCCGCCTCGTCAAGGCTGCACTTTCCGTCAAGATAATCGAAGATCTCCTTGTAGCCCACGGTATTGAGCGAGGGAAGGCCGCGGAATTTTTCAAGGCTCCTTACCTCATCCACCAGTCCGGCATCCAGCATCTTCCCAACCCTTGAGTTAATTCTCGCGTAGAGTTCCTCCCGGGGCCTTCTCAGCCCGATTTTTTCGATCTCGAAATCTCGCTTCTTCGGCCCGGCAAGTTTGAAAGAAGAAAATTTCTTTCCGCTCAGCATGCAGACCTCGACAGCTCGCAGAACCCTCTGCGGATTGGCTATGTCAATGGTGGAATAGGCTTCGGGGTCCAACCTTCTCAGATCCATGCGCAGAGACTCCAGGCCTTCCTCGCGAATGCGGCGGCTCAGCTCGGCGCGGAGAAGAGGATCAGCATCCGGCATGGAATCAAGACCTTTGCAAACGGCATCGATATAGAACATGGAGCCCCCGCACATGACCAAGGTCTCATGTCCCATGGCGAAGAGGCTTTCCGAGAGGGAAACTGCATCCTCCTCGTACATTCCGGCCGTGTAATAGTCCGTTACCGACTTGAAACGGATAAAATAATGCCTCACGGCGGAGAGCTGCGAGGCATCAGGAACAGCCGTCCCTATAGACATCTCCCTATAGATCTGCCTTGAATCACAGGAGATTACAGGGGAACCATATTTCAATGCAAGATCAATGGCGTAGTCCGTCTTTCCCGAGGCCGTGGGGCCCAAGACAATGAGAAGACGCCGTGCCATGGGCTAGAAACTCAGGTCCTCGCTTCCGTCGAAGTAGTCCTTTCCATTGTCCGACGGCCTGTCGTCGTCATCATCATCGTCATCCTCGTCATCCTCGTCATCGTCACGGGAATTTAAATCTTCCGCATCATCAGGGACCTTGGCGCCGAGACTGTCCGCTCCTTCGCCCTCATCCTTCATGTCCTTATCCCAAGAGGAATCCCCCGGAAGATGTTTCTGGTCATCCGGCAGGTCTTCGTAGGCGACATAACCGTTCTCGAAATCAACCGGATTAGGGCCCTTTGTCTCGACGAGAGCGGGATATTTCTTGCCAGGCACATCTTCCACCGTCCCTTCATAGGTGATTATCACGCTCTTACGGTCGGTGACATCATAATAATATACGAAAGAAGTTATCTTCTTGTTGACGGTATCCTGCAGCGTAATCTTATCAACGGTGCCGGAACCAAGGTCGAAGATTCCATACCTTGCCACCACGACATCGCCGGCTCCAAGGGCCTTGAAAAGGATCTGCTCGTCACGAGGAAAGTCGAGGTCGTCCCTCAAAACCTTGTGAAACTCATACAAAGTCATGCCAGGCTTCAATTCATAAAGCCTTGTAAATCCCTTGATTCCCTTAAGTGATACTCTGAATCTGAGTGCCATGTCCTAATCTTCTAAAACTGATTCAAAGGTAGAAATATTTCCCTTACGTTGCAAAATAAAGTGATTTTGGGTAATTTTGAAATCGGTATGAACGCCATGGAAACTCATATCCGGGACACTTACAAAAGCATCGCCGCCCCCTCAGAGGGTCTGTACAAGGAGCTTGGCAGTCGTTTCATCGCCAAGTCCTTCCCGGTATCGTCTGAAACAGAGGCCATGGCCATGGTGGAAGCCCAGAGGAAGAAATACCATGACGCCCGCCACAATTGCTTCGCCTACCGCCTCGGGCCGGAAGGGAAGCTTTGGAGAGCCTCTGACGACGGGGAACCTTCTTCATCAGCCGGCAGGCCCATCCTCGGAGCTATTCTTTCGGAGGATCTCAGCGACATAGTGATCGTGGTGACGCGATATTTCGGCGGAATAAAGCTCGGCGTCCCCGGTCTCATCAGGGCCTACAGGAGCGCCTCTTCAGACGCCCTCGCCAATGCAGAGAAAGTGGAAAAGGTGGCGGTGAGGGCCTTCACGGTCAATTTCGGCTACGCATCCATGGAACAAGTTCAGAGACTTTTCAAAGACATGAGCCTTCCGCAGGAGGAGCGGGACTTCGGACTGGACTGCCGGATCAGGACGGGGGTGAGACTTTCCGCCGTGGACGTTTTTCTTGAAAGAGTCAGCCGGATAGACGGCTGCGAGGCGAAGGAGACATGAACTTAAACCAACATTTCCCATATGCCAAAAAGTTTGATTTCCATCCAGGATTTCACAAAGGACGAAATTCTCCATGTGCTTGAGACAGCTAAAGAGTTCGAAGCCAACCGTTTCCCGAACATCCTCAGCGACAAGGTCATAGCCTGCCTCTTCTTCGAACCGTCCACCAGAACCCGCTGTTCTTTCGAGGCGGCCGTGAATCGTCTCGGAGCGAGAGTCATAGGCTGGCCTGACAATCGCAACACCAGCCAGAGCAAGGGCGAGACCTTCGAGGACACCATCAAGATCATATCGAACTATGCAGATATGATCGTCATGAGGCATCCTACAGAGGGAGCAGCCGCCATCGCCGCTTCTGTGGCTTCAGTCCCTGTGATCAACGCCGGAGACGGGGCGAACCAGCATCCTACCCAGACCCTGCTCGACATGTACACCATCCTCCAGACCCAGGGAAGACTCGACTCTCTCACCATCAACATGGTCGGAGACTTGCGCTACGGACGTACTGTTCACAGTCTGTCCGAGGCCATGGCGGACTTCAAGCCGCATTTCGTCTTCACCTCTCCGGAGGAACTCAAGATGCCGAAGAAATATCTAGACTATCTCGATTCCAAGGGAGTGGCCTACGAGCAGACCTCCAGGATGGAGGACCATCTGGACGACTGCGACATCCTCTATATGACCAGGGTCCAGCAGGAAAGGTTTCCGAGCAAGGAGGACTATGACAAGGTCAAGGACACCTACAGACTCACCGCCTCGATGCTTGGCGGGGTGAAACCGAACTTGAAAATTCTTCATCCGCTTCCTCGCATAACAGAGATCGCCCAGGACGTAGACGAGACCCCGTATGCCTATTATTTCCAGCAGGCGAGGAACGGGATGTTCGTCCGGATGGCGGTAATTAGCTATTTATTTGGAATTCGATAATATTTGCTTACATTTGAGGAGCGCAAAAGCGCAAAGCCATTTAAAACTGTAACCAAAATGGATAAAAAGCTTCATGTTTTCTATGCAGGACCATGCCTGCTTCCTCAGGAGGTCTATGACCAGACCTGTGAGGCAATAAAGGATTTCAAGGGTACGGGGGTTTCCGTACTGTCCATCTCCCATAGGACGAAGGAGTGGGAGGCAGTAATGGAGGAGACCCGCCAGCTTTGGAAGGAGCTTCTTTCCATACCTGACGGCTATGAGGTCGTTTTCCTCGGAGGAGGAGCCAGCCTGCAATTCCTCTACGTCGCCATGAACTTCCTTGAGCACAAGGCGGCTTATGTCGACAGCGGCACCTGGGCGCACAAGGCCCTCAAAGAGGCCCAGGGTTTGGGAGAGGCTTATGCCATCGCAAGCTCAAAGGAAAAGAATTACACCTACTATCCTAAGGGCTTCGACATCCCCTCTGACCTGGACTATCTCCATATCACGACCAACAACACCATCTACGGAACCGAACTCCGCGAAGACATCGACTCTCCTGTGCCTCTCATCGCCGACATGTCTTCGGACATCATGACCAGGCCTGTGGACGTTTCGAAGTACGCCATGATCTACGGCGGTTCCCAGAAGAATGTAGGGCCTGCCGGAGTGGCCTTCGCAATAATCCGCAAGGACGCCCTCGGAAAAGTCAGCCGTTACATTCCTACGATGCTCGATTATCGGGTGCATATCGAGAAAGGCTCCATGTTCAACACTCCTCCGGTCATCAACATCTACATCATGAACCGCACCCTCAACTGGGTCAAGGAAATGGGCGGAATCAAGGCCATCCAGAAGAGGACCGAGGATAAGGCGAAGCTTCTATACGGCGAAATCGATGAGAATCCATTGTTCAAGGGTGTAGCCGAGAAGGACAGTCGTTCCTTCATGAATGTGACCTTCGTGATGAACGAGGGCTATGAGAACCTGGCCGACGACTTCCTCGCCTTCTCGAAGGAAAGAGGCATTGTCGGAATCAAGGGACATCGCAGCGTGGGCGGTTTCCGCGCCTCCATCTACAACGCATGCAGCCTCGAGGACGTTCAGGCCCTCACCGAAGCCATGCACGATTTCGCTAAATTGAAGAAATAAGCCATGAAAATACTTATCGCAACACAGAAACCGTTCGCTCCTGTGGCCGTAAACGGTATCAGAAAGATAGCAGAAGAGGCTGGACACGAAGTGGCTCTTCTGGAAAAATATCCTGGTGAAGCCGAGCTCTGCGCCGCAGTAGGAGATGTCAACGCCCTGATTATCAGGTCAGACAAGGTTACCCCGGCCGTCCTTGACGCAGCTCCCGAGCTCAAGATAATTGTCCGCGCCGGAGCTGGCTACGACAACGTCGACCTCGCCGCGGCAACGGCACACGGAGTAGTTGTCATGAATACCCCTGGGCAGAACAGCAACGCCGTTGCCGAACTCGTAATAGCCATGATGATTTACATGTACCGCAACCAGTTCACCCCGGCCGCGGGTAACGAGATCATGGGCAAGACTCTCGGCGTCCAGGCCTTCGGCAACGTAGGAAGGCTGGTCGGCAAGAAGGCCGAGGCCCTCGGCATGAAGGTGAAGGCCATAGATCCTTTCCTTTCCGAGGACAAAATCAGGGAAGGCGGAGCCGAGCCTGCGGGGAGCCTGGAAGAGCTTTATTCCACCTGCGACTTCGTGTCAGTCCATATTCCTGCCACGCCGCAGACCATAAAGTCCATCGGCTACGACCTCATCTCGAAGATGCCTAAGGGTGCGGTCCTGGTGAATGCCGCCCGCAAGGAGGTCATCGACGAGGAAGGGCTCATGAAGGCTCTCACCGAGCGCGAGGACCTTAAGTATATCACCGACCTGATGCCTGACAACTACGACCTTCTCAAGGAGAAGTTCGGACTCAGGGTCTTCGCTACTCCTAAGAAAATGGGAGCGCAGACCAAGGAGGCCAACATCAACGCCGGTCTTGCCGCGGCCCGTCAGATAGTGGATTTCTTCGCGACGGGCAGCCGCCGTTTCCAGGTCAACAAGTAGGGAGCGCGCCATGGTAAGAGTAAAGCCATTTGCGGCGGTTCGTCCGCCGAAAGATGTCGTGACCGAAGTTTCCTGCCCGCCGTATGACGTGTTGAGCAGCGAAGAGGCCAAAAAGATGGCGGGCGAAAAGAGCCTGCTCCATATCACCAAGCCTGAGATTGACTTCTCTCCGATCCTGGACGAAAAGGATCCGAAGGTCTACGAGGAGGCGGTCAAGAATTTCAAAGACTGGCAGTCCCGCGGCTGGCTGCGTCAGGACGGTAAGGAATGTTATTACGTATATGCCCAGACCATGGAGGGCCGCACCCAGTACGGCCTGGTGCTCTGTGCTCATACCGACGACTACGCCAACGGGACGATAAAGCGTCATGAACTTACAAGAAAGGAGAAGGAGGATGACCGCATGGTCCATATCCGCATCCAGAACGCCAACATCGAGCCTGTCTTCTTCGCCTACAAGGACAACGCCGAGCTTGACAAAATAGTCTCGGCGAAGGTTAAGGAAGAGCCGGAGTATAAATTCACCGACGAGAACGGCTTCGGCCACAGCTTCTGGGTGATTGACGATGATGTGACCATCCGGCGCATCACCGAGCTTTTCACTTCCAAGGTCGAGGCTTTCTACGTCGCCGACGGGCATCACCGCACGGCGGCGGCGGCTCGCGTCGGGGCGGAGAAAAAGGCTCAGAACCCTGATCACAAGGGGACGGAGGAGTACAACTACTTCATGGCGGTCTGCTTCCCGGAGAGCCAGCTGAAAATCTTGGACTACAACAGAGTGGTCAAGGATCTCAACGGTCTCAGCCCGGAGCAGTTCATCCAGGCCCTGCGCAAGGACTTCGACGTGAAGGAGGAAGGAACGGCGGAATTCCGTCCACGTCATCTCCACGAGTTCTCGATGTATCTCGGAGGAAAGTGGTACAGCCTTGAGGCCAAGCCGGGAAGGTTCGATGACAAAGATCCTATCGGGGTCCTGGATGTCACCGTGCTGAGCAATCTGGTGCTCGACAAGATTTTAGGAATCAAAGATCTGCGCACTGACAAACGTATCGACTTCGTGGGCGGAATCCGCGGTCTGGGTGAGCTTTCCAGAAGGGTGGACAGCGGCGAGATGAAGGTTGCCTTCGCGCTCTATCCTGTCAGCATGGAGCAGCTTATCGCGATTGCGGACAGCGGAAAGATCATGCCGCCAAAGACCACGTGGTTCGAGCCGAAGCTCCGCTCCGGCCTCGCCATCCACAAGCTCGCATAAGTCGCTAATCTCCGGAACGGAAAGAAAGTTCAATGGAATGCAGCGAGGCCGGCTGAAAAGCAATTCAGCCGGCCTCCGGATTTTGTATGCGCGTCAAGCTAGAGCTCCCAGGCGAGGGCTGAGGCGCCGAGAATGGCGGCGTCAGACTCCTTGAGCATGGAGAAGACAAGCTTTACCTTATTCTTCCAAAGAGGGAGAACATTGGCGTTCATAGCCTTCTCGATAGGCTCACGCAGGAACTCCTTGCTGCGGGCGAGACCGCCGAAGAGAACGATGGCCTCCGGAGCGGAGAACTCGATGAAATTCGCGAAAGCCCAGCCGAGCATCGTACCGGTGTAGTCGAAAATCTTCTTGGCAAGCTCATCGCCCTCCTTCGCCGCATCATAGACATCCTTGGAGGAAATCTTGTCAAGGCTGCGGAGAAGAGACGGAGTATCAGTCATCTCTAGCCACTCACGAGCCGTTCTCGCGACTCCGGTAGCAGAGCAATAGGTCTCGAGGCAGCCGGTCTTGCCGCAATTGCACTGACGGCCGTTATTGCGGACGACACAGGTATGTCCGAGCTCGCCGGCGAAACCGTCATGGCCATAAACAATCTTGCCGTCGATCACGATTCCGGAGCCAACACCGGTCCCAAGAGTGATCATGATGAAATCCTTCATTCCGCGGGCTGCTCCGTATGTCATCTCTCCCATGGCGGCCGCATTGGCATCATTGGTGAGAGAAACAGGAATGCCATCCATCTGGGCTGAAAGAAGTTTGGCGAATTCAATGGTCTTGGTCCCGCCCCAGGTGAGGTTGACCGCGTTCTCGATCTGTCCGGTGTAATAGTTGCCGTTAGGCGCACCTACGCCGATTCCTCTGATATTTTCCTCGGCCTTGGCATCCGCGATGATTTTGCGAAGAGCCGAAGCCACATCGGCGATATACGGTTCCGGCTCAGTGTAAGTGTCGGAACGTATGACAGTCTGGGTAACCACGTTACCTCTTGCGTCGACGACTCCGCACTTTGTGGTCTGGCCGCCGATATCAATTCCTACTACGAGGTCTTGTACTGCGTTCATATCTTTTTGCATGGCAAAATGATTATTTGGAAGCCGGCTGCTTCTGCACACGGGAGCCTGCTACCGCGAAGAAAAGTATGTAAGCGAGGCAGAAGATAAGTACCCAATAGCTGGACATATAGCCTGCCTTGTCTGCGATTCCGTTCTGGATGAGAGGGATGATTCCGCCGCCGACGACGAGCATCATGAAGATACCCGAAGCCTGGGCCGTGGACTTGCCCAGACCCTCGACCGCAAGGTTGAAGATCGTACCCCACATGACCGAGGTGCAGAGTCCCGCGAGCGCGAAGAGGAGCGCCGTCAGAGGCACATTATACATTCCGAAGCTGCCGTCGCTGAAACCAGGCATCTTGACAAGATGAGAAGGATCCGCGAACATTCCCCAGAGGAGAAGGACGAGGGCTACGCAGGAAACGGTGGTGAGCTGCGTGCGGCTGGAAACCGCTCCGGAGATGAAGCTCGAGATGAAACGGCCGATAAGCATCATGAACCAATAAGTTCCGGCTACGAAACCTCCGATCTTCACCGCGATTGAAGGGTCAAGGCCCGCTCCCTTGGCAGTAGTGTCAGAAAGATAGAAATTGAGGGTGCCTGGGATGCCGACCTCAAGGCCGACATAGAGGAAGATGGCTATGATGCCGAAAACGAAATTTCTGTATTTCAGAGGGCTCACGGCATCTCCCTCGCTCTCGACCTCAGGGTCCTCGATATTGAGAAGGCTGATGACAACGAAGGCGAAGAGGAAGACGGCCATGGCGATGTAGAGCACGAGATTCACGTCGCTGAACTTAGTGGCGGCAGTGATCTGGCCGACGAGAACGCCGACGAGCATAGGAGTGACGGTTCCCATGAGGGAGTTGAAGGTACCTCCGATCTGGACATACTGGTTGCCCTTCTTCCCGCCACCTCCCAAGAGGGTAAGCATCGGGTTGACCACAGTGTTCAGCATGCAGACAGAGAAGCCGCTGACAAAGGCGCCTACGAGGTAGACGACAAAGTTAGTTGGCCAGGAGCCGATCTTTCCGCAGAGGAACTGGATGAAGACTCCGATGAAGCCGGTCGCGATGGCATAGAGAGCCGTCTTCTTGTATCCGACTCTGGAGAGGAGCTTTCCCGCAGGAATGCCCATAAAGAGATAAGCCAGGAAGTTCATAGTGTTACCCATCATGCCGAGGGCGTTGGAGCCGTTGACATGAGGGTCAGCCTTCCAGATGTTACCGATAGGAGCGGCAAGATTCGTTACGAACGAAATCATACCGAAGAGGAAAATCATGGTGAGAATAGCCACCCAACTTCCTTGTTTCTTCGCAGACATATTCTTGATTAATTTTAGTTAATTATGCGAAATAGGTTAAGCCTTTTACCTAACAATCAACAAAGTTAGAAAAAGTTCTTTAAAAAACTTTCCAGGAATGAATCGATTAAACAGATTTTAACAAGAATGTGGCAGGAAGTGCTCCCAGGACAGCCCATGAATGGGGAACATGAGCCGCCTCCTGCCTCCGAAAGCCGCCTCCGAAAACTGCTTACAGCCTCCGGCTTTGCCGATTCATGGATAATTTCTATATTTGTTCTCTTATCATAGAGATATGAATCTCGTATTCACCACAATATTGGCGATTCTTGCCGGCTTCCCGTCGGGCTCCCCCCATAATGGCGGAGATAAGAGCGAAGGAGACATCACAGTCAAATTCGACACCTTGGGAGCGGCAAGCATAAGTTCATCTTTCAAGCAGGTCGTTCCCATCTCGGAGGAATCAGCCCAGGTAACGACGATTTTTGCGAAAGAGATCACAGACCACGGCATCCTGGCCCCGAAAGGCCTCTCCGCCATGGTTCCGAATTTCTATATTCCAGACTACGGCTCTTCGATGACCTCCACAATCTACGTAAGAGGCTTCGGTTCGAGAATCGACAATCCTGTAATTTCCCTCTATGTCGACGATGTTCCTGTAATGGACAAGAACAATTACGATTTCGACTTCCTCGACATCAGAAGGATAGACTTGCTCCGGGGTCCGCAGGGCACGCTGTACGGAAGAAATTCAATGGTGGGCGTCCTCTCGGTAAGCACCTTCTCCCCCGGCGACCTGAAGGGCGGAAGGGTCGCGGCCGAATATGGCTCAGGCAAGAGTCTCCGCGCGAACGCCTCTTATTATTGGAAAGACTACGGACTCGCCCTTGCCTTTAGACATTCAGACGGTTTCTACACCAACTCCTACGACGATTCGGACTGCGACCCCTACGACGGGGCCTCACTCAGACTGAGATTCAAGAAGACGGACCGCGGCGGAGTCAGGCTCGACGGCGGAGTCTCTCTTTCATGGCTCAAGCAGGGAGGCTGGCCCTACAGGCGGCTCTCGGATTCCCTTGATGCCGTGACCGGGAAAAACTTCAAAATCCTTCTCCCTGTCAACTACAACGACGACTGCTCCTACGAGAGATTGAACGGGAACCTCTGGCTGAAGGCATCTAAGGAGACGGAGAAGACCTCCCTGACCTCGGTCACAAGCTTCCAATATCTCTATGACCTCATGCGGCTGGACCAGGATTTCACTTCTAAGTCCATGTTCACGATGAAGCAGATGCAACACCAATATGCTCTTACCCAAGAGCTCGCCGCCCGGCCGAAGGGCCTTCCGGAATGGCTGGACGGCCAGGCCGGAGTCTTCGCCATGGTGAAATACAATGACATGGACGCCCCCGTCACTTTCAAGGAGGACGGCATCAATAGTCTCATCCTCGGCAACGCCAACTCACACATTCCTCCGAGTTTCGGTTATCTCGCCATGGACGAGGACGATTTCACGATCCGCGACAACTTCGACATTCTCACCTGGGACCTCGCCCTATATGACGAGACATATTTCAAGCGAGGGAAGTGGCTGCTGACAGCAGGCCTGAGAGCGGATTTGGAAGGAGGGCACATGGATTATTCTTGCAATTCGCTGATTCACTATCAGTTCCTTCCCGGGATGACTAAATCCAAGGCCTTTGAGACAAAATATGAAGGCGGCATCTCCGAGACTTATTTCCAGCTTCTCCCAAAATTGGGGCTCACATACAAGGTAGGCGAGGCCAGCTTCTGGGGCTCCCTCTGCCGCGGGTGGAAAGGCGGCGGCTTCAACACCCAGATTTTTTCCGACATTCTCCAGAACAAGATGATGTACGGTCTCATGGACGACCTGGGGGTCCACTTCGACAACGAAGTTTCCGTTTCGGCGAAGAACACAAGATACAAACCTGAAAAGAGCTGGGATTTCGAGGCCGGCGCAAGATGGAGCCGAAGGACAGCCTCAGGCCATGTTTTCGACCTGTCTGGATCCCTATATTATATACTCAGCACTGACCAGCAGTTGACAGTCTTCCCGAAGGGACAGAGCACGGGAAGGATGATGACCAACGCCGGCCGGTCAAAGAGCTGCGGGGCGGAAGCAGAGGCCTTATGGTCTTGGAAAGGGCTGGCGCTTTCGGCCTCATATGGTTACACCCACGCCACCTTCACAGAATATGTTGACGGGAATGACGACTGGGCCGGGAACAGGATTCCCTACGCCCCACAGAGCACCCTCTTCCTCAGGGCGGCTTACACATGGAAACTTTCGAGAGGTCCGGTCAACAGCATATCCGCTTCGGGCAACTTGAACAGGGTCGGGAAAATATGGTGGAACGAGGCCAACAGCCTCAGCCAAGATCCTTACTGGCTGGCCGGAGCCGACATCAACGTAAATCTGGGACGGCTTTCAGTCTTCGCCAGGACGGAGAATCTGACCGGGACCGGCTACCAGGTCTTCTACTTCAAATCGGTAGGAAACAGCTTCTTCCAGAAGGGCAAGCCGGCAAGGGCCAGCGTGGGGATCCGCCTCGATTTCTGACCTCGCTACGGCAAGAAGATATTTTCCATCTTACAAATGACAATAAACAAAGACTGACAGCTTATAATTAATTACATCATTATGAAAAAATTTTACGTATTCATGATGGCTTTAGCCATGGGACTGAGTTTCACCTCTTGCGGAGACGATAACGATGACAAGGACACAATATGCATCAACCCCGGCTCGACCCAGGTCTACTCCGGGACGATGACGGTAACCTACGAGGGCGAGAATTACGCCACTGACAATACCATAGTTTCAATGACCGGCGAGGAGGGAGGCAAGACTGTAAAACTGCTCTTCAACAAGGTGAAATTTGTGCCTCAGATGCATGTATCGCTGGACATTGTGGTACCTGGCGTCAAGGCTGTCGCGGAAAACGGCGGACTGAGCCTGAGCGGCGACGGGATAGTTCCTCTCGCAATGAACCGGACTTTCGAAATGTATTCGGTAAAAGGGCTGAGCGGAACGGTCAAAGACGGCAAAATGACGCTTTCACTCTCTTTCGGAAGCTTCCCTGTAACCTACAAGGGCACGCTTGCGGAGTAGAAAGGCAAATCCCCCTTCTGAGAGCCTTGGGAGGGAGATATTGAAACTTCTAAATTGTTTTTAAGTAATAAACAAGTAGCGCGGATTCGTTTTATAGTTAAAAAATAACATATAAAATTTGCAAATCCCGAAATTAGCCTTAACTTTGCACAAGACATAGGAAGTTGTTTTCATGTCTATTTGTTAAGTTCGTTTTATACCGCGGACGCCTGGCTTTGGGGAAGGCCGGGCGTCCTTCATTTTGTCCCCGTCCTCCTTTCCGCGGCCAATCCTGTCCAAGAGGGTCAGGAATTACGGTACTCGCTCGGGGTCATCCCAGTATGGGACTTGAAGAACTTATAGAAGACGCTCTGGTTGGCGAAATGGAGCTTGTAGACAATCTCTTTGATCGAGATGTCCGAATATTTCAGCATATTTTTCGCCTCGAGCACCACGAAAGAGTCTATCCAGTCCGGGGCGCTGCGGCCGCTGGCCTCTTTTATCAGCTTTGAAAGATACTTCGGCGAAAGGCAAAGTTTCTCCGCATAGAAAGCCATCCTGCGTTCCGATGTGTGATAATCAGTGACAAGTTTGATGAACTGGTCGAAAACAGTCTTGACCCTGAGAGAATTGTTGTCCGCAGGATCAAGCCTCGAATGTGGAGCCCTGTTCTGCCAGAGCGAGCCCAGAACATAGAAGACAGAAGAAATCAGCGAAAGCGTAGCTTCGCCTTTCAGGGCGATTTCCGAAGAGAGAAGATCGGCGCAAAGCTCGAGATACTCTCGGCATATCCTCAAATTCTCGCCGCTCAGAGGGATGACAGGGTCGTCAAGAAAATTCACGTTCCCGCTGAAGAGCTTTGCCATGTCAAAATGGACTCTCGATATGTACTCCTTGGAAAGGGCTACCAGGATGAAACGAATCTTCATGATGTCGCTGTTGACCGCCGAAATCCTGATGATATTGCCTGGAACGGTGCACATGAGGGCGGTGGCTTTTATATTGTAAGTCTTCAGATTTATGTCTACATCGACATCACCCTCCAGACAAAATATGGCAAGGTAGCCGTCGAAACGGCAAGGATAATTCAGTCCTTTGAGCTGCTCGCCATATGTCAGTTCAGCCACGAAAAAGTCGTCGCCTATCTCCGCCCCTTTGACAGAAGGAAAATAGGTCTTGAACTTTTTGATGTCCATGGTTTGCGTATATTCTGTCATAATGCTTAACTTTCGGTGAATGATAAGCTGCAAATAAAATGCGAAAAATATATTTTGTTCGTTTTATACGACAAAAAGCAAAAAAAATAGGCCTTTGAGGCATCTTTTTTAGGCAATGTGGCAACTTTTTTGATAGATATTTAAGTTTGCACGTAATCGATATTACAAGGAATATGAGAAGAAAAGTGACAGCAATTATTTCGGCGGCCCTGCTTACCCTTTCCATGGCGGCAGGAGCTCAGACCCTGACCCTTGAGCAATGCCGCGAGATGGCCCTGCGGAACGACAAGGAACTCAGGCAGGACAGCACGAAACTTGCGATGGCGGCCTACGACAGGAAGATAGCCTTCGCCAACTACCTTCCGAACATCTCGGCATCGGGGGCATACACATATAACAGCGACAACATCGCCCTCATCAACGATGACATGTCCGAAAAGCTCACAGGCCTCGGAACGACGGTCCAGACGGCTCTCGGGAGCAAACTTACGGCTCTCCAGCAGGCTATCGTCTCGAATCCCGCCGCCGCAAAAGAATTCGCCGGGAGCGCGATGTGGCAGACGGTGGTCGGAGCCATGAGCAAGACCGACGTGAGCACAACGCTCAACGCTCTGGGCAAGGAACTCAACGACGCCTTCACACTCGACATAGAGAATAGCGTCGTGGGGATCGTAAGCCTCCAGCAGCCGGTCTTCATGGGCGGGAAAATCATCGCCGCCAACAAGATGGCCAAGCTCGCCGAAGAGCTCCAGGGCAATCAGTACGATCTTAAATATCAGGAGGTGATAGTGAATGTGGACCAGGCATATTGGCAGGTGGTCAGCATCGCGGCGAAGAAGAAGCTTGCCGAATCCTACGCCGACCTTCTCCACAACATGAAGCGCAACGTGGCTATCTCGGTGGCTGAGGGCATCGCCACGGCCTCAGACTCCCTCCAGGTGGAAGTGAAGTCCAACGAGGCTGACATGCTCCTGACAAAGGCCGGCAACGGCCTCGTGCTTTCAAAGATGCTCCTCTGCAAGCTCACCGGCCTTCCGCTGGACAGCCAGATCACCCTCGCGGACGAAAACGCCCAGGAAATCGCCATGCCTCAATTCAGCCCGGAGAAGGGCTTGGAGCAGATCTACGAGGACAGGCCTGAGACAAGAAGTCTGGACCTCGCCACCCAGATCTACAAGCAGAAATACAATATGGCCAGGGCCGACATGCTTCCGAAGGTCGCCCTGACAGCCAATTACCTGATGAGCAACCACAATTTCCAGAATGGTTTCTCCAAGGAATACGGCGACATGTTCAGCGCCGGGGTGATGGTCAACATTCCTCTCTTCCACGGCTTCGAGGCCCTTAACAAGACCCGCAAGGCCAAGGCGGAGCAGCAGCTCTATTTCAGCCAGCTTGACGATGCAAAGGAGAAGATAGAGCTCCAGGTCACCCAGCTCCGTCAGCAGCAGGGTGAGAACATCGAAAAATATTACATGGCCAGGCACAATGTAGAGAGCGCCGAGGAGAATCTGAGGAAGGCCACAATAGGCTATGAAGAAGGGGTGATCGACACCGACACCGCACTCGGAGCCCAGACGGCCTGGCTTCAGGCGAATTCAGAATTCATCGATGCCGGCATAGACCTTCAGATGAACAATGCTGAATTGCTCAAGGCTGAGGGAAGCTACACCTCGGACAGACAGAATAACAAAGAATAATAGAAAAAGATTAAATAACCATGGAACACAAGCAGAAAACCTACAATCTCATCATAGGTGTACTTGCCCTTTTGGGAATCATTTTGATTATTGCAATTGTCGGATACTTTGTTTCCAGGCCGAAGCCGATAGTCACTCAAGGCGAGGCCGATGCGACCCACTATACCATTTCCAGCAAAGTCCCTGGAAGAATGCTTGAGTTTTACGTCCGCAAAGGCTCCGAAGTCCACAAGGGAGATACCCTCGTCCACATCGACTCGCCTGAGGTGGCGGCAAAGATCGAGCAGGCCAAAGGCGCTCTCGAAGCAGCCCAGGCAGTGAGCGACAAGGCTCAGAACGGAGCCCGCCAGGAGCAGATCCAGGGGGCGTACCAGCTCTGGCAGCAGGCCAAAGTCCAGGAGGACGTGATGAAAAAGTCTTTCGACAGGATTCAGAGGCTCTACGATCAGAAGGTCGTGGCCGCTCAGAAATATGACGAAGTAAAGGCCCAGTATGATGCTTCCGTAGCTCAGACCAAGGCCGCAAAGAGCCAGTACGACATGGCTGTGAACGGGGCCCGCAAGGAAGATAAGGAAGCCGCGGAGGCTACCGTAAAGCGTGCCCAGGGCGCCATGGACGAGATTTCTTCATATCTCTCCGAACTCTATCTTACGGCCCCTTGCGACGGCATCGTGACCGACATCTATCCTGAGCTTGGCGAACTGGTCGGCCAGGGCTCCCCTATCATGGAAGTCACTGACCTCAAAGACTGCTGGTTCACCTTCAACGTCCGCGAGGACTATATGCACGGGATGAAGAACGGAGACAAGATCACCGTCATTCTTCCTGCCCTTGACGGGAAGGAGGTCGAGGCGACCATTGACTACATCGCCGTCCGCGAGAGCTACGCCACATGGAAGGCGACCAAGGAGACGGCCATGTACGATGCCAAATCCTTCGAGGTACGCGCCGTTCCCGACGAGGCCATCAAGGCCCTGCGGCCGGGCATGACGGCCCTGGTCAAGGGTTCCAGCCACAAAAGAAACCGCAAGCTTGAGGAATAAGCCAAAGAGATTCCGGAGATGAAAGTATGGAATGACATACGCGGAGTGGTGCTCCGGGAACTGAGGATATGGATGCACAGACCTATCTACCTGGTCGGCTCCATAGTGACCCTGATGTTCTGCACCATCTTCTGCCTCACCTTCTTCAACGAGGGTATTCCCGAGGATGTCCCGGTAGGAGTTGTCGACAATGACAACTCCTGGGTGTCCAGGTACTTCATCCGGGAACTTGACGCCATGCAGCTGGCCAAGACCGTTAAGTTCGACAACTACGATGAGGCGGCCGAAGAGCTCTACAAGGGTAATCTGGGCGGAATAATCGTCCTGCCGCAGAGGATGAGCGCGGACATCCAGTCGCAGAAACAGCCGGAAGTCCACTACTACATCAACTCCCTCTACATCATCAACGGAGCCCTCGCCTACAAGGCGCTGCTCACGATGACGAACACGGCCAACGCCGCGGTCCAGCGCGAGGTCTACAGAAAGCTCGGCTATCCTGAGTACAAGCTCAGGGATCTTATACAGCCGATAGCGGTAGACGCGCACCAGATAGGAAATGCGGAGAACAATTACGGCTACTATCTGACGAATATCCTGCTGCCGGCCTTCCTGGAGATGATCGTAATCCTGGTGCTCAGCTATTCTCTCGGCGCCGAATTGAAATACGGCACGTCGAGGCATCTGCTGGACACCACCCACGGGTCCATGATCGACGCCCTCCTCGGGAAACTCCTTGTCTACACCATCCTCTTCACGGGAATGGGGATGGCCATGATACTTATTCTCTACAACTGGGCCCACTTCCCGATAGCGGGTTCGCTGTGGCACATGTTCCTCGCCATCATAATGCTGGTGCTGGCGAGCGAGGGTATATCCGTCTTCATCATCGGTTGCCTGCCGGTGCCGAGACTCGCGCTCAGCATCAGCGCCCTCTATTCGGTGCTCGGTTTCTCCCTCTCAGGCTTCACCCTGCCTACAGAGGTAATGCCAAGCTTCATCCAGGGCCTGTCGGCAGCCTTCCCGATAAGGCATTACTATCTATGGTATTGCCAGGAGGTCTTCTACGGAACAGGCTTCGCCGGCTGGTGGCCGCAGCTTGTCTCCCTGTCGATCTTCATGTTCCTTCCGCTCTTCGTGCTCTACAGGCTCAAGGGAGCTTACGTTAAACAGAATTTCCCGACTAACTAAGGAGGATGAAAATGGAAGAAGAAAAGAAAACAACATTTCTGAGGACCTGGTTCAAGGATTTCTGGGGAATCTTCCTCAACGAGATCCGTGAGATTTTCTCCGACTCAGGAGTCATCCTCATTTACTTCGTGGCCGGCCTCGCCTACCCTATGCTCTACAGCCTGGTCTACGCCAACGGAATAGTAAACGACACTCCGATGGCGGTCGTGGACATGAACGACAGCGAAGCCTCCAGGGATTTCATCCGTGAGGTCGACGCGACAAGAGAAGTGAGCGTCGCCTACCACTGTATGAACATGGAGGAAGCCCAGAGGCTGATGACCGAGAGAAAGGCCCATGGCATACTCTACATACCTTCGGATTTTTCCAAGAACATAGTCCAGTTCAAGACTGCCACTGTTTCGCTTTATTGCGACATGACGAGCTTCCTCTATTACAAGAACGACCTGATGGGAGTGAACCATGTCATGATAGACAAGCTGGGCAAGATAGAAGTGGAAAGATATACCAAAGCAGGCTACTACGGCAAAAATGCCGACAGGCTGGCGCATCCTATCATAGTTGAGGACCACAGCCAGCTTAACACGAACTCCTCGTACACCATCTTCCTGGTTTCTGCCATCTACTTCATCATCATCCAGCAGCTGATGTTCTACGGAATGTCCCTGCTCGTCGGAACCCAGAGAGAGGAGAACAGGAGCTTCGCCTCTCTGCCGGACCAGTTCGAAGGACACGGAGTCAACCGAGTCGTGCTCGGAAGGGGGCTCGCCTACCTGCTCGTCTTCATGGGCATAGGCCTCTACATTGCCTTCATAGTGCCGTCCCTATTCGGAATACCGATAAGGGGCCAGTTCTTCAACACCCTGGCGGCCCTGACCTTCTTCGTAGTCGACTGCATCTTCTTCAGCATGTTCTGGAGTTCGCTGATAACCAGAAGGGAAAGTGTCTTCGTACTCTTCCTCTTCATGTCCCCGATCTGCCTCTTCCTGGCCGGTTCTTCATGGCCGACTTTCGCCTTCCCTAAGTTCTGGAAGCTGTTCTCCTACATCTTCCCTTCGACATTCGGCTGCAAGGCCTACATCAACGGGACCGTGGCCGGAGGCGACATCAGCATCATAGGGGGATACCTGATTCACATGACCATACAGACGATCGTCTACTATTTCCTGGCCTGCGCCATGGTCCATATCGAGAACAAGATTATCCGCCACAAGGATGAGCTCAGGGAGATAAGGGACAGGCTGGCGGCGATGCATGGAATCGACATTGAGAAAAATGTCAGAATCATCGCGGGAGAGAAGGGTGCCGAAGAGTATTTCAAACGCACGAATAAAGACTAGCATGTTGAATATAAAGACTTTCCATGTCAACCCTTTCCAGGAATGCTGTATCCTCGCCTGGGACAGGAATCTGGAAGGAGTCGTAGTCGATCCCGGCTGCCTCGGCGGCACTGAACTCGCAGAACTGGAGTCTGCAATCAGTTCGAAGGGGGTCAAGGTCCGCGCCGTGCTGCTCACCCACGGGCATTTCGACCATATCTTCGGACTGACGAGGCTGCTGGAATGGCTCGGAGGGGAGGTTCCGGTCTATATGGATTCCTCCGACCAGGTCATTCTTGACAACGACGCTCTGATAGCCGGGAGCTTCGGCCTGCCGGCTCCTGATACTTCCTTTACATACACTCCCGTAAAAGAGGGAGATGCGCTCACCTTCGGGGAGACTTCCTGGAAAGTCATCTCCACTCCGGGACACACCCCGGGAAGCGTCTGCTGGCACGACGAGGCCGACAAGGTGCTCTTGAGCGGAGACACCCTTTTTGCGGGGAGCATCGGGCGGACGGACAATCAGTGGGGCGATTATGACAAGATGATCGTGGCTATCATGGACAAGCTTATGGGCCTGGACGGGGACACGAGGGTGATTCCGGGCCACGGTCCGGAGACAGACATCGCCGAAGAGCGCACCCACAATCCCTTCCTCCAGCCTTTCAACGAGCCGGGTGGCGACGAGCTCAATTGGGACGAAGACGGGCTCTCCATAGATGGCGGTGCCAAATAATTTGCTAACTTTGCATGGATAGCAAGGCAGCGTCATGCATATAGGCATAGCAGGTAACATAGGAAGCGGCAAGACCACCCTTACCGTAATGCTCTCAGAGCATTACGGATGGACTCCCAAATACGAGGCCGTCACATATAATCCTTACATAGAAGACTATTACAAGGACCTCCGCCGGTGGGCCTTCAATGTCGAAATATATTATCTGGAGCACAGGTTCAACGACCTTCTCGAAATCGAGAGGAGCAAGGAGACCATAGTCCAGGACCGCACCATCTTCGAGGGTGTCTACATTTTCGTAGCCAACAACCATGACCTCGGAAACATGAGCGACCGTGACTATGAGACCTATATGTACCTCTTCAATTCGATGATGTCGACCGTGAAGTTGCCCGACCTGCTGATTTATCTCCGTTCCTCGGTCCCGCATCTGGTGTACCAGGTCGAAAAGCGCGGCAGGGAATACGAGAAGAGCATGACGCTCGACTATCTCAAGGGCCTGAACGACAGGTACGAGAAATTCATCAATGAGGACTACAAGGGAAAGGTCCTGACTTTCGACGTGGACGATATGGACTTTGAGAACAATCCGGACGATTTCGCCAAGATAACGGACAGGATTGATTCCGAGCTCTACGGCCTCTTTCCGGAAAAAATTGAAAACAACATTTAGCCATGCACATAGCTATAGCAGGAAATATAGGCAGCGGCAAGACTACCATAACAAAAATGCTTGCGGAGCACTATGGATGGACTCCGAAATTCGAATCCGTAGACTACAATCCTTATCTGTCGGACTTTTATGAGGACATGGAGAGATGGAGTTTCAATCTCCAGATCTACTTCCTCAACAAGCGATTCAAGGACGTGGTGGACATTTCCAAGAGCAATGAGGTTATAGTCCAGGACCGCACCATCTACGAGGACGCGAAGATTTTCGCCCCCAACCTTCACGCCATGGGGCTCATGAGCACCAGGGACTTCGAGAATTACAACGACCTCTTCAACCTCATGATGAGTCTCGTCAAGGCGCCGGACCTGCTGATATATCTGCGTTCCACCATACCGAATCTGGTCGCTCAGATCCAGCACAGGGGGCGCGAATACGAGAAGGGTATCAGGATTGACTATCTTACCGGCCTCAACCAGCGCTATGAGGACTGGATCAAGGATTACAAGGGGCATCTTCTGATTGTCGATGCGGACCGCTACAAGTTCGGCAACAAGCCGGAAGATTTCGCTGCGGTCTGCGACATGATAGACAGCGAATTATACGGCCTGTTCCCGGAGGAAAAGACCGGAGAATAAGGCTGGGGAAGGATCACGCAGAGTCAGCGGCGGTCCGATTCTGAATAACAGCGGGTGGCTGAAGTCGACAGACCTACAGCCACCTTTTTTTATCAGGCCGGAGATACCCTGTGCTTAGAGAGAAGGCCCGCCGATTTTAATTCATATGCGAAATTGAAATTTCATCTCAAAATAGGATCGAAATCGTTATTTTTGCATCAGAATGAAAAATATAGAAAAATCGGCCTGGGGGCCGCTTGAATATATAAAAATCCGCGGCGCCAAGGCACACAATCTCAAGGGTGTGGACGTAGACATCCCGAGAGGGAAATTCGTGGTCGTCACCGGCCTTAGCGGAAGCGGAAAGTCTTCTCTGGCCTTCGACACCATCTACGCCGAAGGTCAGAGACGCTACATGGACACCCTTTCCCCTTACGCCAAGCACTTCATGGGAGTGCTTGACAAGCCTGAGGTAGAGGAAATCACGGGACTCAGTCCGATAATCGCCATAGAGCAGAAGACCACGGGCAACAATCCGCGGTCCACTGTCGGGACCATCACGGAAATCTACGACTTCCTGCGCCTTCTCTTCGCCAGGGCTTCCAGGGCCTACTCCCCGCAGACCGGCAAGGAGCTCGTGCGCTACACCGACGAGCAGATAGTGGACCTGGTGATGAGCGGCTACCAAGGCAGGAAATGCTACCTCCTCGCTCCTCTGGTCAGAGGGCGCAAAGGACATTACCGCGAACTTTTCGACAGCATGAGGCGCCGCGGCTACACCGAAATCCGCATCGACGGCCAGATCCGCGACCTCTCCGGCGTGACCCAGGTGGACCGCTTCAAGCCGCATTTCATCGAGCTGGTCGTGGACAAGCTCAAGCCTCAGCCGGGGGACGAGAAACGCATCAAGGAAAGCGTCGTGACGGCCCTCCAGCGCAGCAAAGGTTCCGTGGCAGTCATGGATATGGAAAGTGGCGAAGTGAGGCATTATTCCAGGCACCTGATCGATCCTGATACCGGAATTTCTCTCAAGGAACCTGCCCCGCACAGCTTCTCCTTCAATTCTCCGGAAGGCTACTGCCCACATTGCAAGGGCCTGGGGACCATCGTGGACGTCAACATGGACACGATAATCCCCGATCGAAGCGTATCCATAGCCGAAGGTGGCATCGTGCCGCTTGGCAAGATACGCGAAACCAAGAAATTCGACATTATCCGCTCCATAGCAAGAAAATACGATTTCAGCCTTTACGACCCTATAGAAGCCGTCCCGGACGAAGCCATATCGCTGATAGTCTTCGGTTCCGACGAACTTTTCCGTGTCGGGGACGGGATTTCTTCAGAAATGGAAGCCTTCCCCGGCTTAGTGGGAGATATCGAAGACAAGGTCACCTGCCCCGTCTGCGGAGGGACGAGACTCAACAAGGAGGCCCTCTGCTTCAAGGTTGACGGGAAGACCATAGCACAGGTCTCCGCCATGGAGATGAATGACCTCCTCTCCTGGGTCGACGCTCTGCCGCAGAGGCTGAACGAGAGACAGATGCGGATAGCGGCGGACATAATTAAAGAGCTCCATGAAAGAATACGTTTCATGCTGGATGTCGGGCTGGATTATCTGACTCTCGACCGGCCGACGGCCACCCTTTCAGGAGGAGAGAGCCAGAGAATCAGGCTTGCGACTCAGATCGGCTCGAAACTGGTGAACGTCCTCTACATCCTCGACGAGCCCTCCATCGGCCTCCATCAGAAAGACAACCGCAAGCTCATCCATTCCCTCCAGGAATTGCGCGATGAGGGCAATTCAGTCATGGTCGTGGAGCATGACGCCGAGACCATGTATTCTTCCGACTGGCTGGTCGACGTGGGTCCGGGAGCCGGAGAGAACGGCGGGAAAATCTGCGTAAGCGCACCGACGAAGGCCCTTCTGGAAGGAGTGAAGCCTGACCCGGACACCCTGGAGCACTGCATCTTCGGGAAGTCTCTGACGCTGGACTACCTTAAAGGAAAGGAGACCATTCCGGTGCCTTCAGTCCGCCGCAAAGGCAACGGCCTGACGCTCGGGATAAGGGGCGCAAGAGGCAACAACCTCAAGAATGTGGACGTGGACTTTCCTCTCGGCTGTCTGATCGGCATCTCCGGAGTAAGCGGCAGCGGCAAGTCTTCGCTCATCGAGGAGACTCTGATGCCCGTCATAATGAACCGTCTCTACAGGGCCAAGACCCGTCCTCTTCCATACGATGAAGTGGTCGGGCTCAAGAACATAGACAAACTCATTGAGATCGACCAGAGCCCCATAGGCCGCACGCCGAGGAGCAATCCGGCGACTTTCACAGGCGTATTCAACGACATACGCGCCCTCTTCGCGGACACCGTCGATGCCAAGGTGCGCGGTTTCGGGCCGGGAAGATTTTCTTTCAACGTTCCGGGAGGCCGCTGCGAGGAATGCAAGGGAGCCGGAATCAAGATAATCGAGATGAATTTTCTGCCTTCGGTCAACGTGGTCTGCGACGAGTGCCGGGGTAAACGCTACAAGGAGGACACGCTCGCCGTCCGCTACAAGGGGAAGAACATCAACGATGTGCTTGAGATGTCGATAAGCGAGGCTTACGAGTTTTTCAAGCCCGTACCGGCCATAGCCCAGAAGCTTAAGACCCTCGTGGATGTGGGTCTGGGCTACATCCGCCTGGGCCAGAGCGCCGTGACCCTCTCCGGGGGTGAGAGCCAGAGGATGAAGCTCGCCTCGGAATTGTTCCGTAAGGCCACAGGTAACACCCTTTATATACTCGACGAGCCTACTACAGGCCTGCATTTTGATGATATCAAGGTGTTGCTCGGCGTTCTGGGAAGACTGGTAGACCAGGGCAACACGGTCATCGTGATCGAGCACAATCTGGACATCCTCAAGAGCGCCGACTACCTCTTTGATATGGGGCCTGAGGGCGGAATGAAGGGAGGCAGAATAGTGGCAAGAGGCACTCCGGAAGAGCTCATCTGCAATCCGGAATCGGTTACGGGGCCTTACCTGAGAGATGTATTGGAAAATCCAGCGCCCTGAACGGCAGCCTGAGAGCTTGTGAAGAGAAACAGAAAGAAGTCTGATATGGAAAAGAATTTCAAGGTATACTGCAAGAATGACGGGAAGTCCTACGGGGTGAGCCTCGGGACGACCCTGAAGGAGATGGCCGGGAAGGCCGGCATCAGCAAGGTCAAGGACGAGAAGAGCGGCGAAGAGTACGATGTGCTGGCCGCCCTCGTGGACAATAAGCTCAAGGAATTGAGCTACTGCCCCTTCGACCAGTGCGTAGTAGAGTTCATCGGCTACAATCATCCGGATGGGCGCCGCACCTATAACCGCTCGCTCTCCTTCATTCTGCAGAAGGCTGTGAGAGAAATCTTCCCGGACAAGGTGCTATATATAGATCACTCTCTTCCGAGCGGCACCTATTGCGAGATACGGGAGACCGCCAAGAAGGAAGACGGAAGGGCGATAGCCTATCCGGTCAGCGAAGAGGAAATAGACAAGATTAAGGCCAGGATGAGGTCTATCGTGGAGGAGGATCTGCCTTTCGGTAAGGTCAAGATGAGCACGGAAGAGGCCACGGCCGTCTTCAGCGCACACAACCAGCCGGAAAAGATTGAGCTTCTTAACAGCCTCGGCTTCTGCGTATGCAGCATGTACGAGCTGAACGGAGACTTTGACACCTTCCACGGGCCTTTGGTTCCATCGACTGGGAAGATCAAGAACTTCGATCTGATTCAGTTCAGGCAGGGCTTCTGCCTTCAGCTTCCTCTGATGAACGACTTCACCAAGATCACCCCCATGCACCGCCAGAGCAAGATCGCATCTACCCTGGAAGAGTATTCACAATGGTGCGACATCATGGGGATTCATGGTGTAGGAGACCTCAACAGGGCCATCCATGAAGGTCATGCAGTCAAGCTGATCAACATCGCCGAAGCCCTACATGAAAGGCGCTATGCCGACATAGCCGACATGATCTACAAGCGCCGCGGCCAGGTCAAGGTCGTTTTCATAGCCGGGCCTTCATCCAGCGGAAAAACTTCCTCTTCCCTCCGCCTGGCCCTCCAGTGCATGGTACTCGGCCTGAAGCCGAAGGTCATCGAGCTGGACAATTATTTCGTGGACAGGGAGCATACTCCAAAGGACGAAAACGGGGAATACGACTTCGAATCCCTCTACGCCATGGACCTGGGTTTTCTCAATCAGCAGCTGAACGAACTGATTGACGGAAAGGAGGTTGAAATCCCGAAATATGACTTCAAGTCCGGAACAAGGACCTTTACGGGGAAGCGGATGAGACTGGGAGAAAAGGACATACTCATCATGGAAGGCATCCATGCTCTGGACCCGAAGATGATTCCTGACGTGGACCAGTCGAAGGTGTTCAAAGTCTACGCCTCCGCCCTGACTTCGCTCAATCTGGACGAGAACAATGACATTTCGACCTCGGACAACCGCCTGCTTCGGAGAATGGTCAGGGACAACAGGGTCCGCGGAATAACTCCGGAGTCCACGATAGAGCGATGGAACAGCGTGCGCCGCGGCGAAGAGCGGAATATCTTCCCATATCAGGAGAATGCCGACGCTCTCTTCAATTCCGCCCTGATTTTCGAGCTGCCTATGCTTAAATACTACGCCGAGCCGCTGCTGATGCGGATTGCGCCTAATTCTCCGGCCTACACCGAGGCCGTCAGGCTGCTGAAATTCCTGCGCTACATAGTGGCTCTACAGCCATCGGAAATCGAGGCTATTCCTCCTACCTCCATCATGCGCGAATTCATCGGAGGCCAGACCCTTTGATGGGGAGATGGAGGAAGAGGGCATGAAGATGATTGAAGTGGCGGCCGCCGTAATAGAAAACAGCGGGAAATATTTCGCAGACCAGAGAGGCCGCGGAGAATGGAAAGACTGGTGGGAGTTTCCCGGCGGAAAAATCGAGCCTGGAGAGAGCCCTGAAGAAGCGCTCAAAAGAGAAATCCGAGAAGAGCTTGACACGGAAATCTCGATAGACCGCTTCCTCATGACCATAGACTACGACTATCCCGCCTTCCATCTGAGGATGCACTGCTATCTCTGCCGTCTGAGCGGGAGTGGGCCGAAGCTTCTGGAGGCAGAGGATTCCCGCTGGCTCTCGCCTTCCGATCTGCTTTCGGTACGCTGGCTGCCCGCCGATGCGAAACTCATAGAAAGCCTATCTGAGAGCAAGGGAGGCTATTTGCAGATGTCCGTGTAATCTGAATCCATGACTATCTCGAAACAATAGTCCGGATACATTTGCTTCACCCCTGAAGAGACCTCTTCATAGACGGCGCTCCGGTCTGGGGCGTCGAAGCTGATGACGACGTCGAAACGGATCTTCTTAGCCTTCTCGTCCATGAAGAAGGCATGGACCTCGAGCACACCCTTAACTCCAAGACAGAAATCTCTGATACGCTTCTCGGTTTCCGCCTGTATCCCCTCCTCCGTGACCTTCGAATAGATGCCGACGGCCGTCAGGATGACTCCATAATCGCAATATACCTTCGAGGAAATCTTTCTGGAGAGGACGTCAATTTCCGCCACTGAAAGGGTGTCCGGCACTTCTATGTGGAGGGAACCATAATATTTGTCCGGGCCGTAATTGCTCAGCACTATGTCATAGACCCCCTTCACCTCTGGATATGACAGGGCTGCGGAACGGATCTTTTCGGCCATAGACTTGTCCACTCGCTCGCCCAGAAGCCTGGAAATCGTCTCCTGGAGCATATCTATTCCCACCTTGATGATCAAGAGCGAAATCACCGCGGCCAGCCAGGCATCGAGCGAGATTCTCCATATCATGAAAATCACGGCTGATACGAGGGTGGCGAAAGAAATCACGGCATCCATAAGGGCGTCTCCTCCTGAATTGGAGAGGGCGTCTGAATCCGTCTCGCGGCCTTTCCTGCGGCAATAAAAGCCCAGGAAAATCTTCACCAACACGGCCGTGGAAACCACGATGAGGGTGGCGGCGGAATAGTCCGGAGCCGAGGGACTGATGATTTTCTTCACAGACTCCACAAGGGCCGCGATACCGGCATACAAGATGAGGACGGCCACCACGAAGGCGCTTACATACTCATAGCGCCCGTGGCCGAAGGGATGCTCGCGGTCTGGCTTGCGTGCCGCCAGTTTGGCTCCGATTATCGTCACAGTCGAGGATCCGGCATCGGAAAGGTTATTGAGGGCATCCATCACTATGGCTATGGAATGGGCGGCAAGTCCGACTATGGCCTTGAAAGCGGCAAGGAGGATGTTGGCGACAACGCCGACGATTCCGGCCCTTATGATTGTCCTTTTCCTTGAAGTGTCTATTTCTTCCATATATTAGGGCCAGTGGCGCATATCGCCACTGGCCCGCAGATGCAAATATAAGAATTTATTATTACGCCGTTCTCTCTCTCCTCGGAATTTATCTTCCAAAGGATGCGATCAAAGGGCTCATGGCAGGGATCTCGGTGGAATCGGAGAGCGTGACCTGCCCTCCCCCAAGAACGTCTTCTCCGGTAACCGGGCCGCTCACAAACTCGGCGAAGTGGCTCCAAGGGAGTTTCTGTGCGGCGGAGGAGGCATTGATGAAGACAAAGACCGCCTCAGAGTCGGTGTAGCGGAAATAGGCGTAGCAATTATTCTGAGGGATAAAGTGGAGAGTCTTTCCGTGGCGTACCGCTTCCGATGTCTTCCTCCAGAGGAAAAGCCGGGAGGTGAAATCGTGGAGTTCCGCGGCATCTGCATAGGCTCCTCCGGCGGCTTTGGCCGCCGTGCGGCCTTCAGGGGTGAAGAGATTGACCTCGTCCCCTTCCCAGCCTCCAGGGAAATCTATGCGCTTAGCCCCGTCGCTCCAGCCTCCGTTCCTCGCCGAGAACATCATCTCATCCCCGTTGTAGAGCTGCGGGATGCCCCGCAGAGTTGCCACCATGCTGAGCAAGAGTTTCTGCTTGCGCGGATCATGGCCGAAGACATCACCGAGGCGGGCATGGTCGTGGTTGGCCGCGAAAATCATCATACGGGAAAGATCGTGGTAGATGAAGTCGTGGGAAAGGGCGTCGTAGACCTGCCGCATGGAATTGGCATCGGAAGGGTCTGTACCGCCGGCAGAAGCTACGGCCGAAGTCATGGCCCCCCACAGAGGGAAATCCATGATCGAAGGCAGATGGCTGTCGAAGCCGTCTGCATTGGCATTTCCGCCCTGCCAGTAGGCAAGCTGGTCCGGGGCGGAGGTCCAGCATTCACCTACGATGTTGAAGTCAGGATACTCGGCCAGCACGGCCTGACACCAGCGGCTCATCGGCTCCTTCTCGTTGTATGGATAGGTGTCCACGCGGAAGCCGTCAAGGCCCGCGTACTCCACCCACCAGACGGCCCACTGCTGGAAGTATCTGAGCACGAAAGGATTGTCAAGATTCATGTCGGGCATGGCCTCGACAAACCAGCCGCTCTCCTCGATGTTTCTGTCGTAAAAGGAGGCGTTAGGGTCGAGCTGGGTGCTGAAGACGGCGTTCGTCTGGGTGTAGGAGTCGAAATGATGGACCCAGTCCTTGAAAGGAGGGTCGGCCATCCACCAATGGTTCACCCCGCAATGGTTCGTCACTATGTCCATTATGACCTTGATTCCCTTGGCATGGGCGCTGTCCACCATTTCCTTATAGAGAGCGTTGGAACCGAAGCGAGGGTCGATATGGTAATAGTCGTCGCAGGCGTAGCCGTGATATGATCCCTCTTTTGCGTCGTCCAGGAGGAGAGGTGTAGACCAGATGGCCGTAGCTCCGAGGCCGGCCACATAATCAAGATGATCGATTATTCCCTTGATGTCGCCTCCATGGCGGGCGTTGTCATCGCCCCTGTCAGTTCCTTCGGCAGTGAAGGCGGTGGAGTCATTGGACGGGTCTCCGTCGGCGAAACGGTCAGGAAGGATGAGGTAGATAAGGTCATCCGTCGTGAAGCTCTTCCTCGAGGCCGAAGCCATCTCTCTCCGGGCGATCTGGTAAGGCCTGCGGAAAAGGTCTTTTCCATCCTTGGAGAAGACCAGCTGGCAGGTGCCGGCTTCCGCGACATCTTTGATCGTGACGTCGGCGAAAAGATAGTTAGGGCTGTCGGCCTTGTGGATTACCTTGACGGAAACCCCGGCGAGCCCCTCGATACGCACATCGCAGGAGGAGATATTCGGTCCCCCTATCAGAAGCTGGAGAGAAGTCTCCATGCCTGTCCACCACGAAAGCGGCTCTACTCTTGCTATCTGTGTGCTGTCAGCCTCCGGAATGTCCATCACAGCCACTTCATGATTTTTACAAGATATCGTCATTAGACTTGCAAGCATGAGGATGAGCGCCGCATTTATTGTCCTCATGTGATTTATTTTTCTTTCAGTTCGATTGCGAAGCCTCCTGAAGTGGCCATATGGATTTTCTTGGTTGTCGCTGAAGATACTTCTTCGCTGAAGATGCTGTAAGACTGAGGCTTGGACTCCCAGCTCGCATCCGGCCCGTCCACATAGAACCTCGCCTGGTAGGTCTTGCCCTCTGGAAGGAAGCCGAAGTTCACCTCTATGTCTCGGGCGTTTTCATCGGTCACGCCACCGACGAACCACACATCTTTGGCGCCGGCGGCATAGGCGGTGGCTCCGTTGACATAGCCCTTCATGCCGTCAGGCAGGGTCTCGACTCCCTTTGAAGCGGCATCCAGGCTGCTCTTCTTGGCCTGTCTGGCCACTACGACATAGTCCCCCGGTTCGGCCGCGAGATAGACGCTCTTTTCCCAGTCGAGGGCCACATCCTTGATGAACTGGAAGGCGTCCATGTGAGCCTGGTAATTCTCAGGAAGGTCTGCCGCCATCTGAAGAGGCGAATACATGGTCACATAGAGGGCCAGCTGCTTGCAGATGGTGGACTTGAACTTTGCCTGGACAGGATCCTGTTTAGGATTGAGTTTACTGAGGTCCATCTCGAAAATACCCGGGGTGTAGTCCATAGGTCCGCCCTGGAGCCTGGTGAACGGAAGCACGGTGACATGGGAAGCCTCTATGATGCCGCGATACTCGGTTCCCATGGCCGCTTCGTTGCCGATGAGATTAGGATAGGTCCTGCACAGACCTGTAGGGCGGACAGCCTCGTGGGCGTTGACCATGATGTGGTGGGAGGCGGCCTGGGTGACGCAATAGAGGTAATGATTGATCATATCCTGGGTGTAATGATGCCAGCCGCGAGGGATGATGTCTCCTACATAGCCGCTCTTGACGGCGTCATAGCCATATTTGTTCATCAGGGAATAGGCCTCCTCCATGTGCCTTTCGTAATTTCTCACGGAGGCGGAGGTCTCATGGTGCATAATGAGCCTGATGCCCTTGGAATGGGCGTAGCGGTTCAGGGCCTCAATGTCGAAATCCGGGTAAGGGGTCAGGAAATCGAAGACATAATCCTTCTGATGCCCGTACCCCTCCCAGCCGATGTTCCATCCCTCGACGAGGATGGCGTCGAAACCGTTGGCCGCGGCGAAATCGATGTAGCGGCGGACATTCTCGTTATTGGCCCCATGCAGTCCGTGCGGCTTCGCCTTGGAATAGTCCGTCACCCCGATCTGGACCGTAGGATAATCGGATGTGTAGGACCACTTCGACTTTCCGCAGATCATCTCCCACCATACTCCCATGTACTTCGTAGGGTGAATCCAGCTGACATCCTCGTAGGCGCAAGGATCGTTGAGATTGAGTATCAGTCTGCTGGAAAGCGTCTTGACTGCCGAATCCGTGACCATGACCGTTCTCCAGGGGCTCTTGCACGGGGTCTGCATGAAGCCCTTCCATCCCACGGCGTCCGGAGTCAGCCAGGTCGTGAAGGTCAGGGTCTTCTCGTCAAGATTGAGGGAAGTCGTAGGATAATCCACAACCCCCGCCTCATGAATGTTGATATAGAGCCCATCATCGGTGCGCATCTGGAGGGCGGTCTGGACTCCAGTGTCGGAGAAGATCTGCTGGGAAGCATTTCTGAGTATACCCTTGGCTTTATAGACAGACGGTATCTCGCTCAGGCGGGACTCGTTGTAATTGTACTCCTGGTTGTCGTAGTCCCCAGGAATCCACCATGCGGTGTGGTCTCCGGCCATGGCGAAGCTGGTCAGCTCCTCTTTTATGGTAAAATAGCTGAAGTCCTGCTGAGGGAATTCATAGCGCAGGCCCAGGCCGTCATCATAGAGGCGGAAACGGATGTTCATGAGGATGCCAGTGGAGTCCTGCTTCAGGGCCACCAGCAGCTCCCTGTAATTGTTTCTCACGCTGGACTCTTCTCCCATCACCGGATGCCAGACTTCGTCGAGGCTGTCCGTCGAAGAAGTCAGGAGGCTGAAGCCGTCGTGGAGAGATTTCGGGGCGCCGTAGATGGCCCCCTTCTTGTAGGAATAGTCACGATCACCCCTGATCTCGTAGCCGAGAGAAGAAGGAAGGATGACATTTTTCTCCTGATAATCAAGAGAATACATCGGGGTACCATCTTCCGAGAGGGTGAATTTCATGGTGAGTCCTCCGTCCGGGCTCTTCAATTCCAGAGCCTTGGAAAAATCAGCCGCCTGCTCCTTATCAGAGGCAGTGCAGCCCGCGAGGAGGGGGATGGCCGCCAAGGAGGCGGCAAGAAGTTTCGCAAAAATTCTCATTTGTCTTGTAGTGTTATTCAATCTTTATTTTAGTGTTATTCAATCTTTAAAAGGGGCGAGGGCAGAAGGAGGGTGAAGAGCACTTTCTTCATCATTCAGTCTTGGCGGCAGTCTCTTTCTTGAAGATCCTGTACTCGAACGGTGTAAGCGGGAGGCGTCCGCCTATCCTCACTGATTTTCCGTTCACGAGGTTGGTAAGGGGGATGTCGCGCCAGGCCTGGGGAACGCTGGCGGCCAGGGTGGAGTCGCGGACGTTGACTACCACGAGGTAGTCAGCAGCTTTTCCGTCTTTCTCGTACATGAGGACGTCATGGTCAGTGTAAGACTTCGGAGCTCCGAGATGCAGCTCAGGCTCGGACTTGAAAATAGAGAGGAGCCTGCGATACTCTTCGCGGACATCCGGATTGGCCTTCCAGTCGACCGGAACATAGTTAAAGAAATTGATCGAATCAGGATAGGCGGCCTCCTGCTCCCCGTAGATGAGGGCGGCTCCGCGGGTGAAGATGGCCGCGGCATAGGCCGCGAGGGCTCCCTTCTTTCCGCCATAGTCGCCGAGCGTACTGTTTTTGGCCGCTTCGTCATGGTTTGTGGTGAAGCGCAGTTTGAATTTTCCTTCAGGGATATTGCTGTACTCGGCGCTGTCAGCCTGGATCAGCTGCACCGCGGAACTGTCGTGGGCAAAGACGTTGCGAAGGGTCCCGAGATAAGTCCAGGCATAGTTGAGCTGGAAGCCGGCCTCAAAGGTCGCAGGATCAGCGCCCTCGGCGAGCATGAGGATAGGACGGCCTGCGCAGGCCTTGAGCGAATCTATGGCCTCCTTCCAGAAGTCGGCCGGAACCTGGTCGGCGACATCGCAGCGGAAGCCATCGACTCCGGCCTCCTTGATCCAATACTCCATGGATTCGATCATGGCCTGCCTCATCTGACTGTTGTCATAGTTGAGATCGGCCACGTCCGTCCAGTCCGTGCCTTCCGGGCAGATGATATTTCCTTCGGCGTCATGAGTGTACCAGTCAGGATGCTCCCTGACCCAGACGTTGTCCCAGGCCGTATGATTCGCGACCCAGTCCATGATGAAGGCCATGCCGCGCTTGTGGGTCTCCCCGACAAGGGTCTTGAAATCTTCCAGGGTGCCGAATTCAGGGTTGACCCCCTTGTAATCAGCTATGCTGTAAGGACTGTTCTTGCTCTTTTCCTTCCCAATCGGGTAGATCGGCATTATCCATACAACATTTGTTCCCAGGGACTTGATACTGTCGAGCTGAGGAATGACGGATTGAAAACTATTGTTCGGGGCGAAAGTCCTCGGATTGACCTCGTACATCACCACGTCTTGTGGGGCAGGCACTTCGTAGGAAGCGGCCTCCTTCTTGAGGGAGCAGGCCGGCATCATGGCGATTAGGGCGGTCCCCATGAAGATTTTTCCTATTTTCATCATTGTATTGTTTTCTTTAGGCAAAGATAAGCTTATTTCTCCGATCTGCGCTATTCCGGCAAAGATGAGAGCGCCCCGGGGCACTACACGCCTCGGCCATAGTCTCCTAGGATTCCGCGCAGGCGGCCGTTCAATTCCTCTTTCGAATCCAGCCCCTCCTTTCCGTCGAGCGGAAGATGGATGCGGTAGCGCCAGTAATAGCGCGGAATCGCCGGCTCGTTGATACGCTCCTCCTTCGGATCCCCCTGCCAGCGCACCGCCCCGTCAATCGAGAGCCAGTCCTGAAGAGGCAGGATGGCGAGTATAGCAGGCGACTTGGCATGGGCGCGGATAATCTTCTCGCAAATCCAAGGCTCGCAGAAGAGCGGAGCCTCCCCGCTCTGGCCAAGCATCTTGTGATAGAAATCCTCGGTAGAGCGCCTATCCTCCTCCCACCAGGCCCTCAGCGACGAGGTGTCATGGGTCCCTGTCGCACAGACGCACAGATAAGGGTACCAGTCAGGGTTGGCGAATTCTTCCTCAGGCGACTTCGGCATCCTCTGGATTTCCAGTGAGAGAATACGGAGCTCCTTCATCACCTCCGGTACGCAGGCCGGAATCATGCCGAGATCCTCTCCGCAGGCGAGCATCTCCGTGGAACCCAGCAGGGCGGGCAGCTTGCGCAGGGCCGAAGCACGCCAGAAATCATTGTGGCGGCGGAAGAAGAAGTCGTTGTAGAGCCTGTTGTAGGCATCTTTTCTCCATTGCTCGAGGGCCCTGTAGGAGAGGGTCTGCTGTCCGGCAATACGAGGGTGGTACCAGCCCGGCCTGCGCGGATCCTCGACAAAGAGCACATCGTCGAGAAGGCCCATAAGGCCATCCCTGAGGCGTTCCTCCCTGGAACCAGGCTCAGCGGCGGAAAATTTCTCCGCTATCTTTTTCTGAGTGTCGACATCTTCGGCAATCTTTCCACCTACAACGTATCTCGACTGGACTTCCGAAAGAAGGTCGCCGAAAATTTCGGCGAGGGCCCAGTCGGCGGCGAAAGGCTTAGAGCAGAAGTCCGGATCAAAGCCGAGATTCCTCAGCTCGCCGGCCGAATAAGGCAGGGCCGGATTGAAATGGCCCAGGAGCCCGTGGACGGCATCCATCGGGATTTCCCAGATACGGAAAAAGCCCAGGATATGGTCGATGCGGAATGCGTCGAAATATTCGCTCATTTTCGAAAGCCTCTGCTTCCACCACAGGAAGCCGTCTTGGGACATCTTATCCCAGTCGTAGGTCGGGAAGCCCCAGTTCTGGCCATTCACGCTGAAGGCGTCAGGCGGGGCTCCGGCCTGGGAATCCAGGTGGAAGAGCTCGGGATGCTGCCAAGCATCGGCGCTAGTGCGGCTCACCCCGATAGGGATGTCGCCCTTGAGCGCAACGCCATGCTTATGGGCATAATCTACGGCCTCCTTGAGCTGTCTGTCCGCCTCGAATTGCTCCCAGCACCAGAAGCCCACTTCATCCGGATGGGAGGCGGCATATTCCTTGACCTTGGCGGCAGAATATTTCGCCCATCTGCCCCACCTGGCAGTCTCGCAGGTCTTGTTTTCATCACGAAGGCAGCAGAAGACAGCATATGGCAGGAGCCAGGCCTCTTCCGACTTCATGAAGGCCTTGTAGGCGTCGGAGGCGAGGAGAGCCTTGACCTTTTCCGTCCGGTAAGTCTTGCGCAGCAAGTCAGTCTTGGTCTTGTTGACCCGCTCGTAATCCTCCTTAGGAAGGGCGTTCAGTTCGTCTCTCATAGCCTTATAGCGGGCGTCCGCGCGGCAGCCTGCCGCCGGGAGATTGATGAATTGCGGATGAAGGGCGAAGATGGAGTTCGCGTTGTAAGGATATGAATCTTTCCATGTCCCGGTCATGGTGGTGTCGTTGACAGGAAGCAGCTGGATGACGTTCTGGCCGCAGGCCGCGGCCCAGTCCACCAGGGCCTTGATATCCAGAAACTCTCCGACTCCGAAACTATCGGAGGTGCGGAGCGAGAAGACAGGTACGGCGGTACCGGCTCCGCGCCAGGGCAGGATCGGGAAGACCGGAGTCTGGCCGGCGAGGACGAGGGCTGAACCCTCGGCCGGAACATCGGCGCAGAAACGGTTCTCGCCACTTTCCCACATCAGAGGGGCGAGGTCTCTGCGGCCAGCGATGACAAACTTATACTCGAAAGGTTCAGTAACCCTCAGGCTTATCTTCCAGAGCGGAAATTCAGAGTCATCAAGGGCGATGAACTTGGTCCAGTTCTTAAAATGCTTTCCTCCGCCGGTAATCGCGACAGTCTGGTCCGGGCGGATTTCCGGCGAATAGAATTCGATGGTCACATTGCCTTCACCCTCCTGTGGCCGGGAGGCTGCACGGCGGAAAATCACCGATTTGAAGAACTTGGAATAGAACGGGGCATTCTCAGGCATGTCTAACCACCTGTCCCTGACCTCGAGGTTCTTCACCTCCTCCGGAATTCTGACCTTATGGCCGCGCCATTCCTTTGCAACTACCTCCTCTCCGCGGCGGACTTCGTAGGTGTAGGAGATTTCGGAACCCGGCCTGCGTATTTCCTCCTCACAGGCCCAAACTCCGCCGGGGAAGAATTTCATTTCCTTTGAGCTTCCGTCCCGGACCAGCCAGAGGCTTTCTCCCCAGGCTGTCCAATATTCGATTCCGAAATGTATCTTCATGGCGTATATCAGTTTATCTTATTCTTGAACTTACCCCAGCCGATGACCGGGAGAACGATGGCAAGGATGCAGGCCGCTATCCAGAACCACCTCACGCCCGTAAAATCGCAGCCTCCGTCTGGATGCTGAATCATAAGGCCGGAGACGATGTCCTGAAGACCGGCGGCGACATAACTCGATATGCCCACTATGCCGAGAGCCGCGCCAGTCGCCTTGCGAGGAACGATGTCCAGAGCCATGAGGCCGGCCACGATGCAGTAGAGGACGCCTATGGCCAGGCTGAAGAGGGCGACGTAGAAGATGTTGGTGAAGTAGCCTCCTCCGCTGAAGAGGAAGAGGCCGAGGGAGGCGAAGCAGAGCAGCCCCGAGATTATGACAGGGAGGACTCTGTTGCCTTTGAAGACCTTGTCGGAGAGCCAGCCGGCGAGGATGGTCCCGACTATGCCGAAGGCCTCAGAGAAGGCTACGATCTGGGTTGAGGCTTCCAGCGAGAAAGCTTTGGACTTCTGCAGGAAGAGGACGCCCCAGCCGCTGACGGCATATTGGGTTATGTAGACAAAGGCGCTGGAGAGAGCTATCACCCAGATGCCCGGATGGGTGATGACGCTCTTCTGGAGGACCCTCGTTGGCTTGCTATCGCTTCCGGCCGGAGTCTCGCCTGAAAGCTCCTGCACCGTAGGCAGGCCCTGGCTCTCGGGATTGTCAGAGACGAAGACCACCACGACCACGGCCCCGACGAGGCCGCCAAGGGCGGCGAAGAGGAAGCCGAACTGCCAGCCTATCTTGGCCGCGACGGCTCCAATGAAAACGAAGGTGACGGCCTTCCCGATGTAAGGGGTCGCGCTGAAAAGGCTGTAGTAAGATCCCCTGGCCGAGAGCGGGAACCAGCGCGAGAGGCTGATCACTCCCGGGGGCGAACCCATACTCTGGGCCCAGCCATTCACGCCCCAGAGGAGGGCGAAGGCGATGAAGATGACCGGAGTGGATATTGCCGTGTGCAAGAGTCCGAGGCAGCCCAGGATAAGATTCACGGCTGCGGAAGCGAGCAGGCCCGTCGCCATGAACCTTTTTATGTTGCAATAATCCGCTATGAAGCCGTTGACGAATTTTCCGACCGCATAGACAAGAAGCATGGCCGAACCGATGACCCCGAGCTGGCCGGCCGTCATTATTCCCCCGTCAATGATAGGCCCCTTCACTACGCTGAGGGTCATCCTGCAGACGTAATAGAGGCTGTAGGCCGCCACCGCGCCCCAGAAGGTACGGGAACGAAGCCGCTTATATGTGCGGACAACTTCTTTCTCAGGAACTCTCGCTTCTGAAGGCTTGGATATCCTGTAATAATTGTATAGTCCCATCTCTCTTGTGTTCTATGCTGAGGGTCTGCGCTTCCAGTTGAGCAGCGGAAGCAGGAAGGAAATGACCGCCGCCCCTATCCAGAAAATGGCCGCATGGCTGAAATCATAGACCTGGGTGCCGTCGGCGAGGGTGCTGATGTTGTTGTCTATCAGCTGCCCCGAGACAATGTCCTGGATGCCGGCGGCCGCGTAACTGGCTAAACCGACGATGCCGAGCGCAGAGCCCGTCGCCTTGCGTGGCACAAGTTCTACTGCCATGAGCCCTCCGACAAAGCAGATGAGAACTCCGATGGATATTCCGAAGAGTATCATGGCCAGGATGTTGATCGCCAGCCCCTTGCCCGAGTAGAGGAAGAGGGCCAGGGAAATGGCTTCGAGAATGCCGGCGAGGAGGGCCGGATATTTGCGGTTGCCCCTGAAGAGAGAATCAGAGAGCCAGCCCGAAAAGACGGTGCCCAAGACACCGAAAATCGTGTTGACTCCGATTATGAGTCCGGCCATTTTGATGTCGAAACCCTTGACCTTCTGGAGGAAGAGCATGCCCCAGCCGTTGATGGCGTACCGGGACATATACATGAAGGCGCTGGAGGCGGCAAGTATCCAGACTCCGGGGTTGCGGAGGACGGCTTTCTGGATTTCTTTCACCTCCCTCGCGGAAGATTCCCTGTCCGCAAGTTTCTCCGCAGCCTCGGACTCATATTCTTCCTGGGTCTTTTCTCCAGAGATAACCTCAACCGGCGGGAGGCCCTGGCTCTCTGGCGTGTCTCTCAGCCAGAAAAGGATGAGAATGACTCCGAGAATGCCGGCTATGGAAGCTCCGGCAAAGCCCCATTGCCAGCCGAAGGCGCCCACGATCAAGCCCACGAAGATGAAGGAGAGTCCCTCTCCGAAATTATGGCTGGCACTGAAGAAGCCGTAGAAAGTTCCCCTGATTTTAAGCGGAAACCATCTGGAAAGGCTTATGATGGCAGGAGGGGCACCCATACTCTGAGCCCAGCCGTTGATACACCAGGTTATGGCGAAGACCGTCATGAAAACGAGGCTGGGGAGAGAGGCTTCTTTCTCGGCGAAGCCCATGCAGCCCATAATGAAATTGGCCAGGGTGCTGACCGCAAGCCCTGTAGCCATGAACCTTTTTATGTTGCTGTAGTCTGCCAGGAAGCCGTTGACGAATTTGCCGATGGCGTAGGAGAAAAGCAGGCAGCTGGAGATTATTCCGAGCTCTCCGGCATTGAGGATGCCTCCGTCTATGATAGGTTCCTTGACTACGTTGAGAGTCGTCCGGCACACATAATACAGGCTGTAGCCGAGGGTGGCGGCTATGAAGGCTTGTATGCGGTCTTTTTTGTAGACCTTTTCGCTGTAGATCTGGAAGTCAGCCTTCGGGCTGGTCTTGTAGAAATCAAGAAACTTGCTCATATTATTTCCGGGCACGACAAATTTAACAATATTTTAAGTAATTTTGCCTTACTCTTAAAAGGATTTGAGAAATGAACAGATTTCTGAGCATAGCGTACACAGTCGCCGCGGTCTTGATTTTTTCTGTCGGACAGACCTCAAAGGCACAGACAAATTACAATTTCACGGAGGCCTCAGACCTCACTCTTGTCGGAAAACTCATGCCCGACACCCCCTGCCCTTATGCCAGGGTCGACACGGTGCGCTTCAAGGGTTTCACCGAAAAGGAGAATTTCCAGGTAAGGATGGCCACGGGGCTTTCGGTCGCCTTCAAGACAGACTCTAAGAAAATCACCGTCAAGGCTGAATATGGCCAGATCCAAAATACAAGCAACGCCAATTTCTTTGCGTCGAGGGGCTATGACCTCTATATCAAGAAGGATGGAAAATGGCTCTGGGCGGGCTCCGGCTGCCCTACTTTCATGAATGAAAACGGGAAAAACACCACAATAGTCGAGAACATGGACGGAAGCATGCATGAGTGCCTGCTCTATCTGCCCCTCTATTCCGAGCTCAAGTCGGTTAAGATAGGGACTCTTTCCGGCTCCGTCATCGAGCCTCTGGAGAATCCGTTCAGATACAGAATCGGAGTTTTCGGGTCCAGCTATACCCATGGCTCTTCGACTTCCAGAGCCGGCATGACTTATCCTGCCCAGTTCTCAAGGCATACGGGGCTCCAGCTCCTGAGCCTCGGCTGCAGCGGCAACTCCAAACTCCAGCCATATTTCGCGGACGTGCTTGCCGCGGCGCCCGACATCGACGCCTTCCTTTTCGACTCTTTCTCGAATCCTTCTCCTGAGCAGATCAGACAGAGGCTCTTCCCCTTCATCGAGAAGATTCAGGCCGCGCATCCCGGCGTGCCTCTGATTTTCCAGCAGACTATCCGCCGCGAAAACCGCAACTTCGACACCAAGAGAGATGCCGAAGAAAGGGCGAAAATCGCAACCGCCGACAGCATGATGAGGCTTGCAGTGAAGAAGTACAAGGATGTCTACTTCATCCATCCGGACGCTACAGCTCCAGACCATGAGGCCAGCGTCGACGGCATCCATCCGAGCAACTACGGCTATGGACTCTGGTCAGAGTCCATCGAAAAGCCCGTCCTGAAGATTCTCCGCAAATACGGCATCAGATAGCCCCCGCCGACCTGCCCCCGCCAGCCCCATTCCGCCGACTCGCCCCGCCGACTCAGCTCCAACGACTCAGCTCCAACGACTCAGCCCCGGCGGCCTCGCTAACTGACTTCGACGGCAGCCACCGCCATGTGCAGCCCATCCCGTAACTAACTGATAATCAGCATGCATTTTTAAAGCTTGCACATCGAGGACCGGTTTCGAGGTTCACGATGTGCAACGCCTTTTGTAAGTCGCTGATAATCAAGCCTCTATTTTTCGGCTGCACATGGCGTACCTGAAAACAGGTGGTGCAATTCGATTTTGGACACGGCGGGGTTAGTACAGGCGCTTGAGCCAGTCGGCGATGAGGGCGAGGGCTCCGGGGGCGAAGGTTTCTTCGATGCCCTTGTATTCGGAAGGGCTGCCGGTTTCGCAATGCTGGAAGAGGTGGTTGACGCCCTCGACGGCGTGGATCTCCTTAGGGCCGCCGAGCCCCTTGCGCAGGAGGCCCAGGTTTTCCTCGCAATTGACCTGCCAATCCTTCGTGCCGTTCAGCGCGAGCACCGGGCAGGTGATCTTGCCGAGCCGGTCCGAAAGGTCCAGGGCAAGGGTACAGCGCATGTATGGGGTGGCGCACTGCGCCTTCACAGCCTGGAGGTTCTGGCGGAGCTCCGCCGGCAGCCCGGCAGAAACCTGTGATACAGAAGATTCCGAAGAAACCGTGGCAGAAGATTCTGAAGAAGCAGAAGCCCCAGAAGATGCCGCGCCAGAAGACCCCGAAGATGCCCCGGCAGAAGATTTCGCCGCAGATGCCGCAGACGCCGCAGGCGCCCCGGCGGAATCCCCGGCCTTGGCCGCGTCGAAAATCCGCTCGAGCTCCTTGCAGTAGAGGCCGACGACCTCCTCGGAATACCCCGCCTGCCCCAAGGCCAGCCGGTTCTGCGCCAGCAGGGTCTTCTCACCCGAGACCACGTTGCCCGCCAGGCTCACGACGAAGTCCACCTTCCCCTCCGCGGCCAGCATCAGCGCGATGGTGCCGCCCTCGCTGTGCCCCAGCACACCGACCCGGTCGAAGCGCGAACGAAGCAGATTGACCCCCGCCAGCGCATCGCCCTCGAAGTCCTCCGTCGTGGCGCCCGTCAGCTCGCCCGTCGACTCCCCGTAGCCGCGGTCGTCATAGCGCAGCGTGGCGAAGCCCTGACGCGCCAAAGCGTCCGCGATGACCGCAAAGGGCCTGTGCTCGAATATCTCCTCGTCCCTGTTCTGCAGGCCGCTGCCCGTGACCATCAGCAGCACCGGCGTCTCGCGCGTGCAGCCCGGCGGCGTGACCAGGGTCCCCTTCAGTACGGCATCGCCGTTGCGGAAGCTCACCTCCTCGGTCCGATACGGGAACGGAGGGACCGGCGTCTGCGGCCGGTTGAGCCGCGCCACGCCCGGCTTCAGCGTCAACGGAATGGAAACGCCGTTCTGCCGGAAGGTCCCCACTATCATGGTCCCGAGGCAGACCCCTTCGTAGCGGACTCCGATCGACGGCACCGAAAAACCGATGCCCGTCGCGGTCCGCTCCAGTTCGCCCTTTATGCCCATGCCCCCCTGGTCCGGGGAGTCCAGGGTGCAGGCGTCGCCGTCGATGTGGAGCACCAGCCGCAGTTCGGTCCCCTCCACCTTCAGCCTGCCCGACCAGGCACCGTTCACCTGTAGGTCCTGCGCCCAGGCAGCAACCGCCACGAGGCTCGCAATCAAAACGACCATGAATCTTTTCATGGAGGCCAAGGTAGCAAGATTTTCGTCTCCATGGAACCGTCGGCTCCGATGAAGGATGAATTTTGTATATTTGCGAAGATGCGAAAGAAAGAATCACTAAAATGACCATAGACATGAAAAAACCATTGACATTGCTCGCCGTCCTGCTGACGCTGGCAGGCTGCGGCACCGGGGGAAAGAAGAACGCAGAGACGGTCCAGCCTCGCAAGAGCGTGGTCGTCTACTATTCACAGACGGGCGGGACCGAGAAGGTCGCCAAGGAATTCGCTAGGCAGCTCGGGCTCGACACGCTCATCAAGGTCGAGCTCGCAAATCCATACGACGGCACCTACGACGAGACCATCGCGCGCTGCCAGAAGGAGATGGAGGGCGGCGAGGTATCTCCGCTGAAGGCCCCGGGCGTAGACGTGGCCGCCTGCGACACCGTCTTCCTCGGCTATCCGATATGGTTCGGGACCTACGCCTTGCCGATAAAGTCGCTCCTGAAGGAGGTCAACCTCGACGGCAAGGTCGTCGTTCCATTCTGCACCTTCGGCAGCGGCGGGCGCCAGAGCGCGGAGGCCGACCTCAAGGCCGCGCTTCCGAATTCCACGGTTCTCCCGAGCTACGGTGTCCGCGCGGCGAGGGTAGACAAGGCCCCGGCCGAAATCACGAAGTATCTGATCGCCAACGGGATGCTGAAGGGCGAGGTCGAGACCCTGCCGGATTTCTCGGCCCAGAGAAAGGTCACGGCGGAGGACGCGGCGCTCTTCGAGGCGGCCTGCGGGGACTACCAGATGCCGCTCGGCACGCCAGACACCGTCGGCGAGCGTGAGACCCCGGACGGGACCGAGTACATGTTCAAGACGAAGTCCGCAGGCCCGGACGGCAAGGAATCCGTGTTCACCATCTACGTCATCCGTGGCAAGGAGGAGGGCGCCAAGCCCGAGTTCACCGAGGTCGTCAGGTAACCCAGCCGACCAGGCGGGACAAGTTCCCCCAGGCAACAGGCCCCTTGGCGGGCGCCACCAGATTGCACCGTCGTCCAGTCATGGGCGCACGGTGCAATTTGCTACATATTCGCCCGTGCCCACCATGCAAACAGATCCTTATGCAACTCGCCGACACTCAGACAAATAACTCAGTCTCGTCCTTTCACAGAAACACCCGCATCATCATGAAAGCAGCCAATCTATGGCTGAAACAATTAGCGGCGCTTGATGTCCTTTTCCAGAATGGCGCCGATAAGGCTCTCTATGTAGCTTCGCTTGTTTCTCAGCCGCTGGAGTTCCGGGAATCCTCCGGTTGTGATATAGTCCATGAAGGCTCTCTTGCGGGATGCTTCCGCCTTTGTCGTGATGCCAGTGGTGTCTATATGATGATAGGAGCAATATTCAGAGAAAGAGAAGGGGAAAAGGCGGATTTCGTTGTAACGTCCCGTCAAGTGGGTCGCAAGTTCGCTGCTGAGCAGTTTAGCGTTGCTACCTGTGACGAAAACCCTCATCCCGCTTCTAAGCAGACGATTCACAAAGAGATGCCATCCGTCAACGTCCTGAATTTCGTCGAGATAAAGATAAAAATAATTATTGAATTCCGATAAAATGGAGTATTAGGGCAAATCGCCATCTTACGCATCTATGGTTCTTGCCGAGGTAAGGTGGATTCCATTAGGTTGATGTTCACCACTGCCAACATGCGCCAGCGGCCTATTTTCAAGGCCGAACCGCTGGAAAGTTACCAAACGTTGGTAACTTTGCCGAAAATTGGGATAGATGAAGAACACGTCGGTCGCACTAGGGCACGAAGGGATGGACATCGGATGACATTTCAAGACAAAATCTATTTTCAAGGCATAAATCCATGGAAAAGACAAAGGTAAGCCTGGAGTCCCTGCAGGCCGACGACAGGGAGCAGTTCATAAGCGACAACCAGTGGGCGTTCAGGTACGGCGCCCAGATCGAGTTCGGGATGAGGGACAACCGTTGCGAGGAGGGTGAGGAGACGATCTCACGCCGGACGATCGAGAATTCTATCGACGGGAAGAACGCTGAGGCGTACAGGATCGTCGTGGACGGCAAGAAGGTCGGTGGCCTTGTCCTCCAGATAGATCGGAAGGAGGCGAAAGGCGACCTCGACCTGCTCTTCGTGGCACCGGAATGCCATGGAAAGGGCATCGGACAGGCCGCATGGAAGGCTATGGAGACGATGCATCCGGAGATCCGCGTATGGGAGACCATGACCCCATATTTCGAGAAGCGGAACCTCCATTTCTACGTGAACCGTTGCGGCTTCCATGTCGTCGAGTTCTGGAACAGGCACCAACCTGGCCCCAAGGTCCCAGAAGAGGAGGCGGGCCACTGGAACGAGGACGACGAGATGTTCGTCTTCAGGAAGGTCATGCCCCAGGCCCCCGCGACCGACGACAAAAACCTCTGAGGCCATACTTCAAGGCCCGAGAAGCGCCTGCCATAAAATCCATGGCGTCCCAAAATCGGTCCTCGATGTGCAAGCCCCTAAAATTCGCATTGAGTATCAGGTAGTTCGAATAGTCCCGCACACGGCGGTGGAGAAGAGGGGGCGGGGCGCCAGAAGGCGGAGGCCTACCTCAAGGCCGACTTCAGCGCCACCCACCCGAATTCCACATGGGCGGGAAAATTTCCTTCATCCCAATATCCGTATATTTTACGTATCTTGCGCCCAAGTCGATAACTTAAAACGGCCCAATTGCCATGGCACGCACTTACCGACATTTCAACTTCGCAGGCCCGGGAATACTCCTGACCCTGCTCATGGTCATCTCCAATACGGCATTCGCCCAGAACGAGGTATCGTACAGACGCGGTGCGACTCAGCTGGAGGATATCCTTCCTCCTTCTCCCGAGGCGGCATCGAAAGTGAAATACGCCGACGTCCCCTTCACGCACAGCATGGGTGCGGCCGAATACAGCGTACCCATCTATGAGCTCAAGGGCCACCGGCTGACCATCCCCGTCAGCCTGGACTACTGCAGCAACGGCATAAAGCTTGATGAGATCGCCGGCGTCGCGGGCCTAGGGTGGACGCTCAACGCCGGAGGATGCATAACCAGGGAGGTCGTCTACATGCCGGACGAGTTCGAGGACGGCACGTTCTCATACAGGTGGCCGGACTCATCCGTTCTTCAGAGCCTTCTCGCCAGGACCACGGACAACGCCTCCGCCTCCTTCCTGACCGGCGTGGCATGGAACCGCATGGACACCAATTCGGACAGATACAGCTATAGCGTGATGGGCCTGAAGGGACAGTTCATCCTCGACCCTGACGGGAAAGTGGTCCAGATTCAGGGCGACGGCGTGGAGATATCCTACTCCACCGAGACCGTCGGCGGGCGCGAGGAGAAGGCGTTCACCGTCACGGGTCCGGACGGGACGGTCTACACCTTCGGCTGCCGAGAGGCGGCCACCCGCAAGGACCAGTACCGGGAACCAACCTATTCCACCGGACAGCAGGTGGACTGGAGCGCCACGACCGCATGGCATCTCACGCAGGTGACGAGCCGTGACGGGACGGAGTCGGCCTCCTTCAGCTATGCGGACGGCGGAACATGGGACCGCAGCACGGCGACCGTGTCCAAGACGGTCACCGAAACCCCGAGCCGGAACACGTCCGGCCATGACGAGAGCTACGGCTCCGAGTACACGACCGTCAGGTCGTCCCATCAGACGAAAGTGCTCACGGGCATAACCCTCTCCGGCTACACGGCGTCATTCAGCTACGAGTCCGTCGCTTCCCGCTCCCTCCATTCGGTCACGTCAGGGTCGGACGCGGCGAACTATCCGCGGCGTCTGACCCGGGTCAGGGTGACGGACGCGGCCGGGAGACAGCTGCTGAGGGCCGAGACCGACACGCGCCGCGATTCCTACGACGGGCGCATCGTGCTCGCCGGCGTGACCTTTTACGGGTCGGACGACGTCACGGTTGAGGACCGGTGGACATTCGCATACCATACCGCCAAGGGCGCGGTGTCCCGCTACTCTCAGGACTGGTACGGCTACTTCAACGGAGAGAACGGTGACGGGACTGAATGGAAATGGATAACAGACGACCGAAAGGCCTGGAATGAAGCGATAGTCATCCGCGAGGCCAACATCGATGCCCTTATTATGCTGAATTTTAATGAAAAGCAGGTGAGGACAGATGTCAGGCTGTTTCCCGGGACTTCGGCACTTTTCACGAAGGAAAGTAAACTGTTGAATCATGAAAAGTATACTGAAAAATGGGGAAGGCGATTTAATAGCGAAAATTTTAGGAGGGACGCCAAGGAAAGCGATGATTTGGGAGAATCCGGCTTCAGACTGAAATACTATCCTGAAAAAGGAGGCGACCAAAATGCCGAAGCGTTAGGGCTAGTAAGGAAAAAACTAGCTCACGGCGTTGAAGCGGGAAAAGAAAAATATGAAAGTATATTCTACTGGAAAAGTGCTGCTGATGATCCGGTTTACGATATGCATTATACTAATTCATCCAAGTTTCTGGATTGGATAAATGAAACGAAATGGATTATAAAGAAATGAAACAAATAATCAGACAAATTTTTAGAATAATTGCCCAGACCCTCATCCTCTGGATTATTCTGTCTACATTGAATATGCTCTCTGCAATTCTTTCCTTGAAGGGGTTGTTGTTTGAAAGCGTACTTGATGACGTAGGCGGTACTTTGATAGTCACTGGGATAATCGCCGTTATACAAGGCAGTCTGATAGGGTTCAGAAAGAAGTCTTCAATAATAATTCTGCCTCTCTTTATCACTTTAATACAACTTTCTATGATTATCTCAAGTATTAACAAGGTTCCCGGTCCTCTTGATATGACTTACGAAGTAGTTAGCTTGTGGGGCTTTTTGTTTTGCCCTTATGTAGAGATATTTAAGATTGAGCCTGGCCTATTGAATACTCCTCTGGCTGCGAATCAGATTGTATGGTGTTTCCAGAACTCAATATTCATCGGGCTGTATCTTTTTGCTATCTTCTGGGTTACCAAGAATATAATGGGCTGGCTGATACGGAACGACGTGTTCGAAGCGCCCGCGCCGAGGGTGCGGAATAAATAAGGATAACGTGAGAGTGAGGAGGAGAATGCTTAAGCAGTAGTTTTTGGGAATTAGAATTATGGAGAAATGGATTATTCTAAAATCAACCAAATAAACAGGACAATTACCCAGACGCTCCTCATCTGGTTTTTACTGTATTTTTTTGACATGCTCTCTGCTGTCTTTTCGTGGGAGCTGTCTGAATTTTTGCTTGATTCAGTAGGTATTGTACTTTACTTTGTGTTTTCAGGGGTGGTCGCAATCATCCAAGGCTGTCTGATCGGATTCCGGAAGAAATATTCAACAATAATTCTTCCCGTCTTTGTCGTTTTGATTAACTTTTCTATAATTATCTCACTGCTAAATGACAATTTAGATACTTTAGACGCGAGAATGGTGATGCATTTCATATTTGGTTTTGGTGTTTGTCCATATATTAATCTGCCTGACATTGTTCTCGGCCTGTCTCTTCCGCTCTCGGGAAGCCAGTGGATGTTGTGTATATTTTACATAATTGCTGTGGGCCTGTATCTTTTTGCCATCTTCTTCCTGGTCAAGAAGATAATGGACAGGTTTATCCGGCAAGGCGTGTTCGAATCGCCCGCGCCGAAAAAGAGTGACAACTCTTAGCGACAAGGTAATCTCCAGTCGCGCTTCGCCACCCCACCGTGTGCAAGCCCCAAAAATTCACATTGAGTATCAAGTAGTTGCGAACCAGCTTGCACACGGCGGTGGAGAAGAGGGGGCGGGGCGGACGAGGGCGCGAGGACAGCGGGACGCGGCGGTGACGGAAGAGGGGCGCGGGGGTCAGGCGGGCGCAAGGGGCAGCAGGCTGCAAAGGGTCAGGCGGGCGGGGCGGGTCAGCCGCGCTCGTGGGGGCCGGTGGAGGGGCGCCAGAGGAAGACCTTGTCGCCGCGGTGGAACTTGACCGGGGGCTTGATGGAGCAGCGCCCGCCCTTCGGGCACATCGGGGCCTCCTTGAGGTTGACCCTCAGCGACTCCAGCCGGAACTCCACGACACCCGTAGTGGCGCCGATCACCATGACGTCGTCCCCGACGTGGAGGTCCTCGGCCTCGACCGAGATCTCGGCCACGTCAATCTTCGCGAACCAGTTGGAAATCTTCCCGCAATAGACCTTCGTCCTCGTGGCCTGCGAGCCGTAGACCGCGCTCCACTCGCCCATCTTCGCGCCCTGGTAGTAGCCGTCCCAGAAGCCGCGGTTGAAGACCTCCGCGAGGGACTTCTTGAGGGAGGCCGCGAACTCCGGCGTGTAGGTCCCGTCGCAGACCGCATCCGCCGCCCTGCGGTAGCAGGAGACCGTGCGGCTGACGTACTCGGCGCTCCTCGCGCGGCCCTCTATCTTGAAGACCTTGACCCCGGCGTCTATCATCTTGTCCATGAACTCGATGGTGCAGAGGTCCTTGGGCGACATTATGTACTTGTTGTCCACCAGCAGCTCGTTGCCGGTCACCTCGTCCGTGACCCTGTAGGCGCGGCGGCAGACCTGCATGCAGGCGCCCCTGTTGGCCGAAGAGCCGTAGGACGCGAGGCTCAGGTAGCACTTGCCCGAGACCGCCATGCAGAGGGCCCCGTGGGCGAACATCTCGATGCGCACCAGCTCGCCGCGAGGCCCGCGTATCCCCTCCGAGGCGATGGCCTCGCTTATCTTCTTGACCTGGCCGAGGTTCAGCTCGCGGGCCAGCACGACCACGTCCGCGAACTGCGAATAGAAGCGTAGGGCCTCGATGTTCGAGACGTTGAGCTGGGTGGAAATGTGGACTTCGAGGCCGATCTGCCTGCAATAGGAGATCACTGCCATGTCGGAGGCTATGATCGCATCCACCCCCGCGGCCTTGGCTTCGTCCAGAGCCTTGTGCGCATCGGCTATATCCTCATCATAGATGATGATGTTGAGGGTCATATAGGTTTTGACCCCGGCCTCTCGGCATCTGGCTACGATTTCCGGAAGGTCATCCGTACTGAAATTGTTGGCGGAATGGGAACGCATATTGAGGCGTCCGATTCCGAAATAGACCGAATTGGCTCCGGCCTGGATGGCGGCGGCGAGGCATTCGAAATTACCCGCCGGGGCCATAATTTCAAGCTCCGATTTCTCCATTACTTATTTCTCCCGATCAGCTTGGCGGCAAAATCCTTGAGGGCCTCATAGCGTTCCCCGTCACAGACACGCGCGGCGAAAGAAAGTCCTTCGAGGGTAAGGTGCCTGATTTCTTCGCGGGCGTCTTCGCCGATGCCGAGGTGCGAGTAGAAATCTCTGAAACGTGCGATCTTCGCCTCTCTGTCGCTGAAAGTGGAGACCGGCATTCTAAGCGAATCAACGATCTCTTTGCGAAGGGCGGGCGCGGCCTTCTCGATGGCCCTGGTGGTCAGCCAGCACTTCTTGTTGTTGACGATGTCCCCGCCTATCGGCTTCCCGAAGGTATGGACATCGCCGAAGGCGTCGAGGTAGTCGTCCACGACCTGGAAGGCGAGGCCGAGACGGTAGCCGTATTCATAGATGCAGCCGCAGTCGGAATCCGAGGCTCCGGCTATGATGGCGCCCATCTTCGCTGCGCAGGCGATGAGGACGCCCGTCTTGAGGCCGATCATGGACATATAGTTGTCCATGGAGACATGTTCCTTGTTCTCAAAGTCCATGTCCATCTGCTGTCCTTCGCAGACCTGGGCCGCCGTCGTCGTGAAAAGGTCCAGGACCCGGCCGAGAACCGGAGCCGGAGCCATGGCTATGCGGCGATAGCTGTCGATGCACATGGCGTCTCCTGAGAGGACGGCAGTGTCATCGGACCATTTCTTCCATACTGTAGGCTTGCTCCTGCGGAGAGGGCTCTTGTCCATGATGTCGTCATGGATGAGGGTGAAACTATGGAAAATTTCGAGGCCGGAGGCAGGCGAAAGTATGCCTTCGTCCAGAGTGTCCTTATAGAGACTGTAGGTCAGAAGGCAGAGCCTTGGCCTGATACGTTTGCCCCCGATCTCGATCATGTACCTCAGAGGGTCGTAAAGGCCTTTCGGTTCGCCTTTGAACTCTATGTTGTCGAAAAGTTCTTTTACCGCCTTGTCCAAAATTGCCTCGCTAAGCATTTCTCTTTGATTTATTTGTCATGCAAATATAGTAAATTTGCGTCCATGAATGGAGAAGCGACTGTTGTAAAGAATGCAGGCAGCCATTTCCTGCTTTCCATGCTTCCTGAATGGAGGCCCTTCCCTGCCCTGCTCAGAGGCAAGGTCCGTCTGGGCGGCTCTCCGGCCACGAATCCGGTGGCGGTCGGAGACAAAGTCAAATTCGAAGCTCCTTCCATGGATTCCGTGTCCGTGGAGCATCCTGCCGTGATAACAGAAGTGCTGGACAGGAAAAACTGTCTGATGCGCAAGCCTTCCAACCTTTCCAGGCAGGCCCATGTCATAGCCACCAACATCGACATGGCCTACATCGTAACGAGCCTGTATTTTCCCGAAATCAAACTGCCCTTCCTGGACAGGATGCTGGTTATGAGCGAGGTCTACGGGGTAAGCGCGACCATCGTCCTCAACAAAGTCGACCTTTACCGCGCCCAAGCGCCTGCCGCCATGTCGGGCTTCCGTTCGATCTACGAAGAGGCCGGATACAGGGTCATAGAGACTTCAGCCAAGACCGGAGAAGGGATTGAGGAACTGCGAGGGGAAATCGCCGGGGATGAGGGGGACGGAAAAGGCGGAAGGCTCTGCCTCTTCACCGGGGAATCCGGGGTCGGAAAATCCTCGCTGATAAAAGCCGTCGACCCTTCTCTCGATCCGAAAGTCGGAGAAATCTCCTCGGCCCATCTCCAGGGCCGCCACACCACCTCCCTCTACGAGATGTACAAAGTTAGCGGCGGGGGCTATATCATCGACTCTCCGGGGCTTCGCGGCTTCGGGCTGACCGGTCTTAAGAAAGAAGAGATCGCCCTATATTTCCCGGAAATGTTCAGGGAGTCGAAAGACTGCCGCTTCTCACCCTGCACCCACACCCATGAACCCGGCTGCGCCGTCAAGAAAGCGGTAGACGAAGGCCGCATATCCGTCGAAAGATACAATTCTTACCTCGGAATGCTGGAGGATGACGAAAAATTCAGATCGGCGGAATAATGAACACGCTCAACAAGGAAATACTCCGCCTTGCCGTGCCAAGCATTCTGGCGAACATCACTATACCTCTTGTCGGGCTCATAGGAATAGCCATCGCGGGGCATCTCCAAGACGGAGCCCTACAGACGGCGACGATAATCGGAGGCATCTCCGTAGGAGGCATGCTCTTCGACCTGCTCTACTGGAATTTCGGCTTCCTGCGCATAGGCACCGGAGGGATGACCGCCCAGGCCGTCGGCCGGGACGACAGCCGCGAATGTGCAAATCTGCTCTCCCGCGGGGTAGGCCTCTCCTTCATAATAGCCTTCATCCTGCTCCTTCTCCAATGGCCCTTCGTGAAGCTGGTCTTTCTCTTCGTGAAAGCCTCGCCGGAAGTACAGCGTCTCGCCTCCGTCTATTTCTACATCAGAATCTGGGCGGCTCCGGCCTCCCTGAGCCTGATGGCCTTCAAGGGCTGGTTCATAGGGATGCAGGACAGCTGGAGCTCCATGGCCACCGACCTCACCGTGCAAGGGGTCAACGTTCTGGCCGGCTTCATCCTCACCCTCGGGCTTCACGCCGGCCCGCTTGATTTTGAAGGCCTCGGCTATGTAGGAATCCCGCTCGGAATCTGCCTCGCCCAATACAGCGGTTTCGCCTTCGCCCTCATAAGGGCTCGGCGTAAATACGGCAAGACAATCTTCTCCTCATACGGGGGGAAAGAGTTCCTGCATGCCTTCCACGGCGGAGAGCTCGGGCGCTTCGTCAAGGTCAACGGCGACCTCTTCATCCGCTCCGCCTGCCTGGTGGTGATCTACATAAGCTTCACCGCCCTCTCCGCCGCTCTCGGCGACCTTCTTCTTGCCACGGGCAACATCATGATGAACCTTCTCCTCCTCTTCTCCTATTTCACCGACGGCTTCGCCTATGCCGGCGAGGCCCTTACAGGAAAATTCATCGGGAGAAGAGACCGCATGCAGACCGCCAGTACCATAAAATGGACCTTCATCTGGAGCGGCTCCATAGGCCTGGCCTTCGTCTTCATCTACGTCTTCTGCTCCGACCCTGTTCTCCACCTCCTTACAAACGACCAGAAAGTCATAGAGGCCTGCCGGGACTTCCTGTTCTGGCTTCTGCCTATGCCTCTTATCGGAGTCGTGGCCTTCACCTGGGACGGTATTTATGTCGGAGCCACGGCGTCGAGGCCTCTGAGAGATTCTTCGCTGATTTCAATAGCCGGATTCTACCTGGTCTGGTTCGTCTTCGCTCCATCCTTCCCTATGGACGGGGCCGGAGCCCTCGTTCCGGGAGCCGCCGGCTGGGCCTCGGCCCACGCCCGCCTCAACATTCTTCTCGGGGCCTATTTCGCCCACGTACTCCTCCGCGCCCTCTACCAGACCCTCTTCTTCCGCCGCGACATCCTCACCCGTCCCTTCACCACCGAAAAACAATAACCAAGAAGCGTAAAGATATGAGAATAAAATCGTTGATCAGCCTTGGCGCGGCCGCCGTCCTTGCGGCCTGCTCGCAGAACTCAGAGAAGATTGAAGCGTCCATGCCCGCGAAGATTGAGGACGGGATGATCGTGCTCCGGACTCCGGAGAGGGAACCTGGCCATGGCCCAGGACAAGCTCTTCGGAGATATCACCCATGTGGCCGGGGGCTACATCCACAATCTGGACCCGTTCTGGAACGGCTATGACCATAACTGGAGGCTTGACTACAACCAGAAACATCGCGGAGACAACTATCCTACCCACGGAATCGGACCTCTCTGCCAGCTTCTGAACATCCACAGAGGAGACAAGATGGAATATGTCGTCTCCATGGATTCGGATTCATACCATGGCAAGGCGGAGGCCAAGGCCAAGATGGGTACGGAGGACTTCGCCGACGGGGACCACACCGTTTCCCTCATCCGCACGAGGAACGGTAAAATCATCGAAATTCAGCATAATGTCTATGCCCAGAGACCTTACAGCCGCATATATGAGATTTCGGGCACCGAGGGCTATGCGGTCAAGTATCCGGACGAGCACTACGCCCTGAATTCTCCTTCCATACAGAAGGACACGGTGAAGAAGGCCTATGACGACCTGAGCGGAGAGGCCTTCATCTCGCCGGAGCTGCAGGCGGAGCTTCTGGAACGCTACATGCCGGACTTCGCCAAGGAGATCGAGGCCAAGGCGAAGGAAGTCGGAGGGCACGGCGGAATGGACTATATCATGGATTACAGGCTCATCTACTGCCTCCGCAAGGGCCTCCCTCTGGATGAGGATGTCTACGATGCCGCCGAATGGTCCTGCCTGACGGAGCTCAGCGGCCTGTCGATCAGCCACAATTCCATGCCTGTCCAGATTCCGGACTTCACTCGCGGCGCCTGGGACACTCTCAAGGGCTTCAGCTACGCGATGAAATAGGCAGCCTCAGAGCAGGATGCCGCGAAGCCTGGAAAGCTCTTCCGTGGTGGTGGCCCAAGAAGTGACGAAGCGGCAGATGCTGCTCTGCTCGTCATATTTTCCCCAGACTGAAAATTCAACCTTGGGAAGGAGCTCTCTGACTCTCTTATCAGGGATTATGACGAATTGCTGATTGGTCGGGGAGAAATTGTAGAAGCGAAATCCGGCTTCGGAAAGAATCTCCTTCAGTTCCGCAGCCATTTCTATGGCGTGGGCGCCGATCTGGAAATAGAGGCCGTCGGTAAAAAGGGCGTCGAACTGGACTCCGGCAAGGCGGCTCTTGGCAAGAAGGGCTCCGCGCTGCTTGACCATGGAGAAGAAGTGTTCAGGCTGGTCTCCCTTCGGGAAGACAAGGGCCTCGCCGCAGAGGGCTCCCACCTTGGTTCCTCCGATATAGAAGCAGTCGCAATGGGCGGCCAGGAAGGGTAGAGTGACATCGTTCCCTTTTGCCGCGAGACCATAGCCAAGGCGGGCCCCGTCGATATAGAGTTTCAGTCCATAGTGGCGGCAGATTTCGAAAATCCGGCTGATCTCCGCCGCTGAGTAGATGGTGCCGTACTCTGTCGGGAAACTTATGTAGACTGCGCCGGGCCATACGCAATGCTCCGACTCCGGGTCGGCGAAGAAGTCGGAAAGATATCGCTCCAATTCTCCCGCATCAAGCTTGGCGTCATGGGCGGGCAAGGTTATGACCTTATGGCCCGTAATCTCCACGGCTCCTGCTTCATGGACGGCTATATGCCCTGTCGTCGGGCAGATCGCGCCCTGGTAAGGCTTGAGAATGGCGGAGAGAAGAGTAGAGTTGGTCTGAGTCCCTCCTGTAAGAAAGCTTATGTACGCATCCGGAGCCTGGCAGGCTTCGCGGATCTTCGCCCTGGCGCTCGCGCTCCATTCGTCAAAGCCGTAAGATTCGCTCTGGGAGCCGTTAGTTTCTGTCAGAAGCTTCAGAAGGGCGGGATGCACCCCGTTGTTGTAATCAGATGCGAAAGAAAGTTTCATGACGTTCGTTTTCTATTCCGGCGTGCAAAGATACTCCAATTGCCAAGAAAACGAGCCGCCCCTCCCGTAAATCTCCGGAAGAGGGGCGGGAATCGTCTATGGCGGCGGCCTATTTCGAGGCTTTTGCCTGGATAAGCTTGTCTATGGCCAGGTAACGGTTGTAGATTTCCGCGTCGCGGGAGAGGCGTGTGTCCACATCTATAAGCATTACCGGTGGAACGAGTCCGCTGGAGTTGTATGCAGGCCAGTCCGGGATCCCGTTTCCGTTAGGGTCTCCGTACTTTACAAAGTTGATGTAAATCTGCTGGAAGATCTCGCTGACAGCGTAATCGTCCGGTCCCCAAGGGAAGGCATGATTGGTGGAAAGATTGCCCATGGCGTACTCGATGTCGGCGGAATGGACGGCTGTCAGCGCCGGCGGCATAGCCGGAGCTTGAGGGTCCGCGTCTACGGTGCCTCCCGCGAGTCCAGGGGCCTTGCCTCTGAGCTGCATGTTCGGACGAGGGTGGCAGTAGACATAGCGGTAGACCGGAGCCTTGGAGGTCTTGCGGACCAGGTCGGCCCACTTCCATGTCGCGTAAGCTATAAATATATCGCCGCCCAGGGCGTCACCTTTGACGGAACGGATGTCCGAGTCGGTCTTGATGCCGTAGAGGTCGTAGATGGTCTTTGCAGGAGCGCCGAAGAAGGCCTCGACTGCCCGCTTTCCACCCTCCATGGTGCCTCTTGACATGGCGGAGAAAGGAATCTCTCCGTTGTTGTTTCCGAGCAGGCAAGGAACCTGACTCTGACGAGCGGCGAGAATCGTCGCCTCAGGCTGTTCTGTGAGGAAGGTGCCGTCTATGCACTTAGTGCCTTCGCCGAACTGCCCGTCATTGAGCTTCTCAAGGTCAGCCGCCGAGAGGGCGCGCATCTCTTTCAGGCTCCCTAGACCATTCTTCTGAGCCCACGCGGCGCCGATTTTCTCAGACTCCTCGAGGGTGATGGGCTTCGCATTGCCTACAACGGCACCGCTGGAACAGATATAGCCGCCGAGAAGGTCGCGGGAAAGTGGAGAGCAGGTGAGGGCGCAGACGGACTGCGAGCCAGCCGACTCTCCGTTGATTGTTATGCGTGAAGGGTCTCCTCCGAAAGCCGCGATGTTGTCGTGAACCCACTGGATGGCGGCCGCCTGGTCAAGCCAGCCCTGATTGCCGCCACAGCCTTCCTTTGTGAGCTCCGGCAGAGTGAAGAAGCCGAAGATTCCCTCGCGATAGTTCGCGGTGACTACGATTATACCACCTCTTCTGGCAAGCCTGAGTCCCTGGTAGCGAGGCTCAGAGCCTGAACCTGAGACAAGTCCGCCGCCGTTGAAATAGATCAGCACAGGCAGCTTGTCGCCGGCGTTCTTTGCCGGAGTCCAAACGTTCAGGTAGAGGCAGTCCTCGCTCTGGGCAGGCCCTTCGTATACCATGTCGCCATAGATATTGTGGCCTATAGGGTCATTGCCGAAAGCCTTGGCAGGGCGCACTCCGCTCCAAGGCTTTACAGGTTGAGGCGCCTTCCACCGGAGGGCGCCGACCGGAGGCTGCGCAAAAGGTATTCCCCTGAAGATGCGGACCCCTGAAGAGTCTACACCTTCTACGGTTCCGTCTCTGAATGTGACCTGGGGACCGTTTTGGGCCATAGCAGATACTGACAGCATAATAGCCGCCAAGGCTGTGATAGCTTTCATAGGCAGAGACTGTTATTTGATTACACCGAGTTCGCGTCCGACCTTGACGAAGGCGGCTATGGCCTTGTCGAGGTGTTCGCGGGTATGTGCGGCGGAAAGCTGTACGCGGATTCTCGCCTGACCCTTCGGAACCACCGGATAGTAGAAGCCTGTGACGAAAATCCCTTCATCGGCCATCTTGGCGGCAAACTTTTGGGAAAGCGGGGCGTCGTAAAGCATTACGGCGACGATGGCGCTCTGGGTCGGCTTTATGTCGAAGCCAGCCTTGATCATGGCATCGCGGAAATACTTCACATTCTCCTGCTGACGCTTATGGAGCGAATCGTCCTCCTTCAGCATCTTGAACATCTCTATTCCCGCAGCGACAATCATAGGAGGCAGGGAATTGGAGAAAAGATATGGACGAGAGCGCTGGCGGAGCATCTCTATGATTTCCTTCCTTCCCGTGGTGAATCCGCCCACGGTGCCTCCGAAGGCCTTTCCGAGGGTGCCGGTGAAGATATCGATGCGTCCGTAGCAGTCAAACTGCTCTGCCACTCCATGTCCCGTCTTGCCTACGACTCCTGCCGAATGGCTTTCGTCTACCATTACGAGGGCGTCGTATTTTTCCGCAAGTTCACAAATCTTGTCCATAGGAGCCACATTGCCGTCCATAGAGAAGACTCCGTCCGTGCAGATGATTCTGAACCTCTGGGCCTGGGCCTCTTTGAGGCAGCGCTCGAGGTCGGCCATGTCGGCGTTGGCATAGCGATAGCGCACGGCCTTGCAAAGACGGACTCCGTCGATGATGGAGGCATGGTTGAGAGAATCGGAGATTATGGCGTCATCTGAGGTGAGCAGAGGCTCGAAGAGACCTCCGTTGGCATCGAAGCAAGAAGCGTAGAGGATGGTGTCTTCGGTATGGAAAAAGTCCGAAATGGCGGCTTCAAGCTGCTTGTGGAGATCCTGGGTGCCACAGATAAAGCGCACGGAGGACATGCCGAAGCCCCTCTCCTTCATGGCCTTCTCCGCAGCCTGGATAAGGCGCGGGGAGTCGGCGAGGCCGAGATAGTTGTTGGCGCAGAAATTCAGCGCCTTGCTTCCGTCCTGAAGAGTGATCTCTGCGCTCTGGGCGGAGGCTATGTTCCTTTCATTCTTGTAGAGTCCGGCATCCTTGATAGAGGCCAGCTCTTCCTGAAGATGTTTTTGGAAATTGCCGTACATAATGTTATGCTGTATAGGTTACTGTCATCAATAGAATCCTCCACAAATTTAACAAATTATACTAAATAAATCGATTTCGGCATGAGTATATTAGTTTTTATATATAATTTTGCAAAAGAATAATGCTAGAACTCCTAACTGTATGAAGAATATTCTCGTGATAGGCTCTACGGGCCAGATTGGCTCCGAGCTGACAATGAAACTCAGGAAATTGCACCCCGAGGGGACGGTAGTGGCAGGATACATCAAAGGCAGCGAGCCGAAAGGCAGACTTCTTGAGAGCGGCCCTGCGGAAGAGGCTGATGTGCTGGACGGAGAAGAACTTCTCAGAATTGTCAAGAAGTACCATATCGATACCGTCTACAATCTCGCCGCCCTTCTCTCGGCGACGGCCGAAAAGAGGCCCGAGCTTGCCTGGCACATCCAGATTGACGGTCTTATCAACATTCTGGAGATCGCCAAGGACAACCACTGCGCCGTCTTCACCCCTTCATCCATAGGCGCTTTCGGACCGGAGACACCTCACCTCAACACCCCGCAGGACACCATAATGAGGCCGCGCTCCATGTACGGCTGCACGAAAGTGGCCACCGAGCTGCTTAGTGATTACTATTTTCACAAGTTCGGAGTGGACACCCGTTCAGTACGTTTTCCGGGGCTCATCTCCAACGTCACACTTCCGGGAGGAGGCACCACAGACTACGCCGTGGAGATTTACTACGCCGCCGTCAAGGGCGAAGAGTTCGTCTGCCCGATAGCGGGTGGAACCTTCATGGATATGATGTATATGCCGGACGCCCTCCGTGCCGCAGTCGAGATAATGGAAGCCGATCCTTCCAGGCTAGTCCACCGCAACTCTTTCAACATAGCCTCGATGAGCTTTGACCCTGAGATTCTCAGCGCAAAGATCAGAGAGCATATCCCTGGCTTCAAGATGCATTATGAGGTTGACCCTGTCCGTCAGGCCATCGCCGATTCTTGGCCGGACAAGATGGACGACTCCTGCGCAAGAAAGGAATGGGGATGGAAACCGACCTACGACCTTGAGAGCATGACGGTGGACATGATAGAGGCGCTCCGCAAGAAGCTGAAAATTTCCACCATCGAGAAAGCCGGGGTCTAGTCCCGTCGCCTCAAGAGCAACCCTCTCCCGCAAACCGGTCAGGCACAAGGGGAGCAAAGTTCGGGCACGGGCATACGAACATCGAAAAAGGCGGCTCATTTTCGAGCCGCCTTTTCTGGTTCAGATTTTTATCAGCGGTTTGGTAAGCGCTTCATGCAGCTCGTCATCGTAGCGCAGCCGCACCTTCACTCCGGCCATTTGGTAATAGTAGCGGACCACGATTTCCTCCTCTATGAACGGAATGATTTCCTTCTCCTGCGCCCTCAAGAAGGCGACCTTGTCCAGGTCAATAGCCTTAGAGAGAGCATCAAGCTCGTCCTTGGCCCCTTCCGCAAGACCATCCTTCTGAAGCTCCTTCTTCATAGAGTCAAAAAGGGCCATCGCCGAAGACCTGTAGTCGAAGTCCTTGTCTTTGGCGAAATTCACGAAATCCTCGTAATCCGTAAAATGGAAATTATCGACAGAAGGAATGGAAGCATGCTTGATGACATACCTCAAGGCATACTGCTCGATAATCCCGTTCACTACCAGCGAGTAAGTCAGGCGGCTGTACTGATGAGGCTCCAGCTCCACGTCAGGGGTGATTCCGCCTCCGTCACGCACCGTCCTGCCATGGGCGGTCTTGAATTCGTGGGTCAGCGAGTCAGGAATCTGGCTGACACTGCCGTCCTCGTTTCTGTGCGCATAGTCTATAGCCTGGACACAGCGTCCGCTCGGGGTATAATATTTGGCTATGGTGACCTTAATCTGGCCGTTGTAAGGGAGAGGCCTGATGGTCTGGACGAGACCCTTTCCGTAGGTGCGAGTCCCCATTATCGTAGCCCTGTCCATGTCCTGGAGGCAGCCACTGAGGATTTCCGAGGCAGAAGCCGTTCCTCCGTCCACAAGGACGACAATAGGAATCTTGGTATCAAGAGGCTCAGTCTCCGTGCGGAGAGCCGAAGCCGATGACTCGGAACGCCCCTTCTGGGTCACCACGAGAGTACCCTTCGGGACAAAGAGCGACACTATCTTGACAGACTCGGAAACCAGACCTCCGCCGTTACCCCTCAGATCGAAAATCAGTTTCTTCATCCCCTGCTTTTTCAGACTCTGGAAGGCATTGCGCACATCCTGAGAGACATTATCCGTGAAGCCGGTCTGAAGAATGTAGCCGGTAGTGTCATTCAACATCCCGTAATATTCCACGTCCGGAAGATGAATCCTCTCTCGGGTGATTTTCACGTCATCCACGACACCTGTCCTGATGTGGCGGATCCTAAGGACAACGTCAGTTCCAGGCTTGCCTTTCATCCTGTCGGAGCATTCCGAAGCTATCAGACCTTTCGTGCTGACACCGTCTATGGAGAGGACCTCGTCTCCGCTCACGATACCGGCCTTCGCCGCCGGAGAAGCCTCGTAAGGCTCATTGATGACAAGGGCGCTATCCTTGCCCGGCTTCCAGATCACGGCGCCTATTCCGCCGTAGGTCTTGTTGATCATCATCTCGAGATCATCGTTCTCCTCTTCCGGAATGTATACCGTGTAAGGGTCCAGATTGCCGAGCATGGCGTCAATCCCCGCCCTCTCTATTCTGCCGAGAGGAAGAGAGTCGACGTAGTTGCTCCGGAGTTCCCGGAGAATCCCGTTGTTAATCTCAATCCACTGGCCGTAATTGAAGTCATCGGACTTAGCCTTGAGGGCTTTCTTGCCGGTCTGTCCTAAAACCGTGGCGGCCGAAAAAAGTCCGGCTGCAAAAACGAGTAATATTCTTTTCCCTTTCATGATCTGTCAGTTCCGAAAAAATATGATTTCGTGTCCATCAAGCAAGAGTCCATCAACAGCAAGTCCCATGCCCGAGAAGATACAAATTTAACAAATAAGCCGGACATATACCCACGAAGAAGCATAAGCTTAATCGATATATCTCAACCCGGATTCGCGGAATTTTAATAACTTTGCCGCTGAAATCAGAAGTTAATAAAAAAGCAGTATGAAGATTGTATTTGCAACGGGCAATAGCGGAAAACTGCGTGAAGCACATGAAATCTTAGGCGAGGGCTTTGAGCTCGTTACCCCCGCCGCGCTGGGTGTCAAGGAAGAAATCCCTGAGACAGGCGGCACCATCGCCGCCAACTCTTATCAGAAGGCAAAGTATATCAAGGACCATTGCGGGGCCGACACTTTCGCAGACGACACCGGTCTCGAAGTCGAAATTCTCGGAGGCGCCCCCGGAGTCCACACAGCCAGATACGCCGGAGAAGACAAGGACTTCGACAAGAATATGGACAAGCTCCTTGACGACATGGCCATGGCCGAAAAAGAAGCGTCCATGGCACGCGAGTTCGCTCTTGACACCGTCCATGCCACCCGCAAGGCCAGATTCGTAACAGTAGTGACCCTGATTCTGAACGGGGAAATGCACACTTTCGAGGGCGTAATGAAGGGAAAAATCAGGATTTCAAAGGCCGGGAAGGGAGGCTTCGGCTATGACCCTGTCTTTGTCCCGGACGAGATACTTCAGGATGACGGGACCATCGGTCCTAATGTCGGGAGACTCACCGCCGCCGAAATGACAGAGGAGCAGAAGAACGCCATATCGCACAGAGGAAAAGCTCTCAGAGCGATGGCCGATTATCTTCACGCTCTAGTGTCCTGAAGTGATGTCGGCGGAGACTCACCTGATAGTACTGTCAACAACGAAGTACGGGGAAAATTCCCTTGTGCTCCATTCTCTCAGCAGGGAATTCGGGCGCAAGGGCTTTCTTGTACGTGTCGGCAAGAAAGCCGGGACCGCGCTTTTTCTCCCGCTCAACATTCTGGAGGGAAAGGTCAACGAGAAGTCACCGGGAAGCCTGCAAACCCTTGGCAAAATAGCCATGCCGCTATCCCTTAATGGAATACGAGGCAACATCTACAAGAACACCATGACCCTCTTCATGAGCGAGGTCCTCTACCGGACCCTCAAGGAAGGAGCGGTCGAAGAAGGTCTTTATGACTGGTGCGAGAAAGCCATCGTGACACTCGATTCCATGGAGAGAGACTTCAGCAATTTCCATGTCCGCTTTCTTCTCGACCTTGCTACAGCCCTCGGATTCAGCCCCTCTTACAGCGATCTGGCGCCTTTCGCCAGAGGCTCTCTCACGGAACTTGAGAGATTCACGGACGCAAAGACCCTTGCCCAGGCCATGCTCGTGCCACTCAGCGGAGAGGGTCGCAGCGCTTTATGCGAATGCCTGCTGAGCTATCTGGAATATCACACAGAGGCCCGGATCAACATCCGTTCCCTCAAAATCCTTCAGGAACTGTACAGGTAGCGGGGACGGCCTCCGGGAGGCTCGCGCGAGGGGTTTATCTGTGTTTCTTGGCGGGACGGGAGAAAGACTTCTTGCGGCTGGAAATGGCGGAACGCACCTTGGCCTTCCTCGCGGCCGGATTGCCCTTCACGCGGTCCGGATCTTTGAGGCCATAGTCCTCGTAAGAATCGGATCCCTCACCGGGGGTGGAAGCGGCGGGGGGAACGCCTGGCTCAATGAGCTCATAATCAAGGATTCTCTGGTCGAGATTCGTATTCTTGACCTTGATGCGGACAGGATCGCCCAGGCTGTAGGTCTTGCCAGTGCGCTTGCCCACAATCTTATAATGCTCTTCGTCAAACTGGTAGAAATCAGAACGGATGTCACGCAGAGCGACCATGCCCTCAATCTTGGTAGGCTCGATCTCGACATACATGCCCCAGTCGGTGAGACCGGAAATCGTGCCGTCATACTCGTTGCCGACCTTGTCCCCCATGAATTCAACGGTCTTGTACTTGACGCTGTCCCTCTCGGCATTGGCCGCAATAACCTCACGGTCAGAAGCATACTGGCACTGCTGGGAATAATATTCCTTGTCGGCGGACTTGCCTCCGTCCAGATACAGGGCGAGCAGGCGATGGACCATCTCGTCAGGATAGCGGCGGATAGGAGAGGTAAAATGAGTATAGAACTTGAAGGCCAGACCGAAGTGGCCGATGTTGTCAGTGCTGTAGCAGGCCTTCGCCATGGACCTTAAGGCCAGCATCTCTATGGCCTGGAACTCAGGCTTGTCCTTCGCCTCTGCAAGCAGGCCGTTGATGGCCTTGGCGCAGGCCTTTCCTTCGCCGCCCAGATCAGCCTTGTAGCCAAAATTGCCGGCGAACTCGCTCACGCCATGAAGTTTCTCGGAATTAGGATTGTCATGAATACGATAAACGAAGGTCTTGGCGTCCTTCCTGGCCCTTCCGTCCATCTTGCCGCAAGTGGCGACCCATTCCGCGACAGCCTTGTTGGCCAGCAGCATATATTCCTCGATCATCCAGTTGGCCTCCTTGGTGATGACCTGATGAACTCCTATAGGCTTGCCGTTTTCATCGACATCGACCTTCATCTCAGGACGTTCGAAGCTGATCGCGCCGTTGGCGAAGCGCTTCTTGCGGAATTTGGCGGCGATCTTCCATGAAATCAATATAGCCTCCTTGAGAGAATCCGGGATGACGCAGCCATCATAGATGCCTTCGCCCATGGCAGAGTCGGAAGAAGCGTTGATCCCGTCGGTGCCTCCCTTCAGGACCATATTGAAAGACTGCTCCCCGTTGTCGATAACCTGCTGGGCAGTCTGGTAGGCGAAACGGTAATTGGAACGGATAGCTGTACGGCCGATCCAGGTATTGACGATTTTCGCATCCGGAGTGATTTCGAAGACTACCGAGAAAGTCAGTTTGTCCTCATTAGGACGGAGGGAGCAGAGCTTGTTGCTGAGCTTTTCAGGCAGCATCGGAACCGTCCTGTCGACCAGATAAACACTGGTACCGCGGGCCTGAGCCTCCTTGTCCACCACTCCGCCCGGCTTGACGTAATAGGTCACGTCGGCGATATGAACTCCTATCTCGACATTGCCTCCTTCCAGCTTCCTGAAAGAAAGAGCATCATCGAAATCCTTCGCGTCGGAAGGGTCTATGGTGTAGGTCAGGACATCGCGGAAGTCGCGTCTTCCCTCGAGGTCCTTCTTGGTAATCTTGTCGGAAATCTCATCGGCCGCATTCTCCACTTCCGGCTCGAAGCGGTAAGGAAGGCCATATTCAGCAAGAATCGCATGCATTTCCGTGTCATTCTGACCCATCTCGCCGAGCACGTCTATGAGATGTCCCTTAGGGTTGGCCTCTCCCTTCGGCCAGCTGTCGACTATGGCAGCCACCTTCATCCCGTTATGAGCCTTGAGATCCTCTGTCTTGCCGCCGACCGTTTCATGGACCCCGACGACAGTGAACTGACCCTTCTCCTCCGTCATCTTGAGGACTCCTGAAAGGGCCTCCCTCTCCCTGCCCTCCTTTCCCTTGGATGTGAAAGGCTTGCCGTCCCTGTCAACGACCTCGATGCTTATGTCATACGGCATATTCTTGCTCTGCATGAGGACCCAGGCCTGATGTCCGGTCACATGGAGGACGCCTACGAAAGGCTTCTTTGACCTCTCAACTATTTCGACGATCTCTCCTTCACGGCGCTTCTTGTCATCGCCCTGCCTGGTTATCGCCACCTTGACCGTATCCCCATGGAGGACTCCCTTGGTCTTGGTCGCCTTGACGAAGATGTCATTCTGCGGGTCGTCAGGGATTATTACGAAAACATATCCGTCACGAGTCATCTGGACGGTACCGATGACAGTAGGATATTCCTTGCGCTCTCTTTCTTTTCCACCTTGCTTTCTGAAATCATTGCTCATTTTTCTCAGACCACGATTTCTGTGGCCTTTTCCCTGGCGCCTGCTATTGTCGTACATTGCCTTTGATGTTAAAAATCCGTATCTTTGCGGGCAAATTTAGCAATAAATGTTCATTTAAAGTCATCGATATGGGCAGAAAAGTTCTTCTGATGATACTCGACGGTTGGGGCGAGGGTAAACACAACTACACCAACGCAATTTATTCTCAGGGCACGCCTAATATCGACGCCCTCAGAGCTAAGTATCCTTTCGGACATCTCCAGGCCTGCGGAGAATACGTAGGACTGCCTGACGGCCAGATGGGCAACTCGGAAGTCGGCCACATGAATCTCGGGGCCGGAAGAGTTGTCTATCAGGACCTTCTAAAAATCAATCGCGCCTGCAAGAGCCATACTCTTCTTGAGAAGCCTGAAATAAAGGCTGTCTACGACTACGTCAAGAAGAGCGGTAAGAAGCTTCACCTGATGGGGCTCACCTCCAGGGGAGGAGTCCATTCTTCGCTTGAGCACATATTCGAATTCCTCAACGTCGCCAAGGAGTACGGCCTCGAGCAGGTCTATGTACATGCCTTCATGGATGGACGTGACACTGACCCTCACAGCGGAAAGGGCTTCATCGAGGAGCTTGAAAAGCATATGGCGGAGTCTACCGGCAAGGTGGCTTCCGTCTGCGGACGTTTCTACGCCATGGACCGCGACAAGCGCTGGAACCGCGTAAAGGAGGCTTACGACCTTCTCGTCAAAGGCATCGGAGCCGAGTTCACCTCCGCCACGGAGGGAATCCAGGCTTCTTATGATGCCGACGTGACCGATGAATTCATCAAGCCTATCGTCGTAGTTGGAGCGGACAAGAGGCCTCTGGCCACGATCGAAGAGGGAGACGCGGTGATCTTCTACAATTTCCGCAACGACCGCGCCCGCGAGCTCACCACCGTCCTCACCCAGAAAGATATGCCGGAAGAGGGCATGAAGACGGTTCCGGGCCTGTGGTACTGCTGTCTCACTCCGTATGACGCTTCTTTCACCGGCGTACACATCCTTTTCGACAAGGAGATCGTGAAGGACACCCTCGGAGAAACTGTCTCAAAGGCAGGAAAGAAGCAGCTGAGGATTGCCGAGACAGAAAAATATGCCCATGTCACCTTCTTCTTCAACGGAGGGCGCGAGGAAAAATTCCCGAACGAGGACCGCATACTCGTGGCCTCGCCTAAGGTTCCTACATATGATCTTCTGCCTCAGATGAGTGCTCCGGAGGTTGCCGAGAAACTTATCGCCAAGATCAACGAGGGAGATGAGGACATGATCATCCTCAATTTCGCCAACGGAGACATGGTCGGCCATACAGGAGTCTACAGCGCCATCACCAAGGCTGTCGAGACCATTGACAAGCTTGTCAAGAAGGTTGTAGACGCGGCCATCGCCAAGGACTATGTAGTTCTTCTTACCGCAGACCACGGCAACGCTGACCATGCGGTCAACGATGACGGCACACCTAACACGGCTCACTCGCTGAATACGGTGCAGTTCATCGTGATTAACGCTGGTCCGGAGGTCAAGACGGTCAAGGACGGAGCTCTCTGCAACGTAGCCCCTACCATTCTCAAGTTGATGGGGATTCCTCAGCCTGCCGACATGGACGCTGAGCCGCTGATCTAGGCGGTGGTGATAGGCGCTCCTTAGAGCGAAAAGAGAGGCTGACCAGTGGTCAGCCTCTCTTTTATTATCGCTTAAGCGAGTGAGGTCCTTCCAGGGCCCCGAAATTACTCGGCGGCCTCGGTCTTAGGAGCCTCTGCGACAGGAGCCTCAGGAGCGGCCTCGGCCTTCTTGCCGCGGCTGCGGCGAGTGGTCTTCTTGGCCTCGGACTTCTTCTCAGGAGCCTTGAGAGCAGCCTCGTTGAAGTCTACAAACTCGATGAGCGCCATCTCAGATCCGTCACCGGTACGGAAACCGGTGTGGAGGACGCGGAGATATCCGCCCGGACGATCCGCAATCTTAGGTGCGATGGTCCTGAAGAGCTCTGCAACTGCGTACTTGTCCTTGATATAGCTGAAGACAATCCTGCGGTTGTGGGTGGAGTCTTCCTTAGACTTGGTTACGAGCGGCTCGAGGTAGGTCTTGAGGGCCTTGGCCTTGGCGACGGTCGTGTTGATCCTCTTCCTCATAATGAGGGAAGAAGCCATGTTCGCGAGCATAGCCTTGCGGTGACCGCTCTGACGTCCAAGATGGTTTACAGATTTATTGTGCCTCATGATTATACGTTAGTCTTTTTCTTGGGTTCGATATTGTATTTTCTCACATCCATTCCGAAGGAGAGCTTCATCTTCTCGACGAGCTGGTCAATCTCGTTAAGTGACTTCCTTCCGAAATTCCTGAACTTCATGAGCTCGGAACGGGAGTAGGAAACGAGATCGGCGAAAGTGTCGATATCGGCGGCCTTCAGACAGTTGTATGCCCTTACGGACAGACCCATGTCGGAAAGCTTGGTCATGAGAAGGTGCCTCATGCGGAGGGACTCCTCGTCCAAATCTTTGCTGTCCGCCTCGACCGTGCTTTCAAGAGTCATGTTCTTGTCGTCAGTAAAGAGTTTGAAGTGATAGATGAGGATGTTCGCCGCCTGCTGGAGAGCTGCGTTCGGGCTGAGAGAACCGTCGGTCACGATCTCGAGATTGAGCTTCTCATAGTCGGTCTTCTGCTCGACACGGTAGTTTTCAACCGTCCAGTTCACCTTGCGGATCGGGGTGTAGATGGCGTCCACAGGAATGGTTCCGATAGGCGTAGTGTCATCGATCTGCTCCTCGGCCGGAACAAAGCCACGGCCCTGGGTGATGGTGATTTCGATTTCGAGTTTGACAGCTGGCTCCAAGGAGCAGATGTGCTGCTCCGGATTCAACACCTTGAAAGAAGACAATCCCTTCGAGATATCCTCCGCGGTAAATTCTGATTTGCCGCTGATGGTGATGTTTGCCACCTCTGAGTCAGCAGTCTCCACCATCCTCTTGAAACGTACCTGCTTGAGGTTGAGAATGATGTCCTGCATCCCCTCAATCACGCCCTGGATCGTGGCGAACTCGTCCTGGACCCCGGCGATCTTGATTGAGCTGATAGCAAAGCCGTCCAGAGAGGACAACAATACTCGGCGGAGCGCATTGCCGATGGTCTGTCCGTATCCAGGCTCCAGAGGCCTGAATTCGAAGCGGCCGACGGTCTCGGTGCTTTCGAGCATTATCACCTTGTCTGGTTTCTGAAACGCTAAGATTGCCATGATTATTCTTTATTAGGTGTTAGGATTATTTGGAGTACAGGTCGACGATGAGCTGTTCGTTGATGTTCTCCGGGATCTCTGCACGGGTAGGCACGTTAAGATATTTGCCTACGAGCGCCTTAGGATCCAGCTGAAGCCATGAATACTTCGACGCGGTACCGGCCGCGACAGAGTTCACGATGACTTCAAGGCTCTTTGACCTTTCCCTGACGGCGATAGTCTGGCCGGCCTTCACGATAGTTGAAGGAACATGGCTTACGACTCCGTCAAGAGTGATGTGGCCGTGGAGCACGAGCTGCCTTGCGGCAGGACGGGTCGGCGCGAAGCCGAGACGGTATACGAGGTTGTCGAGACGGGACTCGAGAAGGAAGAGGAGGTTCTCACCCTTCTGGCCGGCCATGCGGGAGGCCTTCTCGTAGGTGTTGCGGAACTGACGTTCGAGAACACCGTACATGTACTTTACCTTCTGCTTCTCCTTAAGCTGAGTGCCGTAGTCGGTACCCTTGCGGGCACGCTTGCGGGAGGTTCCATGCTGACCTGGAGCGTAGTTCCTCTTCTCGAAATATTTGTCAGGTCCGTAGATCGGCTCGCCGAATTTGCGGGCGATCTTTGTGCTTGGTCCAGTATATCTTGCCATAGTAATCGATCTTTAATTTGTTAAACCTTACGACGGCCCTTAGGACGGCAACCATTGTGCGGCATAGGGGTGACATCGATGATCTCGGTCACTTCGATACCGGAGTTGCTGATAGACCTGATGGCGGACTCACGGCCCGCACCCGGACCTTTGACATAGGCCTTTACCTTGCGGAGACCCGCGTCATAGGCCGTCTTGGATGCATCTTCTGCAGCCACCTGCGCGGCATAAGGGGTGTTCTTCTTGGAACCCCTGAATCCGCCCTTTCCGGCCGAAGACCAGCTGATAACCTGGCCCTGGTTGTTGGTGAGGGCGACGATGATGTTGTTGAAGGTCGAGGTGATATGAGCTTCGCCCACAGCCTCTACCTTAACGACTCTCTTCTTTGCTGTTGTAGTTTTCTTTGCCATAGTTCATCAGGATTTACTTGGTCGCCTTCTTCTTGTTCGCAACTGTCTTCTTCTTACCCTTCCTGGTGCGTGCGTTGTTCTTGGTGCGCTGGCCGCGGACAGGGAGTCCGAGACGATGACGGATGCCTCTGTAGCAACCGATATCCATAAGACGTTTGATATTCATCTGGACAGCGGTACGGAGCTCGCCCTCGATCTTAAATTCCTGGGCGATGATGGAACGGATCTTGGAGATCTGCTCGTCATTCCAGTCGCTGACCTTGATGTCGTAATCGATGCCGCACTCATCGAGAATTTTCCTCGCAGACGAGCGGCCGATTCCGAAGATATAGGTAAGGCCTATCTCTCCTCTTTTGTTGTTCGGTAAATCAACACCGGCTATTCTTGCCATATTCTATTTTGACTTTTTATTTTACAACTGAACGTTATCCCTGGCGCATCTTGAACTTAGGATTCTTCTTGCAGATGACGTAGAGACGTCCTTTACGCCTGACGATCTTGCAATCGGCGCTGCGCTTCTTGATGGATGTTTTGACTTTCATATCGTTTGATTTTTATTTGTATCTGAAGGAAATCCTGCCCTTTGTCAGGTCATACGGCGACATCTCAACCTTCACTTTGTCGCCGAGGAGGATGTGGATAAAATTCTGACGCATCTTTCCCGAGATGTGGCAGAGGATGACGTGACCATTCTCCAACTCAACTTTGAACATTGCATTAGGGAGGGTCTCGACTATTGTCCCGTCCTGCTCGATTGCTGTTTGCTTACTCATATGATATCGCTTTAAAACTTGATGTCCGGGTCCTTCTCAATGTAGTCAAAGGTCGACAGCTGCTCAGCCTTATCGCGACGGACAACAACCGTAAGCTCGAAATGCGCGGCCTTCTTGTGATCTGCCGTGTGCACTGCCCAACCGTTTCTTGCAAGGTACACGCCGCGGACTCCCGCGTTGATCATCGGCTCTATGCATATGGTCATTCCGTCAAGGAGCCTCGCTCCGTGGCCCTGGCGTCCGTAATTAGGAACTCCAGGCTCCTCGTGCATGTCGGTTCCGATTCCATGTCCTTCCAATTCACGGACGACAGAGAATCCGAATGACTCGGCGTACGTCTGTACCGCGTGTCCGATATCGCCAGTCCTTTTGCCCGCCACAGCCTGTTCTATGCCTTTGTAGAGCGATGCCTTGGTGACGTCAAGGAGCTTGCGGGTCTCCGCGTCCACCTCCCCGACAGGGAAGGTGTAGCAGGAGTCACCGTTGTAGCCCTTGTACAATGTGCCGAGATCGATGGAGACGATGTCTCCCTCCTTGAGCACATAGTCCGATGGAAATCCATGGACAACCACATCGTTAACAGAGGCGCAGATAGCCGCAGGGTAGCCGTCATATCCAAGGAAGTTAGGCACGGCGCCGTGATCACGGATGAAAGTCTCAGCCACCCTATCCAACTCTTTGGTTGTCACACCTGGGGCGACATGTCTTCCGACTTCAGCCAGTGTCTTCGACACTATCTCTCCGTTCTCACGGAGCAGCTCAATTTCTTCTTCGGTTCTTGGCTTTACCATCTCGCTTTGCGTACATTCAAACAATTACATTCCCGAACGCCCGCTAAGGCGGCCGGTCTTCATCAGACCGTCGTAGTGGCGCATGAGCAGATAGCTCTCTATCTGCTGAAGGGTATCAAGTACGACGCCCACAAGAATCAGCAGCGAAGTTCCGCCGTAGAAACTTGCGAACTGGTCGGATACTCCGGCGATCATCGCGAAGGCCGGGAATATCGAAATGAGACCAAGGAAAATGGAACCAGGGAGGGTCACCTTGGACATAATGCTGTCAAGATAATCGACCGTCTTCTTTCCTGGTTTTACTCCTGGAATGAAACCTCCGTTCTTCTTCATATCCTCCGCGATCATGGTCGGGTTGACGGTGACTGCGGTGTAGAAATAGGTGAAGATGACGACGAAGATGAAAAATATGGCGTTATACCAGAATCCGGTATAATTGCTCATGGTAGCCGCAAGTCCACGGGTCGCATCCCAACGGGAGAAGAGGAGCGGGAAGAGCATGATTGCCTGTGCGAAAATGATAGGCATCACACCCGCGGCGTTGATCTTCAGAGGGATGTACTGACGGACTCCGCCGTACTGCTTGTTGCCTACAATCCTCTTCGCGTAGTTCACAGGAACCCTTCTCACACCCTGGGTGAGGGCGATGGCCGCCACGAAGACGAAGAAGAGGACGATGAACTCGACGATGAGAAGGAGAAGTCCGCCGTTGTTGGTGGTAAGCTTCTCACCGACTTCAGCCACGAGGGCGTAAGGCAGACGGGCAACGATACCGATCATGATGAGCAGGGAGATACCATTGCCGATACCCCTGTCGGTGATCCTCTCGCCGAGCCACATCACGAACATGGAGCCTGCCATCAGGATGATGGTGCAGACGATGTTGAAGACGAAGTTGCTCCAGCCGAGCTGGTTGACGGCAACGAAGGCGGTGCCAGGGATCTGGTTGTGAACGGCAGCCATGTAGGCAGGACACTGTATGGCCAGAATCACGATGGTGAGGTACCTGGTGATCTGGTTGATTCTCCTACGGCCGCTCTCGCCCTCCATCTGGAGTTTTCTGAAGTAAGGGACGAACATGCCCAGAAGCTGGACAACGATGGATGCCGAGATGTACGGCATCACTCCGAGCGCGAAGACCGAAGCGTTACCGAAGGCACCGCCGGAGAACATGTTCAAGAGGCCGACGAGGCCGGTTGAAGTCTTGTCCTGAAGGCTGGCCAGCATGGTTGCGTCAATGCCAGGGATGACGATGAAGCAGCCGAGTCGGTAGACGAGAATGAGGAGGAGGGTGTATACAAGCCTCTTCCTCAACTCTTCGATCTTGAAGATGTTCTTTATTGTCTCAATAAATTTCTTCATGACTACTCTTCAGCGATTATCGCCTTGCCGCCCGCAGCCTCGATCTTCTGAATCGCAGACTTCGAGAAAGCGTCAGCGGTGACGTCGATCTTTGCCTTGAGCTCACCATTGCCGAGGACCTTCACGAGGTCAGACGGCTTGGCAAGCCTTGCTTCATAGAGATTCTCGAGCGTGATGGCGCTGAGATTCTTCTCCTGCGCAAGTTTCTGGAGAGCGGAGACGTTTACCGCCTGGTACTCAACCCTGGTAGGATTCTTGAATCCGTTCTTAGGCAGCCTCCTCTGGAGAGGCATCTGGCCGCCTTCGAAACCGATCTTGTGCTCATAGCCTGAACGGGCCTGCGCTCCCTTGTTACCACGGGTAGATGTGCCGCCCTTTCCTGAGCCCTGGCCGCGGCCGAGGCGCTTCTTTGGGTTCTTGGTAGTTCCCGGTGCCGGTTTAAGATTATTAAGTTTCATCTCAAATTCCTCCTGATTTTAGATTTCCTCGCAGTTGACGAGGTGCTGAACCTTCAGAAGCATGCCGGTGGTAACCGGATTCTTCTCGACCTCTACGGTCTGGTTTACCTTATGAAGTCCGAGCGAGGTGAGGTTGGCGATCTGCCTCTTGGTAGCGCCGCTCTTGCTCAGTCTGAGTGTAATCTTGTATTTTGCCATGGCTTCTTCTCCTATCCGTTAAATACCTTGCTCATGGATACTCCGCGCAAGCCTGCTACGGTGTAGGCGTCACGCATCTCGGTAAGGGCGGCGATAGTAGCCTTCACGAGGTTGTGAGGATTGGATGAACCTCTGGACTTCGCGAGGACGTTCTGCACTCCCACGGACTCGAAAACGGCACGCATGGCACCGCCGGCCTTTACTCCTGTTCCAGGGGCCGCTGGCTTCATGAACACCTTCGCTCCGCCGAACTTGCTCTCCTGCTCATGAGGAATGGTCTTGTTGATGACAGGGATCTTGACAAGGTTCTTCTTGGCATCCTCAGTTCCCTTCTGGATGGCCGCAGTAACCTCGTTGGCCTTGCCCAGGCCATATCCCACAACGCCGTTCTCGTCTCCTACGACCACGATGGCCGCGAAACGGAAATGACGGCCACCTTTGGTGACCTTGGTCACCCTGTTGATGGCTACGAGCCTGTCCTTGAGCTCAAGGTCAGACGTTCTTACTCTTTTAAGATTTGTATTTGCCATAGTCCCTGTTTAGAATTTAAGGCCACCTTCGCGGGCAGCATCTGCCAGACTCTGAACCCTGCCGTGATAGAGATATCCTCCACGGTCGAAAGCGACTTCGGAAATGCCCTTTTCAATCGCGCGCTTGGCGATAGCCTTGCCTACGATCGCGGCGGCCTCTTTTCCGGCCTTGCCCTTGCACTCTGCGGCGAGCTCCTTGTCGTTGGACGCGGCGGCTACGAGAGTGTTGCCCTTGAGGTCATCTACCAGCTGAACGTAAATCTGCTTGTTGCTGCGGAATACGACCATCCTCGGCTTCTCGGCGGTGCCGCTGACATGCTTGCGGATACGGTAGTGGATCCTTCTTCTTCTTTCTATTTTAGTCAATGCCATAATTCTTTCCTCCTGATTTATTTAGCTGCGGCGGTCTTGCCTGCCTTGCGGCGGAGCTGCTCGCCGACGAACTTGATACCCTTGCCCTTGTATGGCTCAGGCCTGCGGAATGAACGGATCTTGGCCGCAACCTCTCCGAGAAGCTGCTTATCTGCGCTCCTGAGGATGAGAACCGGATTCTCTCCCTTCTTAACCTCGGCAGCCTCGGCCTTGACCTCGGCAGGGAGCATAAGCTGAATTTCGTGGGAGTATCCGAGAGAGAAGGTGAGAACCTGTCCCTGGACCGCTACACGGTAGCCGACTCCGACCAGCTCCTGACGGATCTCGAAGCCCTTGGAGACTCCGGTGACCATATTGTGGACGAGCGCGCGGTACAGACCGTGGAATGCGCCCTTCTGCTTATAGTCTACGTTGGAATTTTCGTTGACGCCGAACTCAATCTTTCCGTTCTCGATCTTGAGTGTAATTGAAGGATCTACCTTCTGTGAAAGCTCGCCCTTAGGTCCTTTTACGGTCACGGTGTTGTCATCACTGACGGTCACGGTGACGCCGGCAGGAATCTCTACCGGAAGCTTTCCTATTCTTGAGAGTTTTACTTCTTTTGCCATATTCAGGTCCTCCTAATATTAGTAGACAAAGCAAAGAACCTCTCCTCCGACATTCTGCTCCTTGGCTTCCTTGTCGGTGATGATTCCCTTGGAGGTAGAAATGATGGCGATCCCGAGTCCGTTGAGTACTCTCGGCATGTCCTTCACGTCGGAATACTTTCTCAGACCAGGGGTAGAGACTCTCTCGATGCCCTTGATAGCCGGCTGCTTAGTCTGCGGGTGATACTTAAGCGCGATTTTAATCGTGTCGTAAGGCTTGCCCTCGACCAGCTTGTAGGTGAGGATATAGCCCTTCTCGCACAGGATCTTGGTCATGGCGAGCTTCATCTTGGAAGATGGAACCTCTACGACCTTCTTTCCGGCACTGTAGCCGTTGCGGATCCTTGTGAGAAAATCTGCAATTGGATCAGTCATTTTGTTTTTTGTTTTGATACGACGCCCATGGCGCCCGATATCCGATTGTTAATAAATTATTTGCGTCCACGGCCTCCCGGCCATGGCAGATTCTCTGTTACCAGCTTGCCTTCTTGACGCCAGGGATGAGTCCGGATGCCGCCATCTCACGGAACTGGATACGGCTGAGTCCGAATTCACGCATATAGCCCCTTGGACGACCAGTCAGGCTGCAGCGATTGTGAAGGCGTACAGGAGAAGCGTTCTTAGGGAGCTTGTCGAGAGCTGCCCAGTCGCCGGCCTCCTTGAGAGCCTTGCGCTTCGCGGCATATTTAGCAACTAACTTCTCGCGCTTGACCTCGCGGGCTTTCATTGATTCTTTTGCCATGTTATATCGCTTTAGTTATTGTGTTTCTTGAAAGGCAGGCCGAAAGCCTTGAGAAGAGCGTAAGCCTCTTCGTCAGACTTGGCGGTGGTCACGAAGGTGATTTCCATGCCATGTACCTTAGGGTTCTTGTCCATGTCGATCTCAGGGAAGATAATCTGTTCCTTGATACCGAGAGTGTAGTTACCGTTGCCGTCAAGCTTCTCGGAAACTCCGTTGAAGTCGCGGATACGAGGGAGGGAAACCCTGATGAGCCTCTCGAGGAACTCATACATCTTTACACTACGGAGGGTCACCATGACTCCGATAGGCATCTTCTTACGAAGGTGGAAGTTGGAGATATCCTTCCTTGACAAGGTTACGACGGCCTTCTGGCCGGCGATGAGTGAAAGCTCTGCGGCGGCGTCCTCAACGAACTTTTTGTCGTTGGTAGCCTCGCCGACACCCTCATTGATGGTGATCTTTACGAGCTTAGGGCACTGCATCACGGTCGTGTAGCCGAACTGCTTCACGAGGGCTGGTACGATCTCCTCTTTATAAGTTTTCTTGAGGGTCGGTACATATCCGGCAGGAACGGTCTGTTCAACTACCTGCTGCTTCTTTTCTTTCTTTGCCATAGTTACTTGATCTCCTTACCAGATTTTCTAGCGACGCGGACCTTCTTTCCATCCTCAAACTTATAGCCGACCTTGGTAGGAGCCGGTGCGTTTGCAGGGCTGTCTGGATCCACCAGCTGGACGTTGGAAATGTGAATGCCTGCTTCCTTCTTGATGATACCACCCTGAGGAGCCTTGGCATTCGGCTTGGTGTGCTTGCTGATCATATTGACACCTTCGACAACGACTCTGTCCTTGTCTGGGATAACCTCGAGGACCTTGCCGGCCTTGCCTTTGTAATTGCCGGCGTTTACATAGACGTTGTCGCCTTTCTTTATGTGTAGCTTCTTCATTTTCTTGATGTATTAAAGAACCTCCGGTGCAAGCGAGACGATCTTCATGAAATTCTCACGAAGTTCCCTGGCCACAGGGCCGAAGATACGTGTTCCGCGGAGTTCTCCCGCGTTATTGAGGAGCACGCAGGCATTCTCGTCGAAACGGATGTAAGATCCGTCCGGTCTGCGGACTTCCTTCTTTGTACGGACGACGACAGCCTTGGAAACTGTTCCCTTCTTGGCGTCAGCCCCAGGGATGGCGCTCTCGATAGCGACTACGATTTTGTCGCCTACGGTTGCATAACGGTGGTGAGTTCCTCCAAGCACGCGGACGCAGAGGACTTCCTTCGCGCCGCTGTTGTCGGCCACCTGTAAACGTGTTTCGGTCTGTATCATTGTTACTTAGCTTTTTCTACGATTTCAACTAATCTCCATCTCTTGGTCTTGCTCAGAGGACGGGTCTCCATGATGCGGACGGTATCGCCCTCTCCGCACTCGTTCTTCTCGTCATCGGCATAGAACTTTGTCGTCTTGTTGACGAACTTACCATAGATAGGATGCTTGAATTTGGTCTCGACAGCCACTACGATGGTCTTGTCCATCTTGCTGCTGACCACTACTCCGATTCTTTCCTTACGAAGATTCCTTTCCATACGGCAGTGTGTTTACTTCTGTTCTTTCTGTTTCTCGGCAAGGACCTCCATCATGCGGGCGATATCCTTCCTGGCCTTCTTAAACTTTGATGTGTCTTCAATTGGAGAGACGGCGTGGTTGAGCCTCATCTGGTCGAGGTTCGCCTTTTCTACTCCGATCTTGTCCTGCAGATCCGCAACGGACATTTCGCGTACTTCTGTAATTTTCATATCGTTCTCTCCGTTAAATTATTCTTCAACGTAATCCCTGCGGACAACGAACTTCGTATGGATCGGAAGTTTCGTGGCTGCCAGGCGCATAGCGTCCTTCGCTACTGCGAAAGGAACACCCTCAGCCTCGAAGAGGATACGGCCCGGGGTAATAGGAGCTACATATCCTGCAACGTCTCCCTTACCCTTACCCATTCGGGTATCCAAAGGCTTCTTGGTGTATGGCTTGACTGGGAAGATCCTGATCCACAGCTGGCCCTCACGGTTCATGCGGCGGGATATCGCCTGACGAGCAGCTTCAATCTGCTGCGCAGTAAGCCAGCAATTCTCAAGGGTTTTAAGGCCGAAAGACCCGAATGCCAGTTGGTTGCCCCTCTGGGCCATGCCCTTCATGACATTCTTCTGCTCCCTTCTGTACTTTGTTCTCTTTGGTTGTAACATTGCTGTATAACTTTAAATTGTCTTCTTAAATCCCTTAGTCGTTGATAATCAATCGGTTGGGTATAGTTGACCTCAATTTTGGGAATGCAAAGTTACGATAAATTCCTTAGAGAACAAAGGTTTCGAGAAAATTTTTCAAACATTTTCGACAATGTTTTTCACTTGCTAAGTTACGGAATTTATGGTGATTAACCTAGTGCAAGAATAAAAACATATAAACATTTTCGACCGAAGAGCCGAAGGCCTAAGTCACCTAAAACGAAACTCCGCCCTGCCAAAAGGACAGACGGAGGAGAGGAAGACCTCGCGACGGGCAAGATTCTTGCACTTGTCATAAGTTTGAACTATGCTAAGACTTGTTCTGATATTTCTTCTTTCTGCGGCGCTCCTCGGCGGAACGGCGGCGGAGAGCCGCGCTCAGAAGCCGAAGGTGAGCGAGAAGACAATGGTTCCGAAAAAGAAGGTCACCAGCATCCAGGAGAGCAAGTTCATGGAATATGGTGTGGTTGACGGGGACACGGTCTTCTATGACGTGCTCAAACCGGCGAGAGTTTTCGCCAGGGTACCGCGCCAGAGGGGCAGGAATTGGAGGAAATATTACAAACTGGTCTACAATTTCAGCAGAGTCTACCCTTATGCCATCACGGCGGAGACCCTCGTAAAAAGGACGGACAGCACCTTCGCGGCCGAACACTTGAAGAGGCGTGATAAAGAGCGGTACATAGCCGTCCTTCAGAAAGAGCTCTTCGAGTATTACGAGGAGCCGCTGCGCCATATGAGCATCAGCCAGGGAAAACTTCTGATAAAGCTGATAGGCCGGGAGACCGGAATGACTCCCTATGAGATAATAAAGGACTACAAGAACGGGCTGGCGGCCGGCTTCTGGCAGGGAATCGCGAAACTTTTCACCGGAGACCTTAAGAAAAAGTACGACCCCAAGGGCGAGGACAAAGCCATAGAAGACCTCGTAAAATACTGGAACGACGGTGATTTCGAGAGTTTCTACTGGTCTCTCTTCGGGGAGTACCCGAAAATCCCGGTCATTCCGGAGAAACACCGCTAAGGGACGGGAGTGGTTCCGGGCGGGAACTGTCTAATTAAGGGAAAAGTCCTGATAATCCATGGCTCCTGAGACGGAGTCGAAACGCAGATAAGGCGAGGCCTTCATCCAGTCCCGGAGGACAAGGAGGCGTTCTCCGCCGGGGAGAGTCATGTCAACATGGCAATGATAATGCCCGAATATGAAATAGTCCACGGGGCGGCCGGCGGCCTTTGAAGAAGCCGCGAAAGAAAGGCTCCATTTATAGAGAGATTCATCGCTTCCGCGGAATTCGTAGGCCATACTCTTCGCAAGGCGGCTGTGCTTGCTCCAGTTTTTACCAAGACGGAAGGCCAGCCAAGGATGCAGGAGGCTGAAGAGGCTCTGGAAAAATTTCGCCCTGAATCCCCACCTCATCAGCTTGTAGAGCTTGTTGCCAGGTCCAAGACCGTCGCCATGGCCCAGGCAGAAGGTCTTGCCACCTATCGCGGAAAGATGCGGCTGCTGGAGGATGATCATGCCGAGCGATTCGAAATAATGGTAGCACCAAATATCATGGTTGCCCTGGAAGAAATAGACCTTGACTCCGGCCTCGACAAGGTCCATGATGGAGGCGAAGACCCTCACATAGCCCTTCGGAACTACGTCATGGTACTCGTACCAGAAATCCCAGACGTCACCGAGCAGATAGAGAGCTTCGGTCTCCTCCCTCGGAATAGAATTTAGGAAGTCGGCGAAACGGCGCTCCCTTCCGGGGGCGTCGTTCACGTCAAGTCCGAGATGGACATCCGATGCGAAATAGGTCAGATGGCGGCCGGGCATCTTAGGCGAAGATGAAGATGAGCAAGGCAGCCACGAGGCAGTAGATGGCAAACCAGGTAAGTTTAGCCTTGCGGACGAGGGCGAGCATCACCTTGCAGGCGAAGACACCCGAAACAAAGGCTCCGACAAAACCCATCAGCAGAGGCAGGAAACCAAGACCTGAACTCAGGGTCTCTCCGTTCATGAAGGAAAGAAGCTGCTCCCCGATGATAGGGACCAGAACCATGAGGAAGGAGAACTGAGTCATCACGTCGCGCCTCACTCCGGCGAGAAGGCCGGTAGAGATGGTTGTTCCGGAGCGTGAGAGGCCCGGAGCCACTGCGAGAGACTGGCCTATCCCCACGATGAAGGCCTGCCAGTATGAAATCCCGTTACGGGAAGTATTAAGTTTCGACGGATTCTTCGAGCCAGGAGAGTAATTGTCTGAGAGCCAGAGGAGCATCGCTGTGATGACAAGGAAGATGCCGACGGTGAAGAGGCTGTCTCCGAAGAGAGACTCCACCTTGTCCTTGAATAAGAGCCCCACCACGGCGACAGGGATCATGGAGACAATCAGCTTGAAGATATAGTCGGTCTCGTCATTGTACTTGAACTTGAAGAGGCCTTTGAGCAGAGACCAGATGGCTCCCCAGAAGACCACGATGGTACTGAGCACGGTCGCGAAATGGACGGTGACCACGAAATCGAGATAGCCTTCCGCCTCGACGCCGAGCAGCTCCTTGAAAATCATCAGATGTCCACTGCTGCTGACGGGAAGAAATTCGGTAAGCCCCTGGACGATTCCCAAAAGCAGAGCCTGCAGCCAAGTCATTTGCCGCCCTCCTTATTCTTATCCTTGAAAAAGCCCATGATAGCCACTATCTCTATGGCCATGCCGCAGATAATCACCAGAGGAGCGGCCACCAGCCTCTGGAAGTTGAACATCGCCCAATTAAAGACGGCCGGATCATCACTGCCGCCGCCCGAGAGCAGGATATAGCCTGCCACCATGACGAGAAGACCTGCCAGAAGAAGCCTGAGCCCCTTCTGTGTCATCGCCATTTTCGATTCTTTTTCCTTATCCATTATGAATTGTTATTCTAATAATATAGTTCATCCTTGTCCAGAGAAAGCAGCTTCCCGACCACCATGTAGGTGCTGCAGATACATATCAGAAGCCCGGAGGCCAGGACAATCCCCATCACCTCCAGCAGGAGCTCAGGAGTGAAAAGATTGAAGAGCTGGCTGAATTCGTTTCTTATGAAATAGAGCACCCCCACCAGGAGAATGATGGCTACCAGGGAAGCGAAGAGGCCCAGGAAGGCCGACCTCAAGACGAAAGGTCCGCGGATGAAGCCTCTGGTGGCTCCGACGAGCTTCATGGTATGGATCGTGAATCTCCTGTCATAGACCGTCAGCCTCATTGTATTGCCTATGAGGACGAAGGAGATGAAGAGGAGAAGGGCTATGAGCACGCCCAAGACCAGGGAAATTTTCTTTATGTTCTGGTTGAGAGTCTCAAGAAGGGAGGTCTGGCAGACTACATCGTCCACGAGCGGAGACTTCCTGATTTCAGCCTGGATGCGGTCAAGGCTGTCCTTTTCCACATAGTCCGGATTCATGGTCAGGTCTATGGAAATCGGTATCGGGGTACTCTCGAAGACATTGAGAAAATCGCTCCCAAGCATCTGGGCCATCTCCTTCTCTCCTTGCTGGCGCGAAACGTACTCGGTAGAACGGACTGCGGGGAAGCTGTCGAGGACGGCCCTATAGGCATAAGCCTCATCGTCGCCGACTTCGGGGCGGAGGAGGACCGACACCTTCATGTTCTCTTTGAAATAGTCGGAGACATTGTCGGCGTTGACCAGCAGAAGAGCGGCAAGGCCTACCAGCAGAAGCACGAGGCTTGTGCTGATGACCGAAGAGAGCCAGGAGTTCCTTATTCTCCTGCGAATTATCTTATTGCCGTCATTTGCCATACTATGCCAAATTGTCTTCAAAGATACTCAAATATCGAAATATCCGAAAATAATTGTACCTTTGTATAGATTAGATTCAAAATCTTGAAAGAATAATGGCTGGTTCCTCTAAAAGAATATTATTCGTCAATTCTGAAATTTTCCCTTATCTGCCGCAGACCCCTATCTCCAGGATAGGTATGGATCTGCCTCACGGGATTCAGGAGAGGAAACATGAAATCCGCTCCATAATGCCGAAGTACGGCTGCATCAATGAGAGGAAGAACCAGCTCCACGAGGTCATCCGACTTTCCGGCATGAACATCATCATCAAGGATGTCGACAGGCCTCTCGTGATAAAAGTCGCTTCAATCCCTACGGTGAGAATCCAGGTCTACTTCATCGACAACGATGACTACTTCAAGCGTAAGCAGACCTATTGCGATGCCGACGGAAAGTTTTTCGCAGACAACGCGGAGAGGGCGGTCTTTTTCGCCCGAGGAGTGCTTGAGACCGTGAAGAAGCTGCGCTGGGCCCCGGACATTATTCATTGCCACGGCTGGATTTCGCACATTCTGCCGGTCTATCTGAAAAAGGCCTACAAGGATGACCCTATTTTCTCAGGCAGCAAGCTCGTCCTTTCCCTCTATGACGACACTCCGGCGGAGAAATTCTCTGAGGACTTCGCGAAAACCGCGGCCTTCGGACCTGTCGGCGAAAAGGAACTTGCTCTGCTTAAAGAACCTACTGGCATAAATCTTGCGAAATTAGCCGCTCAGTACTCCGACGGAGTCATCATGGCTTCCGACAAGGTGCCGGAAGAACTCCGCGAGTACTGCGCAAGCCTTTCTCTCCCTGCTCTCGACTACAACGCCAAGGCCATGGAGGACGGCTCCTACGTAGACCAGTACAATGATTTTTACGATCAACTTTAGGAAATGAATCGAAGATTCCCAAGCCTGGCGGCCCTCGCCTTCATCGCGGGAGCCCTTGCCGTCGGCAGTTGTGTCGAAAAGAATAAGAGTCTCGGAGAGGACTACATCCCCGAGAACCAGAGATACGACATCTATACCGCTGAATTCAATCTCGACGACATCGAGATGAGGCATCCGGACAGCCTCTCCGGCAACAGCCTCTATAAGATCACGGTCGGAGCGATCAGAGACGAGGTCTTCGGCCTGACGACTCGTTCGAGCGCCTTCACCATAGTGCCTATGGCCGACACGCTCGATTTCGGAGATCCCGGCACCCAGATTTTCCGCGGCTTCCATCTCTCGGCCCCGCTTGACACCGTCTCCTGCGACGACCCTTCCCAGGCCTTCATCCTGCAGAATCTCAACGTCTACGAGCTCACTTCGCCGCTTGACCCCCAAAGCGCAAACCCGAGGATCAGATACGACTCTTCGAAGAGGATTTCAAAGGGAATACCGGTGCTCAACGGCGCGGATTCTCTCTTGATCGACTTCAACGAGGACTTCGGGAAAAAATACATGGATATCAAGGCCGCCGACATGGACACGATTACCCACTACACCAAGCGTTTTCCGGGAATCTATCTCACCACCGACAAGCCGGTGGGCAAGGGCGGCAGAATCAACATGTTCAAGCTGCCGATAGACGTTCAGAGCGGCTACATCGAAGGTGCCTATGCGACCCTGCGTTTCAGGGCTAGGTATGGGAAGAGGGGGATGGTGGACACGACTTTCTATTTCTACCTCGGCCCGGCCTCTCTCTACGATCTCAACGGCGTGACCAACACCACGCCTTCCACCTATCCGCAGTTCGCCTATGACAAAACCACCTACGAGACTTCTTCTCTTGAGGGGAAGAGGGCTGAAGATGTGATCTGGTTCGAAGGTGGCCGCGGAGTAAAGCCTGTGGTAAAGGCAGCCGCCGTGAGGGAGGCCCTGAGAGCGGAGATGAGCAAGCACGGGGACCCTTCCGACATGATAGTGAACAAGGCCACCATAGAGTTCCACTTCGACGCGCCGGACGATTACAAGGAATTCAGCCTCTTTCCAGTCCAGCTGAGCCCTACTTGTGCCATCCGGACAGACACTTCGATAACTTTCGCCGGACTTAGCGATGCGAGCGCCAAAACGGAAAACCAGGGCGACATCGACAGGTCAAACCTGAAATATGCTCCGGACCTCTCTCACCATATCCAGGAGCTCATTGACCTGGAAGACTTGAGCAAGATAAGCAATTACGACATCTGGTTCCTCGGCATGGCCAATGAGACGGTGTCCACGAGCAACAGTTCATCTTCGAGCAGCGACATGTCGGACTACTATAATTATCTCGCCTACCAGAGCTACTATAACAACATGTACAGCGGCTATGGAGGCTACGGAGGCTATGGCTACGGAGGCTACGGCTATGGAAATTACGGAAGCTATTACAGCAACTATTACAATTACGCCATGCTCGCCTCTATGTATTCGAACACGTCCAGCTCATCCAAGACCACAAAGCAGCTGATGATGGACACCCATCGTTTCTACCGCATCGCCATCCATGGGCCTAAGGCTTCCGAAGGGAAACCGAAACTCAGAATCACTTACTGCGTTCCGATGGCAGAATAAATTTTCCCGGCATCTTTCATATCAACAAGAGGGTGGCTTTCAAGTAGACGAGAGCCACCCTCATATATTTATGGCGGGAAGGAAGCCGGGAAGGACAAAAAAAGGATGACCCTCAGGCCATCCTCGATGAAATCTCTGTCCGGATTAATTAGGCAAGCCTTCCAGCCTTCTGGAGCTCATTCTTGATGAAGTCAACAGCGTCCTTTACAGTCTGGATGCCGGTCTCCTCCTCAGGAACCTTAATGCCGAATTCCTTCTCAAAGCCCATGATCAGCTCTACAGTGTCGAGAGAATCAGCGCCGAGGTCGTTGATAAAGTTTGCAGAGTCGGTAACCTGAGACTCTTCAACACCAAGCTTATCTACAATGATTTCTTTTACCTTTGATACAACCTGATCGGCTGTAAGCTTTGCATCTTCCATGGTAAACAGTTACTTAAATATTATTTAATTATTTATTTCTTCCGGCCAAGGGTCCCGTTCGGACCGCCGCAAATTGTTTCGCAAAGTAAACAAAAAATTACGACAAATGAAAAAAATTGTCCGATTATCCGACCAACTCAGGGCTTTTCAGGGCCTTCCGAAATCTTCGCGGGGGCCTCGCCCAACTTCATCCACACTCTTAAACCATTAATAGCGTTGAGAGTGTAGAAGAAATATTTGGCGACATATACTACGGCATAGGCTGAACTTGCGGACGAGGCCGAAGTCAGGGCCCACATGGCCACGGATGCGATATCGACAGCTATCCAGATGAACCACTGGTCGGTATAGGCCAGGCTCATGAGAATCTGCCCGATGATGTTCAAGGCGAAGATTGACGCGTCAAGTCCGGCAATGGCGGGAGTCCTGTCGACTCTGCGGAGAAAAAAGAAAAGCAGCGTGGACAAGACTATAAAGGACAGGGCCGTAAAGGTCCAGCCCTTTGCCGGAAGCCACCTTGAAATAACCCTCTGTCTCCCCTTGCCGTCCTCTTTCGAGTGCAGCCTCTTGAGCCAGAGGAAGAAGCCGGCGAACTGCATCGGAAGGAAGAAGAAAAGGTGAAGACCGTAATTGCCCCAGGCATCGTTGTCATAGGCAACGAAAGCCGTGATGCCTACGTCGACAATCCCGAAAATATAGGTCCATATACTTCCGTTGGCCGAAAGCACGGCATTGACCACACCCATCAAGGCTCCGAAACTGGCGATATACGATACCAGCATCCTTGTATCCCCGCCACGAAGCCTCATGAGGTTGGTAATCACTACCGCCACGAGCATACCAACAAGGATGAAAGTATTGACGGCAATATCAAGCCTCTTTTCCTTTTTCGATTTCATTGTTCAATGAGTCGTGAATTCTTTCAGCAAGTTTATCATTTTTCAGAAAGACCTTGAGGTCATCCAGGGGCGCTGAAGCGATTCTGGCAACGGAACCATAATGGATGATGAGCCTCTCCTCTGTCTTGTCGCCCACGCCCGGAATCTCTCTAAGCGCCGATTTTATCTGAGCCTTGCTGCGCAGACTCCGGTGAAAGGTAATACCGAATCTGTGGGCTTCGTCCCTGATGTGCTGGAGGACTTTCAGGGCCTGGGAATTACGGTCAAGGACCAGAGGAAAAGAATCTCCGACCCTGTATACCAGCTCCATCTTTTTCGCCAGAGAAATCAAGGTAATCTTATTCTCAAGTCCGAGCTCTTTGAGGGCGGTGTAGGCAAACTCCAGCTGGCCCGGGCCGCCGTCGATGACCACCAGCTGAGGCAGGTCGTCCGGAGCCTCCTCCATGAGCCTTTTATAGCGTCTTCCCACGGTTTCCGTCATAGTGGCGTAGTCGTTGGCCCCCACGATAGTCTTAATCTTGAATTTGCGATAATCCTTCTTTGAAGGCACACCGTCTCTGAAGACAACGCAGGAACCGACCGGATTAGTACCCTGAGTGTTCGAATTATCGAAACATTCCATGTGGACCGGCAGGTCTTTCATGCCGAGAACGTCCCTGAGCTCCTCCATGACCTTCCTGCGCCAGGCATCCGGATCAGTATGCTCCCTCTGTTTCATGGTGTTGAACTGCATCTCGTGGGCGTTGCGGTTGCTCAACTCCAGAAGAGCGAGCTTGTCCCCTCTCTCCGGTATCTTGAAGTCCACTCCCTCAATCTCGACATCTGGGAGGAAGGGAACTATGACCTCCCTGGACAATTCACCGAATTTTGATTCTATTTCGGCTACGAACTCACTCAGTACGGAGGCCTGTTCCTCTTCAATGTTCATCTTGAAGCCCAGATTCAGCGACTGGACGATGGCTCCGCCACGAAGGCGCATAAAATTGCCGAAGGCTTCTGAGGTGTCGAAGATGAGGGAGAAGACGTCGATATCCCTGACCGAAGAGCTGGTGATGATAGACTTGCCGTAATGGTTTTCTATGGCGTCTGCCCTGATCTTGCAGGCTTTCGCCGACTCGAAATCCAGGCGGGAGGCAGCCTCTTCCATCTGGGCGCGGTACTTCTGGATCATGTCTCTTCCACCACCCTTAAGCATGGAAACCACCTCAGCAATATAGCCTTGGTACTTTTCCTTGCTTATCCCCCCGATACAGCAGCCCTCGCAGCGTCCGATGTGAAGTTCAAGGCAAGGACGGAATTTTCCGGCCTCGATATCCTCATCGTTCAGCTTAAGATTGCAGGTCCTGATTGGATAAAGATCGCGAAAAAGCTCCAGCATGTTTCTGGCATGAGTAACCGAGCTGTAAGGCCCGAAATACTGGGAGCCGTCATGCACAAGCCTTCTGGTGAGGAAGACTTTCGGGAAGTCGCCAGCCGACACGCAGATCCATGGATAAGTCTTAGAATCCTTAAGCAGGATATTGTATTTCGGCTTGTACTGCTTGATGAGATTATTCTCAAGCAGCAGGGCGTCCGCCTCAGTGGACACCACCGAATACTGGGCGTCGGCGATCTTCGAAACCAGGATCCGGGTCTTGCGGTTCAGTCTGGAAGGATCGACGAAATATTGGGCCACCCTCTTGTGGAGGTCCTTCGCCTTGCCGACATAAATCACAGTTCCCTCGGAGTCATAGTATCTATAGACTCCGGGGGAATGTGGAAAGAGCGATATCTTTTCTCTTACGTCCAATTACTTCACGAGCTTTCCGCCCGGCTGGACATACTTGGCGATTTCGGCGGAAATGTCGTCTCCGCGAAGATCCCTCTTAAGTATGGTTCCGTCAGGGCCGAAGAGAATGATGTGAGGAATGCCCTCGATACCGTAAAGGTCGGTAGGCACGGCTTGGCCGTTAATGATATGGTTCCAGTTGATCCCGTAGGCCGCGGCGGTGTCGAGAGAAGCCTGAGGCTGGTCCCATACGGCTACGCTGAGCTGGTCGAAGGCCTCTCCGCGATAGGTATCATAGGCCTTCTTGAGGTAAGGAATCTCCCTCTTGCAAGGGCCGCACCATGAAGCCCAGAAGTCTACGAGAGTATATTTACCCTTACCTACATAGTCGGAAAGCTTGTGCCCCTCGATGTCGAAATCCGTGAACATCTTGCCTTCCGCGGTATTCTGCCTGGCCTCGATTCTGCCGAGAGCGCGGTCGAAACCGGTCCAGCGGGCCCTGAGTTCCGGGCTGAGTCCCTTGATGGCCTCTGCGAGTAGAGAATCGGAAACTCCGCCTTCCTGAGCCTCGCTGAAGCCGTAGGTTGCGACGAAATTGTCAGGATTCTCCTTCATCAGCTTAAGTCCGTTGTCGGCGAGCTTCTTGGTCATCTGGTCATAATAGTCATTGACTTTGGCATCCACCTCATCCTTGGAAAGGGAAGAATCCTCGCTGACAGAATTGTAATATGCCATGAGGGAATCGCTCAGACTCTTTTCGAATTTGATGGTCTGGAGGCCTCTGTCGGCGATCGATCCGGCCTTGGCCTTGGCTTCGAGATTCCCGGTGGAGTCAATCACGATGCTGATAAGCCCTCCGTCAGGAACGAATTCTACGCTCTTGCCACCGGCTTTAACCACCACCCTTTCGAGCGTCTTTGTAGGGAGGGTAAACTGGAGCTTTCCGTCTGTCAAGGCATAGGTGGTGTCAACCGCATAAGAAGAATCGGCGAGGCCCATTTTCACACTTACCTCTGTCGCGGCATTTGCAGGATCAAGGGCAGAAATCTTAACCCTTGTCTTGTCTGAAACTCCGGAGCAGGAGGCCGCTAAAGCCGCCACTGCAAGGATCATAAGAAATTTTGTCTTCATAACTTAAAGTCAAGTTGTTTTACAAAAGCATCTTCCCGACGTTCCGCCGGAAAGATGCTCAAATATAAGGAATATTTTCGTCTTGCGAAAACTACTCGGCCTTTGCCTCAGCGGCGGCCGCCGGCTTGCGGTCACGGCCTCCGCGGCGCTCACCGCCACGACCTCCACGTCCGCCACGACCTCCGCGTCCTCCGCGGAAACCGCCATTGTTCTGCTGAGCAGCGGTAGCGGCGTTGACGCCTGCGTTAGGAGTGAGATCCTTCTTTCCGTAGACTTCGCCGTTGCAGACCCATACCTTGATTCCGAGGGCTCCGACCTTGGTGCTCGCTACTGCAAGCGCATAGTCGATATCGGCACGGAAAGTATGAAGAGGGGTGCGGCCCTCCTTGAACATCTCGCTCCTGGACATCTCGGCGCCGCCTACACGGCCCTTGATCTGGATCTTGATGCCCTCGGCGCCCGCCCTCATGGCAGAAGCGACAGCCATCTTGATGGCCCTTCTGTAGGACACGCGGCCTTCGATCTGGCGGGCGATGCTGCCTGCTACGATAGCTGCGTCAGTCTCGGCATGCTTAACCTCGAACACGTTGATCTGGACATCCTTTCCGGTCACCTTCTTGAGCTCCGCACGAAGTTTCTCAACCTCGGCGCCGCCCTTGCCGACAACCATTCCGACCCTTGCGGTGTGGATTGTCACGGTGATGAGCTTGAGAGTCCTTTCTATCACGATCTTGGAAACGCTGGCGTTCGCCAGACGCTCTCCGAGATACTTGCGGATCTCGTAGTCTTCCTTGATCTTCTCAACGTAGTTACCACCACACCAGTTAGAATCCCAACCACGGGTGATACCGATTCTGTTGCTTATAGGATTTGTTTTCTGTCCCATATTTAATTCTCCTGTGATGTTGATGGTTCTGCATTCTTGACGTCAAGAATGATGGTGATGTGGTTGCTGCGCTTGCGGATCCTGCCGGCCCTGCCCCGAGGCTTAGGACGGACTCTCTTGAGCTGCCTTGCACTGTCCACCATGATTGTCTTGACGAATACATTTCCGTTGTCAAGCTCCTTGCTCTGATCCGGATTCTTAGCCTCCCAGTTGGCGATAGCGCTGCGGAGAAGAGTCTCCAGGGTCACTGAAGAGTGCTTCTTGGAGAACTTCAGCAGGTCAAGTGCATGATTAACCTCGACGCCTCTGATAGTGTCTGCGACAAGGCGCATCTTGCGAGGAGAGGTAGGCACGTTCCTGACCTTAGCGATAGCTGTAGCCTTCTTCTCGGCCTTGAGCCTTTCGGCCATTTGTCTTTTGCGTTTTCCCATAATTTAATCTCCTCTTTACTTGTTATTGCCTGAATGGCCTCTGAAGGTCCTGGTAGGGGCGAACTCCCCGAGTTTATGGCCAACCATATTCTCGGTTACATAAACCGGAATAAACTTATTCCCGTTATGGACCGCGATCGTGTGGCCGACGAAGTCAGGCGAGATCATGCTTGCGCGTGACCAGGTCTTCACGACTTCCTTCTTCTTGCTTCCATCATTCATGGCAAGAATCCTCTTCTCGAGGGCTTCCTGAATGTATGGACCTTTTTTAAGTGAACGACTCATAATCTCTTAAGTATTATTCCAGTTATTTCTTTCTTCTTTCAATGATGAACTTGTTGGATCTTGCCTTAGGGTTGCGAGTCTTGTAGCCCTTTGCCGGCAAGCCCTTGCGGGACCTTGGATGACCTCCGGATGCACGTCCTTCACCACCTCCCATCGGGTGGTCTACAGGGTTCATGACAACTCCGCGGTTGTGAGGCCTGCGGCCGAACCAGCGGCTGCGGCCTGCCTTTCCGGAAGACTCCAGATTGTGGTCACCATTGGAAACCACACCTACAGTGGCACGGCAGGAAGAAAGCACCATTCTGGTCTCGCCCGAAGGGAGGCGGAGAATAGCGTGGTTACCTTCACGCGCGGCGAGCTGGGCGTAAGTACCCGCGGAACGGGCCATTGCCGCACCCTGTCCAGGGCGGAGCTCGATGGCGTGTACGTTGGTTCCAACTGGAATTTCGCTGAGAGGAAGAGTGTTGCCTACCTCAGGAGCGACGCCGGAGCCGGACTCTACGATCTGGCCGACCTTGATGCCCTGAGGGGCGATGATATACCTTTTCTCGCCGTCCGCATACTCTACCAGAGCGATGCGGGCGCTGCGGTTAGGATCATACTCGATAGTCTTTACGGTAGCCTTGACATTGTCCTTGTTGCGCAGGAAATCGATGATACGGTACATTCTCTTGTGACCGCCGCCGATATAGCGCATTGTCATCTGGCCGGTGTTGTTGCGTCCGCCGGTTCCCTTGAGAGGAACGAGAAGAGATTTCTGCGGCTTTTTGGCGGTAATCTCGTCAAAAGCGCTGATGGCCATCTGCCTTGTACCAGGAGTAGCCGGTTTGAATTTTCTGATTGCCATGACTTGTTACCTCCTTAAATATTGCTGTAGAAATCAATCTTGTCCTTGCCTGCAAGGGTCACATAGGCCTTCTTGTAGTCGTTAGCGCGGCCGCTCAGCATTCCGGCCTTGGTGTAACGGGACTTGCGCTTGCCGTGGTAATTGACTGTATTTACGGAGACAACTGATACGTTGTACATCTGCTCCACGGCGTTCTTTATCTCGATCTTGTTTGCAGAACGGTCTACGATGAAACCATAACGGTTCAGCTTATCGCCCTGAGCCGTCATCTTTTCTGTTACGATTGGCTTAATAATAATTCCCATCTCTCAATCTTTTTAGCTGTTTCTCTCGGCGAGGATGTCCTGAACGCCGTCGATGAATACGAGAGTGTGAGCATGCATAATTTCATACGTGTTGATCTCGTCGACGGTGATGACCCTCACCTCTGGGATGTTACGTGAAGAAAGGAAGACATTCTGCTGAACGCCTGGAAGAACGACGAGCACATTGCGGTCGCCGGCCTTGATGGCATCCATAATCTTTACGAATTCCTTTGTCTTAGGAGCATCAATGGTGAATGGCTCGAGAATCTTGATAGAGTTCTCGGCGGCCTTCTCTGAAAGAGCGGACGCCCTCGCGAGCTTCTTCACCTTCTTGTTGAGCTTGCTGTCGTAAGTGCGAGGCTTAGGTCCGAATACACGGCCTCCGCCTACGTAGATGCCGGCCTTGATAGAACCGTGGCGAGCTCCGCCGCCGCCCTTCTGACGGCCCATCTTCTTGGTGCTGTAGGAGACCTCGCTCCTATCCTTTGACTTGGCCGTTCCCTGGCGCTGGTTAGCGAGGTACTGGACTACGTCAAGCCAGATTGCATGGTCATTTGGCGTGATGCCGAAGACCTTATCGTCGAGGGTAACTTTCTTTCCAGACTCGCTACCGTCAATTTTCAGTACAGGTAATTCCATAGTCTTAAGCCTCCACTATTACATAAGAACCCTTGGCTCCAGGAACAGAGCCCTTCACTACAATGAGATTGTTCTCCGGGATGAGCTTGATGATGCTCAGGTTCAGGACTTTCACGCGCTCGTTGCCCATGTGTCCTCCCATCCTCTGGAGAGGGAATACGCGGCTTGGGTAGGAAGATGCACCCATGGATCCCGGATGGCGCAGACGGTTGTGCTGGCCGTGGGTAGCTCCGCCGACACCCTGGAAGTGGTAACGGTGAACAACACCCTGGAATCCTTTACCCTTAGAAGTACCGGCGATATCGACGAACTCGCCCTCGGTGAAGACGTCTTCGATCTTTACGGTGTCGCCTAGCTTGATTTCTCCCTTGAAGTCCATAGGGAACTCTACGAGCTTGCGCATGGGAGCGGTTCCTGCCTTTGCGAAATGCCCTTTGAGAGGGGCGCTGGCATGTTTCTCTGAGATTTCGTCATAGGCAAGCTGTACGGCGGCATAACCATCTTTTTCTACCGTACGGACCTGCGTAACAACACATGGACCAGCCTCGATGACGGTGCATGGAATATTCTTTCCATCAGCACCGAAAACGGAAGTCATTCCGATTTTCTTTCCAATTAATCCAGGCATTGGATACGTAATTAATTGTTGATAAATTGTTTAAAAGTTCCGCATAAAATTTGCGGACTGCAAAGATACGACTATTTCACGAAGAATCAAAAATTTACGTGAATATTTCATCACCAAGGCCGTGGATGAGCGAAAAAGGCGCCGGGCGGATAATCCGTCCGGCGCCCCAGAGCGTCAGGGAGCAGGCTTAGGGACCTGCCTCGAGGTGAGTTTACTGCTCCCAGCCAGGATTCTGCACTATGACGTACTGCTTAGAAGCGTACTGGTTGATGATATCGGTGCAGATCGGCTCAAGATAGTTGCGCACGTCGACATCCTGTTCCGACCTGTCCTTGATGTTGACCGGAACATAGAAGCCGCGCATCTTGTCGAAGTTGGTGCCGTCGAAGGTGATCTTGTCACCGAGGATGATGGTTCCATCGGCATTGTATCCAGCGATAGGAATCACGGCCACCTTGCCGATATTAGCCTTGGTAAGGAGGTTGAAGCCCTGGTCGTTTAGGGTCTTCTTCAGATTGGTCTTCTGTTCAGTGCGTCCCAGATCGGCCGCCTGAGTGGCGGAAAGGGTGGCGGCGAGGTCAAGTTCCGTCCAGCCTCCGATCAGGAGCTCAGGGTTGTTGGCGCCGAGCATAAGCTCGAGCTGGCCCCAGCGGCGGATGTCCAGAGGACGCTGCTGCTCAAGGAAGAATTCCATACGGCGCTCGCGGCGGATTTCCCAGAGGAGCTGAGGGACCTCTCCGCGAGTCTTGTAGCCGAGAGTCTTCTTCTGAGCCTCGCTGTTTCGGGCAGGATCGTCAGGAAGACTTGCGAGCATAAGAGGAGCAGTCTGCTTTACACCCTTGGCCTTGGCTACGGCGTCGAGAGGACGCTTGCGGATTGCATTGATGGACTTGTCGAGGTCATCCTGAGTAATGGCTGCTCCGCCGAACTTGTCGGCAAGCTCGGCCTTTGCCTCGATCCAGTTGAGGACGGTCTCGGAGTAACGCACGCAAGGGTAGCCGTTCTCATTGGTGCAGGATGCGCTCCATGTAGGCCTTGTCGCGCCGTTGTACGAATAGGTAACGCCCTCGCGGTTGATGAACTTCTCGCAATATAGACCGGTCTGACTATTCTTAGGCTCATCCCAGAAAGTAGCCTCGAAACGAGGGTCGCGGGTCTTCACCATGTCCTGGAGACGGAAGCTCTTCGCGTCAGCCACTGTGGAAGAGTTGTACGGCTGGCCGTCGTTACAAATCCAGGCCTCTATCGTCGACAGGTTGCCGGAAGCGGCCTGGCTCTCGTTACCGTTGGAGTAGGAAGCGATGCAGTGCTGAGAAGAAGAGTTCACATCCTTATGGTAAGACCTGTAAAGGATGATTTCTCCGCTTGCCGGCCTGGTGTAAAGGCTTCCGAAAAGGGTGCGGAAATCCGTGTTGAAAGTGAATTTATAATTGTTCATCACATAGGATGACAGGGTGACGGCGGCCTGGAGGAACTCTTTGGCCTTCGCATCGATGTCCAAGCCGGCGGCGGTGTTCGTCTTCATGGCCTCGTCATTCTTGTGATAGATGTACCATGTACCTTCGAAGAGCATGCAGCGTGCTCCTATCGTACCGACCACGGCCTTGTTGACATAGTCATTCCCATCGTTGTCACGCACATTCTGGAGTGCATAGAGGAAGTCTTCCTCGACATGGGTCATGACCTCGGCCCTTGGGTTGCGCGGAGCATATTGGGCATCGAAATCATCGGAGCTGATAGTGTGGTCCTGATAAGGGACATCGCCGAAAGACTCTACGAAGCGGCTGTATTCCCAGCCCCTGAAGAAACGGGCCACGCCGCTCCAATGCTTATAGGCTTCGTCGCTGAGGGTTTTGCTATTGTGCATCGTCTCAAGCCTTTCGAGGAGGAGATTCCATTTGCGGATATATGCGAAATTCCAAGGTCCGGCCCCACGCCTGGCAAGCCAGTAGCCTCTGTTAGGATCCTCTGCTTTGTACCAGTTGTCCTTAGGAACGGAAAGCAGGATGTTAGGCTGGGCTCCCGATGTGGTGCGGTCATCGCTGTATTCTCCTTTGAATACTCCCGGAGCGTAGACCGAGCTCCAGTTGTCGGAATAGCCGTTGAAGTAGGAGCCGTAGGTACCGTTGACGAAGAGCCGGATGTTGTTCTCGTTCGTCCAGTAGTTATTGTCATTCATCGTGGTCTTTGATTCCCTGTCAAGGAAATCATCGCAGCTGACGGTGGCCAGCATGCATGCCGCAAGGGTAAGTGTTATGCTTATGAAATGTTTCATGATAAAGTCTCCTATGTTAGAATGTCACCTGTACTCCGAAGGAAGCTGTCTTGAATGCCGGAGAACCGACACCCGCACGGCCGGAGTTGTAATTGTCAGTGTTCAGGTAGGAGTAGCCTGCGATAATCTCAGGATCTACAGGAAGTCCGTGGAGATGGTCGAAGGTGAAGAAGTTTTCGAGAGAGACGTAGAAGCGCGCCTTGCTGATATAGGCCTTGCGCGTAAGCTTGGAAGGAAGCGTGTAGCCGAAGGTGATATTCTTGATGCGGAGGTAAGCCATGTTGAGCAGGTACCTGTCGTTGACCACCATGTTGAAAACACTAGAGTTGCCGCAGTTGGCCGCCCTCGGGTACTTGGCGTCATAATTGGCGTCAATCACCTCGCCTGCACTATTGTAGGTCTCATACCAGAAATCATCGGTGAAGGCCTTGGCCATGGCTCCGTCAGCAGTGTTGAAGCCAGGAAGGGTCATTGAAGAAGAACCCCACATGTCACGTTTTCCGACACCCTGGAGGAAGACAGAAAGGTCGAAGCCCTTCCAGTCCGCATCGATGCGGAAGCTGTACTCATAGCGAGGGGTGGTGTTTCCGATTACGCTCAGATCGCCATGATCATCTACGAGCTGCTTGCCGTTGTCAATCTTGCCGTCATTGTTGAGGTCCTTGAACTTCACGTCGCCAGGACCGGAGATGAGATTGCCGGAAGTAATCTTGCCCTGGGTCGCATATTTCTTTCCTTCGGCATACTGATAATAACGGCCATAGGCATCTTTCTGGACTATGAGTTTGCCTGAAGCGTCACGGGCGAAATCATCGTTCTGGAAGAGCCGGTCAACCTTGTAGCCCCAGATCTCGCCGTAGGTCTTGCCCTTATACCAGCCGGTGATGCTGTTTGCTTGAGTACCGTACTCGGTGATCTTTGTCTTCGCATCGGAGATGCTTCCGGTGAGGTGAAGATTGATACCGTTCTCGAATCTGTGGCCCCAGCTTGCCTGGAGTTCCCAGCCGCGGGTGCGGAGTTCACCGTAATTTCCTGAAGGAGCGGAGGCTCCGATGTTGTAGCCGACGCCTTCCATAGGGACGATCATGTCCTTTGTCGTGCGCTGATACCACTCAAAGGTGAGGTCCAGCTGACCAAAGAGGGTCATGTCGGTACCGAGGTTGAGTGTCTCGATCTTCTGCCAGGTGATGTCGGAAGCGACAAGGCCAGGGGTCGAGAAGGAGACGTCGAGGATATCGTCATGGAGCCACTGTCCTTTAGAAGAGGTGGCGCCCATGGTAGGAATATAGAGGGAGCCAGGCACTGACTGGTCTCCGATGGAGCCCCAGGAAGCGCGGAGCTTCCAGGCCGTGAGATAATTCTTCGCGAAGGCCATGAAAGGCTCCTGCATGACGCGCCATCCGGCAGATGCAGACGGGAACCATCTCCACTGCATGTCGGTCGGGAATTTGGATGAGCCGTCGTAGCGGAGGTTGGCCTCGAGGAGATACTTCTCCTTATAATTGTAATTGATTCTGCCGAAGAAGCCGGCGGTCGAACTCCATGACTGGCTGCCTCCGGATGTCTGTGTTCCGGTCGCGAGGTCGAACTGAGGGTTGCTTATGTCAATCAAATCCATCTTCTGACCCCAGACTCCGGTATAGTCATAGGATACGGAGTTGAATCCGAGCAGGAAGTTGAATTGATGGTCCCCGAAGAGATTGAGCGCGTAGTCCGAGGTTATGTTCCAGGTCTGGCGCTGAGAAGTGTAGCTGTCCTGATATATGCGGTTGAAGGAAGTAGGCTGGTAAGTATAGTTCTTGAGCTGCTTCGCTACGAGGGTGTTGCCGAGCTTGTTGTAGTCCGCCCACTCGTTCGGCACCTCGTAGACGGCGCCATTGGAGTCAAGCATATTGACCGCCGAGGACCAGGTGTCGCCGCCTGTGAAAGTAGTGCCCGGCTGACGGGTCTGGACATTGTTGTTGGCGTACGTGTAGTCGATGTTGATGTCCCAGTTCTTAAGCGGAGTAATGGTCGCTCCTCCGTTCACGCTGGTGTACTTCGTGGTCGTAGCGGCCTTGTTGGCGGCGCCGAACTCGTAAGCCGCGGTGCGGACATCATTGCCGCTCTCGTCCGTATCGATGAGAGGATAAGTAGGGCCCCAGCGGTAAACATAGTACCAGACGTCTGCCGTGGTCGAATTGGTGGCGAAAGGCCAGGCCTTCGTAGACTTGGTGAACATCATGCCGCTATGGACTTTCAGCCACTTGTTGATCTGGGTGCTGACCCTCGTATTGGCATTGTAGCGCTCGTAATAGTCGTTGTCCGTAGTCTTGTTCATGCCCGTCTGGTTGAGGTAGGCGAGGCTGATGTTATAGTCAGTGGCACCTCTGTTTCCGGAGATGGAGACATTGTGGGACTGGGACGGGGCGTTTTTGCGGACGAGGTAATGGTAAGGGTCATAGGTGCGGACACCGATCTTGTGGTTGGAGCCGTCCACATACCAGTCGCGCCCGTAGGTGAGAGGCGAATCCTGGGTTGAGTTACCGTATTTCTCCTTATAGGCGACTGCTGCGTTATAGGCCGCGCGGTCGACGAGCCAGAAGGCTCCTACAGGATCGTAGGTACCGACACGCTCGGCGGCCTCAACGGTGTAGTGGAGAGCCTCGACGTCACCCATCTCGTACTTCTTCTCCATATTGGCGAAGGCCACGTTGCCGGAATAGGATACGGATACATGGTCCGATTCCGAAGATCCCTTCTTGGTGGTGATGAGGATTACTCCGAAGGCCGCCTTGGCACCGTAGATCGACGATGAGGCCGCATCCTTGAGGACGGAGATACTCTCCACGTCGTCAGGATTGACGAGGTTGAGGGAAGGAATCTCTACGTTGTCCAGGAGGATGAGCGGCTGGGCGGAACCGTTGAGAGAGCCGACCTGCCCGCGGATTCTGATTATAGGGTCGGAACCGACTTCGGCGGTGCCCACCCTGACGGAAAGACCTGGAGTGGACCCCTGGAGACCGCGGCCGACATCGGCGATAGGACGGCCCTGGAGAGCCTTGCCGACATCTACGGAGGCAACCGCGCCGGTCAGGTTCTCCTTCTTCTGGATGCCGTAGCCGACGACCACGCTCTCATTCAAGAACTCGGCGTCATCCTGAAGGACAATTCTTACGTTGGTAGTGTTTGCAGTGAAGGTCTGAGTCTTGTATCCTATGAAGGACACTTCTATGACTGAGCCTGCCGTAACCATGATAGAGAAGTTCCCATTGGCATCTGTCATGACGCCGTTAGTAGTGCCTTGCTGGAAGACATTGGCTCCGACGACTGGCTGTCCGTTAGAATCTACAACTGTGCCTGTGACAAGTTGTTTCTGGGCCTGCTGCTCGAGGGCTTCGGCCGCCTGAACGGAGAATTCTCCCGTCGCGAGGCTGAAACCGGCAATCAATGCCAGCGAGCTTAAGGCAGTAAGCGTTGATCTGTGAAGCATAAGTAGTATTGGGTATATATAGGTCTCTGTAGAAACCTCGTATTGATTATGGTATGTTTCCAAATGCGAAATTAGCAAAAATATTTTTAATGCAAATCTTTTTCTGTTAGAAAATTAAATCCTTTTAAAATTCAATCTCATTTAGACTTATAGATAAATTGACTCGGATTGCTTATCTTTGTAAAGAAGAAAACAGGATAATGGCTTTGGCTCTTGAAATTTTCGGTTTTCTGGACCTCTCGATCACAGATGTGCTGGACGTCCTTCTGGTCGCCCTGATAATCTATTTCGTCTTCAGGTGGATCCGCCACTCCCAGGCCCTCGGCATCTTCATCGCCGTCATCCTTTTCTACGTGATAATGGTCGTCGTCGAGGCGCTGAACATGAAACTCATGTCCGCCCTCTTCAGCACCTTCATCGATGTCGGCGTCATAGCCCTGATAGTGATTTTCCAGCCTGAAATAAGGCACTTCCTCATGAAGATTGGCAACGACTCGAGCTCCAAGGGCATCGGCTTCGTCAGAAAACTCTTCGGGATCAAGGAAGAGAAGTCACTCAACAACGAGTCGGTCAACGAGATTACGGAAGCATGCAGGTCCATGGCCGGGGAGAAATGCGGGGCCCTTATCGTGATTCCGCACCGCACCGACCTTGGCTATGTCATAGAGACCGGTGACAGGATCGACGCCGACATTAACCGAAGGCTAATCATGAATCTCTTCTTTAAAAATTCTCCTCTCCACGACGGAGCCGTCGTCATGGTCAAGGACAGGATAGTGGCAGCCCGCTGCACCCTTCCCATAACCGAGAGGACGGACATTCCGGCCAATTTCGGAATGAGGCACAAGGCGGCCATAGGAATCACGGAGGTAAGCGATGCCGATGTGATCGTGGTCTCCGAACAGACTGGGAGCATCCATTATGTGCATGCCGGAATACTGACGAGGATAAACAATATCAACGAACTGAAACTGCTGCTGGGCGCCTCGCTTTCCCAGGACAGACAGACTTCACAGACCGAAGCTTCGGGGCAGGAAGCCCGCCCGCAGACAGATGGAAACAAGGGACAGGACGAGAAAAACTGAACAGGCGATGTTTGACGGAAGATTAGAGGCGAAATTAGGTTTTGACAGGGTAAGGAAGGCCATTTCGGACCGATGCAGCACTGAATATGCGGCCCAGAGGACGGCGGAGGAGGCGTTTTCTTCCGACCCTGCGGAGATTTCAAAGAGGCTGGAGCTCACGGACGAGATGCGGCTCGTGGCCATGTTCGAGGACCGGTTTCCTTCCAACGGCTTCATAGACTGCCTGGGCTTTCTCTCGATTCTCCAGAATCCCGGCTCTGCCATAGACACCCTCTCCCTCGGAAAGCTCCGCACCATGCTGGACACCCTGCGGAAGCTGAACGCCTTCTTCACCGGGATAAAGGACAACGTCTACCCGAATCTCAAGAAACTTGCTTCCGGCCTTGTCTACTACGAGGCCGTGAACGACCGCATAGACCAGATACTCGACAAGTTCGGGGATATCAAGGACACGGCTTCGGACGATCTGCTTAAAATCCGCAAGGACCTGAAGGACAAGGAGGGAGCCATCTCGAAGAGGGTGGCCGCCGTGCTGCGTCAGGCCCAGGATGAGGGTGTAGTGGACTCCGGAATCTCAGCCGTCATGCGCGACGGGAAGATTCTAATCCCTGTGCCTTCTTCGAACAAGAGGAAGATCCAGGGTTTTGTATATGACCAGAGCGCCAGCGGCAAAACCACCTTCATAGAGCCGGCCGAAGTCGTAGAACTCGAAAACGAAATCAGCGAGCTCCATTTCGCCGAGACCAGGGAAATCGCGAGGATACTGGCCGTATTCAGCGATTTTCTCAGGCCATATATACCTGACCTGATGGTAGATGCAAAGCTCATCGGAGAAATGGACTTTCTTATGGCGAAGGCTCAGGTCTCGCTCCAATTCAGGGCCGGGAAACCTATCATTTCTCAGAACGGGGAGCACAACTTACGCAAGGCCAGACATCCTCTCCTTGAACAGGCCCTCCACAAAGAGGGGAAGGAGGTGGTTCCGCTGACCCTCAGCCTCACGCCCTCCAAACACATTCTCCTGATTTCGGGGCCTAACGCGGGAGGAAAGTCTGTCTGCCTGAAGACCACCGGTCTGCTCCAGTACATGTTCCAGTGGGGGATGCTTATCCCGGCTTCGGAAACCTCGGAGCTGACGATTTTCGACAGGATCATGGTGGACATTGGGGACGGCCAGTCCATCGACAACGACCTGAGCACCTATTCTTCCTTCCTTCTCGCCATGAAGTCAATGCTGGCCCTGGCGGACTCGAAGACTCTGGTGCTGATCGACGAGTTCGGTTCCGGCACAGAGCCGGCTGCCGGAGGCGCCATTGCCGAGGCGATATTGAGCGAATTCGACAGGCGCGGAGTCTACGGAGTCATCACCACGCATTATACCAATCTCAAGCTATATGCCGCCGACAAGGACTGCGGAGTGGCGAACGGAGCCATGGAGTTCGATGCGGCGAATATCGCCCCGCTTTTCAAGCTCACGATGGGTCTGCCAGGCAATTCCTTCGCCTTCGAGCTGGCCCGGAAGATGGGTCTGCCGGAGGAACTCGTGAAGGATGCGGAGTCGAGGGCCGGTGACGGCTACGTCGGGATGGAGAGGAATCTGAGGAAAATCGCCAGGAACCGCCGCGCCCTTGACGAGAAGCTCCAGAAGATAAGAAATACGGACAAGGCCCTCGAAAGCATCACGGGAAAGTACCAGAAGGAGCTTGAGGACATAAGGCAGACCAGGGCGGAGATTCTGGGACAGGCCAAGAAAGAGGCCGAGGAGATTGTCAGAGGCGCCAACAAGAAAGTAGAGAATACCATACGCACCATCCGCGAATCTCAGGCAGAGAAGGAAAAGACCCAGGCCGCGCGAAAGGAGCTTCAGGGCTTTGTAAGCGCCCTTGGGGAGAAGAAACGAAAGGACGAGCAGGAACGGGAGGACTACATCGATAAGAAGCTCCGCCAGCTGGACGAGAGGCAGAGGAGGGAGCAGGAGAGAAAAGAAAGGCGGGCCTCTCCGGAGGAAAGGGCTAAGATGCTGGCCGAACGGGCCGAGAGAAACAATATGGAGGCTTTCCGTAACGGGCCTATTTCTGTCGGGGAGAAGGTCAGAGTGAAAGATACCGGCATGGTGGGAGAGGTCTCCAGGGTATCCTCCAAGGCTGTCACCATTGTCGTAGGCAACATGACCACCAAGGTCCCGGCGGACAAGGTGGAGAGGATCTCGTCCAACGAATACAAGGCCGCAGTGAAGGATCTTCCAAAGGCCCCGAGGGTGATTGAAGATGCCTCGGTCCGCGAACGGAAGCTCAACTTCAAGCCCGAGATTGACGTCAGGGGGCAGAGGGTCAACGATGCGCTTGAGATCGTCAAGAATTATGTCGATGACGCCATAATGCTTGGGATCGGCGAGGTCAGGATCTTGCATGGTAAGGGGACGGGAGCCCTGAGAGAGGAGATTCAGAAGATGCTTCGCGGCACTCCCGGCGTGGTTTCCGTCAAGGACGAACAAGTCCAGTACGGAGGCACGGGCATCACCATCGTTAATTTCGGATAAGTGATGGACAGCAGGGGAAAGATAGGAAAGATGGGAGAGGACGAGGCTTGCATCTATCTTGAAAGCCTCGGACATACAATTCTCGAAAGGAACTGGAGAGCCGCCCGCTATGAGGTTGATATAATCAGCCTCGCACCTGACGGCATACATTTCGTAGAGGTAAAAAGCCGGACTGCGCCGGTGGCGGCGGAACCGGAGGAGAACGTGAGGGGAAAGAAGCGGCATAACATCGCGGCCGCGGCAAGGCGTTATCTGGAGATGAAGCCTCAGGGAGATTCAGACGCCTGGCTTGACGTGGTTTCGGTCATCTTCGAAGGAGGAAAGGCCCAAGTGAGATATATCCCCAATGCCTACACACCTATATATTATTGACAGGACACACATGAATTTCTCCACATATGAACAATAACCAATATTGCATAATCATGGCCGGAGGCACCAGCAATGCCTTGTGGCCGCTCAGCAGGGAAGCCAGGCCGAAACAGTTCCTGGAACTCGGGCAGAATGGAGACTCCTTCGTCAAAACCTCTTACGACAGCTGCCTGGGGATAGTACCTGCCGAAAACATCTACGTGATAACTCTCGAGAAATACGCCCCTCTGGTAAGGGAGCAGATTCCGCTCCTGCCGGAGGAGAATATCATCCGCGAACCTTACGGGAAAAGGACGGGGCCCTGCGTCGTCTATTCCACCTATTTCATGCTCAAGAAGAATCCCGAGGCCACCATCGCCATGATTCCTTCCGACATCATAGTCAAGGACGAGGATGGATTCAAGAAAGCTCTGGCTTCAGCCATGGACTACGCGGCCGGGCACGAAATCCTCGTCACCCTCGGGGTGAAGCCGGACAGGCCGGACCCGAATTACGGCTATATCCAGGCCGCCGGAGGAGCCGGGGCCTTCAAGTCCGGGAAGCCGGTCAAGGTCAAGACATTCACGGAAAAGCCTTCAGCGGAGCTGGCGGAGGTTTTCTACAAAAGCGGTGAATTCTACTGGAACAGCGGAATCTTTGTCTGGCAGGCCCGCGTGATAAAAGAAGAGATGGAGAAGTACGCACCGGAAATCACCCATCTCTTCTCCGGCTGGGAGGGAGCCTTCGGCACAAAGGCCGAGCAGACCTTCGTCTACAGGGCCTATACCGACTGTCCCAAGATTTCGATAGACTACGCCGTCATGGAAAAGACGGACAAGGCCTGGCTCTATCCCGCCGATTTCGGATGGCGGGATGTGGACACCTGGAACGAGATAGAGACTTTAGTCCTAAAGAAGGACAAGAACGGCAATGCCGTCCACTGCGGCAAGGCCCTCTGCGAGGATGCCAGGGACAATATCGTCTTCTCGGACAAGGCCGGAAGGCTCGTGGCCATAAAGGGGCTGAAGGGAATGATGGTGATTGACACCCCCGACGTTCTTCTGATCTGTCCTAAGGACGAGAATTCCTACCGGGACTTCGTCTCGGGCACAGCTTTCTCAGATTTCGACAAATACCGCTAGATTTTTTTTCGACGGGCAGACGCCCCTTATCCAGGTCCTTATCTCTCTAAGTCCGCGCCATCTATCTGGCGCGGACAGTCTCCTTTTCAGCGGATATAGCTTGTCACGATGCGGAGGTTTGAGCCATCGGCAGGGATGAAGATCACGCCCTTGGCGGAGGCCGGAATGAGGACGGTTTCGCCCTGACGGATAGACACTCTCTCCTTCCTCGGGCCGCAATAATCGCAGGCGCCTTCCTCCTCATCTACAAGCTCTCCCTTTCCCCCGACGCAGATCACGACAAGGAAAGAATCTATATCGGAAAGATCTTTGCGTACAGGCTTGTCCAGATCCCAGACATCGGTAGTAAAGAATTTGCAGTCCACGACCCGGGCCGGGGCATCCTTACGTGGCTCATACTCAGTCCTATAGGAAGGATAGACCTTGTAGTCTATGGCTTCTTTGGCCTGCTCCACATGTAGTTCGCGAGGCTTTCCGTCAAGACCGAGACGGCCGTAGTCATAGATACGGAATGTGACATCGGAGGTCTCCTGAATCTCGGCAAGGAAGCAGCCGGAACAGATAGCGTGGATTCTGCCGGCAGGCAGGAAGAAGACATCTCCCGGCTTGACCTCATGACTTGCGAGGACGTCGGTGATAGTATTGTCGGCCACCCTCCGCTCGTACTCTTCGGGACTTATGGCTTCGGAGAGTCCCGAGAGAAGATGGGCTCCAGCCTCGGCGCCTATGACATACCACATCTCTGTCTTACCCTTAGAATCGTATTTCGCCCTGGCCAGTTCGTCATCGGGATGGACCTGGATAGAAAGATCGTCCCTCGCATCGATGAATTTGACGAGCAGAGGGAACTGGTCACCTTCTTTGGCATAGACATGCTCACCAACGAGCTTCCCCTTGTATTCCTTGACCAGAGAGGTCAGGCTCCTGCCGTCGAAAACTCCCCCCTTGACTATAGATTCATGGCCGGGCACGGCGGAAATCTCCCAGCTTTCGCCGACTTTTTCGAGGTCGGTCTGGATGCCCTTGAAAGTGGCGATCTTGTTTCCTCCCCATACCATGACGCGGAGGAAGGGCTTGAATTTCAATGGATAAAGTTTCATAGATTCATCAATTTTCTAATACCAGATTTCAGGTTTCGGCCCCATTTCGTAGACAAGGGTTCCTCCTGAGGTAATCTCGTCCCAGCCAATCCATCCTCGGTCAAGGGTCTTGCCGTTGAAGGAGACTTTGCGGATGTATTTGTTCTCCGGACCCAGACCCTCGGCCTTGATCGTGAGGATGCCGCCCGGAACCTTAAGCTCCATCTCCGGGAAGAGCGGGGCGCCGAACCAGAAGCGCGTCGAAGCCGGCTCCACCTGGTAGAAGCCAAAGGAAGAAAGCACATACCAGGCGCTCATCTGCCCCTCGTCTTCGTTGCCGGCGAGACCGTCCCGGCCGTTCGTGTACATCTTGGAGTAGACCTCGCGAACCCTTTCGGCCGCCTTGTCAGGCCTGCCAGCCATGGAATAGAGATAGATAATATGGTGGCTAGGTTCGTTGCCATGGACATACTGGCCTATGAGGCCGGAGATGTCCGGCGAGGCGTTTTCTCCCGTAATTTTCTCAGGCTGGGCGAAGAGAGAATCCAGGGCGGATACCAGAGCCTTTTCGGAACCATAGAAGTCCACCATACCCTCGAAATCCTGAGGAGCCAGCCAGGTGTACTGGAAGGCGTTCCCCTCCACATAGTCTTGCTGACGGTGGTTAGACATGAAAGGATCGAAGTCAGGGCGCCATCTGCCGTCTGCAAAACGGCCCCTGGCAAGTTTGGTCTCAGGGTCCATGTAAGTCCTCCAGGAGTGGGACATCTTCCTGTAGAGGGCTTCCGCGGCCGTGTCACCGACAGCCTTTGCCGCATTCGCCGCGGCCCCGTCGGCCACGGCATACTCCATGTCGTTGCCTATACTCTCGTTGTAGAGATCGGAAGGGATATAGCCATATTTCTTGCGAAGGCCCTGACCTCTCTCATCCATGGCGAGGCTGGACTTTATCTGGGCGAAGGCCCGCTTCGGATCCACTCCCGGCAGACCCTTGACTATGGCATCGGAAACAACGACCACGCCCGGGTTGCCTACCATGCAATCGGTCTCGTTTCCCATCAGATGCCAGACAGGAAGCTTTCCTCCATTCTGTTCGGATATGCGGACCAGGGTGTTGACCATATCTGAGCTCCGTTCCCTCTGGAGCAGGAAGAGAAGAGGCATTTCGGCCCTGTAGGTATCCCAGAGGGAGAATACCGTGTAATTGTGGATGCCGTCGCCCTTGTGGAAGGCAAAGTCGGAACCCATGTAGGAACCATCGAGATTGTCGAAGAGGCAAGGATGGATCATGGTGTGATAGAGGGCAGTGTAGAAAATCTCGCGGCTCTTCTCGTCTTCGGTCTTGATCTTGACGCGTCCAAGTTCTTCATTCCATGCCTTATTGGCCTGGAGAGAGGTCTTGTCGAAGTCAAAGTCCGGAACCTCCGCCATGTTCGCCCTGGCGGCATCCATACCTGTAGGAGAGAGGGCGACCTTCAGCACAATCTTCTCTCCCTTGGCAGTACGGTAGTCCGCGCGGACATAAAGAGGTCCGCTGTATGATGCATACTCGCCCTGGGCTTCGAGGTTTGCGTTGATTACTTCGAGGGAGTCGAAGGGACGGGAAAATTCGGCATAGAAATAAACTATCTGGTCGTGTGCCCAGCCTTGGCTGCGTCTGAAGCCCTGGAGGGCTTTGTCTCCTACTTTCTCTACGTGGACATCGGTGACACGGTCCCAGTTGCCACCATTCTGGAAATCGAAGACGATTCCGGCCTTGTCGGATTGAGGAAAGGTGTAGCGGTGAACTCCTACGCGCTCGCTGGCTGTAAGCTCAGCATGAATCCCATAGCGGTCAAGATCTACGGAATAGAGGCCCGGGCTGATCTTCTCGCTGGAATGGCTGAAAGCGGACCAGAGGCCGGAGAGCGGGTCATCAAGGCTGCCCCTGGCATATTTTACGTTCCCCGTGACCGGCATCACGGTGATGTCAAGAAGGTCTCCGATGCCGGTGCCTTCGAGATGGGTGTGGGAAAAGCCGATGATGGAAGTGTCCGTGTCATGGTAGCCTGAGCACCAGTCCCAGCCTTCGGTGACATTAACCGGGCCCAGCTGGACCATGCCGAAAGGAACCGAGGCGCCGAGGAAGACATGGCCGTGCCCGCCTGTCCCTATGGTCTGGTTGACGTATTTTACGAGGTCGTCTTCAGGCTCCGAAGAGGCGCCGCCTTTGCTGCCGCAAGAGAGGGAAAGGGCCGCGGAAAGAGCTATAGCCGTGATTAAGTATAATTTCATATCGTTTAGTGTTATCATTTGCACTTAAATTCAAGGCTCCCGCCATTGAGAAGTTCATCATGGGAAAGCCTGTATTTGCGGATAGGCCTGCCTCCGAGCTTCATGGAGACTATGGCACCGACGCCCGTCTTCGTCAGCTTGAGACTCTCTCTCCCGGCATATTCCGGGTCGAGACGAATCTCCACTTCATCGAAGGATGGAGCCGTGAGAGTGTAATATGGTTCTCCAGGGCAGTCAGGATAGAAGCCCATCATGGAGAAGACTGCCCAGGCAGACATGGTCCCGACGTCATCGTTGCCAGGAATCCCGTCTTCCTTGGTGGTATAGTACTTTTCGAGAAGGCCGGAGACCAGTCTCTGAGTGCGCCACTCCTCTCCGCGGAAACGACTGAAGAGATAGGCGTAGGCTATGTCCGGCTCGTTCGCCGGGTCATAGAGCCCTTCGTCGAAGACTCTCTGAAGTTTTTTGGTGAAGACCTTGCGGCCTCCCATCAATTCCGCATATCCTTCGACATCATGAGGGACATAGAAGGTATAGTTCCAGGCGCTGCCCTCATGGAAGCCCGGTACGGCTTCGAAATTCTCTCCCTGTCTCGGGTCGAAAGGAACAAGGAATTTTCCTTCGTAGGTCAGAGGCCTGAGAGTCCCGGACTCTTTGCTGTAATAGTTCTTATAGCCGAGGGAACGCTCCCTGAAGAGCCTCGCCTCGTCTTCATGGCCAAGGGCGGAAGAGAGGAGAGAGAGAGCGTTGTCGGCGACATAATATTCAAGGGCGTGAGAGACAGAATTGTCTCCGCTGAAATCCGCCGAGAAATAGCCCAGCGGGATATAGCCCTTCTCTATATAAGGATCAATGTCCGGACGCATCGGATTGGCCTCACCCTTTGTCGTCGCGCTCTTAACCGCGGCCTCGTAGGCGAGGTTTATGTCAAAGTCCCTCAGACCCTTGAGCCAGGTGTCCGTAATTACAGGGATGGCCGGATCTCCCTCCATGGTGAAGGTCTCCCTTCCGAAAAGCTCCCACTTCGGCAGCCAGCCCCATTCCTTATACATTCCAACCATGCTTCTGACCATGTCTATCTGCCTTTCCGGCCAGACGAGGGTCATGAGCTGATGAAGGTTGCGATAGGTGTCCCAAAGGGAGAAGATCGTGTAGCGCTCATGCCCTTTCTCTACTTTTCCGACAGCTCTCATCGGGGACTCCATCAGGGGATAGTCTCCGTTGACATCGTTCAGAACGGAAGGGTGGATCAAGGTATGGTAGAGGGCCGTATAGAAGACCTCTTTCTGCCGCTGAGTCCCTCCCTTGACCTTTATGCGTCCGAGGTCGGCTTCCCAGAGGCTGTCCGCGGCAAGGGCTACGGCATCGAAATCAAAGCCTTTCTGTTCCGCCTCAAGATTCATCTTCGCATTCTCAGGACTGACGAAGGATATGCCCATTTCCAGACAGACCACCTCGCCCTCGCCAAGGTCCGCGAAACTCATCCAGCAGCCAATGTCATCTCCGGCTATTTCTTTATCGTACTTATTGTAAATCTTATACTTACCCTGGTCGCTGTCCCAGGAGGCCTCCGCCGTCATGGGCCTCTGCTTCTTCCAGAAACCTTCTTTATCCGGGTTTTTGCTTACCCTTATATGGAAATAAATCGGGAAAACAGCCTGGGAGTTGTAGCAGAAGGTCCCTGCGAAACGCATCCCCTCATACTCTCCCGGGCCGAGCCTCCTGACCCAGGCCCCGGTCTCGTTCGTGAGGCCTTCGCCAAGATTTATCAGGATATTGCCCTCTCCTGCCGGGAAGGTGTATCTTTCTATGGATGAACGTTTTGTAGCCGAAGCTTCGACCTTGATGCCGTAGCCGGGCAGGCTGGCCTTGTAGTAGCCTGGCCTCGCCACCTCCTCCGCCATCTCGGAGCCATAGAAATGGAGGTCCGGGTTGACCGGCCCCCTCGTCGGCATAGTCAGCACGACCCCGGCCTCCGGACAGCCTACTCCGCTGAGATTCACGTGGCTGAAGCCGGTGAAATACTTGTTGTCAGAAGTGTAGGGGGTGGACCACCAGCGGCTGTCTTTGTCCCAGGTGTTCATGTCGGATCCGGTCACGTTGAAAGGCGTGACGCTCATCATGCCGTTAGGAACGACGGCTCCGGGATTGGTGGCTCCGAAATTTGTCGTACCTATGAAGGGGTTGACGAAATCCGTCAGGGAAGCGGCAAGGAAGGTGACTAAGGCGAGCAGGTGCATCAGAGTATATTGGTTCTCTTCGTGAATTCTATGATTTCAGGAATGTAGCCGAAGGCCAGGCCGGTGACTGTGTCCGCGCAGCCATAATAAATGGCGATGCGGCCGCTTTCCGGGTCGGTCAGGGCGGCGCAAGGGAAGGTCACGTCCGGCACGTCTCCTGTGAGTTCGTAGATTTCGCGCGGGCTGATGAGATACTGGCCGCTGCGTGCTATGACCTTCCATGGATTTTCGAGATCTAGAAGGGCGGAGCCGAAGGCATAGACGTAGCCATTGCAGGAATGCAGTACTCCATGGTAGAAGAGGAGCCAGCCTTCGCTTGTCTCGATCGGAACCGGACCGGCGCCGATTTTCATGCACTGCCATGCACTCACTTCGAAAGGAGCCGGGGCCATGACGTGGCGATGCCGGCCCCAGAAGGTGAGATCCGGAGACTCGGAATAGAAGATGTCTCCGAAAGCGGTGTGGCCGGTGTCACTCGGTCTCGAGAGGAGGGCATAATTGCCATGAATCTTTTTAGGGAAGAGGACGCCGTTGCGGTTATATGGCAGCAGGAGGTTCTCTCTCTGAACGAAGGTCTTGAAGTCCTTGGTTTCGGCCAGGCCGATCGTAGGGCCATGGTAACCATTGCACCATGTCACATAGTAGGTGTCTCCGAGCTTCACGACGCGGGGGTCATAGCCATAGACCCATTCTCCGATCTCTTTGTCTTCGCAGCGGAATTTAATCGTCTCGGGATTGATCTTCCAGTGGAGACCGTCATCGCTGAAGGCCGCATGGAGGGTCATGCGGCGATTCTTATCATCGACCCTGAAGACGCCGGCGAAACGGCCCTCGAAAGGCACCACCGCGCAATTGAAAATACTATTGGAATCCGGGAGAAGGTCGCGCCTTATAACCGGATTTCCGGAGTATCTCCACAGTGGATCATTGCAGCCTGAGGGCCGCTCCTGCCAAGGAATATTGGGGAGAGCCTCCCCGAAAATTTTCAGTTTATCCATTTCCCGATTATTCATGTTCAGATTATCAAATTTCGGTTATCAGTTTCCTATATCCATACTGCGCACCCCGCCGCCCCATTCCATTCGGCCCACATCGGCGGTTCCGCGGCTTGTCACCGCCAAAACACTCGCTCAATTCAGTGCGCTTTCGTAAACTCCCCAAAGTTATCAATCTTTTTCCAAACCTCTAAATTTTGCCTCACCACACGCAACCACACGCTATTCCCACCGTCATTTTCCTCCACTTTTGCACATTTCTCCTCAGTGCACAGTTCATTCCGCCCGACCACCCCCACACCTACCATAGGGGCAAGGTTAAGCGCATTTTGCAAGCGGTTGATAGCAAGCACTTTGCGCGAGGGGCCCGACCTTGCCCCTCCGATTTTCAGGGGGCAAAGTTCAGCACTTTTTACAAGCGTTTGATAGCCAGCACTTTACGCGAGAGGCCCGACTTTGCCCTACCTCAAGCCGATTACCCGTCGGGCAGTTTCAGTGTCTAGACCAGTGAGCCGGCAGACTTGTTTGAGATTAGAGCCATATTTATTCCGGAGTATGCGGGCAAAAATCCTTCGTAATTGCTCATCCATATCCCCGAAGCCGCTGACCCCATATCTCTTGAATTCCAGATCCAGTTTAGCCAATAGCGTGACATCGTCATACATAGTCCCAGTTCCACGCTTCTCAGCCTCAGCACTATCCTGCTCAACTTTCCAGTCTCGCAGTTTCATGAAGAAATTCACAGAAGTGCCGAAAATCCGCTCAACCTCCTTGACATTCACATACGACTCTGGTAAGATGAAGCCATTCGAAGTCACATATTTAGCTGGCATTCTCCTACTTATTGAAAGCATCGCACGGATCTCTCTTTCTGTCTTTCCTTCGAGATTCTCCGGCTTGGCATCGAATATTCTGTCTCTAAAATACAGCCTGCAAGTATTCCATGGATAGGTATAAGGATTGCTTATACCAGCCTTTAGACAATTGCGGAGAATATACGCCACCTCCGTTCTGAACATCTCACCACTTGTCACCTCAACCAAATATGGACGGACCCCCTCTAACTGACTTGGACCTTTAGTGAGCATTCTTCCCAATCTGGTTTTAAATCGGGCAAAGAATTTCAAGACCTCGCGTTGGGCCCCTCCGATAAGAAAATGGAAATGATTGTTCATCAGCGTGAAGCAATAGATGTCCACACTAGTGCCCTGAAGAGCGACAGGGATGCTGTTCATCCCAATTCTGAAATCATCCAGTGAATTAAACAGCAACTTGTCGGGCAGCTCTTCCGAACACAAATGCCAGCATCTCTTTGTTCCATTCATCTCAATTCAACTTTGACTGGCATAAAAATAGCCAAAGTCCGCAAGCTTGCTGGTGACAAAACTATCGCGCAAAAGATACTTTTTACGAATCTTAAAGAGAATTTTCTCTTTTTGAACTAAATCACGTAAATTTTAACTGTCAATGAGATCAAAATGCATCACTCAGGCCGAGGCGGCCGAGATAACCGGTTACAAGCTCTTCTCTTGGAAGGTCACAGGAAGCTCGGCATATTCCTTGGCTAGGATGATTGCGAAGAACGGGCAGATTGAGTAGCTCATTTCTTCGCCTTCTTTCACAGTGTATTCTACAACGAGCTGATTTCCGTTCTTTGTGACTGAGACTGGTTCAATTTCAGTTTCCTTGCTAGTCACAGGCAAGACCTTCGTAATAACGAACTGCTTTGAGAAGTCGATTGCAGTCGGATTGCCGTCAGGAGACATCGTGGCAGCCATCCCGAAATATTTATTGAAATCGTCCTGGGAAGTGATTGCGGAAGGCACTTCACCAGTCACGTTGTTGTTTACAAAATAGTTCTCAGCTTCTGTGAAATCGATGCTCTTCTTTGAAGAGCAGGAAATGATCAGCAAGGCCGTCATGGCCATAAGAATAATTTTCTTTATGAGATTTTATTTATTTGAACCGCCTCACACAATGCAATTGTAGTGCCATCTGCCCAAGTGCAAAATATTTGGGTGAAGGGGGAAGGGGCTAGCAATAGGGCATATTGCTAAAAGAGCGATAGGGCAAATTCGTGAAATTTGGTATATTCGTGAAAACAAAAGACGTTGAGATGAAGACAAAAGACGTTGCGCTTGTGCTGTCAAGCGGCGGGCCAAGGGGATTTGCCTATATAGGCGCGATAGAAGAGCTTGAATCCAGGGGCTACAATATCACATCAGTAGCCGGCTCATCCATCGGCTCCCTGGTAGGCGGAATCTATGCCGCCGGAAAACTTCAGGAATTCAAGGAATGGCTGTTCTCGCTGAACAACTTTAAGTTGATGAGGCTGTTGGATTTCACGGTGAGAAGCAGCTACCTGCTGAAAGGCATGAAGGTGATGGAAGCCATAGATTCCGTGGTTCCAGACGTTGAGATAGAGACGCTTCGCATCCCATACGTTGCCATCGCCACCGACCTTTACTCCGGCGAGCCTCAAGTGTTCCGGAAAGGCAAGCTTTTCGAGGCAATCAGAGCATCCATCTCAATTCCCAGCCTTTTCATGCCGGTAAAATATGGCGGCCAGACATTTGTCGACGGAGGCATCACCAGCACCTTCCCACTCGGCTATGTTGCCAGAAATGGCCATGACCTCCTGGTCGGCTTCGACGTAAACGACGTCACGCCGAATCAAGCCCCGAAAGAAGGCGCGGACGACAATTATTTCACCATCCTCACCCGGTCTTTTGGAATTGCCAACCACACAATCGCAAAACTTGAGACCCTGATCTATAAGCCAGACATTCTGGTCAAAATGTCCATGGATACCTATGGGGCGATTCCTGACTACGCCAAAGGCAGCGAGATTTCGGAAAAGGGCCGAGTCCTAATGGCGCAGGCTCTCGACGAGTTCGAGAAAAAGTAACTGGACGATTTCAAGAAAAAGATCGAGAAAAATTAAATAGAAGATCCATGGAGAAGAAGAGATGCAGGTGGGTGCCGGAAGATGACCCGGTATATCTGAAATACCATGACGAGGAATGGGGCAGGCCGCTCCATGACGATGGCAAACTATATGAGATGCTTCTTCTGGAGTTTTTCCAGGCGGGGCTTTCATGGAGGCTGCTGCTTAGCAAGCGGGAGAATTTCCGCAAGGCTTTTGACGGCTTTGACCCCGCGAAGGTCGCGGCATACGGAGAGGGGAAGGTTGCGAGCCTGATGAGCGACACTGGGATTGTCCGTAACAAGGCGAAAATTCTAGCTGCTATATCTAACAGCAAGCTATTCTTAGACTTACAGAAAGAATTCGGGAGTTTTGACGCTTACATCTGGCACTTCACCAAGGGCAAAACAATCAGAGAGGACATCACGGTTACCCTGGATGCTCTCTCTGACGAGGTTTCAAAGGACCTTAAAAAGCGCGGCTTACGTTTCGCCGGAACCGTCACCGTTTTCTCATACCTCCAGGCCATCGGAATCATCAATTCCCACGACCCCGGCTGCTTCGTCTTCGCCGAATTGGAAAGGGGTGCTGAAGTCTGAAGCTATCGGGAGGTAGCTGTCGAAGAGAAGAATGTTTAGTCAAAGATAACCTCCAGGCCGTCATAGGCTGTAAAGAGGGGCTCTGGAAGCGGATTCTTCTCGAGTTCTTCCGGAGTGGGGTTGAGGGTGCGCGACAAGTGGGTAAGATATACATGCTCGTCTTCTTTCAGTGTCAGGAGTCCATAGTGCTGGAGCATGCGGGCTGTGCGAAGTACGAGAGCTGTACTCGAATGGGTGAACATTCTGAAATCCTCGTCATGGTCCATGCCCATTGTAGACTCAATTATGAGACCGGTCAGCGGGAAATGCACCTTGCAATGCTTGTCGAAGCCGGCGTATTGCGCTCCTACAGCCGGGATTACCCCCGTGTCGGTAGCATAAAGGTCCCTTGCGGAACCCTTCTCAAGGAGGTAGATGAGAGCCTGCTCGCCTGGAATGTTCGTCCCGTGGTTCGCCGGCAACGGCTTGAAGGTTATCCCGTCGACCCTGTATGGACGAAGGGTGTTAAGTCCTATTATCTGCGGCATCTTGAGCCCTGTCTCAGCTGCCGCCTTCTCGAACTCGGAAGTAGCCTGGGCCATCAAGGTGTTGCTCAGGAAGACCCTTTCGATGCCAAGCTCCAGCGCATCCTTCGCATTGAAATGATCAACATGGGAATGGGTGTAGAAGATGGTTTTCGGATGGATGCCTTCCGGAATCATGGAGGCGGCCATGGCGTTGAAGTCGATGAGCAGATGGTCGTCGATGAGAATGCTCGAATGATTGCGGTGGTAATTGCCGAACCATTTCTCCGTCCAACCCGCCGCACCTGTGCCTAGGAAGCGGATTTTCAAAGGACCGGGAACAACGCAGCTGTCGTCACCGGAGAAAACCTCCGATGTATTAACGGAAGAAGAGTCCTTGGCAAAAAGCCCGAGGCCCCCTAGATGCGCCGCTATGAAAGCCAAGGCGCTGTCTTTCAAGAAATTCCTTCTATCCATAGCTTACTGAAGCGGTTCGTCCTCAAGGCCGGACTTGTAATATGGTCCGACCATTCTGGTGTACATCCTCTGCATCTTTCGAAGCAGCCGCGGCTTCTCCGAAGCGAGATTATGTTTCTCTCCCGGATCCGCGTCCATGTCGAATAGAGCGTACTCCCGAAGATTACCGATTTCGTTTCCCGTGGAATTGCATTCCTTGCCGGAATACGGCGGAATCATCTCATAGTTCTTCCATCGCAGGGCAAGCTTGCTCTTGGCTTCAAGCACCTGAGCCCGCCGGCCACCGTGAAGCTTACGTCCGAGAAGTACGGACAGATGCTCCTGGCTGTCAAGTCCGGAAGGAACAGATCCGCCAATCAGCTTCCCGAGCGATGCGAACAGGTCAACCTGGCAGATATAAGCATCAGACACAGAAGGCATTATATGGCCTTTCCAGTAGACGATGAAAGGCACATGGGTGCCTCCGTTGAAGAGACTGTACTTCCCTCCGCGAAGCCCCCCGTTAGGGTCGTAGCCCTCCGAGCGGGCGAGTTCAAGAGCATTATCCAAGTACCCGTCCTGCAACACGGCTCCGTTGTCTGAAGTGAAAATTACCAGTGTATTGTCAAGAATCCCCAGAGAGTCAAAGGTCGAGGCCTACAACATCGCCATTCTCGACATAGACACAAGGCACCCTGTCCACGGTAGCGGGCAGAAGATAGGTATAGTCGAAGCCCACGATATTGGCTGAAGGCTCGATATGCTTGTTCCAATCGACGTTTCCGCTTCCCATCCCAAGATGTCATTTCCCCACTGCGCTGGTAGCATAGCCAGCCTCCTGGAACATCTTAGGCATCGTCGGAAGGTCAGGAGCAATGATAAGCGGGTCGTTCCCGGCAAGAATGTGGGCCATAGGATTAGTCCATGGATACATCCCAGTGAAAATTCCGTATCGGCTCGGAGTGGATGTGGCGGAAGTGGCATAGCCGTTCCTCATCAAAAGTCCTTGAGAGGCAAGGGTATCGAGATGCGGCGTGAGTCCGAAATCATTGCCGTATGCTCCTACATCGCCGAGACCGAGGTCATCGGCGACAATGAGAAGTACGTTCGGATTCTGAGCTTTCGACTGAAAGCCGAGAAGAAGTGCCGCCAAGACCAGCGGCGTTGTCTTTTTCACCATGGCAGTTCTGTTTCTTGTTAAGTGCATCAGTAGATGCAAAAACACAAAATTTCCTTCTTACAAGCTTATCGGAGAGCGAATCTGACCTTGAGAAGCACAGATGCCGGACGGATGTCGGTGGTGTATGAATATGAAGAGATAGCAGAATACATCTTGGAACTGAATGTCTTACGGTTCAAGAGGTTACGTCCCTCAATGGAATAAGTGAAGCGGCCCGCCTTGAACGAGACGGAAGAATCGAGGAAGTAGATATTCTTGTCTCCGGAAGCTATGGTGCTATTGTAAAAATGCTGGGCCCCGAAGCTGAAAATAAACTTATCTCCTGCGATGAAATCAAGGGCAGCGGACTGCCTGAGAACATTGATGCCCGGGTATTCGTAGTTCCCGAATTTGGTCAAGCTCCTGTAGAACATGCCGTCATACGTGAAAATCGTGAATTTGGACAGCTTGGAGTCTATTCTCAGGCTCCCCGAAATCATGTCGCTTATGCCTGACTCGTAACGGCCTTGTATGAAATTGTCAGACCATGACCTGTCCCAATTCCCTGACATCTTCACCGTCGTGGATATGACAGACAACCGCTTGTCGATATTGATTCCGGCGGACAGAGAAGACCGGTCATTATCCATCATAATCGCAGACACCCTCGACAATGTTCCGGAATACTCGGTATTGTAGGCCATATTACGTTTGCTCTTGTAATAATTGGAACTTAAGGTAACGAAGATTCCCTTGATTGCATTCCTGAAGGACACAGAAAGATTGGCGTTGAAAGTGTTTCTTTTTGAAAGACGGCCATCCATATTCCCTATGCTCCTGTAATTTGTCATTATATACCCGGGGTATGAGTCCCAGATGTCGCCGAAAGAAGTACCATAGGATGTAGAACCGCTCACACGGAGCCCAGTGCTTGAGTAACTTGCATTCAATGTCGGAGAGAAAAATATTTTCCTGGCAGAAAGGTCAACGCCGGAATTCTTGTCTTTCAGGGAAGTGAAGTTGAAGTCAAGCGGCAGATATGCGTATATCATCCAGGTCATGCCCTTCATATAGATTATCGAGGCATGAGGAATAATATCCGTCTTCTTGAAATTGACATCGTTCCTCATGCTGTCAGCAGCTTCAATCCTTCCGCCGGCTTCTGTTCTCCCGACAAGTGAAGATGCCATGTTGTCGGACATGTGATTAAAGTTTGTCTGGAGCATCACGGACCATCCGTTGTCGTTGAAAGTAGCCCCGAGAGTATTTTCAGTGTGGAATCTGCTGGAGTGAAGGTTCTGCACGGCTTTGATCGACCCTGTATCCGTAGAAAATATTTCAGGAAACGGAGTAGGATTGACGCTCAAGTCCGAAGGAAGATTAGCCCAATCCATGTTGGATTTGAAGGTAAGGCGCCAGGCCTTTACCCTCTTGTTCATTTCCATGTTATTGGTAATGGCAACATATGGGGATGAGAGCTTCTGGTCAGTGGCGCCGGTGCCGGCCAAAGTAAGGCCATACTCGCTGTACTTTCTGCCTTCCAGGTTGAAATTCTCGATTGCGTACGCTTTTTTAGAGTTCAGGCGGTACTGCATGTTGACGCTTGCCCAGTTCTTGACCGTATTGGCGGAGATACTCTCCGGAACTATCAGCTCACTCCCGTCAGGAAGGAAAAAGGTCGTCTTTGAACTGCCGTCAGAAACTCTGTAATCATGGACATAAGCGACATTAGCCGTCACGTCGCCGTCTGCACCGACCTTTCTGATGGTGTTCGCTGATGCCGAATGAATCTCGTTGTCCAGATACCGACTCTCGTCTATCGGCGGTTCTCCCGGAGCGGTGATGTTCAGTCTCATGGAACCGCTGGCTGCGCCTCCTCTTGAGAATGACCGCAGTTCGTTGGAGACATCGTTACCGGTATTGTTGGTCTTATAGGTGCCTATGAACTGGAATTTCTTCATGAACATCATAGGAGAAGCCTCTAAGGTCCATAGTGCAGGCGAGAGTCCGGCCCCGGCTTCCAGTATGGCATTCCACGCATTCTTCGCGCCCTCTTTAAGTTTGAGATTGATAGCCGCCCGATCACTGCTTACCCAATTCTGGAGCATCTTGACAGGCTGGTGATTTTCATAGACCTCGACCGCCGCGACATCTTTTGCCTGAATATTGTTTGACGCAATTCCATACCGCGAGCCGAGCATATCCAGCCCCTCTATGTAGAACTTGTTGATAGCCTTTCCGTTATATGTTATCTCGCCGCTTTTCTTCACATCGACGCCAGGGAGCTTCTTCAGCACGTCTGCTATTGAACGGTCTTTTGCATTGCTGAAACTCGCGACGTTGTACGAGAGAGTGTCTCCATAAGCTTCTATCGCATCGGCGCTGACACTCACCTCTCGGATTTTCTGTGCCTCTAATTCAACAGTCAATCTGACGTTCTCCGCTCCTGAACGGACAATTACAGAATTAGCTTTCACATTGAGGCCCGAAATTACCACCTCAACTGAATCGGTCTGACTCTTGTAGGAAACCGAGAACGTTCCATCATCCCCTACCGTTGTGAAACCTATGATGCTGGGCTTTCCGGGAATTCTTGCAAGCACGTTGATTCCAACAGCCGGTTTCCCGTCATTGGCATATGATACGCTTCCGCTGACGCTGTTTTGGGCAAATGCGGAAAACGCTGAAAGAATGGCAAATACTGATGCCGCCAGAAAATTCATTTTAAAATGTGTCATCTCTTCTCTATAGTTATGATGGTTACACAATGAACGGGTTGCCTTAAAAGGAATTGAATAACGTCAGGTCTCATCGTCTGCTAGCCATAGCGAGGATTCCGGTAGCCTGGCGGAATCGCAATAATTATTTCAATTCCATAGGGTTGCAAGGGTAGACTAGCTGCTCAGGACTCAGAGAAAAAGTTCCAGCATCTGTTTCAATTAATTGTCCAAGAGTTGGATTAGCGCTGTATCGGATGGGATGGGCGTAGACAGCCCTCTCAAGGGACAGGAATTCCTTCCTACTGATTTCCTTCTTCTCCGTCCTGTACAAGCTTATCGGCTCATTCGTATTTTCTATTGAGCTGACCATGAAGGAATAATCCCCGCTCTTGTCACTCGCCTCCATTATCAGACCTGGCAGACCGGAGAACTTCCAGAATCCGCAGTCTACCGATATCTCAGGAGTGAACCACACAGTCCACACCCTGCCGGCATACTCCGTCTCTGCCATCTGGCAGCTGTACCCCTCGATGGTTTTCACCGTGTCTCTCAACTCCCACTTGAAAACCGGCTGGTCCTCAGCGTAGATTGACAGTCCGCCCTTCGCCCCGTATGGAAGCATCATCACATTTCTTATCGTCCCAGATTTGAGATTCCTGTATATCTGGCCGGGAAGCACGATGGCATAGCCGTCAAGCGGATAGTATTTGCTCACCAGAGAGTCAGCTACAGTACTTCTCATATTCCTTCTCCAGCTCATGTCGCCGAAGGTCTTGTACCAATAATTTCCAATAAAAGTTATCATTCTGTCCTTCAGTCGCAAACGGGTCGTCGTATCACGGACTATCCGCGCTTCGTAAGTCACCCGAAGGATGGCCTTATCCAATGCTACAGAGTCCGATAGGTTGACGGCATAGAAGAATACATCCGGGTCAAGATAATATTCTCCCTCATAATAGTTGTCGTATGAATCATTCGATTGATTAAATGAAGATTCGTATTTAATAGTCCCCTGAGCACAGAGAGATGAAGAGAAAAGAGACAATGAGAGCAGGACAGTAAAGATGCCAATAATCCTCATAAATTTATTCGCCTAAGTGTCCGCACTTCGTTGATTCTTTCGTACAGCTAACCTGATCTGCGCGTGTCTCAGCATAAAACTTGTCTATCGCCTCACTCAGAGAATCTGCCTTAACATTATCTTCTTTGAGAGTTTGACCGTTCTTATAGGCCACGCAATAGTAGTTTTCTCCACAGCCGCAAGGGCAAGAAGATGCATCCCCTCCTAAAATCTGGGCCATCTGACCCTTTGTCAATTTTTCCATAATAACGTAAATTTTAGTTGTTGATGTTTAAGTCAGCCGTTTTAGCATATAGCATAATCAGTTAGTCTCTACAACGCAGCCGATTGATTTTGGGTTAAACAATAAAAGGAATATCCTTAATTACATAGAATGAAGGCAGATTTCTGCCGTCCGCCAATACTGTCGGCGTGTGATTAATGTCGTATTTTTCAAAGATTCTCCGGTGAGAATCCAAAATCTCTTCTGAGAGAATAGCATTGGAGTTGATAGCAGGCCTTTTTCTTTTCATTCTCCAGCCATCGATGTCTTCAAGCAACCGAGGAATGTTCCAGGAGCCATCCTCACTCACAGCATCTCCGACTATGGCTTTCGCCGCTTTCGAGCTTTCAGAATTATCATTCTCTGCATAGATGAATATTTCAATGCGAATTCCAACATCATTCGAAACCAATTCACTGATGACTTTGAGGGCTTCGCCGCAGTAACGGCAATCCAGCCCGAGAAAAAACTGGAACGAATGGCCGGAATCAAAGTTATTCGCAATCGGCCTTGACATCCTTATATCTTCAACAGGAACCCTTACCTCAGTTCTCGAAATCAAGTTCCACAACATATCTGGCCAAAGGAGTATCTTTTCCAGACGGCCATGCAGCATCTCCTGTCTCCGCTCGCCGGCACGATTCTCTTTGGCGGCGAGAAGGATTGCGTATGTCAATAAGAAGCCAAGGCAGAATATCAGGGAGGGGCTAGCCTGAAATTTCAGCGAAACTGCTGAGAAGGTCGAGAAAATCAGAAGCAGGAATAATATCAAATCAATCGTCAGACAAAGAGAGCAGACCATTCTTTTCCTTGCTTGTGTTATAATGGAATAGATTACAAACGGTATGGAAAGAATGCTCAGTTGCAATGCCAAAGATTGTGAGCTCTCCGGTCTCAAAATAAGAGTCAGGAACATGGCTGAGAAGAATGCAAACGCAAGCACTCCAAGGGGAAAGATTCCCAGAAATCTTCCGCCATCGGAATCAATCAAGGTTCGGCATGTATCCTGCCCATTTCGTCTGCAAACCTTAGCCAAGAAAGCGGCTTCCGGGAGAAATTCCGGAATAGTCATAACAGCTACGATAGCTCCTATCATACAGAGAAAGGCCTGGCTCATTACGATGACCCGGAAATGGTTTCCGTACAGCAAAGAAACCAGAATAGCCATAAAACATGCTATAACGGCCATTTCCACCCAGATATTATCGAGGAATATCCATGCCATCTGGCTTAGAATATATCTAGCTGAATATGAATGACTCTTGCCGTTACAGATATGGTCAACAGTAAGCAGCACGCAATCATCATCCGCCGGCAATTCTTCTACTCGGCTTCCCTTATCGAAATACACGTCATTCCCATGAAAAATCACAGCTTTGCCTTGAAAGCTGAGAGCCTCACTAATGGTTGATGCATAGACGGAATGGTCTACGCCAAACTCATCTAGCAAGTCGCTTATGGCCCTGATGCTATGTGGCATAGGATGATTCATGAGGCGACGGTGAATTTCGAGATTGGATACACGAAGGCCACTTAACCTCAATATGTGATGGATGTTCCGAATCTGTTTTGACAAAAGCACGATAATCGTCTTTACTTCAATTCCATGGGATTGTAAGGGAAAACAAGTTGATCCGGTTTAATGGCAAACGTCCTAGTGTCCGTAGTGATTAATTCGTCCACATCCGGATCAGGGGAGTAGCGGCTTGGATGGGCGTAAACGTCCTTTTCAAGAGCCCGAGATTCCTTCCTGCTGATTTCCTTATTATCCGTTCTATACAAGCTTATCGGCTCCTCCGTATTCTCTATCGAGCTGACCATGAAGGAATAATCCCCGCTCTTGTCACTCGCCTCCAATATCAGACCTGGCAGACCGGAGAACTTCCAAAACCCGCAGTCTACAGATATCTCCGGAGTGAACCACGCCGTCCAAACCCTGCCTGCATACTCCGTCTCTGCCATCTGACAGCTGTACCCCTCGATAGATTTCACCGAGTCTCTCAACTTCCACTTGAACACCGGTTGACTCTCCGTGTATATTGTCCGACCGTTTACCATATATGGAAGCATTGTCACGTTCCTTATCGTCCTGGCCTTAAGATTTCTGTACATCTGGAATGAAAGCACGATGTTGTAGCCATCGGGGCGATAGTATTTATGCACCAGTGAGTCGGCTACTGTACTCCTCATATTCAGCCGCCACCCCATATCGCCGAAGGTCTTGTACCAGTTATTCCCTATCAAAGTTATCATGCGATCCTTCAGCCGCACGCGAGTAGTTGTATCACGGACAATCCGAGCTTCGTACATGACACGGAGCCTGGCCTTGTCCAAAACGACGGAGTCCCGCTGACTGACTGAAAAGAATGAAACTTTCGGGTCAAGATAATATTCACCTTCATAATAAGTATATTTCTTTTGTTCAGATGATGATGACTCGTATTTGAAGGTCTCCTGGGCACAGACAGACGAAGCGAAAAGTGACAACGAGAGCAGGCCAGTAAAGATGCCAATAATCCTCATAAATTTAATCACCTAATTGCCCGCAATTTGTTGAATCTTTTGTACAGTTAACCTGATCTGCATCAGTCTCGGCATGAAGCATATCTGCAGCTGCACTTGCTGAGCATGCTTGGACTCTCTTCTTCATGATGATTTCTCCGTTCTTAAAAGCAACACAATAGTAAAACTCACCACACTCACATCCGCATGAAGATGCATCACCGCCTGAAATCTGAGCCATCTGGCCCTTTGTCAATTTTTTCATAATCGCATTTGTTTTTGGTTAAAAAGAAATCTACTTCAATTCTATAGGATTGTACATGTAAACGTGTTGTTCTGGCCTGACGGAAAAGGTCCTTCCGCCAGCAGTAATTACCTCGTCAACATCTGGATAACGAGAGTATCGATTGGGATGAGCGTAAACATCCTTCTCAAGAGCCCGGAAATCCTTCCTGCTGATTTCCTTCCTTCCTGTTTTATAGAAGCTGATTGGCTCTTTCGTATTTTCTATCGAACTTACCATAAATGAATAATCTCCGCTCTTGTCACTCGCCTCCAATATCAGACCTGGCAGCCCGGAGAACTTCCAGAACCCGCAGTCTACAGATATCTCCGGAGTGAACCACACCGTCCACACCCTGCCGGCATACTCCGTCTCTGCCATCTGACAGTTATACCCCTCGATAGATTTCACCGTGTCCTTCAACGCCCACTTAAAAACCGGCTGGCTCTCCGTGTAGGTGGACTGACCGCCTTTCGCTCCAATTGGAAGCATCATCACATTTCTGACCGTCTTCGACTTGAGATTCCTATACATCTGGATGGGGAGCGCGATATTATAACCAGGAAGACTATGATATTTGTGTTCAAGAGAGGAAGGAGCCATGGCCCACATGCTGCGCCTCCAGGCTGTGTAGCAGAAAGTCTTGTACCAATTATTACCAATCAAAGTAATCATCCTATCTTTCAGCCGCACGCGTGTCGTTGTATCCCGGACGATTCGAGCCTCGTAAGTGACACGCAGTTTGGCATTGTCCAAGGCAACGGAATCCATCATATTGACGCCAGAAAAAATAACATTCGGGTCGATATAATATTCGCCTTCATAGTAGGTGTCTGCTGGATATACCTTTTGATCAGAAGACGATGATTCGTATTTGAAGGTCTCCTGGGCCACGACAGATGTCGCGAAAAGAGACAATGAGAATAAACCAGCTAAGATGTTAATGATTCTCATAATTTCAATCTCCTAATTGTCCGGAACTTGTTGTATCCTTCGTACAGTTAACTTGATCAGCACCAGTCTCTGCATGAAGTATATCCGCCGCAGCACTCGCAGAACATGCTTGAATACTTTTCTGCTTGATGATTTCACCGTTCTTAAAAGCCACGCAATAGTACATCTCACCACACTCACATCCGCATGAAGATGCATCACCGCCTGAAATCTGAGCCATCTGGCCCTTAGTCAATTTTTTCATCATGATAATATTAGTTTTAGATATTGAGTCAGCAGTTCACGGGGATAGCGTAATCCGTTAGTTCCCATATGCAGGGCCACCTGCTCCCAAATGTGAATATAATAAAGCTTCTTAGACAATCGCAAAGATTTTGGAATTTTCTGTTTAAGAAAGTTAACTTAGCGCAAATCCGGATGCCGGCACAAGTTTAGTCCAAATGTTTTTATTACATTCGGAAAACGTTATATTGGGTCTATTGAATATCCATGCTTAAGAAATTCCCGACATACATCCAGCTTGACACAATGGACTGCGGCCCGACCTGTCTGCGAATCATTGCCAAATACTACGGCAAAAACTATTCGCTCCAGACCCTGCGGGAGAAATGCCATGTCTCAAGAGAAGGAGTATCACTGCTCGGAATAAGCGATGCCGCGGAAACAATAGGGTTCAGGACGATAGGCGTGAAGATAAGCTTCAGGCAACTCTGCGAGGATGCCCGGCTTCCATGCATAGTCCACTGGAACCAGAAGCATTTTGTAGTCGTCTACAAGATTGAAGTCAAGCGGGGAAAGACTTTCATTTATGTCTCGGATCCTGCCTCAGGTCTGCTCAAGTATACTGAAACCCAGTTCAGAAAGTCATGGGAGCAAGCCGCAGATGAGCAGTCAGGAATTGCCCTGCTCCTGGAGCCGACTCCGCAATTCTATACAGAAGGAGATGATTCGGAATTCCGACTTGATTTTCCCAGCCTCCTCGGTTACCTTAAGCCATACAACAAGTTCATAGTGCAGTTGCTGCTTGCCATGCTGACAGGCAGCATCATCAGCCTGATTCTGCCATTCATCACCCAGTCAGTCATTGATGTCGGCATAGGGACGAGCGACCTCCACTTTGTCGTCATAATGCTCATGGCACAACTTGTCCTTACACTTGGGCAAATGGCCAACGAACTGATACGCAGCTGGCTCATGCTCCATATGACGACAAGAGTGAGCATCTCCCTCATTTCAGACTTCCTGTCAAAGCTGATGAGGCTTCCCATCTCGTTCTTCGACAGCAAGATGCATGGCGACATAATGCAGAGAATCGGAGACCACAGCCGCATCCAGTCCTTCCTGACAGGGACCCTTCTGAGCATTGTGATGTCCTTAGTGACCTTCGCCATATACTCAGTCGTCATGGGAGCATACGACATGTCCATACTCGGAGTTTTTCTTCTCGGGAGTGCCCTGTATGTAACGTGGATCTTGCTATTCATGAAACGAAGGCGCAAACTCGACTATATGCGGTTCCAGGAGGCTGCCGCCAACCAAAGCAGCATCATCCAGCTAATCGACGGGATGCAGGACATCAAACTCAACGGATGTGAGAAGCAGAAGCGCTGGGAATGGGAACGCATTCAGGCACGGCTTTTCAACGTAAGCGTCAAAGGTCTGACGCTCGGACAAACACAGAAAGTCGGAGGAACATTCATTGACCAGACGAAGAACCTCCTTGTCTCTTTTCTTGCCGCCAGCGCCGTAATAAACGGCGACATGACCCTGGGAATGATGACGGCCATGCAATACATCATCGGACAACTGAACGCTCCTATCTCCCAGTTCATCAGTTTCGTTCAGGAAGCTCAGGACGCAAGGATATCTTTGGAAAGGCTCGGCGAGATTCATGAAAGAAAAGACGAGGAAACGCATGACGAAGACTACATAGGGGAGATTCCGGAAGGTGCCGACTTAAAGTTCCAGAACGTTGTCTTCCAGTATGAAGGGCCGCATTCCGAGAAAGTTCTTGATAATGTCACCGTGACGATACCCCACGGCAAGGTGACAGCGATTGTCGGCGCATCGGGGAGCGGGAAGACAACGATGGTGAAAATGATGCTCGGCTTCTACAGGCCGGTTTCGGGGAGCGTCCTTCTCGGCGGGGTCCCGCTTTCTGACTACAGTCCATCCGCGTGGCGGCGCGAATGCGGCACTGTCATGCAGGAGGGCTTCATCTTTTCCGACTCCATCGCCGGTAACATCGGACTTTCTGACGAGACACCGGATATGGACAGAGTAAAGAATTCAGCGAGAGTGGCCAATATAGATGATTTCATCGCGGGCCTCCCCCTACGGTACAACACAAAAATCGGGGCAGAGGGCAACGGACTCAGCACCGGACAGAAACAAAGAATGCTGATAGCCCGGGCGGCCTATAGAGACACACGGTACCTTTTCCTCGATGAGGCGACCAACTCGCTCGACGCCAACAATGAAAAAGCGATAATGCAGAACTTCGGGACGCTCTTCCGCGGCAGGACTGTGGTAATAGTGGCCCATCGGCTGAGTACGGTAAGAAACGCCGACAATATCATAGTTCTTGACAAGGGCAAAGTAGCCGAGCAAGGCACTCATCAGGAGTTGACCGCCCTCCACGGCCTCTACTACAACCTCGTCAAGAATCAGCTGGAATTAGGGAATTAGATGCCATGCCAAGGAATGTAGACAATATCCATAGCGAAGAAGCTCAGGAGATTCTGGGGAAGATTCCGTCCTGGATTATCAGATGGGGCGGGACTGTCATCTTTGCGGTTTTTGCTATTGTCCTTGCCGGCAGCTGCCTCATTAAGTTTCCGGAGAGGGTAAGCGGCACGGTTACAATTACAACGGCTTCCGCCCCGGTCAATGCCGTGGCAAGGACTGCGGGCAAGGTGGAAGCTATTCTCGCAGAGAACAACGCTAAGGTCGAAGAGGGCGGGATAATAGCGGTAATCGCCTCCAACGCAGACTACGGAAGCGTCTTAAGGCTGGAGGCCAGGCTGGACAGTATGAAGTCCTCATCAATCGAGAACGAGGTTTTTGAAGACTGGATCTACGGCGTCTACAATCTGGGGAGCCTGCAGGATGCCTGGGTTGATTTTTCCTCTTCATGTTTGAGGTACAAGGATTATATCGAGAGGGCTGTTCCGGAAAAAGAACAGAGCCTTATCCGTAGCCAGTTGGAGAAACAGCGGCAGCATTATTTCCAGATGAAGAAGAGCGCCTCTATTCTGCAAGAGGACATGTCCTATGCAAAAGCCGACTTCCTCAGGGACTCCGTTCTTCATGTCCGCAAGCTCATTTCAGATTCCGAATACGAGGCGTCAAAGCGAAAAGTTCTCGGCATGGAGAACAGCGTCGTGAACTTCAACTCTGAAATCACGTCGATGGAATTGCAGATTCTTCAGAACGAGCAGGAAATCACGCGTCTCTCTATTCAGAAAGACGACGAGACCCTGGAATTCAGGCAGGAAATCAGCAGAAGCCATGAAGTCCTTCGTTCGTCAATCAGAGCGTGGAGAGAGTCGTACCTGATTGTCTCTCCATTCGAAGGCTGGGTCTCATACGTACAGAAGAGAGACCCCGGCCAGTATCTTCAGGCTGGGGAGACTTTCGCCGCAGTTGTTCCGTATATTACTAAGGCCCCGGTCGGGATAGTCGCCATCCCGCAGGCCAGCTTCGGCAAGGTAGAGAAAGGCCAGAAGGTCAACGTCATGCTTGATGGCTACCCGTACCTGGAATACGGAATGCTCCAGGGTGAGATAGAGTCCATTTCGTCAGTCCCGCTGGAGACGGCTGACAGCCCGTCCCCATGCTACATCGCCAGTCTGAACTTTCCTGACGGAATGAGGACGACCTATGGAAAGGAAATCCGGCTGATTCAAAAGATGGAAGGAAGCGCCGAGGTCATTACCTCACCGCGAAGCCTGTTCATGCGCCTCTTTGATCCGGTGAAGGCCATATTCCGTTCAGGAATATGACGAGCCGGCGCCATTCACTTTAATTCCATCGGGTTGTATGCGTAGACCAGCTGATCAGGTTTGAGAGAGAATGTCCTCGTGGCCGTACTTATCACGACATCCACATCAGGGTAAGATGAATAGCGTTTAGGGTGGGCGTAGATGTCCTTCTCAAGGACCCTGAACTCCTTCCTGCTGATTTCTTTCCTCGATGTCCTGTACAAGCTGATCGGGCCCTCGAAATTTTCTATCGAACTGACCTGGAAAAAGTATTCCCCAGTCTTGTCGCTAGCCTCCAATATCAGCCCGGGCAAACCGGAAAACTTCCAGAACCCGCAGTCCACTGATATCTCAGGAGTGAACCACACCGTCCATCGCCTTCCTGCATAATCCGTCACTGCTCTCTGGCACGCATACCCTTCGATGTTCTTCACAGTGTCACTCAGTTCCCACTTGAACGAAGGCTGACTCTCTGTATAGACTGCCAGGCCTCCTTTCGCTCCTTTTGGGAGCATCACCATGTTCCGTATAGTCCTCGCCTTGAGATTCCTGTACGTCTGGTCCGGTACCACGATGTTGTAGTCGGAAGGTTGAAAATACTTATGTGCCACCGAGGAAGGAGCATGAGCACACATGTTTGTCAACCATGCTATATAGCTGAAGGTCTTGTACCAGTTGTTACCAATTAGAGTGATTATCCGATCCTTCTGCCGCACGCTTGAAGTGGTATCCCGGATAATTCTTGCTTCGTATGTGACGCGGAGCTTGGATTTGTCCAACTCTACTGAATCAGACTGATTGACACCATAGAAAATCACATTCGATTCAACATAATATTCACCCTCATAGTATGTGTCAGCCGGATATATTTTTTGGTCTGATGATTCATATTTGAACGTCTCCTGGGCAGAAACAGCTGTGGATATTAGGGAAGCAGCCAGAAAAAAACCTGAGAAGCAGATAGCTTTCATTACATTAGTTGTAGTTATGGTTCGTCGCTTTAGTATATAGCGTTATCCGTCAGTTCTATAACGCCACCTTCTAAGTGCTAACGTAATAAAACTTTTAGAATATCCCAAAGACATTTAGATAGTATTGCCTTGAAAAATTAGGCAATCGCCCGGAAAATGATTCTTCGATATTAGATGACCCCTTGATATACAACCACTTGTTCTACCGGAAATTCATATCAATCAGAAATCATAAGTGTCCGGTAAAAACGGAGGGTGGGTCTTATAAACAATTGGCAGTAAGGCGATTGCGATGTTATATCAAGTTTGTCGATTCTCTCGGCGGGAGAGGCGCTGTTAGAGAAGGGCGAGGAGGATGCCGTGATATCGGTTGCGCCCATGGGGCTGTGAAGATGCGGTTCCGGAGAACAGAGATAAGCCCGTCTCAGGAATACGGAAAAATGGCCCGGGGCAAAAACCTCCGGGCCAAACTAGCATTGCATATATACGTCAGACGACTTACTCGTCGAGGCCTTTGGCGCGGATGAGGGCGTCGGCGCTCGGCATGGCACCGCGGAAGCGGAGGTAGAGGGTCATCGGCTCCTCGCTCCCGCCCTTCTCGAGGAAGGTCTCGCGGAACTTCTTCGCCGTGGCCTTGTCATAGATTCCGTTCTTCTCGAACTCGCTGAAGGCATCGTTAGCAAGCACATCGGTCCAGATGTAGCTGTAGTAATTGGCCGCATATCCGGAATTGAAGATGTGGTTGTAGTAAGTCGTACGGTAGCGCGGGATGATTTCCGAAATCAGTCCCATGTCCTTGCAGACGGAGGCCTCGAAGGTCTTGATGAAGGACGTGTCGGCATCCTTGATGGCCTCATAAGGCAGCTCATGCCACTTCATGTCGAGGATGGACGCGGCCGCTAGCTCTCCCTCCATGAAGCCCTGGTTGAACTTAAGAGACCTGTTGATCTTCGCGACAAGGCTGTCAGGAATGGTCTCCCCGGTCTTGTAATTATGGGCATAGTCGGCGAGAATCTCCTTCTGGAAGGCCCAGTGCTCATTAAACTGAGAGAAGGTCTCCACGAAGTCACGCTTAACATTAGTCCCGCTGACGCCCTTATAATGGCACTTGGACAAGAAGCCATGGAGGGCGTGGCCGAATTCATGGAAAACGGTCTGGACCTCGTCGATGGTGAGGAGCGACGGAGTGGAATCGGTAGGAGGAGTCATGTTGCATACGTTCACGATGATAGGACGGATGTCATTGCCCTTGGCATCGACATACTGCTCCCTGATGTTGTTCATCCATGCCCCGCCACGCTTTGTGGAGCGAGGTAGATAGTCGCAGTAGAAGATGCCGAGAAGAGAGCCGTCGGCGTCGGTCAGCTTGAAGGTCTTGACCTCAGGGTTATAGATAGGAAGGCCCTCGACCGGCTCGATGTTGATTCCGTAGATGCGGTGTGCCGCGGCGAAGGCTCCGTTGCGCACGCTGTCGACTTCGAAATATGGCTTGGTCTGGTTCTCATCCAGGGCGTACTTCTCGGCACGCACTTTTTCGGCATAATAGAACCAGTCCCAAGGCTCGATTTTGGAGCCTTCAGGAAGAAGGCCCGCCGCTATGTCGCGGTCCATGACCTTCTGCATATCCGCCAGTTCCTTCTTGGCCGTATTCATGGAAGCCTCCATGACGACTCCCAGGAAGGAGTCCACGGTCTTGGGATTTCCGGCCATCTTGTCCGCAAGCTGATACTCTGCGAAGCTATTGTAGCCCAGAAGATTGGCCTTGCGGGCGCGGAGCTTCAGAATGTCGATGCAGATTTGTTTGTTGTCATTGGCGTTTCCTCTGTTTCCACGGGAAGAATAAGCCTTGAACATGGCCTCGCGGCGCGCCCTGTCCTGGGTCGTAGTCATGGCGGAGGTATAGGAAGATACCGGGATCCCGAAGCTGTCCTTGAAGGCGTTGTTTTCGGCGAGCAGATTGTTGCCGAACTTCTGCTGGAGGGAGGAGAGCTTCAGATTGATGTCCTGGAGAGAGGCCTGGACGGAATCCGGGAGGTCTATTCCGTTGCGGACGAAGTTCTCATAGGTGTTCTTGAGAAGCATCTGCTGCTCACGGGTAAGTCCGCTCTGGTCCGCATTATAGACGGTCTTCACGCGGGCGAAAAGATCCTTGTCGGAATTGATCTCGTTCTCGAGGATGGTAAGGCGTTCTAGGGCGCTGTCTACAACAGCGTTGAGGGCGTCGTCGGCATCGGTCTCTGAAACATTGAAGAGCACGCCCTGAACCTTGGCGAGAATTTCGCCGGAGCGGTCGAGGGCCGCTATGGTGTTGTCAAAAGTAGGAGCCTCTGCATTTTCCTTGATGGCCCTGATCTCAGCCCTCTGCTGGGCTATTCCCGAATCGATGGCTGGGAGATAGTCTGCGGTCTGGATCTTGTCGAAAGGAGGGACTCCGTAAGGGGTGGTCCAGTCCTCAAGGAGAGGATTGGTTCTTGTCTGTGTGCAAGCTGTCATCGCTACGATTCCTGCAATTAGTAAAAGCTTTTTCATCATTTGACTACAGTATAGTGTTCTGGTTCAAGGTCAAGGAGGGTGAACTGGACAGCGCCGTTGTAAGAGGTAAGGATGCCTTTGACATTGATCTTGGCCTTGCCATGACGCACGTCATGATCGATTTCCGTATCGGCGAAACGGGCATAGCCGCTGGTGCGGATCTGAACCTCGGAATTTCCCATCAGGAAATACTGGCTCACGGCATAGGCCTGGGCATTCGCTATCAGGGTAGACTTGATCGAAGGGACGGAAGCTTTGCCATTGGTGGAGGCGCTGTCCCAGACCCCGGATTTGAGGTAGGCTATTTCTTTTTCCTTGCTCATGGCCCAGGTGGTCACGCCCCAGGTTCTGCCGGAAAGGAAGAGACGGTTGGAGTTGTCCTTGGTATCCTTGGAAGGATCTACGTAGATGAGGCAGAAGATGGCCTTTGATGAATCCTGGTACTGAGGGAGGTGTCCGTAAGAGAGGCCGTCAAGTTCGACATAACGTCCGAAATTCTCCGCTTTGGTAAGGTCCGCCTCTGAGAGCACCTTCGCAGAAGGGGCTGAGGCAATCTCGCCACGCCAGATGTGGCTGTCTATTATGCTCTGGACATCGATATATGCGGTCTCATAGGAAGCGGTAGGGTCTTCGTAGCCGAGCTGGACCATGCCGTTGTAATTTCCGAGGGAGAGGCCGTTGCAATTGACATATACCCACTGTCCCAGCTTATAGTCGTTATAGAGGCCGGACTTGCCGATTTTCACCTCTATGGCTCCGGTCTCGTCCTGGATATAGAGGCTGCGGTAGATATTGCCGGACCTGTCGGATGAAATCACCTGTCCTCCGATGAGGACGTCATTCTGGATTTTGAGCGGAGAGCCCTTGTACATGGCCTTGAGAGCGGCGATGGTGGTGTTCGGGGTCATGGTGACGGTCTGGTAGGTTCCAGGATCGTCATATTTCCCGGTGAAAACCGGATCCCACTCCTCGCAGGAGGTGAAGGCGAAAGCCGCGGCCGCCAGCGCTATGAATATCTTTTTCATGGCTTAGAATCTGAAATAAATGTTCAACATGTAATTGGCCCCGCACATATAGAAATATTTAGGGTCGAAGCGGTAGAAGCGCTCCTTGCTGACGGTGTTGTCGACAAGCCTCGTCTGCTCGTAGCCGCCGGTCTTGACATTCTTGTTGTTCGTGATGTTCTTGACATTGAGCGAGAAGCCGAGCTGGTATTTGCGCTGGATGTACCAGGACTTGCCGACCGAAAGGTTGACGAGCAGGGCGTCGTCGAATTTCTCCTGATGCGCCATATACTCAATCTCCTGAAGGGTAGCCTGGCCGTCAGGACCCGCAGTGGCCATGTCAGTCCTGTAGAGAGGGTTCATGTCAAGATAGCTGTCGCCGAAATACTCGACGTCGGCATCGATGAACCAATAGTTGTAGTTGTAAGAGAGTCCGAGACTTGTGGCAAGCTGAGGAGTAGAAGGAATGTAGTGCTGTTCTCTGCCTCCGTCAACTTTAGGGTTGCTCTTCCAGTAAGGGACCATCTCATGGTCGATCACGACGGCCGCGCTGTTGTCGATGGTCTGGGTCATGTAAGGGTTAGACGTGTATTCATAGCGTCCCAAGCTCAGGACGCCTGTTGCGGAAAGGTTCTGGACAGGAGTAGGCACCTTCACGCCCATTTCGACTCCGTAATATCTTTCGTCGATTCCGCTGAGAGCGAAGTTGGTGAAGGAATTCTGGGTGTCGTCGTAGAAACTCATCACATCGGACTTATCCTTGACCGTGGTGTAGAAACCGGTAAGGCGAAGACTGTAGCCGTTGTTGTTGTATAAGTAGGAAGCATCGGCGGAGAAGGTCTTTATGGTTTCGAGGCCGTCCACCATGGTATTCCTCGTCCTCGGAGAGAGGAAGGCCTGATTGAAAGTCGGGGCGTCACCGAAATAGCCGAGGTCAGCGGTGATTCTGTGGCCTCCATCGAAGACGTAAGCTGCGTTGAGTTTGGCCGCATAGGTCAGGAAGTCCTTCTTCTCCGAATTGCCTTTAGATGTTATGGCCTTGCCGGAAGAGTCATAGGTGGTGATTACCCCGCCGTCATATACAATCGGATCGCCGCCTGAATAGACTCCAGGGAAGAGGCCCTTGCGCAGAAGGCCCTTCCTCCAGAATTTATTCCAGCCCAGTCTGCCGCCAAGGGATACATCGAGGCCCCCGTAAGTGTACTTGCCGGACAGCCAGCCATTCGCATCGATGACATGGGCATAATAGTCATAGCCGTACTTATCGCCCTTTTTGAGGGTCTGCGCAGTCCCATGCTCGAAGAAATAGTCGAGGTCGTTCTGTATCATGTAAGGGCTGGATGCATAGTCACGCTCGGCGAACTGGTCGATATTCACGTAGTAGTCTCCTCCGAGAAGATCGGCGAGAATCTTATAGTTCTCGGTACGGTTCACTTTGCCAGCAAGTCCGCCGGTCAGGGTAAGTCTCTCATAAGGCTTCCATTTGAATGAAGCGGCGAGATTGAGATCTTTCTGGTCGGTCCGGCGCTCCTCCTGGACATACTTGGATCTTGCCCTGCCGTCTTGGTCGAGATTGAGCTCGTTGACAGAATAGAGACGGTCCCAGTCGATATGAGTGATGCTGCGGACACCTCTCTCCCATGAATCCTTGGCCCAGGCGTATTTGGAGAGGTTGCGGCGATTGTAGTCCTCATTCTCCATCCAGAAATAGCTCGGGAGATTGCGGTAGTAATCCGGACGCGGATCAGGGGCGTCATACCAGTCGAGGGCGGTGTAGCCGTTCTTGCCGAAGCGGTAGAGAAGGGTCGCGGTGGCGCTGAAATCAGTGGAAGGAGTATAATCGTACTTGAGGATGGCTATAGGCTCATGGGTCTTGCGCACTCTGGAGTTGCGGACCTTGCCGTCCTGGTAGCCCCAGTTAGAGTTGTACATATTGTCGCCCATGAGGTCGTAGACCTCCTGAGTAGAAGCATTCTGGGCGCCTCTGGCACCAGGCGCACCCATGAAAGTAAGACCAAGCTTGTGACTGTCTCCGAATTTCTTCTCGACAGAGCCGTAGTAGGCGAAGGACCGGTAGTAGACGCCTTTGATCCAGTCGTTGCCTCCCAGACGGGTGCTGACGTTGAAGGCATAGGACCAGCCGTTGTCAAGAGGGCCTGAAGCATAACTCAGCATCAGCCGCAGACGATAGAAAGCGCTGTTAGTCAATACGCTTCCTCTCCAGCCCTTTCTTACGTTCGAGGCGTTGGCCGGAATGTTGGTCAGGCCGTTGAAGCCTCCGATGCCAAAGTCAGAGATTTCGCTTCCGGTTACCGCTGACTTCGTCCTCGTAGCCTCGTTGAGACCGCTCCAGAGGGAGAAAGGAGTGTAGCCGGTAAGGGCGTCGTTCATCCTCACTCCGGCGAGATAGACATCCTGGGATTCGCTCGAATAGCCCCTTGCGCGGAAGCGGACCGAGCTGAAATTGTAGCTCACGGCGTCGTTGAAGACATCGTTCTGGCCATAGAGAATGGTAGGGCTGTCTTCATAGCCGGAGTCATCCATGTCGAATTCGGCGAAGTTGGAAGCATCGACCTCCTGATCTGCAAGGCGCGAAGGGGTCAGAGAGAGGCTGAACATATTCTTGACATAGCCTCCGTCCACGGTCACGTTGACCCTGGTCTCCATGAAATCAGGAGCCTTGATGACGAGGTCGTACATGCCGTCGCGGAGATTGCCTATTTCGAAATTTCCTTTGGCGTCCGTAATGACGGAGGCCATCTGGGAAGCTCCCTGGAAAAGAGTCAGGGACGCATTAGAGACTGCGGCTCTGTCGGCGCGGCTGATGACCGTGCCCTTGACACCTCCGCTATATTCCTGAGCGGCGAGGCACAGGCATAAAAGTGCCGCGCCCACGGAGAGTGTCAGTTTCTTAAGCATATCTGTCATTTGGTTGAAATTACTATGTAGGTAGGATAATGGTCGCTGTACCCTCCGATGAAAGAACCATTGGAGAAGGTGCGGAAAGGAGTGCCCGCATAAGGGCCGTCCTGCTGGGTCATGAAATCCTTATGGAAGATTCTTCCATAATATTTGTTCTTGACGATAGGAATAATGTGAAGGCCGGACTTGTCGGTCGCAAGGCTGTGGTTCACCATGATGATGTCATAGATGTTCCATGCACCCCGGTAGGCGAGTGAGCCGTAGCCTGCCTTGAGCATGGAGGTGAATGGAGAGAAGAAGTCCCCATCCGCTGTGGCTCCTATGCTTTCCTTGCCATGCATGTACTCTGTCATGCTGATATCGGTCGGGTTGTCGTTCATGTCGCCCATCACGACAATCTTGATTCCCGGATACTTGTCCATGAGTGCGGAAGCGTTCTCGTAGATGATCTCAGCGCCCCTCGGCCTGAGATCCTGTCCCTTGCCTCCCAGACGTGAAGGAAGGTGGGCTACAAAGAAGGCGAACATTTCCCCGTCGATGGTTCCTCTCACCATGAGGACATCCCTGGTACGGAAATAATCCATCTCCTCCTTGGTGAGCGAGAACTTGATGTCCTTGCTGTCAAAGGTGAAAGGAATGGAACGGCTCTCTATGACCTTGAGCACGTCAGGCCTGTAGAGCAGAGCGACGTCGACTCCCCTCCTGTCAGGGCCGTCATAATGGACAATCTGGTAATTAGCCTCGGCAATGGAAGGCTGGCTCACAAGGTCTTCGAGGACATGTCTGTTCTCCACCTCGCTGACGCCGAGCACCGCATGCCATGCCTTGTTGTCGTCATGCATAGCCCTTATGACCTTGGCCATGTTGGAGAGTTTCTTCTGATACTTTTCCTCCGTCCAGTTGTTGGCTCCGTCTGGCAGAAATTCATAGTCGTTTTTGCCCTCGTCATGATAGGTGTCGAAGAGGTTCTCAAGATTATAGAAGCCGATGACATAGCTCTTGTTCTTCGCCATGCAGGAAGGCAGGAGGAGGATAAGGGCAAGGATGATGTAAAATGCTTTTTTCATTTCAATATTGTTTAGAAGCCCCACCATGAAACCGTCTCAGGGTCCTGGGACTCGATCTGCGAAGCGGCGCTCTCTCCGACAAGGGCCGGTAGAGAGGCGAAAAAGTCCAGGCCGGTCTTCTTCTCGAGAGCATCTATGCTCATGACCGAACCTGAAGGGAGATTGCCGCCCGGGTATTCCTTGTGCTCGAGATAGACTCCGCAGGCCGCATAATTGCCGAACCCTATGGTGGAAGTCTTCGAGTAGCGCAGGACGGCTTTGAAATATGCCGACGGGACGCTGACATGTCTGCCGTTATTGTCCCGCACATAGCCCAGGGTCTTGTCTACCATACAGCCGGTCACCACGTAGAGAGTGTCCGAACTGCGGGCCCAGCTGCGGACCTTATCTTCGAGGTCAGCCCAGATTCCGCCGTTGAAATTGTCCTGGATCTGAGGGGTCATGTTGGTGTAGTAGAAGGTCTGGGCGTTGGATGCGTAGTCATAGAGCCTGTCGGCCGAAGGGATCTGGTGGCCGCGGGCCTTCCAGCTTGCCGAACCGGCAGAGTAACCGTGCTGAAGCAGAGGCTGGTCCGAGGCCGGAACGATCGGGTCGTAGCCCCAGGCATCCGTCCTCTTGATATTGCCACCTATGTACCAATTGTTAAGCGGATAGGCCACCCAGCGGGCTACTAGGTTGTCCTTGTCCCAGCTAAAGGAAAAGCTTCTCGCGGTTTTCGAGCCGATCTTGGCGTTGTGGGAATAGAAGGCGAGAGCTCCTCCGGAGCTTAAGGCAGGAAGTTCCAGCCAGGCAGGCTGAGTGCCGGCACCGCCTTCGCCGCCACCTTCTCCGCCGCCCTGGTCCTCCGAGCCGCCGGCGGCCTGGGTCAGGACGGCAGTGCGTTTTCTGCTTCCGGCGTAAAGCGTCAGAGTCGAAGTACGGGCCGAATTTGTTGTGTTGGCTTCGTAGGATAGGACTACCGTAGCGCTTCCCCTACCGCTTGTCTGACTGACAGAAAGCCAGTCTCCTCCTTCGGACACTATGTCCAGGGTCCACTTTCCGCCAGCCTTGATGTCGGCGAATTGCTGGCCTCTGGAGGCGGGGACATTCGGAGTCCTCACCGTGAGTGAAGCCTCGATTTCATCGGAATCGCCACTGCTTTTGCAGCCTGCCGCGACGATCGCGGCAAGACAAAGAGCGGAGAGGAGCGGCAGTGTTTTCAAGGGGTTCAAATCTCTTATTATTTTAAATGACAAAGGGAGTCCGGCAGAAGCCGGACTTCCTTCATTAGCAAAATCAATCTGCCATTATTCAGCCTTCATGCCGAAGAACATGGCGCGGGTTTTGGCCCCGGCCTTTGTAGTCAGGGTAGCCTCCAGATCCATAGGAGCTCCGTCTGCTCCGAGTACCGTAGTGAGGTCGAATACGTAATGGTCAGATTCGGCGATGGTGATAGTGTAAGGAGAATTACCAGTCGCACCGTTGTTGGCGGCTATGTCCTGGGTATACACATCGGCTCCGGCGTATTTGATGACGATAGTCGTGGCGTTACCCTTCCAGGCAACTCCATAGAAAGAAACCTTCTTGGTCCCCTTAGGGATTTTGATAGTGGCAGTACCGGCCTTCTTTGAAGTGCCGATCTTGTAGATCTTGACGTTTTTAACGGTGCCTACCGTGGCGAGGCCGTCATCATAGGCATTTTCGCCATTGGTCCAGGAGATGTTGGAGGCATATTTCTCCGCTTCGGCAGGGTCGTCAGGCTCATCTGAACCGCCCTTGCCCTTAAGGAGCTTCTCGCAGTAGCCGTTCATCATTTCAATCTTATCGTTGTAAGCTCCTCTGTTGCCGACAACGATAAGAGTGTCGCCGACTGCGGCGCCAAGCTCGCTGAATGATGTATTGGAAGCGTCTTTGTTTGCCTTCACACCGTAGACGTAAACCTCTCCACTGTCATCCTTGAGAGTAAGATTGCCATAGGTGGTGTTGGAGATAGAGGCGATCACGCCCTTAAGCCTATAGAACTGAGTAGTGCTCTCCGCGGCTGCGTTGAACTCCGCCACGGTCACATCCTTGATTTCACCTACTGGAACATCAGGAGTCTCATTCTTGGTGTTGCCGTTCAGAGAATAGATATAACCACCCTGGTTCTCAGGAGTGTTGCCCTTGAAATTGACGAGCTTCGAATAGATGATGACTTCGTCACCGACCTTTATCTGGGTATTGCCTTCGACCCACTTCTTATTCTCGAGGTAGAGAACCCTGTAAACATAGAACTGAGTGCCGGTCTCGGTCCCGTCTTCGGAAATATAGAAGGTGGCGTTGCCGAACTGGGCAGCGAATTCTCCATTGTCTGCGATCTTCACGATCTTGCCTTTGACGTAAACTTCCTTTTCGGTAGTTGCGTCGGCAGCGAGAGCGGAAGCTACGGCATAAGCCTCTGCTGGGCTGTAAGGCTTCTCAAGAGAACCGTCTCCCTGAGGAACAGGGCCGGTGGCTCCGGCCTGCTTTACGGCTACGGTAGTCGTTACAAGGCCGCTTCCGAGCACTACGCTCACGGTGCCTTCCCTGTCGGAGCCTGTATTCTCGAGGACAGATACGGTAAGAGAAACGGCATCGTCGGATGCCTTTCCGCTCTCCGGGCTTACGGAGATCCAGTCGGAGGTGGTGGTCGCGGTCCAAGTCCTGTTGGCAGTTACGGAAATGGTCTGGCTTGAGGCTGTTTTTTCAAAAGTCAAAGCTGTAGGGGTCACAGTCAGAGCCGGACTTTCTTCGTCCTTATTACTACCGCCACAGGAGGTAAAAAATACGCAGGAGGCGGCAAGAAGAGACATGAACAAATACTTAGATTTCATATTACTTGGTTATAATAATTGTGCTTCGATTCTGCAAAAATACTAAAATTGAATTTTTAAACCTAAAAAACAGCAGAAGAATTACATAAAGACAATAGCGTCGGGCAGCTTCCGCTGTCCGACGCTATAATATACGTAGTAAAAAAGTACGCTACTCAGACTTTCCGTTGCGGGAAACGAGAGCGGCACCTGCCTTGGTTTCAAGAGTGGTCTTGCCGCTCTTGTCGGTGAAGGAGGTGAGGATGCCGCTGACAACGACCTCGTCGTTCTGGGCGAGCTGGTCAGCTGAGGTGAACTTGGCTCCGCCGAAATTCATTCCGCGGAAGACCTCGAAGACCTTGGCGTCTGCGCCGGAATCCGCGATCCAATAGGTGGCGTTGCCGTACTGGGCGCTAACGCCGGCATCACTGGAAACATAGCCCTTGATGTAGACGGCCTCGGCAGGCTGGGTACCCGCCTTGAGAAGACCGACCACGGCGGCTACATTGTAAGGGTTCTCGGCAGTGCCGTCTCCGGAAGCGGCCGCGAGGCCATCGATGGTGACGAGACTGTTGCCGGCGGAGAACTCATAGGTGTCTTTGTATTTGGTGAGCTTACCGGACACCACGACTTTCTGGCCTACGGCAATCTGGTCTTCGGCAGTGAATTTAGCACTGTCGAAATACAATCCGCGGAAAACCTCGAAGAGGGCTTCGGAAGTTTCATCATCAGCGATCCAATACTGGGCGTTGCCGAATGAAGTATTGACGTTGTCAATCTTGCGGATGATTCCGGAAACATAGTAGGTATCGGAAGTCTGACCCTTGTCGACAGCGGCTATAGCCTGGGCCACGGTGAAAGGCTTTCTGATGGTTCCGGCGAGGAACTTCTCCGTGTTGACACCCTGCATGATGTTCAGGCTCTGAGTGGTGGTCTGGCTTCCAGCTGCGGCCGTGAAGGAAATTTTGCCGCTACGAGGGCTCTCGCCAGCATTCTCGCTGACATGGATATCGAAGAATACGGTATCGGCGACTTCCTTGGTAGAGCTAACCTGGAGCCAGTCGGAACCTTCCGCTACAGACCAGGAGAACTTACTGCCGGACTTTACCCAGGCCTTGATGGTGAAGTCGGCGGCCTCGTAGGTGAGATTCTGCTCGCTCGGTTCAACCTTGAGCAGAGACTTCACGATCTTGACCACTGTGACTTTTTCGAGTTCGACGGTACCGTTATAGGTTTTCTTAGGACCTTCTACGGTAACTACGTCTCCGACCTCGATTCCCAGGCTGGAGAAGTTCTGCTCCTTCCCCTCTTTATCGAGGGTACCATAGACATAAACTTCTCCAGTGCCATCGTTCAGCCACATGTTGCCCCAGCTGGTGCTGACGATGCTGGTGACGGTAGCAGTAACCCTGTAGAGTCGGCCGTCTTCGCCGGCGATTACCTGAGCGCAGGTAGAAGCCTCGGCGCTCTTGAGGCCCTGGATAACGTTGATGTACTGCTCAGTATCGCTGACCTTGATCTTGAGCTGGGCGTTACGGCCAGCCTTGGTGGCCGCTGCGGAGAAGCTGACGGTAGTCTCGCCCTCTGATCCGGAAAGGGAAGAAAGAGTGAGCCAGTCAGGAATAGAACTTTCATCGAAAGCCCAGGAAGTGTTGGCGTTGACGGTGATCTGGTCGGAACCGCCATCCATAGGGATTGAGACTATGGACTTGGAGACCTTAAGGTCGTCAAGGAGCTCATAGTCATCCCCGTCGTTGCACGATACCATTGTCAGGCCGAAGCCTGCGGCAAGGGCAAGCAGAATGTATCTAAGTTTCATAACTCGTTTCGTTTAGACTAGTTGAACATGTACTTGATTCCGATCTGAGCGTACCAGCACTGGCCGAGACTATGGTTATAGGTCCAAGTCTTCACGCCCGGCTGAACGGCAGAAGGAGTAGAGAAGGTAGGCACGCCGTCAGCGTTGGTTCCCTCATACTTAAGGATACGGCCGCTGTTGAGCGAAGGATTCATGTACTTGCTGACTCCCCAGGTGTCGTTGAACAGATTCAGGATGTTGGCAATCGTGAAGTTGATCTGGAGCGTGTTGTTCTGGCCGGCAACTTTGAATTTGAAGTCGTGGGCGAAGCGGAAGTCAAGCCTGTGCACCCATGGAGAGTAAACGCTGTAAGCCTCGGCATATTCACCTTTATGGTTGCTCAGATAATGGTCATTCTCTACATAATCCCAGAAGCGGTCTGCGTCATCCTGGGAAACGAAGAGGATCTCGTCCTTGCTCTTAGGGATATAGAGGGCGTCGTAGTTGTAGCTGTCACCGTTCATGTCATTAACGTACATGTAGCTGTAGTTGAAGCCACCTCTCCAGGCCTCATAGAAGAGGCTGTAGTGGTTGTCGGCGCGGTCATCGATGTTGAGATTGACGAAGGCGCGGTCAGGGGTCACGTACTGAGAATTGTGGAGCTTAGGCTGGTTAGGGCCCTCGGTGGTAGGGATGTAAGTGAAGGCTGAGCTGGCGTCGGAGCCCGGCATTCCGGTGAGTTCCTTATTGTAGGTGTGGGTGTAGGCCGCGGAGATGCTGAGTCCCTTGAGAGGAGTCGCGTTGAGCTGGATGCTCTCGGACCCGCCGTAACCCTTGCTGGTATTGGTAAGGATGTAGGCGTTAGGCATTGCCGAGACGGCACCCTTAGAGTTGATGTAGGTGTACTTGTAGTCGGAAGGATAGACTGCGCGGTTGTCAGGGCCGTTGAATCTGGCGAAGCCATCGGTCGGCTTCAGGCTCCAGTCGGAGATGCGTACCGCGTTGATATTCTTGTTGAAGTTGGCCTCGAAGGTCATGTTCATAGGGAAAGAGGTAGGGAAGTTGTAGTCAACCGCTATGGAAGTCTTCCAAACCTGAGGCATCTTGAAGTCCTTGTCTACAGCCTGGAAATAAGAGCCTACGGTACCCTTTGCAGGGTCATACTCAGTAGGGAAGCCGAGAGAAGCGAACTTCGCTTTCATGTCCTTTACAGAAGTGATGAGGCCGCCCTGGAACTCCTTGAGCAGATCGTTGCCGATCTGGATTCTGCCGGCGTACTGCACGGTTCCGGCATTGGTAGGCATGTTGGTGAAGAATACGAGAGGAAGCCTGCCCTGGAAGAGGCCGGTACCTCCGCGGACCTTGAGGGTCTTGTTGCCGAAGACATCCCAGTTGAAGCCGACTCTCGGGGAAATGGCGAGCTTGCTGGAAGGCCACTTGCCAGTGTCGATATGCCTGCCGTTGTAATCAAGGTCATAGATGGCCTTGTTGGTGGCGAGGTCCTGGTTGTCGAAGAAGAGACCGTCGAGACGCAGACCATAGGTGAGCTTGAAGTTCTCGTTGATATTCCACTCGTCCTGAGCATAGATGCCTGCCTTGTGGAATCTTACGCGGGCCGCCGGATTGTCAGGGTTGATGTTGTCATAACCATAGGTGATATTGACAGTCTCTGGGGTGGCTCCGTTGATGAAGTCATCTACGGAATAGTAGCGGTAGTAGCCCGTTCCGTTCCTCATGTAGGTGTTGTCGGCGAGCTGATACTCGTAGGAGGCTCCAGCCAAAACCTTATGGTCTCCGAGATAGAAGGTGAGGTCATCCTTGGCGGTTACGACCTTGTTGTGGACTCCATTATGATAGGTGAAGAGCTCGTATCCGAGAGAAATGTAAGGCATCGGAGTTCCGGCCGTGCCGTCCCAGGTGCCGTCAAGGATGTCGATGAACGGGAACTCGGAAGAGTTGGTGCCGCGTACATCGTCAAGCTTGGAATAGGTGGCGAGGAACTGGTTGTGAATCTTGTCCGAAATACGGCTGTTGAAGTCGACGGAGAAAGAGTTCACCTTGTTTTCCTGGGAATACATTGAGTTGGCGTAGGACATCGAGTACTCGGACATACGGGCATAGACCGTACGCTGCTTGGCATCGGAAGAAGATGCGCTAGGAGCTATCCAAGTCTTGTTGAGAGTATGGTTGTAACGAACCGCAAGATGGTTGTTATTGTTGATGTTCCAGTCGATGCGGGCGAGAACCTTTCTGTTGCTCTTGTCAGAAGGGAAGCTGGTGTAGGAGCCGGTGTTGTAGCCGTACTTCTCTTTTACGAAATCTGACACCCTCTTGAGGTCGGCTTCGGTGGTGCGGGAGATATAGTTGTCAGCATCTTTGACTCCGTCGACTGAAGCCCTCCAGCGGTTCGCCACGGAAGGGATCTTGGTCTGCTCGTAGTTGGCGAAAAAGAAGAGCTTGTTCTTGATGACAGGGCCGCCGAGAGTGAAGCCGTAGGTGGTCTCCCTGTCCTTGTCGCGGGCTCCGCTGATCTGAGTCCTGTCTATGGAGTCTCCGCGCATGTTCTCGTTCTGATGATATACATAGGCGGTTCCCTTGAAGGTGTTGGTTCCGGACTTCGTGATGGCGTTGACACCTCCTCCGATGAAGTTGGTCTGGCGCACGTCAAAAGGAGAAATGACAACCTGAACCTCCTGGATGGCATCGATGGAGATAGGGCTGCCGCCGCCAGGGAGGCTGGAAGAAAGGCCGAAGTTGTTGTTGAAATTGGCTCCGTCGACAGTGAAGTTGGCGGTACGTCCGTCGACGCCTGAGAAGCTCATTCCGTTTCCTCCATAAGGGGAAAGCTTCACTACGTCGGTGATGCTTCTGTCAACGGAAGGAAGGTTCGTGATCTGGGAATTGTTGATGTTAGTAGCGGCACCCGTCTTTTCGACTGCGAATTTCGAAGGTGCGGAAGCAATTACGACAGAAGCGTTGAGAGTGGAAGACTCTTCCTTCATGGTCGCATTCAGGTTGTAGGTCTCGCCGAGCTCCAGGCTGACGCCCTCATACTCCTGAGTCTGATAGCCGAGGAAGGTTACAGTCACCTTGTAAGGGCCGCCGACTCTCATTCCGTTGATTACATAACGGCCGTCGCTATTGGCCATGGTTCCGTACTGAGTTCCGGACGGCTCATGGACCGCAAGAACCGCGGCGCCGGCCAGAGGTTCGCCGTTCTCATCGGAGAGACGTCCGGCAAGGCTGGATGTCGTGATCTGCGCAAAGGCGGAGATTCCGGCGAAGATGGCAATCAAGGTTGCCAAACTTTTCTTGAAAAACGTTGACATATAAGATGGTTTTATCCGGTCAGGAAGAGTGAAATGCTTCCTGACCGAGAGCAAAGTTAGTCGAAATTAAGTAAGTAGAAAAGGATTAAAACAATTAAACATCAGAAAACCATATTTTATAAGTTTCAGACATAGTTTTATTGCAGATATGAAAATTTGGAGTAACTTTGCATTCTGAAATTTAAGAGGACAGATTTGGATGCTTGCAACCTCTCTAAAAAATGCTAAAAAATTTCATATCAATGTTTTGTGTTTTTTGTGAAGCTCCGCAGTCATGTGGGGCTTGATTTGTTTTTTATGAAGAACTATCTTTTCACATCTGAATCAGTATCTGAAGGCCATCCTGACAAGGTCTCAGACCAGATAAGCGACGCCATCCTCGACGAGTTCCTCCGCCAGGACGAGAACGCGAGAGTGGCGGTAGAAACTTTCTGCACCACCGGCCAGGTCATCGTCATGGGCGAGGTTCATAGCGACGACGCCTACGTGGACGTACAGAAAGTAGTCCGCAACACGGTCAACAGAATCGGCTACACCAAGGCCGAATACAATTTTTCCGGAGACTCCTGCGGAGTTCTTTCCGCCATCCATGAGCAAAGCGGAGACATCGGCAGGGGCGTCGAGAGGAAGGATCCCCTCGACCAGGGCGCAGGCGACCAGGGCATGATGTTCGGCTACGCCTGCCGCGACACAGCCAACTATATGCCTCTCGCCCTTGAGCTTTCACACCTGACGATGCGTACTCTCGCGGATATTCGCAAGCATGAGAGCAATCTCATGCCTTATCTCCGCCCGGACGCCAAGGCCCAATACACCATAGAATATAACTCCGACAACAAGCCTGTCAGAATCCACACCATCGTGGTCTCCACCCAGCATGATGAATTCACGGCACCTTCTCTCGGCCGGATGAGCTACGAGGAGGCCTGCAGGCAATTCGGCCAGGCCAGGGCGGACGAGGCCATGCACGACAAAATCGAGGAAGACGTGCGCGGCATCCTCATTCCGAAGGTCGTGGCTCAGCTTCCCGAGGGGCTCCGCTCCCTTTTCGACGGGAAGTTCATCCTTCATGTCAACCCTACGGGGAAGTTCGTCATCGGCGGCCCTGCCGGGGACACCGGGCTCACAGGGCGCAAGATAATCGTGGACACCTACGGCGGGAAGGGTGCGCATGGTGGCGGCTGTTTCTCCGGGAAGGACCCTTCCAAAGTGGACAGAAGCGCCGCCTACGCCGCCCGCTACATAGCGAAGAACCTTGTCGCAGCCGGAGTCGCGGACGAATGCCTGGTCCAGCTTGCCTACGCCATCGGCGTGGCTCGTCCGGTCAGCGTTTTCGTCAACACCTACGGAACGGCCAGGAAGGGGCTTGACGATTCGTCCATCGCGGAGAAGGTCGCGGAAATCTTCGACCTCAGGCCGGCGAGCATTATCGAGAAATTCCAGCTCAAGAATCCTATTTACGAGCCGACCGCAAGCTACGGCCACATGGGCCGCGAGCCTTACACCAAGGCCCTCACCCTCATCCGCGGCGGCAAACCCGTCGAAAAACTCGTCCAGTTCTTCGGCTGGGAAAAGCTCGACTCAGTCGACCTCATCCGCACCGCCTTCAGCCTCTGATCCACCGCGCTCCTGCACACTCTTTACGTGAAAAACTCCCAGGCCAATTCCCGGCCAGGGAGCAAAGTTCGCGATATGGTCTTGATGGTATGCTTGTGAAAAGAGACGGATGTTGAGCAGCGGAGCGGAGTATCCCCAAAAACAATTGATTACCGGATTCAGCAGGCACACAAATTTCTGCGCGTGTATCTCAAGGATTATCTTCCGCTGGCCCTGATCATACATTTTTTAGGGTTGTAAGACCGTAGCCTCAGCCATGACGCTCAGATGGTGACATCTAAGTCCTTTGTCTCAACTTATTTTCCCCGAGTCCGCGGGGAACAGTTCTCCCTCTATCCGGGCTATTTGACTGCGGTCCAGTGGATTGTCATACCTTTGCGCTCCATGCCTCGGAACCATGTCATCTGCCTTTTGGCGAACTGGTGTATGGCGTTGGCAAGGAGAAGGCGCATCTCTTCGAAACTTATCACCCCGAGCACATACTGGGTCACGTAGCGGTACTCAAGTCCATAGTAAACAAGGTCTTCGGCCCTGATTCCGGAATCCAGCAAGCCTTTGACTTCATCCACGAGGCTCTCGGTCCTTCCTCCGATGCTGGAGACCCCTGAAAGCCTTTCGTCAAGGCGGCGGTCTATTCTCGCCACCCTGTCCTCACGCGAGACGAGGGTTCCGATGAAATAGGCCTTCTTCGGAAGGAAGGAAGAGCGGTGGACAGGGTGGCTGTCCTCATAGCGGGCGACTTCTATCGCCCGGATTATCCGTCTCTTGCTCTGAAGAGTTCCCTCGCCTGTCTCCGGACGGAGCGAAAGCAGCCGTTTCCGCAGGGAGTCCGCATCCTCAGCCTCAAGGGAAGAGCGCAGAGTCTCGTCCGGAGGAATCTGCGGGAGGGTGTAGCCACAGGTCGCGGCCTCGACATAGAGGCCCGAGCCACCGCAAAGTATGGGAATTCCTCCCCGGGAACGGATATCTGAATAGGCTTTTTCGAAGGCCTCCTGATATTCATAGATATTGAAACGCGTACCGGCGTCGGCGATGTCGACGAGGTGGACCGGAATTTCCCCATATTCTCCGAGGTCTTTGCCAGTACCTATATCCATGCCACGGTAAATCTGCCTCGAATCGGCGGAAAGGATTTCCGCCCCGGCCCGGCCATGGGACCCGCCCACGGCTTCCAGCTGATTGAATTTCCTAGCGAGCGAGACTGCATAGCGGGTCTTTCCCGAGGCCGTCGGCCCTACCACGCAGACAAGATCAATTTCTCCGTCCCGGTATGAGCGCAGCAGAGCGGCCGGGTCAATATCTTCCGCTTCCGGCATTTCTGCCATGGGCGGAATTCCGGGCCTGTCACCCAGAAGCTCCGTAGCATTAATATGAACCTTATCCTCCATGAAGTCAAATTTAACGAAATAAATCTTATATTTGTAATCTGTGATAACCTTTGGCTCCACAGAAACCGAATATGCCGAAAAAATCCAGCAGCATTGAAATAAAAAACCGCAGGGCCTCCTTCGACTACACCTTTCTGGAGACCTATGTCGCGGGGATAGTGCTCGCCGGCACGGAAATAAAGTCAGTCCGGACAGGAAAGGCATCCCTCGTGGACGCCTTCTGCTATTTCGACATGAAGGGACAGCTCTGGGTGAAAGGGATGAATATAGCCCAATATTTTTGGGGTTCATGGGGCCAGCATGAACCTGCCAGAGATCGCAAGCTCCTGCTCTCGAAACATGACCTCCGCCACCTCCGCCAGGAGGTAAGAGACAAGGGAAAGACCATAGTGGCCGTCCGGATGTTCATTTCGGAGAAAGGCTGGGCCAAGGTCTTGATAGCCCTGGCGAAAGGCAAGAAAGAATACGACAAGAGGGCGAGCATAAAGGAGAAAGACATTCGCAGGGAATTGGAGAGGGGCGAGGAATAAATAGCTTAACTTCCATATAACCATGAAAAAGATTCTTCTGCTTGGAAGCGGAGAACTCGGAAAAGAGTTCGTAATCGCGGCCAAGCGAGCTGGACTGTATGTAGTCGCCTGTGACAAGTATGACGGAGCTCCCGCTATGCAGGTCGCGGATGAGCGCGAAATTTTCCCTATGCTGGACGGCGAGGCCCTCGATGCCGCGGTCAGAAAACATAAGCCGGACATTATCGTGCCAGAAATCGAGGCGATACGCACCGAAAGGCTCTTCGCCTACGAGAAGGCAGGCATCCAGGTCGTTCCTTCGGCGAGGGCGGCCGACTACACAATGAACCGCAGGGAAATCAGGGACCTGGCCGCCAAGGAACTGGGCATCAGGACGGCACGCTACGTCTACGCCAAGACTTTCGAAGAATTCAAGGACGCGGCCGAGGACAAAATCGGTTTTCCTTGCGTGGTGAAACCTCTCATGTCTTCTTCGGGCCACGGCCAGAGTTTCGTGCACAACGATGCCGAACTTCGGGCCGCCTACGAGAACGCCATGGAAGGCGCCAGGGGCGATGTCAAAGAGGTGATAGTCGAGGAGTTCATAGATTTCCAGAGCGAGTTCACCCTGCTCACAGTAACGCAGAAGAACGGCGAGACGCTTTTCTGTCCTCCTATCGGGCATGTCCAGGTCCACGGGGACTACCGCGAGAGCTGGCAGCCGTACAATATCTCTCCCAAGGCCCTGAGTACGGCCCAGGAGATGGCCCGCAAGGTCACTTCGGCCCTTACCGGCTACGGCATCTGGGGCGTGGAATTTTTCCTTGCGAAGAACGGCGAGGTCATCTTCTCGGAACTTTCGCCGCGGCCGCATGACACCGGAATGGTGACCCTCGGGCACACCACCAATTTCAGTGAATTCGAACTTCATCTGAGGGCTGTTCTCGGCCTCCCGATTCCGGCCATCTATCTCGAGCACTACGGCTGCTCGGCGGTGGTCCTGGCGAAGGAGGATTCGGACAAGGCCCCGGAATACAATCTGATGGACGCCTGCAAGGAAGACCGCACGAGGGTACGCATCTTCGGCAAGCCGAGCCAGAGGGTCGACCGTAGGATGGGCGTGGTCCTGTGCTACGGCGACCTTCCGGCGGGCTATGACGGGGACTCGCGCTCTTTCGGTAAGGTCGAAAAGCCTGACCTGACGCCTCAGATAGACGCTCTTCGCGAAAAGTGCAAGAGAGTGGCTTCTACAATCATTAAATAAAAACCAATAATTAATTAAAGATGAACAAGTTTCTTGCAGTATCTGCCGCAGTGACGGCGGCTCTTATTTGTGTGGGACAGCCTGTTTCCGCCCAGATGCTTACTGAACAGACGGAAAAGACAATCATTGACAAAACCATCGAGGCCGATGTTGTCGTGGCAGGAGGCGGACTCGCCGGAGTCTGCGCAGCTGTTTCTGCCGCAAGACATGGCAGTAAAGTAGTCTTGGTCCAGGACCGCCCTGTTCTCGGAGGCAACGCTTCGAGCGAAATCAGGATGGGAATCTGTGGCTCCAAGGGAGACCAGTACGCAGAGACGGGAATTCTTGAGGAAATCCAGTGCAAGAATTTCTATTTCAATCCTCTCCAGCGCTACACCATCTGGGACGACATGATGTACACTACCGTCGTGGAAGAGAAGAACATCACCCTTCTCCTCAACACTTCGGTCAACGGCGTTGTCATGGACGGAGACCGCATCGCAGCAGTAAAGGCCTGGAACACTAATGCTTACACCAATTACACCATCAAGGGCAAGATGTTCGTGGACTGCACCGGCGACGGAATCCTCCGCCTTTCCGGAGCCAAGTTCCGCATAGGAAGGGAGCTCCCTTCGGAGTTCAACGAGACCTACCTTTCCCAGGGAGGCGACTCTCTCACCATGGGCAACTCCATACTGCTCCAGCTCCGCAAAACCGAAGAGGACCATCCTTTCAAGGCTCCGGACTGGGCCTACCATTTCACGGACGAGGACTTCGGCTATCCGACTCCCAAGTCCGACACCCCGGGCATCAAGTTCAATTACAAGAAGCTCTATCCTAAAGATCAGAATTTCTGGTGGATCGAGTACGGCGGGACCAGGAGCACCGTCCATGACGCAAATGACATCCAGCTGGAACTCAAGAAGATAGCCTACGGAGTATGGGAGTACATGAAGAACAATCCAGACGGAAGGTGCAAGAACTATGACCTCGACTGGATCGGTTCTCTTCCTGGAAAACGTGAATCCACAAGGTTTATCGGACCTCACATCCTGACCCAGAACGATGTGACCTCCGGCGGCCATTTTGAGGATGTAGTAGCTTATGGCGGCTGGACCCTTGACAACCATGACCCTGAGGCCTTCCACAAGAAGGGCAGGATTTCTGTAGAGCATACGGCTCCTTCCGGTTTCGGGATTCCTTTCGACTGCCTCTATTCGGTGAATGTGCCTAATCTTCTTTTCGCCGGAAGAGACATCTCGGCCACCCATATGGGCATGTCTTCTACCCGTGTCATGGCGACCTGCGCCCTTCTCGGCCAGGCTGCCGGCACCGGAGCGGCTCTCGCCGTCAAGTACGACACCACTCCTTCCGTCATCAGGAAGGACCATATAGCAGAGCTCCAGTCCGTGCTCGAGGATGACGACTGCATGCTGCCATACCGCTGGCGCAAGCCTTCCGAGCTGACTATTTCCGCGAAAATCGCCGCCGACACCCTCGAGGTTCTCCGCAACGGAGTCGACCGCAAATGGGATGACGCCGACAACGGCGTATGGGTAGCTCCGGACGAGAATCTTATCGAGTACCAGTGGAAGAAGCCTGTGACGCTCAGCGGCGCCAGAATCATCTTCGATTCCGACCTCAAGTATAGGGGAAAGAGAATGCCAAAGCTTGAGGGTCTCACCGACAGAGTCGTGATGCCTGAGATGATGGCGAAGGGTTTCCGCATCGAGGTGCTCGAAGGCAAGGAGTGGAAGACTGTCTATGAGGATGACTGCAACTATCTGCGTCTGAGGAAGATTGAGTTCAGCGAGCCGGTCAGCGCCAAGGCCATGCGCCTGGTGGTCACCTCTACCTGGGGCGGCCCTAAGGCCCACATCTTCGCCCTCGACGCCATTTAGTTAAAGGAGCGGCTCTCCCAAGAGACCTCAACTTCGCTAAAACCTATCCTCGCCTCCGCCTGATCGAAAGGATTTGCCGCGGAAGCGAGGATTTGATATATTTGCGTTTTTGAAAATTAGCAAATATGGAAAAGACTGAAGAACAGAAAAAGACAATACGTAACGAATGGGGACAATTCTGGATCTGGATAGGAGCCCTTGCCGCCGGCGCAGGACTGGGGCTCATCGGATCCGGATCCATAGACAAAACAGCCTCATTCATAGCGACAATCTACACACGCCTCTTCCAGCTGCTCGCCGTTCCGACGATCACTCTGGCAGTAATCAACACCCTCGCCTGGTTCGGCCGGAAGAAGGGCACCGGGAAAATCTTCGGTCACACAATAACATATACTCTCCTGACGACGCTCATGGCATCCTGCCTCGCGGCTCTGCTTTACTTCACGATAGCCCCGGGGAGTCTTTCGGCGGAGGTAATAGACAAAGGACGAGAGGCGGCTGCCGAGTCTGTAAACGGAATCTCCTACCGCGACCAAGTTCTCTCCATCGTTCCCGACAACATCGTACGCCCCTTCCTGGACAGTAATGTGCTGGCCATTCTTCTGCTTGCCCTCGCGCTTGGCCTCGGGCTTGCATATCTGCCTGAAAATGAGCCGAAGAAAGCTGTTCTGAATTTGTTTCAGGGCCTTCAAGACCTTCTCTTTCTGCTTATCAAGGCTCTCGTCTGGACTCTGCCGCTCGGCATCGCGGCCTTCTCCGCCCAGCTCGCGGCACAGATAAGTTCCGGAGGAATAGTCGCCTCTTCGATCGGGAAATATGTTCTGGTTATTCTCGCCGGGAATTTCGGCCAGGCTCTCATCATCTTGCCGCTCTTCCTCCTCGCCCGCGGACTCAATCCACTGCGCGTCATCGCAAAGATGTATCCAGCCGTGCTGATGGCCCTCTTCACGAAAAGTTCAGCCGCTACCCTTCCCGTAACGATTGACTGTGCGGAAACCAGGCTTAAAGCCGATTCCAAGGTCGCCCGTTTTGTCCTGCCAATCTGCACGACCATCAACATGAACGGCTGCGCCGCCTTCATCCTCGCCACCTCTCTCTTCGTAATGCAGAACGGAGGCTTCGCACTGCCGTTGTCTACGGTGCTGGTATGGATCATCATCAGCGTTGTAGCGGCTGTCGGTAACGCCGGTGTTCCGATGGGCTGCTTCTTCTTGACCTTCAGCCTGATGTCGGGCATCGGAGCACCTGTCGCCGTGATGGGCGCGATTCTTCCCGTCTACACCATCCTCGACATGTTCGAAACCGCCGAAAACGTCTGGTCTGACTCCTGCGTCTGCGCCATGACAGACAAAGATCTGCGCAAGTCTCTGGATGCCGGCCTCCGGTTGAGGGCGCGGTGAATGAGGGCCCGCAGACCTCATAGGTGAGGCGCGGAGAATCTCCAGCGAGTTTCGCCGAGGTTCCCAGACTCGATCGAGTCAGCCTCGGGGACTAGTATTTACACTGGGAGAGGAGTTTGGTCTTGATGGCGGAAGGGAGCTTGGATTGTTTGTCGAGCATGGCCTTCAGGGCGTTGATGTCGATGGCGCGGAGATACTTCTCGGTGTCTGCAGGCTTCTCTGTCACGAAGCTGCCGCACTGGGCGATGACGAGGAGTTCGTCTGGAAGATTCATATTGCCGTTGTAGGTGCCGAAGGCGATTTTTGCCTCGGCTGTCATGGCCGCCATCCTTCCGATGATTCCCTTCTTGCCGTTAAGCAGAGAAAGATCCTTCGAGGAATCATAATCGGCCTCTACGGTAACTTCGGAAGAGGCAGCTGCCTCAGGGATGTAGATAACGGCCCTGAGATTTCTTCCGTCGTAGGTCCAGACCGCCTCTTTGACCTCGGCAGGGAAACGGGAATACTGAACCCTCGCTCCGTTGATTCTGACTTCCTTCGGCGGATAGATTCCCTCAAGGATAACCTGGACCTTGCGGTTCGGATTCATGCCGCGGTAGCTTCCCTCCCTCGCGGCGATGCGGACGGAAATTCCTGAAGCCGAAGATGTCTTCGACACACGCGTGGTGGCATATTCCGTCTCATATGCCTGGCTGGTCCCATCGTCCTCATAGAGAGTGGTCGAAGACTCACCCTCGCCAGGAGCGATGAAGAAACGCACCTCGTCTGAAGGGGTCTGGAGCGAACTGATATCGGAAGCGGCGAGAGGAATGATGGCTCCGGCCTTGACGAAGAACGGATTTTCGTTCACGGTATAGGAAAGGCTGAGTTTCTGACCTCCTGAGTAGCTGTTTCCGGTGGCGGCGTCATACCAGCCGCTGCCGTCAGGGAGCCATACCGACATCGGTGCCAGACCAGTCACGCTGTCGCAAGGCTGGTCGACGACGGTCCCGAGGATGTCATCGCCGAACATATACTCCTTGTCATTATCGTAGGCCGCCTGCTCATCTGGATGGTCATAATACAGAGGCCTCGTCATGCTGATACCCGTATCGTAGGCCTGACGCGCAGCGCCATAGATATATGGAGAAAGGTCATAACGCAGCCTTATGGCCGCTCTCATGGCGTCGAAATATTCAGGGAAGACCCAGAAACGCTTCTCCATGGACAAGTCCTTGGTAGAATGAGTCTTGTAGATAGGAGTGAAGACACCATATTGCAGCCAGCGAGTGTAGAGTTCAGGATTGGTTTCATGAACTCCCTTAGGCTGCATGTGGCCGCCGATGTCATGACCCCAATATCCATAGCCGACATTGCTGGATGTCGCCGTGAACTTTGGAAGAGCTCCGAGAACCTGCCATGTGGCATAGGTATCTCCCGAGAAACCAATCTGGTAGCGATGGCTCCCGATGCCTCCCCAGCGATGGTAGATGACCGGCCTGCGAGCGTAGATACCCTCACTGACGCTCTGGCGCTTCATGTCCGTGAAGAAGGCATAATTGATCCAGAAGGTGTTGCTCAGCCCCTTGACGTACTTGCTCTGCTTGTACTGCTGCCAATCCAGCCACCAGAAGTCGACTCCCTGCTTCTCGAAAGGATGCATGACCGAATTGAAGTAGGCGTCCGCCCATTCGATCTGGCTCATGCGATATGGGACATAGGCAGGGGTCCCGTCAGGCTTCACGTATCCCTTAGGACCGTCGTAGTTGTCGGTGCGTGAGGTATAGTCCTTGACCATCCTTTCATAAGGTTCCTCAAAGGTCTGGACACCCGAAGCAGGATGGTGGTTCAAGCTGACCTTGACCCCATAGTCATGGAGCTGGCGGAGAGTGTTCGCAGGTTTAGGGAAAAGCCTGCTGTTCCATGTCAGGCCTGTCCAGCCCATGGTCTGTCCGGCCTCGTCTTTCTTCTGGCCGGCGGCCTTCTTGTCATCCCATACCTCATGCCAATCCATGTCTATGATGAAGACATCGATAGGAATATTATAGGCCTTGAAATGGTCCATCAGATCGTAAAGCTCCGTGTCCGAATACTGCCAATAGCGGCACCACCAGTAGCCGAACATGTACTTGGGAGGAAGAGGAATCTTGCCCCCGATCTTGATAAAGTCTGAAACGGCGGCCTTGTAGTCATGGCCGTAGCCGAAGAAATAGAGGTCCTCGCGATCTCCCTCCGGCCTCTGTCCGAGCCAATATTTCCAATCCTCGTCTGTCTTCTCGAAGAGGAATCTCGTGCTCTCGTCGTAGACCGCCCATCCTTCGGTAGAAATCGGGGCCAGATCGTAGCCCGAAAAATCGCGGTAATTACCTTTGGCGTCAAATCCGTCAAGGGTGCGGGTCGTTCCGAGGAGATTGGCGTCCTGGGCCATGCCGGGGTGCCAGACAAGAGTCTTCGACTTTGTATCCGAGGCCTTGGCAAGCACCGGGACCGCGGACTTCTTACTTCTGTAGTTAGGATTCGCGAAAGTTATCGAAAGGTTGTCGGCGCTGAACTTCCCGTCACCGATATAGGTAAGAGAAAGGTCGGCGGTTTTGATCGTCAGCTTGCCTGCGCTCTGTTTTACTGTATACTCCGGCACTGGGAGTTTGCGGTTCACGAAACCGAAAGAGGCCCTGTCCTCGAACTTTCCGTCTTCAGCCCATTCCATGCGTATGAGGCGCGGCGTGAGAACGGTGAAGCGGGCCTTGCCCTGGACGATGACAGCCGCGGGATCCGCGACCGGATTATCTTCGTCGGTCTGGGCCGTGGCCGAAGGGGCCGTCAGGGCGGCAAGAGCCATTATCGCCGCAGAAGCGGACGCAATAAGAAATCTAAGGTTCATCGTATCTGTGTGGTTATATTATTCTTGTACAGCCATATTCACCTTCGGAGGAAAATCTACTCTCTTTCGGCGTAGAGGATGATGTGAGGCTTGTCGGCAGGATCCATCCAGCGAAGCAGACCCTCGATTTTCTCTTCCTGAATCGCTACACAGCCGGCGGTTGGTTTCCCGACGGCGACATGAAAGAAGATTGCGCTCCCACTGCCCTTGACTACCGGGGCCGTGTTGTACTCGATGACCTGGCAGAACTTGTAGTCGTCTCCTTTGAGTCTCAAATTCTCGTAAGAATCCGCAGAAGTCTCGCCATGAACATATGTGTTGTATTCAGGGGACTTGGGATCATCGACCCACTTGTCCATTTCGTCCGACACTTTCAGCGGCATCTTCACGCCTTCCGGCTGGGAATATGCGAAGACGCGGCCCAGGGAGTAGATGCCCTGAGGGGTCTTTCCGTCTCCCTCGCGCTTCCCTCCGGGAGTGGCAAAACCATTACGGCCTACCCAGACGCTGTCCGGGCCCTCAACTATGCGCCATTTCCCGCCCTTCTTCTCAAGAGCCGTAAGGACGGCGCGGCTGGATGTCTCCTTTCCTCTTACGACAAGAAGCTGGCATATGCTGTCAAGATCGTATGCGCTGATAAGCTGCATAGTGGAGGCGTCTGGAACTGAGGATCTTCCGCAGCCCGAAGCGGCCGCCATGAAGAGTACCGATGCGCCCAGAAGGAGTCTGAACAATGATTTTGGTGTCTTCATATTTACAAATATAAACAAAAAGCTGGCGGGAATAAAAAGAGAATATGGTTTTGAGATAAAGCATGATACCATTAATGCCAGAAAATGTATATCTTCGCCTTGCAAAGTAGAAAAAAGATAAATTACAGATATCATGAAACAAAAATCCATTACAGGAGTTATGCTGACGACGTTTGCGGCCATGACTCTTTCTCTCAGCGCGGTGGCGCAGAACACTGCCGGGCAGAACACTGCCGGGCAGGATCAGCAGGTAATGCAGAGCGAGCAGGCTATGAAGGCGGCCCAGAACAGGCATAATGACGTCAAGAAGGCTAACAAACAGGCCATTGATGCCTCTCAGAAGCAGATTGACGCCACGAAAAGTGAAATCGCAAGGGTAAAAGCCCAGCTTGACATTGAGAAGGCCAATATCCAGACCCAGGAGCAGGCCATCAAGGTAAAGCAGAATAATCTCAAAACTCAGAAAGCCACTTTCGCCGCCGACGGCTTGTCCCAGGCTGATAAGCTTCAGCTCAAGCAGATGCAGCAAGAAATAAAGACCGGCCAGGCTGCATACAAACAGGCCCTCACCCAGTACAAGAGGGACAAAAAGCAGATCAGCCAGCTCAACAAGCAGCTAAAGCAGAGCAAGCAGCAGATCAAGCAGGCCAAGAGTAACATCAAGCAGAGCAAGCAAGAGGTCAAGAAGGCCAAGAACGATGTAAAGCAGAGCAAGCAGCAGGTAAAGGACATGAATTCAGACATTAGCAGCCAAGCGTCAGCCAGCTCAGACCGCTGAGGCCTTTGAGACCTGGTCTCCCGGTAAAACCATCCAAGCTCAGCTGACGACCGAGGCCAGCGTGACTGCTGAAATTTCAACGGCCGTCTCCTCGACACCCAGCCTTTCCAGAGACAAATCAAGCGCCGCCCGGCAGGAATGCAGGGTGGCGCCTGTCGTAAATACATCGTCCACAAGTACGATATGAATACGCCGGCCTGTATGACTCTCCGCATGAGCGGACGGGACATTCACGGCACGGAGGCTCAGATGCCTGGCCAAAGCCCCGTCATCAGCCATGAAGGCTCCCCGTACATTTGAAAGCTTCGCCTCAACTCCAAGCTTGGTCTGGGTCTTTGTCCGTCTGACCCTCCTCAGAACATCGGTCACCAACTCCGCCCCCAGCCTTTCCGCTATAACTCTGGCTATCGTCTCCGCCTGGTTGAAGCCTCTGGACCAGCGTCTCGCCCAATGGAGAGGGACAGGCATGACCATGTCCACATCTCTGAATTCTCTGGATTCCGAAAGATAGCCGGCAAGCATTCCGGCATAATACCTTCCGCAGGCAATGTCTCCATGATACTTGAGTCTTTGGGTGATACGAGTGTAGCCTGTCCCGGACATATAGAAGAATAGTGCCGCGGCATGTTCATAGCCAGGCACTCTCAGCCCGGTCTCACCGACTTCTGACTTCCTGTCTAGATCCCTCTGTATCAGTTCGTTATAGCGGTCGGCCATGGGATTGTGAGGGCTCATCCAGAAATAGGTAAGCGGAAGGTCCGCCTCGCACCAGGTGCAGAGATGCCTTTCGCCGGCGAGGAGCCTCCGTCCGCAGACGGCGCAGACTCTCGGGAAAAAGAGGTCGGAAAGAGCCGTGAAGACCCTCTCCGCATCCTTCCATATCTCCTTCAAGACCATAGCCCTCTTCATTTACCCTTCAGATTCCATCCTGTCTTCCGGAATCCTCGGATTGAACAAATAAAATAAATTATCCCTATATTTGCAACGCTGAAGGACCGGAGGGTTTTCCCCGAAGGCCGTGAAGCTGACTGCTTTGGTGGTGGAATTGGTAGACACGAGGGACTTAAAATCCCTTGGGCAGCAATGTCCGTACGGGTTCAAGTCCCGTCCGAAGCACTTGCAAAAGACAATCCGGCCCGGGACACTTGAAGGTGCTCCGGGCCGGTCGTTTACAGAAATGAAGCCTAGCAGTTCATCGCGCCGCAGACGTTGACTACCTGGCCGCTGACATAGGAAGAAAGGTCAGAGGCGAGGAAGAGGGCGACATTGGCGATGTCTTCCGGGGTGCCGCCGCGGCGCAGAGGAATCTGCTGAACCCAGGCCTTGCGGACCTCCTCAGGAAGCTTGTTCGTCATGTCGGAGATTATGAAGCCCGGAGCGATGCAGTTGGCGCGGATGCCTTTAGGGCCCATTTCCTTGGCTATAGACTTGGCCAGGCCGATGAGACCGGCTTTGGAGGCGGAATAATTGCACTGGCCCGCGTTTCCGGAAACGCCGACAACGGAAGACATGTTGATGATCCTGCCGTCCCTCTGCTTCATCATCTGCGGAAGAGAGAAATGGATGAAGTTGAAGGCGGATTTGAGGTTCACGGTCAGAACGGCGTCCCACTGCTGCTCGGTCATCCTGAGCATGAGCCCGTCCTTGGTGATTCCGGCGTTATTGACGAGAATGTCAAGACGTCCGAAATCTTCAATTATCTGATTGACAACTTTTTCTGTTTCCTCGAAAGAGGCGGCATTGGAAGCATAGGCCTTGACCTTGTGGCCGAATGCCTCTATCTCTTTGACGGTCTCCTCGGCGGCCTCATTGATGACAAGATCAGTAATGGCTACATCAGCGCCCTCTGAAGCGAACTTCAGGGCGATGGCTTTTCCGATTCCTCTGGCGGCTCCAGTTACTACAGCCGTTTTTCCATCCAAAAGTCCCATGATATCTTTGATTTAATTTTTTGTTTTCTGCAAAAAAGCTTCGCAAATTTACCCAGAATCGGCCTAAGTACAAAATTTATGAAAAGACAAGTGGCCAAAGGGTTCATAGAGGTGCCAAATTTATTATTTTTGTAGAAAGCCGGCTTCTGACATGCGGGCAGGCCGGGATAATGAAAAAATATAGCCATATGCCAAGCGAAATTAGAGACGCCAATCTCTGGAAGGACGGAGAACTGAAGATAGAATGGGTGCGCAGGCACATGCCTCTGCTCGAGAGGATTGACAAAGACTTTTCCTCAGAAAAGCCTTTCAAAGGATTGAGAATAGCCCTTTCGGTCCATCTTGAGGCCAAGACAGCCCACCTTTGCGAAGTCCTCTCCCATGGAGGGGCGGAGATGTTCATCACCGGAAGCAATCCCCTCTCCACTCAGGACGATGTCGCCTCCGCCCTGGTCCATGAAGGCCTCAACGTCTTCGCCGTACATGGAGCCAGCCCGGAGGAATATGAAAGGGGGATCGACAGGGTCATCGAAGCCGGGCCGAACCTCATCATCGACGACGGCGGAGACTTGGTCCACGCCATCCACACCAAGTACAGGCATCTGATTCCGGGGGTGATAGGAGGCTGCGAAGAGACCACGACCGGCATACTGCGTCTCAAAGCCATGGACAAGGCTCATGAACTTGAATTCCCGATGATGCTGGTCAACGATGCCGCCTGCAAGCATTTCTTCGACAATCGCTACGGCACCGGCCAGTCCGTCTGGGACGGGATCAACAGGACGACCAACCTGATCGTCGCAGGGAAAAATGTCGTGGTGGCAGGCTACGGCTGGTGCGGCAAGGGAGTCTCGATGAGGGCGAAAGGGCTCGGAGCTGACGTCATCGTAACGGAGGTAGATCCCATCAAGGCGATGGAGGCCGTCATGGATGGTTTCAAGGTCATGACAATGAGGGAGGCGGCCAAGATCGGGGATATTTTCATAACGGTCACTGGCTGCAAGGATGTGGTCACAATGGACGATTTCATGGAGATGAAGGACGGGGCGATCTGCTGCAATGCCGGGCATTTCGATGTCGAGGTTGCGGTCGCGGTCTTGAAGGCTCACGCCCTTTCTCACGGCCCGGCCCGCAATAACATAGAGAAATATGTCCTCCCTAACGGAAGGACGATCTATATCCTGGCAGAGGGAAGGCTCGTCAATCTGGCCGCGGGAGACGGACATCCGGCGGAAATAATGGATATGAGCTTCGCGATACAGGCCTTGAGCGCCAGGTATCTGGCGGAGCGCCGCGGGGAGATTTCGAGGGTGAAGGGCGAGATGCTGAACGCGGTGCCTAGCGATATCGACGGGGAGGTCGCCAGGATGAAGCTCGACGACTGGGGCGTCAGAATAGACACGCTGAGCCCGGAGCAGCACAGTTATCTATATGGATATTAACTGAGCGGCATAATTATCTTTAAGGGAATCATCACAAAACAAGTATACCATGTTCAACAAGGAAGTTTACATAAGACGCCGCAAGACTCTCATGGAGAAAATGGCGGCCACGGCCCCGGAAGGCAAGAGGGGTCTCGCTCTTTTCATCGGAAATGTAGAGGCTCCGGCCCAGTACAAGGACAATGCCTACAAGTTCCGCCAGGACAGCAGCTGGATCTATTTCTTCGGACTCCAGGAGCCGCGCTACGCCGCAGTGCTCGACCTGGACAGCGGAGAAGAGAAGGTCTATGCCGACGACGTTGACATGGATGATATTGTATGGATGGGGCCTCAGCCTTCTGTAGCGGAAATAGCAGCTGGTTTCGGTGTCTCTAGAACGGCTTCATACGGGGCCCTCGACGCCGACCTGGCCAGGGCGGCGGCCGGAGGACGCAGGATCCATTTCCTTCCTCCTTCGAGATATTATAACACCATGAAACTGGCCTCTCTGCTGGGCTATACGTATGAGGAAGTCGCAAAGGTGGCTCCTGGAGAGGGGAAACATGCTTCCATGGAGCTTGTCAAGGCCGTGATATCGATGCGTCTCGTCAAGGAGGACATTGAAATCGCCGAGATGGACAAGGCCGGCGCCATAGGCCAGAAGCAGCACAGCGTCGCGAGGGATGCAATACGTACCGGCATCATCGAACAGTCTATCGTGGGACTCATGGACGGGGTCACTCTTGCCGAGGGCTGGGGCGTATCTTTCCCGACCATCCTGACCCAGCACGGGGAGACTCTTCATAACCACCTGCATGACAAGATTATAGAGCCGGGAAGACTGATGGTGATAGATGCCGGAGCGGAAAATAACGAGGGCTACGCCTCCGATTTCACCCGCACCTATCCTACCTCGGGGAAGTTCACGGCGAAGCAGAGAGATGTATATCAGATCGTGGCGGACTGCAACGAACTGGCTTTCGAGATGACCCGTCCGGGGGTGACCTATTACTCCGTCCACAAGGCGATGGAGCACCTGATGTTAAGCCGCCTCAAGGATCTGGGAATCATCATCGGAGATGCGGACGAGGCCGCCGAACTCGGTGTGGCAGGCCTCTTCATGCCGCATGGTCTGGGCCACAATATAGGTCTTGATGTACATGACATGGAGGATCTTGGCGAGGATCTGGTCGGCTATGACGATGACCAGAAGCGTTCTCCGCTCCTCGGCCTCGGCAACCTCAGGATGGCCCGCAAGCTTGTTCCCGGGAATTTCATCTCTGATGAACCTGGAATCTATTTTATTCCAGCCTTGATAGCGCAGTGGAAGGCCGCCGGCACCGACAAGGGTCATGTGAATTATGGCCTGCTCGAGAAGGAGTACCTGGATTTCGGCGGAATCCGTCTCGAGGATGATGTCCTCGTGACCGCGGACGGGGCCCGCAGAACCGGTCCATGCCGCCTTCCTATCCAGCCTGACGATGTAGAAGAGGCCATGGCGCGGGCAAACGCTCTCCGCAGGTAAGCTTCATGGACGTAAATATCGTACTCGCGATACTGGCAGTAGCGGCAGGCCTCGCTGGCATCATCGGCAGCATAGTTCCCGCCCTTCCAGGGCCTCCGCTCAGCTGGGCGGGCCTGCTGCTGGCCTACTTCGCAGGAGGAACTGACGGAAGGGGCGAGACCATGAGCACGACCTTCCTGCTGATATGGCTGGGGATCACCATAGCCGTGTCAATACTAGACTACATTGTCCCGGCATATTTTACTAAGCTAAGCGGAGGCAGCAAATACGCCTCTTGGGGAGCCATGGCCGGCCTCTTCGCCGGGATGTTCTTCGCGGGAATCGGCATCATTCTTGGCTCGCTGCTCGGCGCCTTCCTCTTCGAACTGCTTTTCGCCGGCAAGACCGTCTTTCTTTCGGCAAAGTCGGCTTTCGGGGCTTTCATAGGTTTTCTCTTCGGAACAGGCATCAAGCTCATTTCCGCCGGCTTGATGATGTATTACATAATCGCATATCTCTAAGCCGGTCTCCTTAGGGCAGGCCTCACCTCCTCCTCCTGAAAACCCGTACCGAGTCGGTAAGGATATCCGGCCGGGAATCCGGGGTGAGCGCCGTGAAGGTGACCCGGTCGAGAAGCACCGAATCCACATTGCGGAAATAAGCCCCGTAGGAAGGAAAGACCGGCCATCTGTCATAGGGAAGAGAGAGAATCTTGGCGGAGAGCCCTTCCTCGGGATCACCGGCGAAGGAAAAAGAAGACTTCCTTATCACGACGCTTCCGATTCTTGAGGTTCCCCAGCTCTTCGCCGAAAGGGCGAGAGGTGACGCTCCGGTGGCTTTATAGCCCGAAATGATAAGCTTCCCGCAAGTATTGTCCTCTCCAAGAGTAAGGCAGAAAGGCGAAAGAACGCCCTCCGCCCTGGAATCCTCGATCCGTATTCCGTCCAGTCTGCCAGGAGCCGGGCCCCAGGCTCCCGGCTCGATGACAATGGCGTGGAGCATGGATGGGACATAGACGCCTCCCTCCCGCGCGGCTCTTTCAGACGAGGTGATATGGGGCCGGCGGCCGGGGCCGTGGAAATTGCAGTTCCTGACGGTGAAACCCTCAGAAGGCATTATCATGCGTATGCCGTTGCATGAAGAATTGAAATCGCAGCCCTTGACAGTCAGGCCTTTCCAGTAGCCTCCGGCCAGGCAGTCGTCCCCGGTGGCAAAGCAGCAGTACGAAATGAGGATATTCCTGCCGCCCCTCATGTGGATGCCGTCCCAGCCGCCCTCGATATCAAGGTTCTTGAAGCAGCAATCTTCAAGTTCATAGCCGAGTATGGCATAATTGGAAGCGTCCTTGATCCGGACTCCCGACATCTTGAAATTTCTGGTCTCTGCCACGATGATGCCATGCGGGCCGCGGAGCCCCTCTTCTCCGTGGGGATCCCTGAGCGCACCCAGGTCGATGAGGCCTTTTCCCTTGATGGAAGAGCCGTCCGCCTTGACGGAGAGGATCAGGGCCCTGCACCAATTCTTGTCAGATACGCAGTTGCTGTTGGCCGTCCCCTTTCCTGAGTCGTAGCGGCTCATGTCCTTGTCCGTTTCGTAACTTGCGTAGGCGGCCAGCTCGCGCGAGGCCGCAAGCACGGCTCCTTCCTCAAGATAGAGGCAGACGCCTGCCTTGAGGATGAGGCTGCCGGTCTGGAAACGTCCTTTAGGAACGACAACCCTCCCTCCTCCTTGTTCATGGCAAAGTTCGATTGCCTGGTTTATGGCCATGGCATTGTCCTCGGCCTCTGTTCCGGCTCCCATATCCATGATGCTGACATCCTGCATTCCGGCGCAGCCTGAAGCTAGAGCCATGGCCGCAAACGCGGTCAGAAGACGCGCGAGGGGAGCGGTAAAGCTACGGAAAAAATTCATAATCAAGTCATCGCTTCCCCACAAGATAGAGAATTGTGGGGGTATATTCAAGGGTTTTATTTATTTTTGCGCTGTGAAAAGAGTACTCATAATCACCTACTACTGGCCGCCTGCCGGAGGCCCCGGCGTACAGCGCTGGGTAAAATTCGCGAAGTATCTTCCTCAGCAAGGATGGCAGCCTGTCATCTATACTCCATCCAATCCCGAAATGCAGTCCGTGGACGAGTCTCTTCTGGGAGACATCCCCGACGAGGCCGTCATAGTAAAGACCCCGATTCACGAAATATACGGTCTTTACCGAAAGCTGACAGGGAAGAAAGCTTCGCAGAAGGAGGTCAACATGGTGAACTCCCGTAAAAAGAGCCTCAAGGAGAGGATAGTGATGTGGATAAGGGGGAATCTTTTTATCCCTGACCCGAGGGTCAGCTGGGTGGGGCCTTCCGTCCGCTTCCTTAAGAAATATCTGAAGGAACACCCTGTGGACGTGATAGTTTCGACCGGGCCTCCTCAGTCCATGCATCTAATAGCCCGCAAGATCTCCAAAGCCATGGACCTTCCATGGATAGCCGACTTCAGGGACCCGTGGACCAAGATTTTCTATTTCAAGCATCTGAGCCTGACCGCCTGGGCCCGTCGAAAGCACAAGAGGCTGGAACAGGCGGTCCTGGACGATGCCACGAGAGTAGTCGCTGTTTCGCCTCTGGTCCAGGAGGACTTCCAGAAAGAGACCGCCACCCCTGTCGAATTGATAACTAACGGCTATGACGAGGAAGATTTCGAGCAGAGGGTAGAGCCGGACGGCTATTTCAACGTAACCCACACCGGCCAGTTCTCAGCCGACGGGGATCCTGTGACGCTGTGGAAAGTCCTTTCCGAAAAATGCTCGAAAGATAAAGAATTCGCCTCCATGCTGAGAATCCGGCTAGCCGGAAAGACGGACGCCCAGGTCATCGCTTCCATACGTGCCGCCGGTCTCGGAGAAAACCTTGTGGACCTCGGCTACCAGAACCATGAAATCGCCGTCCGGGAGCAGAAGAATGCGACCATCCTCATCCTTCCGCTCCGCCATGAACCCGAATACAAGGCAACCATCCCGGGAAAGACCTGGGAATATCTCGCTTCAGGGAACCCTGTCCTCGGGATAGGCCAGAGAGACGGCGCCATGGCAAGAATCGTGAATCAGACCCAGGCCGGAGTGGTTTTCAGCTGGGATGACGAGGCTTCCATGGCCAAATACATTGATTTCTGCTGGGAAAGATTCAAGTCGGATTCCTTCGAAAATCCGACAAAAGGGATAGAACAATATTCAAGAAGGGCGCTGACGAAAAAGATGAGCGCTCTGATGGATTCAATAATGAAATGAAGATGAAGAACAATAAGAGTTTTTGGGGCCTAGTCTGTGCCATAGTTCTTTTTCTGGTACTTGCATATGGCTTCGTGCCACAGGTGCTTGGCGGGAAAATCGTGAATCAGGGAGACATTACCGGCTATCTCGGAATGTCCCATGAGGCGACTACCTGGAACCACAACCACCCCTCCGACCATACGGCATGGACCAATTCCATGTTCGGAGGCATGCCTACAACCATGCTTACAGGCAATCCTCAGGGGGACTGGACCCAGAAAATCTACAACCTTTTCCTTGTAGGAAAGAGACCTGCATCGTATCTCTTCATCTCCCTGCTCGGGGCCTTTCTGCTCATGCTCTCCCTTGGGATAGGGCCCCTGGTCGCGGCGGGAGGCGCCATCGCTGTGACCTTCTGCTCCTACAATTTACAGATCATCCAAGTGGGGCACAACTCCAAGATGCTGGCCCTTGCCTTCCTGCCATGGGTGCTCTCCTCCGTGGTCTTCACCTACCGCTCCGCGTCCAAGGAAAAACGCTGGCTTCCGCTGACCATCCTGGGCGCGTCCCTCTTCGCCATGGCCCTTAACTTCCAGCTCAAAGCCAACCACATCCAGATATCCTACTATCTGGCGATCATCATTTTCTGCTACGCTATCGTCTCGCTGGTGTGGATTCTGGCCCGGAGAAAAGAGCTTCTCGGAAGGTTTTTTGCGGCTTCCGGCCTTCTGCTGGTACTGGGCTGCATGGGAATCGCCACCAACGCCAACAAGCTCATTCCTGAATACCTCTATTCCCAAGAGACGATGAGAGGCGGTTCAGAACTGACCTCTTCTGACGGAACTTCCGGTACCAAGGGCCTCGATCTTGACTATGCTACATCCTGGTCCTACGGCTGGGAAGAACTGCCGAACACCATGATAGCCAACTTCAACGGGGGCTCTTCCGATGGAGAGGTAAATCCCGATAAGTCAGAGACTATCGCCCTCCTGCGGCAGGCAGGCCAGGGTAATCTCGGTCAGGTGGCCAGGCATCTTCCTCTATACTGGGGCCCTCAGCCTTTCACGGCCGGCCCTATGTACATGGGAGCCATAAGCATCTTCCTCTTCATCATGGGGCTGCTCCTGTGCGAGGGAAAAGAAAGATGGTGGATTTTGATTCCGACAGTGATTGCCGTACTTCTCGCAGTCGGCAACAACTTCCTGCCATTCACCAAGTTCTGGTATTATCACATGCCCTTCTACAGCAAGTTCAGGACAGTATCCATGGCTCTGGTGATTCTCCAGTTCACCCTGCCTATGCTGGGCTTCCTGGCTCTTGACAAGTTGGTCCGCGGCACGGTAGAAATGGAGCGCTTTAAAAGGGCCTCTCTCATCGCTCTGGCTCTGACAGGGGGCTTCTGCCTGCTCTGCGTGCTTTTCCCTGGCATTGCCGGCTCCTTCACCTCGCCTTCGGACTCACAGATGGGCCCGCAGCTTTCCGCCGCCCTCGCCTCTGACAGAAGACATCTGCTCGTAAACGACGCCCTCACTTCAGGCATCTTCATCGGCCTGACATACCTTCTCCTTCTCTGGGGATATACCGGCGGAGAAAAGGCCTCCGCTTCCCCTTCACGCAGGCTTCAAGCGGCCGCGGCGATCTGCGTTCTGGTTCTCGTCAACCTTTGGTCCACCGGCAAGCGCTACCTCAACTCAGAAGATTTCGTGACGCCGAGGCAGTTCAACAGCACCTTCACAGAAACGGCCGCCGACAAGGCCATACTTCAGGACTCCACGCTCGGCTATAGAACCCTCGACCTCACGGCGAGCCCGTTCAATGATTCACGCACATCTTATTTCCACAGGAGCATAGGCGGATACAGCCCGGTCAAGCTTCAACGCTACCAGGATCTCATCGACCGCTATCTAATCTCGGAAATTACGGACATGCAGAGCTCTCTGAGCAAAGTTTCGACATACGCCGAGGCTTCTGAGGTAATTGACGCTCCGCTGCTTTCGATGCTCAACGACAAATACGTCATCATCAGCCAGGATGCGGCTCCTATTGTGAACACCAAGGCTCAGGGCCCGGTATGGTTCGTAAATTCCGTAGTGATGGCGGCGAATCCGGACGAAGAAATAGCTCTTTTGGGCAAGGTAGACCTGAAGAATACCGCAGTGGTCGGAGCCGATTTCAAGGAGGGCTACGACAAAGCAGTTTCCACCCTCTCCGCCGCCTCGGACAAGGCATCCGCGGCAGTCCCGGCGGATTCGGCTTCCGCGGCTTCCACCGACAAGATTGAAATGACGGCATACGCCCCTAACAAACTGACCTATTCCTACAGCGCCGGGAGTGGCAAGGTCGCCGTCTTCAGCGAGATATGGTATCCTCGCGGCTGGAAAGCTCAGCTGGAGGACGGAACAGAGATTCCGCTCTACAGGGCCAATTGGACGCTCCGCGCAGCCAATCTTCCTGCCGGGAACCACACTCTCACTATGAGTTTCGCTCCTAAGTCTTACGCGCAGAGTTCGGGAATCTCGCGCACCTTCTCAATCGCGCTGATACTCATCACCCTGCTCTCCGCCGCCTGGATATTTGTCCAGCGGAAGGAAGACAGAAAAGCCGCCTGAGACCGGCGGAATCAAAGAAAATAAATAGATGATACCGGGGCCTAGAGATAGGCCTCGATTGTTTTTGACCAGTCCTCGCCATTTCCGACTGTGAAAGTATGCATCCCGAGAGTGGCGGCGGAAGCGGTGTTAGCCGCTGAATCATCTATGAAAAGTGAGTTTTCGGGCTGGGCTCCTTCATGATCCATGGCATAGCGGAAGATGGCAGGATCAGGCTTCATGACCTTTAGCAAGTAGCTAAGATATGATGAGTCGAGGTAATGCATGAGCCCATGGCCGGAGCCGTCAAAATCAGGACTCATAGCCCAGGCCATCATGAAGGGATTGGTGTTAGAGAGCAGTGAAATGCGATAGCCGCGTGAACGCAGATCGCTGAGTTTTTGAAGATTGCTGAGGATAGGTCCGTCCACGAAGCCTGTCCAGGCATAAGAACACTGCTCAATAGTGACTTCTCTTCCCACGATGACAGATAGGGCCCCACGGAAAGCCTCAGCGCTCAGTCCGCCTTCTTCCAAAGCGCCGAAAATTCCTTCCTGGCGATACTTGGAGACATATTTCTCGGGATTGGAGACGCCTATCTCCGCGAAACGGGAAAGTGCCTGGGCATAATCCGAATAAGTGAGGACTCCTCCGAAATCAACAAAAATATTTTGTATCACTGGACTTTAGGTCAGACTTCTACGCAGCGGGAAAACTCGTGAAGGAAGCGCATGTCGTTCTCGAAATAATGGCGGAGGTCGTTGACCTGCCACTTGAGCATGGCGATTCTCTCGATTCCCATTCCGAAGGCGAAGCCGCTGTAGACAGTAGGGTCGATTCCGGAAGCCTTGAGGACGTTAGGATCTACCATGCCGCAGCCGAGGATTTCGAGCCAGCCAGTTCCTTTGCAAATGTTGCAACCCTTGCCATGGCAGATGTTGCAGCTTACGTCAACCTCGGCCGAAGGCTCCGTGAACGGGAAATAGGATGGACGCATACGAATCTGCGTATCCGGACCGAACATTTCGCGGGCGAAGAGCAGGATGGCCTGTTTAAGGTCGGCGAAAGTCACGTTCTTGTCGATATAGAGACCTTCCACCTGATGGAAGATGCAATGTGCCCTTGCTGAAATGGCTTCGTTTCTGAAGACCCTGCCCGGGCAGATGATTCTGATAGGCAGAGGAAGATTCTCCATTGCTCTGACCTGCACGCAGCTGGTGTGGGTACGGAGAAGGAGAGGATTCAGATGGCCCGCGGACACAAAAAAGGTGTCCTGCATATCCCTTGCAGGATGGTTCTCCGGGAAGTTGAGAGCGGTAAAGACATGATAGTCGTCCTCGATTTCCGGGCCCTCGGCTACATCATAACCGAATTTGCGGAATATGGTAACAATCTCTTGACGCGCGATGGAAACTGGATGGCGGCTGCCCAGGCTGAAAGGATCGCCGGGCATGGTGACATCATCAGAAGGCTTGGATGAAGCCGGATCCTGGGAAGCGGCGGCCTTTAGCTCGGCTATCTTCTGCGCAGCCTCGTTCTTAAGCAGATTGAGCTGCTGGCCGAATTCCTTCTTCTGCTCCTTGGCTATCGTCCTGAACTCATCGAAGAGGGCCGTAATTTCACCTTTTTTCCCGAGAAGACGGACTCTTGCGTCCTCGACTTCTTTGGCGGTCTTGCACTTGAGGTCCCTGACCTCCGAGAGAATTTTTTCTATCTGTGTCTTGTCCATAGTCAATAATTAAAATCGCGAATCAACACTTAAAGGCGGGCTTCCCGAGTCAACAGGAGAAGGCTGTCCAAAAGCCCAATTCACAAAGTTATAAATTTTATCTTAAATGCTCGTTTATTCGGGACAAAAGAGTATCTTTACAGCCACTTAGTAAAAATCTGTTAAGTTAACAAATAATGGAGCTGAATTATAGAGATAGGGAGAAAACATTGTTAGATAGAGAATTGTGGCTGTCGAGGGAAGACCGTTCAAGGATGACCTTCATTAGCGGGGAGCCTCTCTCGGGGAAAACCTCACTCTCTATCTGCCAGGCTCGGGAAGCCCTTGTTCTTGAGGGAAAGAGACATGTCCATCCGGACTGGCTCTATTTCAAGGCCGGAGGCAGGAGTGAAAATCTTCTGGTTCGTGATTTCAGGGAAGAGGTCGCGGCCGTCCTGAAAACTTACGTACCGGAAGGGCTCACGACCTTGAGCCTGATCTTCCCCTTCCTGATGAAACTAGCTGAGAATAAGCCTTTCAGCCTCATAATAGACGGGGTGGATGAGGCCGGAGAGTCCTTTATACAGACCCTCAGAAGCTGCTGGAGCGAGATGAGAGACAAGACTCGGATGAACCTTGTCATGATCTGCAATTCCGGGGACAGGGCAGAAGAAATCTTCGGCGGAGAAATGACGACGGGCGATCCGGCCCCGCTCAAAGCCCTTGTCGACAGAAGAATAAGGCTGAGGAGCTTCTCGCGGGAGGAGTTAAGGGAAATTCTCAGCTCGGCACTTCCAGGGCTCACTGAGGGCCAATTTCTCGAAGCGATGGCGATGACAGGCGGCATCCAGGCCTATACCGACGCCCTTCTCCAGGACATCTCTTTCATGAAGATAGGGTCGGGAGGCAGCCTGATGGGCATGGTCATGGAGGCAGGCGGGAAGTCCTCCTATATCACGGAAGCCAAGAATAGACTTGAGAGTAGTCTGGGGAGAAACCATGAACAGTATCTGTCTGTCCTTCAGTTGATTTCGCAGGGCATCAATTCATTGCCTGAAATCGAAAAAAATCTCGGGGGCGTAAAGGTCGGAGGGCATCTCGGGAAATTGGCCGGCCAGTACGGCCTGCTGGAAAGAGAGCGGCCTTTCTTCGACGATGGCAGAGGCCGCTATATGGTCGTCTATCGTATTCCGGACCCCGCTGTGAACTTTTATCTGAGATTCATCCTCTCCAACTCTCTCTGGCTTTCCATGGGCGAGAAAGGAAGGGTGAAGGAGAAAATGGCCGGGGACAAGGAGTACAGGCTGGAAGCTCTAAGGCATGCTCTCATAGAAAAAATCCGGGGATCAGGGTCCTGGCCTTCCGCAGGAGGTCAATGGGGAAGAGGCGGAGACTATGAGATCATAGCCGTCAGCGGCAAGGCGGCCATGGTAGGGGCTGTCTGCCTCGATGCTGGAGATTTCGAGAAAGACAAGCTATTGAAGGACATCGAGTCCTTCAGGAAGGGGCCGCTTGAAGGCTTCAAGATAGATGCCGTACTGCTGACCCCTTCCGATCTCTAAGCTTTAATCCTCTCCGGCTTCATCCTCAGGTTCCACCTCGCGGATCACATCGCCGTGTGTCTGGGCCACAATCTGCTTCCAGAGCTCTGTATAGCCCGGCTGAGTCAGCCCTGCAGGAATCTTCTTCGAGAATTCGCTGTGGGTAAATTCCCCGTTCTTCTCCTGAGCCTTGACATTGCCGTCCATGAACTTAACCAGCAAGGTGACTTCCAGATCCTTCCAATGTTCGAACTGGTTCTGGGCCGTACCGTATGAATAATTCGTGAGAAAGTCTTTTACGGCCTTGAAATCATCTCCGGTGTCGGTCATAGGGTCATAAGACTGACCCTTCTTCATGGCCTTATATTTGAGTTTTTCCGCCGTGTTCACGAAGAGGTCAAGGGCGTAGTTGTCTACGTTACGGATCTTTTCCTCCATCTGCTCCTTCTCGAACTTGTCTATCTCGGCACGCACATACGGAGCCATGTAATTATACATCTTGTAGCAGGCGTTGGAGACCCTGTTGTTTATCCAGAATGAAGCAGTCTCCGAATAGTGGAGGAGGTCGCCGTTACCCTCGCGGAAGCAGTCAGGCACCTTGGTGACATTAGTATAGATAGGGCTGAGATAAGAGGTCGCCGCGTCATCTGTTCCGAACCAGAGGATTCCGCCTACGAGATCCGGGTATTTCGGTCTGGCCTGGCCCACGAACCAAAAGCCGGTCTGCTGGGTCGCGATGGCCCTTTCATTGGTATAAGTCACTCCGTCATACTCGAAGTCCATAGGACGCCACCTGTAAGGAAGGGCGTTTCCGCCTGCTCCGATATCCTGGGTCATGTCCATAGGAGTCCCCTCATAATGGTCTCTCATCACGTCGGCAAGCTGTTTCACGGTCACCTTGCGGACCGGTTTGACGAAGAGAGGAATCTTGTTCGAGACGTCATAGCCCATGGCGTAATTGATGAAATTGCTGGCGTCTACGGTAGTCTCTCTGCCGGAGTCGGTCTCATAGGTAAACCAGCCGTTGCACAGGATGTTGTAAGCACTCCATACTCTGGCTTCGCAACCTCTGAGCGCGCCGAAAGTGAGCGGGCAATAGGCGTCGCGGAAATTGAATTCGTCATCTTCGCCTTCGAAATAGCCCTGACGGCGGGCGAAATTGATCACATCTTCAGAATATAGGCAGTTCTCAGGGTCATTGAGAGGGAAATTACCTATTCGTGATTGATTGGCATGGGCGCAGATGTAGCCGTCCGGAATTCTCATGGCGACCCACACGCAGCCTTTGTTCGACTGGCTGGCCCTCGTGTTTCTGTGGGTCTTTCCTTTGCCGACCATCTCAAGGATCCAGGCCTCGTTCTTATCTGCTATCGTAAAGGTCTCTCCCTCAGAACAATAGATGTAAGTATCGGCCAAGTCCGTCATGACCTTTATAGCCTCGCGGGCGGTCTTGGCCCTCTGGAGGGTAATGTAGATCATGGAGCCGTAGTCAATCTTACCGTCAGGGTTGACAAGCTCTTCACGTCCGCCGAAAGTCGTCTCGGCTATGATCAGCTGATGCTCGTTCATGTTCCCCACGGTCTGATATGTATGTGCTGCCTGCGGAATCTCGCCGAGATATTTGCCTGAATCCCAATCATAGACCTTGAGCATGGTGCCTTCCTTCCAATCTCTGGCAGGATGGTAGTAGAGCTCTCCGAAGAGCCAGTGGGAATCGGCTGCGTAGCTGACGAGAGTCGACCCGTCGGCGCTCGCTCCCGGAGTTATGATAACATTGGTGCAGGCATCAGCCTTCGTCCCCATGACCATGAAGGCCGTGGCGGAGAGTGAGATGCAGAGCAAATTCTTGACTTTCATATTATACTTATAATTCTTAATTTTGCCATGCCGCGGTCCGGGCCTTGGCCCCTCAGACGGCTAACGATTCACAAATCTAAGAATTTTTGTAATGAAAAAGACGGTTTTCTGCTTTACTTGGGCAATAATAATGGCCGTGGGCCTCAGCATCAATTCCTTCGCGCAAGAGAGCGGGTCGGGGGAGCCTGATCCCGAGGAAATGGCCGAAAAACAGACAGATAAGCTCGCGAAGCTGCTGAAGCTTGAAGACTGGCAGATTTTCTACGTGGATTCGACCCTGCGGCATGACTACACGGCGATGTACGGTGAGATGAAAGTGTACCAGATGCAGCGGACAACCAACTCAGACATCTACATCTCCATCCAAGACAAGTACATGGAGAAGATCGACAATAAATTCAAGGAGGTCTTCAACGAGGAGCAGTGGGGAAAGTACCTGAAGAACGGTGCCGCCAAGCAGCAGCGCGACAGGCAGAAACGGAAAGAAAAAGCCGCCAAGGCGGCGGCCAGAATCCTCGGAGATAAATAGCCCGAAACACCCTCCTCCCTTCATCCCTGACAGAAGCTTAAAGAGGCTGACCTAAAATGACTTAGGCCAGCCTCTTTAAGTATTCAGATATTCTCTCGCGGGGAGACCTCCGTTATTGCTTCGGCTTGTCTGTCAAGACAACCTCTCCGGCGATGGCGTCCACCTCTATGACAGAGTCCTTATGGACATGGCCGTTGAGAATTTCGGTAGCAAGCTTATTGACCAGCTCCCTCTGCATCAGCCTCTTGACAGGCCTTGCTCCATAGGCCGGGTCATAACCATGAACCGTCATGTAATCTTCGAAGCTCTTCGTAAATTCGATGTTCACTCCGTCAGCCTCAAGACGCTTCTGAAGATCCTTCTCCTGGATGTGGAGAATATCCCTTATGTCATTCTGTGTCAGCGGATCGAACATTATTATCTCATCAATACGGTTGAGAAACTCAGGCCTTACGGTCGACTTGAGCACATCCATGACTTTCTCCTTGCACTCGTCAAGCATTTCACGACGGCGGGCGATAGCGTTCATCTCCGCCTGAGGATCAGTTCCCGGAAGGCCGACAGAGGGAAGTTTATCCATATATTGCTGGATGATATCCGAGCCCACGTTGCTGGTCATGATAAGGATGGTATTCTTGAAGTCCACCGTGCGGCCCTTGTTGTCGGTAAGACGACCGTCGTCAAGCACCTGCAGCAAGATGTTGAAGACATCAGGATGGGCCTTCTCAATCTCATCGAGCAGGACTACGGAATAAGGCTTGCGTCTTACGGCCTCCGTAAGCTGACCGCCCTCATCATAGCCGACGTATCCCGGAGGGGCGCCGATAAGACGGCTGACGGTATGACGTTCCTGATATTCGCTCATATCGATCCTGGTCATCATGTTCTCATCGTTGAAGAGGAATTCGGCAAGGGCTTTCGCAAGTTCGGTCTTGCCGACTCCGGTAGTACCCATGAAGAGGAAAGAACCGATAGGTCTCTTCTCGTTGCTGAGACCGGCTCTATTGCGGCGCACCGCGTCAGAGACAGCCTGAATGGCCATATCCTGACCCACCACGCGCTTATGGAGCTCGTCCTCCATACGGAGAAGCTTCTCCTTCTCGCTCTCAAGCATCTTCTTTACAGGTATACCTGTCCATTTAGCCACGACTTCGGCGATATCTTCAGGAGTAACAGCCTCCGACATGATAGGATCCTTGATTTCAGCCTGTTTCTTCGTAAACTCATCAATCCTCTTCTGGCACTCTGCCATCTTTCCGTAGCGCAGCTCCGCAACAGTACCATAGTCGCCGTTCCTTTCGGCAGCCTGAGCCTGAATCTTATAGTCGTCCAGCTTCTGCCGATTGTCCTGAAGCTCCTTAAGAATGTCTTTCTCGTTGTTCCAGCGGGCTGTAAGCTCATCCTTCTGCTCCTTGAGGCCGGACATCTGCTTCTCGATATTCTCAAGTTTGAGGGAAACGCCCTCGCGCTTGATCGCCTCCTTCTCAATTTCAAGCTCACGCAGTTTGGAATTAAGCTCCGCAATAGGGTCAGGGACGGAATTCATCTCAAGACGCAGCTTCGCGGCGGCCTCATCTACAAGGTCTATGGCCTTGTCAGGCAGGAAACGGTTGGTGATGTAACGGTGCGAAAGATTCACGGCCGAGATCAAGGCATCATCCTCGATACGGACATGGTGATGATTCTCATATCTCTCCTTCAGTCCGCGCAGGATGGCAATGCTTTCAGCCGGGCTGGGCTCATCAACCATGACCATCTGGAAACGCCTCTCAAGGGCCTTATCCTCTTCGAAGTATTTCTGATACTCGTCAAGCGTAGTCGAACCTATGCAGCGAAGCTCGCCCCTGGCAAGGGCAGGCTTGAGGATGTTGCTGGCATCCATGGCCCCGCTCGATCTTCCCGCTCCGACGAGGGTATGTATCTCATCAATGAAGAGGATGATCTTGCCGTCGCTGTCAACGACTTCCTTGACCACGCCCTTCAGCCTTTCCTCAAATTCGCCCTGATATTTCGCGCCTGCGATAAGGGCACCCATATCAAGAGAATAGATGACTCTGTCCTTGAGGTTTTCAGGGACCTGTCCGTCTACTATCTTCTGGGCTATGCCTTCCGAAATGGCGGTTTTACCGACACCCGGTTCTCCCACCAATATTGGATTGTTCTTAGTCCTGCGGCTGAGTATTTGGAGTACACGGCGGATTTCTTCGTCTCGCCCGATGACCGGGTCAAGTTTTCCCTTGGCAGCCTGGTCGTTCAGATTTATGGCGAACTTAGACAAGAAACCAGTCTTGTTCTCAGTGTTCTGTGTGTTCTCGTTATCCATATCTTATTCTCCTTCTTTCCGGGACTGGACTTAACAGCCGATAGCCGTCTGCCTCAGTCCGGCAAACGGCTATCGTTCAAAATATATTCCTGCGGCCTTATACTGACAAAATGTCAGTCGGCGCGGAAGGAGAGTCTCAACTATTTCTGTCCCTGGGCAGGAGCGGCTTCGGTCGAAGGAGCGGCTTCGGTCGAAGGAGCGCTCTCAGTGGAAGGAGCGGCCTCAGTTGAAGGAGCCGTAGTCTGGGCTGGAGCCGAAGGGAAGGAAGGCTGATTCGCGCCCTGCTCGATCTGGTTGGTGACGTCGATCTGAGTTCCCTGGGTGCCGGTGGTGAAGGCCGTCACGATGCTCAGAACGAGGATGAAGGTCACAAGACCCCAGGTGACTTTCTCGAGCATGTCGGTGGTCTGCCTTACTCCGAAAGTTTGGTTGCCCGCAACGAAATTGCTGACGAAACCGCCGTCTTTACCGTTCTGGAGAAGAACGACGATGACCAGCAGTACGCTCGCGATGCAGATAAAAATAGTGAGAGTTACAAAAAGCCAACTCATATCTATGTTTCCAGTTTATCCGTTAATTTCCTTATCCATTTCGTCGATAAGGGATGCAAAGTAAGCACTTTTTTCCGGGAATTTCAAGAGTAGACGGGAATAAATATGCTTAGCCTGAGCGAAATAGCCTTGTTCCGAGTAGACACGGGCGAGAGTTTCGGTGCAGAATTCGTCCGGAAGCGGCTCGTTCGCCTCATCCTCGGCCCCGTCTTTTCTGGCCTTCGCGGCAAAGCGGGAGAACACATTATCCTCGTCTTTGCGGACATGGTCGTACTGAGCCTGGGTAAAGAAGTCGCCTCCAACTACCCTTACCTTTGGATTCTGCTGCTCCGCCATGGAACTCATTATCGATTCCACATCCTTGTCAGACAGGTCCTCAGCATGGCCCTTCCTCATGAGGACGGCGACGGAGCGTCTGTCGGATATGTACATGGCCGCGTCCGCGTATTGGACTCTCCCCCATGCTTCTCCTCCCATCTTCGCCATTCTGCGGCAGAGCTCTTTTCTGGCTCCGCCGTACCATGGATATAGACTCACGACCCCGACTAATTCATTGAGGTTCAATGTCTTAATATTTATATAGCCTCCTTGCATTTTCCTTATCTTACGAAGCCTCCCCGGATTTTTCTACCAATTGGCGACAGTCGCATTGAGGATGTCCTCGACAAGCTGCTCTACAATGTCTTCGCAGAGTGTGCCCTCCACCGCATCAAGACTGTTCATTGAATCATAGTCGGCATATGCCGAAAAAGATTTGGAAAAATCATCATCCGGATGCTTCCTGTTGGTGAAAGTACATTTCACCGTCACCGTGAGCCTGTTCTTGGCGGCTACTTCATCCGCCGTGACAGCCATAGCCCTGGTGTCGTAACCCGTGATTTCGCAGGCAACCTCCATATCCCCATCCATCTCAACCTGCTCGAGATGGGTCATCCTGCGGTACTTCTCCTTCAAGGCATCAGTCAGATTGCCTGCAAGATTAGGATTAACCCTGAGCGCCTTGTATTCAACGTAGTCAATAGTAATGGTCTTGACGTCGGGCTGGACGGAAGTACCTGAAAAGGTGTATATACCGCAAGTCTGGACGGAGAGGGCCGCCAGAAGGAGCGAAAATATGGCCGATATGCGCGAAAGTCTTTTCATCATTTCTTTCTCTGGGTCCTGAATTCCGGCGGGAGTTTCCTGTACAGCGTCCTTTCGGAAATTCCGAGTTCTTCCGCCGCTTTCTTTCTGTTGCCGTTGTACTTTTCAAGGGCGCGGCGTATCAGGTCGTCGTTCGCCCCTTTGATGCTGAGCGATTGCTCTGGCTCCCTGGCCGAAGGAATCTGCTCATCGACATCCTGGTAGTCAGCCTCCTGCTGGGGATGCTGAGGGAACTGTCCGCCTTGCTGAGAGAACCCAGACCCCTGCTGAGAGAACCCAGACCCCTGCTGAGGATATTGAGTGGTCTGTGGAGCGAGTCTCTCGGTCGCCGCCGGGAGACTCACCTCCTGAGGAGCGGCGATCGCTCTGACCTGCCCTCCCTTCAAGGTATCGACTTCTTTTCTGAGACTGTCGATCTCGCTCTTCAAGGCATAGAGAGCCTTGAAAATCTCCTGCTTCTCATCGCCGGAGATAGCCTTTCCGGGATCATGGAACATGGCCGGAAGCAAGGCGTGGGGATCATCGTGGGGCATATACTTATCAAGAGTAGCCGCGCTGATCTCTATCCTGGAAGCCCCCGGCAAGATGTCAGCAGATTCGAAAGCAGCCACTCTTTCTGCTATGTTCTTCAGCTGACGGACATTGCCTGGCCATCGATAATCTTGAAGCCTCTCTATGGCCTCGTGGCTGAGATTGATCTTATTCTTCTGGTATTTCTCCGAAAAATCAGAAGCGAATTTCCTGAACAGCAGATAGATGTCATCCTTCCGCTCTCGCAGAGCCGGCATCTTGATCTGGACCGCATTTAATCTGTAATATAGATCTTCGCGGAATTTTCCCTGAGATACGGCATAGAGAAGGTCGACATTCGTGGCGGCAATCACCCTGACGTCGGTCTTGTCTACCCGGGAGGAACCCACCCTCATGTATTCTCCGGACTGGAGGACGCGCAAAAGCTTGGCCTGGCTCGCCATAGGGAGTTCCCCTACCTCGTCAAGAAAGAGGGTGCCTCCGTCAGCTTCCTCGAAATATCCTTTGCGTGCCTCGATGGCACCAGTGAAAGAGCCTTTTTCGTGTCCGAAGAGTTCGGAATCGACGGTACCTTCCGGTATGGCTCCGCAGTTGACTGCAAAATATTTTGCTGTCTTGCGGCGGCTGAACTGGTGGATAATCTTCGGAATGTTCTCCTTTCCTACTCCGCTCTCGCCGGTTACAAGCACCGTGAGGTCGGTAGGAGCGACGGCGACAGCCATCTCGATGGCGCGGTTGAGAGCCGCGTCATTTCCGATGATGTCGAATTTATTTTTTAATCTCTGAAGGTCCTGAGTATCCATATATGTACGCAAAGGTAACAAATTAGACTTCTAATATTCAATTTTGTCAGTAGATTTGTATCTTTGTAACTAGGAATACTATTAAGAAAAGGATTTATATCGGAAAATACAGCAATCATATTCAATTTGTTTCAATCATGAAAAAAGGATTTAAGTTTCTTGCAGTTGCAGCTTTAGGCTTTGCTGCCGCAGCCTGCGCTTCTCCAGAAAAGATGGCGGAGATGGCTGAGAATGTGTCAGTCTCCTGCGAACCTTCCGTACTTGAAGTAGTCGCAGGAAAAATCGACGCCAAGGTTTCCGTGACCTATCCTGCCGGATATTTCAACAAGAAGGCTATCCTCGAGGTTACTCCGGTGCTCGTCTATGACGGCGGAGAGGCCAAAATGGAGCCTTTCATGTATCAGGGTGAAAAAGTAAAGGACAACTACACTGTCGTTTCCTCTGACGGTCAGACCGTAACCGAAAATGTCCACTTCGACTATGTGAAGGGCATGGAGGAGTCTCATCTCGAACTTCGCGGTGTCGTAAGATACAAGGCGAAGAGAATCAACCTTCCTACAAAGAACGTGGCTGACGGTGCCAACACTACCTACATGCTCGTAGGCGACGCCAAGTCCGCCGGAGAAGTAGAGTACAAGGCTGACAACTATCAGGACGTGATCGCCCAGTCAGTAGAGGGCCAGATCCGTTACAGCATCAATTCTTCCGACGTTAAGAACAGCGAGCTTAAGTCTCAGTCCATCAAGGATTTTCAGAATGCGCTCGATGAGATCAAGAACAACGAAAGGAAGACCCTCAAGGGAACTGAGGTCGTAGCCTACGCCTCTCCGGACGGCGGTAAGGATCTCAACGCCAAACTTTCCGACAAGCGTTCCAAGACTGCCGACAAGGCCTGGGGCAAGGTCGTAAAGGGCCATGAGGCATCCGATCCTGACGTAAAGAGCGTCGGCCAGGACTGGGACGGCTTCCAGAAGCTTGTTTCCGAGTCTGACATCCAGGACAAGGACCTCATTCTCCGCGTCCTGAACATGTACAGCGATCCAGCAGTCCGCGAGAGCGAGATCAAGAACATGAGCGAAATCTACACTTCCCTCAAGGACAGCGTTCTTCCTGAGCTCCGCCGCGCACGTTTCATCGCCAATGTCGAGTACAAGAACTACACCGCCGATGAACTTAAGCAGCTCGTTGACGAAAACGAGGATGTTCTTGACGAGGAGGCTCTGCTCCGCGCCGCTACTCTCGTAAAGGACAACGGCAAGAAGGAAGACCTTTACAAGAAGGCCGTCGAGAAGTTCAACAGCCAGCGCGCGCAGTACAATCTCGGCGTCCTCTACCTCAACGAGGGAAATCTCGACAAGGCCGAGGCTGCATTCGCGAAGGTTGACGGGGCTGATGACCAGGACCTCAACAACGCAAAGGGCGTAATCGCTCTTCGCAAGGGCGACGCCAAGACTGCCGCCAAGTATTTCGCAAAGGGTGGCGACAAGGGCAAGGAGAACCAGGGCGTTGCTGACATTCTCGCCGGCAACTACGACAAGGCCGCTCAGGAGCTCAAGGGCGTAGGCGGCTTCAACGAGGCTCTCGCTTACATCCTCACCAACCAGCTTGACAAGGCTTCCTCCGCTCTCAGCGGACATGACTGCCTTAGGAGCAACTACCTCAGGGCTATCATCGCAGCTCGTCAGGGCAAGTCCAACGACGTAGCCACCTATCTCGGCAAGGCTACCAAGGGAAAGGCCTTCAAGGCGCGTGCTGAGAAAGACATCGAGTTCGCTCAGTACAGATAAACTTACAGCTGAACACCAGCAAAATCAAAAGGGTGACCCGAAAGGGCCGCCCTTTTTGTATACTCCTCCACTCACTCCCCGCGCCGGCTTCGGCACCTCACCCCACGAAATCCACTCTTCTCAAGAGAGGAATCAAGAGGAGGAAAGCTCTTTCATCCGGTCACGGAGAGCCTCAGAAAGTTTGCGTTTAGCCTCCCTCTCATCCATAGAAGGGTCATAGGCTACGGGCTCGCCTACGCGGAAGGCTCGTTTACGGATATCGGAATAAATAGGATAGAAGAGAAGGCTCTTGCCGCTTTCCTCATAATACATAGAGCCTATATGAGCGAATCCTGTATAGAAATTACACAAGGGGTCCTTCAAGACGCTGAAGCCATGGCCTTCAGCCACTTTGGGATTTGGTTTCTCTGGAAAAATGAGGATGTTGTCGCCGTCTTGGAGGGCCCGGAGGCTGTCTTGGAAGGTGCTCATCACATTCCTCGAAGCGCCCCTCACGACGGGAATCGGATTGGTCGAATTCAAGGCCCAGCAGACGATCTTGGTAATCAGCTTGATACTCCAGGTCCCTGGAAATTTCCGTAGGAAGCGGAGCGATTTCGACATTTCTTTATAGGCAGTTTCGGGATGAAGCATGACATTATGGATCCAAGGGCGGAAATATGTAGGGAGATAGATGACAGCCGATATCGGTCCGAATACGAAACTGTGGTTGCATACGAATACGGAAGGATAGTCCTTGCGCCGAAGGTTTTCCTTTCCTTTAACATCCATCCGGAAAAACGGCCGCGCCAAGGTGTATAAGATCTTGACACCCACACGCATACGGTATTTTCTAATGAACATTCGCTGGAGATCCTCCCGGATTTTTTGGTTGGATGTCTTGCTCTTGATATAAAGCATCAGCTTTTCGCGGTTCCTACTGTCAAGAGGCTGGCGGAGGGCAAAGATGAAGGAGAGAAGCATGAAGACGGAAGGGAGCTGCATCATGGTGATATTAAGCACCTTCGGGAGAGAGGATGCAGGGGTGCGGGGAATGGCCCATGTCCACAAGACCATGACCAAAAACATTATCACAGAGGAGATTATCGTGGCCATAGAAGAAGTGACGGTGTTGCTTACGGCAAGGTCGTCGGAATCGAGCTTATCGTCTGAAATTTTTCCGACGGCTATGAAATCGAGATTGAAACGCATGATGGAGGAGACGATCAAGGCTATGCCGACACCCCAGAGGCCGGACCAGATAATCCTGTGCAGGAAAGTGCCTCCCCTGAACATGAAGATGGTTCCGAGCAGCCAAAATATTGCACCGGAGATGAATTCTGCCCGGGCCACGCCCCGCCATCGTTTGCGTATGATGCTGTTGCAGAAAATTATGAAGAAATAAACTGTTGCCATCCATAAGGCGATCGTTCCGTAGGTAGAAAGCTTGAACTGACCATGGACGCTCGTCAGGACGTTGCAGAAAAACATCATGAATCCAAGATTCATCGCGACCGAGGCGTAGAGATTCATGCTGGAGAATACCCTGTATGACGAAAATATTCCGTAACGGTTCCTTAGGCTCATATCCGAAGGGATGAAACGGTCAGGAACAATGGCTTTGTTGATTCCTGTCGCGGCAACTACAGAAGAGGCAAGCCAGAAATCTGGTCCGTCAAGTTCTAGATAGAGGAAATATATGCAGAAGGCATCGAAGAAGAGCTGGCAGACCACCAGGCCGACATAATAAGCTGAATTCTTTTTAATCTCGGAAATTGCCGGAGCGGCGCTGATATAGTCTCTCGCCGCAATTCCCAATACTATCAATGACACATAATTAGCCTCGATCTGGAGAGTGAGGGTCGGATATAGGAAATCAACGCCAAGCCCTACGATAGCCAGGAGCGTGACGAAAAGCTTAGAGACGTAAGGTCCTACGTCAGGACGTCTGAAAGCCATCATGTTGCACAAAATCGAGGACTTGACGATGTCCGCGAAGAGATATGCCGCAGCTCCGAAGAAGGGGTTGTCGATGATGATATGGCTGATGGCCATAGACAGGAGCAGCTCAAAGAAATTGAGACGGTAGAGGCCTGTCCGGAGAGAGTCAGACGCTTTCATTACTTGTTTCTTTATCCGGGGAAGCCGGCATAACGGCAACAAGATAATAAAAAAAAATGGCTTCCGTGTATTGGAAGCCATTTTATAGCGGAGAGGAGGAGATTCGAACTCCTGATACGCCGATTGGCGTATGACGGTTTAGCAAACCGTTGGTTTCAGCCACTCACCCACCTCTCCAGTTCCCCTGAACTGGCTGCGGAAGTACCGATTCGCCAAATAGGATTGCAAATATACAACGATTTTCTGAAAAAGCAATCCGCCTGACAAAATCTTGCAAGATAACGACTGATTTATGGATGAGCGCCAGGCCGGGCGGCTACTCGCGCGGAGCCTGCTCGGCACGGATGTTGGTGAGGCCGGCGGAACGAAGGCCGGAGACCAAGGCGTCAACTTCGCCGCGGTCAGAGAGAGGCCCGATGATGTAGGAAACCATACCTCCGTCGGTAGCTTTGGCGAGGTCCGCGGAAGTAAGGGAGCGGATAGCCTTCATCTCCGACTCGCCGAGAGAACGTCCGTCAAGCGGCCATATCCTTATGTTCCATAGCGGCTTATACTCAGCCTCGGCACGACGCGCCTCCCGCACAGAGATAGCCTTGCCATCCCTGAAGGCAACGATGAGCGCCGAACGGAAGCCAGCCTTCTTGGCCTTGTTGAGATTGGCCAAAACATCCTTGTAGGATCTGAAGACACCGGCAGAATAGACATAGGACTCACCTTTCCTCGACATGAACACAGGACTGAGTCCGTGAAGCTGGGAAACGGAAGCAGGCTTTGAAGAGGAGAAGAGCTGAATCTGATATACAAGCCCGGAAGGAAGAGAATTATCCTCGGCGAAGCGGCCCTGGGAAAGGACTTTGAAAGAATAATCAAAGGCCTTTTTAGGCTTGGCAACATTGATACGGAGAGCAGGCCCCATAGACCTTTTGACAAAGGAGAAACTTTCCGTACTCTCCTGGGACGAAGCAGAAGTTGCCTTTTCAAGTTTGGAAGGATCGATAACCACCCCGTCGGCGAAGAATCTCTTCTCTATTGCCTGAAGTTCAGCCTGTGCCGAGTTGAGGGAGTCTCTGAGGGCGGAGAGGGCTGAGAGAGCCTCCTTGGAAGGGGTAGAAGTAAGAGCCGCGCCCTGCTCATAGACGGCCTGCTTCAGGTTTCTGACCTTTCTTACGGCATCGGCATAGAGTCTGAGCTGGGAATCTTCCTCGGAAAAAGAATCATCCCCCTCGCTAGCCCCCGCAGCGGAAGGCCTCAATTCGGAAAGCTTCTTCAAGGCCGCCTCATCCTCGACTGCAGTCCTTACAGGCATGCTGTCATATTCAAGAACATAGACCCAGAGGCTGTCTGTACCCGGGCAGGCTCTGTCAGAAGCAAAGAGGGAGAAACGGCCGTCCGGAGAATTGACGAAAAGGACATCGTTGTATGGGGATGAATATGGAAAGCCCATGTTCACGGGAACGCCCCAGTCCCCGAGTTCATTGTCCCATGTCGACACGTAGAGGTCATAGCCTCCCATGCCGTAGAGGCCCTTGGAGGCGAAGAAAAGCTGCTTTCCGTCCGTAGACAGCATAGGATAGGCCTCATCCTCTGAGGTGGTCACAGATTCGTTGAGTAATTCAGGTACCGACCAGATAGAATCAAGGTCCATAGTATGCCATATATTCCTTATTCCGTCCTGGTCTTTGGCAGAATAATAAATCTGGGACGCGTCAGAGGGGGCATAGACAGCTCTTGCGAAAGTGTCCGGGCCTAAAGAATCCAGAACGTTAGGAACGACCCTCCATGTCCTGTCCTCAAGCGGATAATAAAGGAAGAAATCTTTGACGCTCAGCTTCTTGCGAGCGACAACCACCGGATCACCGCAGTAGGCCATCATGTTGAGCCCATTCTCGGCAGTAACGGCGGCTTCCTGAATGAGGACCTTTCTGGCGGAATCAGGCTCGGCCTCGAGGGCCGCCTTATAAGCCTCGAGCGACTCGCGGAACTTATACTGCTTCCTCAGCTGGTCAGCCTTCTGCAATAAATCTGAGAATTTGCCCGAATTTTCCTGGGCGTAAGTCACAGATGACCCAGGGACGAGAGCGAAAAGACAAAATATGAATATAAAAATACGCTTCATAAATACTTCCGGCGGCCACAGGGCCGACATCTTTCCGCGGCCATACCGCACGTAAATGCAAAGGTAAGAAATAAGTAGCAATTGTTCGTTTCTTGCAAAAAAATAGTAACTTTGTAACCTATTTTGCGGTAGAACAAGAAACAAATTAACTAAAACATAACACTTCAAGATGCAAAGCAAAGGTGCAATCAAGCTTGTGGCCATCCTGCTTGCCATCGCCTGCCTCTGGCAGCTTTCTTTCACTCTGGTGACAAATATCCAGGAAAAGAAGGCGGCCAAGTATGCTGATGCCCAGGTGGCACTTGCTGACACTAAGACCGTTCCTGCAGAGGATCTCAATTATTATCTGGATTCGCTCAGGCAGGTCAGCAACAGGATCTACATAGATTCGATTTCGAACAAGAAGGTCTATTTCGGCTACACCTACAAGGATGTGAAGTCCAAGGAGATCAACCTCGGACTCGACCTCAAGGGCGGAATGAACGTCATGCTTCAGGTCCAGCTTCGCGACCTCGTCGAGGCGCTTGCGGGACAGAACAGGACCCCGGAATTCCAGAAGGCTCTTGACCTCGCCACGGAACGCAGCAACAGCTCTCGTTCAGACTATATCTCTCTCTTCGCAGACGCGTGGAAGGAGGTGAACGGCGGACATAAGCTTTCCGAGGTCTTCGGCACCTATGAGATGAGGACCAGAATCACTCCTGAGTCCACCGACGACCAAGTAATCTCCGTCATCCGCGAGGATGCAGAGAGCGCGGTAGCCAACTCCTTCAACGTTCTCCGTAACCGTATCGACCGTTTCGGCGTCACTCAGCCATCCATCCAGAATCTCGGCAACAGCGGACGCATCCTCGTCGAGCTCCCGGGAGTGAAGGATCCTGAGCGTGTGAGGAACCTCCTCCAGGGAACCGCTTCCCTTGAGTTCTGGACGACTTACGACAACTCGGAAGTATCTCAGTACCTTGTCGAGGCCGATCAGGTTCTCGCGCAGCTCCACGCCGCCGACACCACCGCGGCCGACACCTCGGCCCTCGTGGCAGAGGCAGCCGCTCCTGCCGCTGTTGACAGCACCGCTTCTTCCGATTCACTTCTCAACCAGGCCATCGGTCAGACCAAAGAAGATGCGGAGGCCCTCTCACAGTACACGAAGCAGCATCCTCTCTTCGCCGTCCTCCAGCCTTCACAAGCCAGAGGCAACGCCTGCATAGGCTACGCCCAGGGAGCGGATACCGCAATTGTCAACCGCTATCTCAGGCTTCCTCAGGTCAGGGACGTGCTCCCTGCCGAGTTCCGCCCTATGTGGTCGGTAAAGCCTTCTCAGTACATTCAGGGCGGCAACTGGTTCGAACTCGTCGCCATCAAGGCGGCCACCCGTGACGGAAAGGCCCCTCTCGACGGAGGAGCAGTTACTGACGCGCGTGTTTCCTACAGCGGCCAGGGAGTGAACAAGGGTGCTCCTACAGTCTCCATGACTATGAATGCCGAAGGGGCGAACGTATGGGCAAGACTTACCAAAGACAATATTGGAAAGCAGATCGCCATCGTGCTTGACGGACTCGTATATTCCTACCCTACGGTCAACTCCGAAATCACGGGAGGAAGTTCCGAGATTTCAGGAAACTTCACCGTAGACGAAGCTACCGACCTTGTGAACGTGCTCAAGTCCGGTAAACTTCCTGCCCCGGCCAAAATCATCCAGGAGCAGGTCGTAGGTCCTTCCCTCGGTGCAAGGTCCATCAGGTCCGGAATGATTTCCTTCATCATCGCCTTCCTCCTCGTCCTGATCTACATGGTTATCTTCTATCAGGGAGCCGGAGTCGCGGCCGACATAGCGCTTCTGTGCAACGTGCTCTTCCTCTTCGGAACGCTCGTTTCTCTGGGAGCCGTGCTGACCCTGCCTGGTATCGCTGGACTTGTGCTGACCATGGGTATGGCGGTCGACGCCAACGTAATCATCTATGAGCGCATCAAGGAGGAACTTGCATCTGGCAAGGGTCTGGGCAAGGCCGTAGCCGACGGATATTCCAACGCCTACAGCGCCATCATCGACGGTCAGGTCACTACCCTCCTCACCGGTATCGTGCTCTTCATCTTCGGTTCCGGTCCTGTACAGGGCTTCGCGACGACCCTCATCATCGGTATCATCACCTCCGTTCTTACCTCCATCTTCATCTCGAGACTCATCTTCGATGACAGGATCGCAAAGGGCAAGAACATCACCTTCGAGAACAATTTCTCCAAGAACTTCCTTAAGAATACTCACATTGACTTCATCGCTAAGAAGAAGTACTCCTATACGATTTCCGGCATAGTCATCCTGCTCGCCATCCTCTCCATCTGCTTCAAGGGCTTCACCTACGGTGTAGACTTCAGCGGAGGACGCACCTACGTGGTAAGATTTGACCAGCCGGTTACCGCAGAAACCGTAAGGTCTTCGGTAGAAAATGTCTTCAACGCTACAGACGTGAAGAACACCTCAGTGGAGGTAAAGCAGTTCGGTGGTCCTACCCAGATGAAGATCACAACTTCCTACAAGGCCGACAACGAATCTACCGCGGTGGACGCAGAGGTAGAGAAGCTTCTCTTCCAGTCTCTGAAGCCTTTCTATAAGGATCAGGAACTCACCCTCGAAGGCTTCACCTCAACTCTTGAGAATCCTAACGGAATTATCTCATCCGACAAGGTAGGTCCTACAATTGCGAACGACATGAAGAAGGACGCCATAATAGCCGTGCTGATTTCGCTCCTGGTAATCTTCAGCTACATCGCAGTCCGCTTCAAGGGCTGGACCTGGGGTCTGGGAGGAGTCGTTTCTCTGGCTCACACCTCAATCATAGTCATCGGCTTCTTCTCCTTCTTCTCCGGAATCCTTCCGTTCAACCTTGACGTCGATCAGACGTTCATCGCGGCCATCCTGACAATCATCGGATACGCGATCAACGATAACGTCGTCATCTTCGACCGAATCCGCGAGTACAAGAGGAACCATGAAAAAGCTGACTTCAGGCAGAACGTCAACCTCGCCATCAATGCGACTTTGACTCGTACTGTCAACACCTCGGTTTCCACCCTCGTCACCATGCTCGCCATCGCGATCTTCGGAGGAGAATCGATAAGAGGTCTCTCTGTCGCCCTCTGCCTGGGAGTTATCATCGGAACTTACGCATCCATCTTCATCGGAACTCCTGTAATGTACGATGCAACGATGCACTCCATGAAGAAGGCCGCCAAAGAGGAGGCTTCCAAGAAATAAACAAAAAATACCCGATAGAAAAGAGGGTGTATTCTAAGACTTTTCCAAGGAATACATCCTCTTTTTTTATATTTTTTTGAAGAAGGCACCGCCGCCGCAATATACGACATGCGGCGGCTACAGTACAGGCGCTGCGGGGAGCTCCGTG
>Ga0256406_1000062_pt1 | contig 188213 bp, 153 predicted proteins | sample RumenRJG_03DNA_FD_185986 | JGI IMG/M metagenome (GOLD analysis project Ga0256406, IMG submission 185986) | Bovine rumen microbial communities from Lethbridge, Alberta, Canada - RJG_03 | ecosystem: Host-associated > Mammals > Digestive system > Stomach > Rumen | place: Canada: Alberta... | reverse complement strand
TCTCCTGTATGGTTTTTACGCACACCTGTTCGGCGTCTTCCGGGATTGCATGTCCGCAAAAAGGGCATGTTTTCGCCTTATGTTCTATTGTCTTGTCCGGAGAGGCATTCTTGTCAAGAGAGTGCCCAGCATGACCCGGCTGTCCACCCGGATTCTTTCCGGACGGCTTCCGAAGTGAGCTTGTGTGCTGGATTATTTGTTTTGCAATGGACTGTTTTGTGGGAGGAATGCTCGAATTGGTGCTGTCTTTCTCGACGGGAGCTTCCTTTTTCAGCCTTGCCAGTTCTTCCTTGGTTTGAGCCAGTTCCACCTTAAGGTTGCGATTCTCTACTACAAGTTTTGTGTTGTTGCGGTTTAGGCGCGCCACATCGCTCTTGGTTGCCGAGAGTTCCTCTTTCATAGCGGTCATCTCGGTAAACAAAGACTTTACAGCCTCCAAAGGGTCGGTAAGTGCGCCTAAATCTTTACTAAAGTTTCCCACTTGTTCAAAATGCCCATAAACAAGGGGTTTCTGAAAAGTTCAAATAGCAGGATGCCCATAAACAAAGTAGTTTAACAAGTGCTTAATAAATGTGAAAGGGCAAATGACCTTAAAAGGAGAAGTCCGATAATGCAATATTCTACTGCTCATAAAAAGTTTTTTGAAAAGTTAAAGATGCGCATACCCTTTGGGAAAGCCTTTTTATAAAGGGGTTCTCCAAGTGGGAAACTTTAGATCTTTATATGTCATGGTGCAAATTTAGGCATAACTACTCAACCGGCCAAATAGTGTTAACGCGCTCTTAACATGGCTCCTGAAAACTGCAAAAAATGGAAAACGCCCACAACGTGTCTTCAACAACTTTGATAACTCCAATAACCTAATTGGTAAAACAAGACAGCTGTGGAAAATGCTTCCATAATACGGCAAAGGTTGAACCGCCTGCCATCTAAACTTGTAACATCTCGGCGGAATACAACAAAACTTGATTTCTGTCACGAACAACTTTAAAAGACTTTAACCTTAGAACTTAGCTGCGCCGACAAAAAAAGACTGAGTAGTTACCACAAGAGACTCGACTTGTTAATAAACATTAATAGCGAAAACTTTTCTTATGCAATGTTTGGTCAATCGGAAGAAAACCTCTACCTTTGCACTCGCTAATCAAAAATCGGCTATACGAAGTAAAATGGTGCGTTAGTTCAGTTGGTTAGAATGCCTGCCTGTCACGCAGGAGGTCACGAGTCCGAATCTCGTACGCACCGCCAACTTCACCGATTATGGTGCGTTAGTTCAGTTGGTTAGAATGCCTGCCTGTCACGCAGGAGGTCACGAGTCCGAATCTCGTACGCACCGCGGAAACCTTGGAGATTATTTCTTCAGGGTTTTTTGTTGTTGGGTTTCTCTTGAGTCTTGGTTGTCATAGGGTTCGTCAGCGTGTGCGTATGCTTGCGTTGGACCTATTCACCAGTGTATTTTGTTGATAGAGCCCCTTATTGGTGTAGTGGGGGTGAATGTGTTCCTCCCTCCACGAATAAGCTATAGAGAAGAAGTTTGATATGATGCGGTGTATACAGAGACGGATGTCGACGTCGTCGACATGGTGCAGCAGTTATTGTTTTTCCTGGCTTGCGGCTTTGATGTTTCGCATGAGTCCCTCGTATTTGGCGCGCTTCACGGCAGAGCCTTTGAAGAGCCGCCTGTACTGCTCGATATCGAGGTTGCGCCAGTCTTCCTTTGTCATCTTCAGGAATTCCTCGCTCGGCTGCATGTCGGGGTCGGTGGTTGGTGTGGCAAAGCGGTTCCACGGACAGGCCTGCTGACATCGGTCGCAGCCGTAGATGGTGTCGCCCATCGACTTCTTGGCCAGTGTTGACAGTTCGCCACGATTTTCTATAGTCTGGTAGCTCAGGCAGAGCGATGTGTCGAAAGGAATGGTGGAGAGGGCGTGAGTGGGACAAGCGTCGATGCAGCGCCTGCACTGTCCGCAGTAGTTGCGTACAGGCTTATCGGCGTTGAGGCTGACGCTGACAAAAATTTCGCCGAGGAAGAACATCGTACCGGCATGGGGGATGATAAGCGAATGGTTGCGGCCTATCCATCCGAGTCCGGCTTTGACGGCCCAATAGCGTTCGAGCACAGGGGCACTGTCGACGAAACAACGATAGCGGACGGTATCGTTGTCGGGTGTAGGGGAGGACACCGTATTACCGTCGCCGTGTGCTGTGCATGCCGTGCTGCTGACCCTTGGCTGATTGGGAATCACCGTCCATCCGAATTTATTGGCAAGGAGCGTCATCTTCTTCTTCATGATGTCGTGATAGTCTTTGCCAAGGGCATAGGCGGCAAAATTGTAGTTGTCGGGCATGTGACCGGTGATCTCTTGTTTAGGAGCATAGTTGAGAGCCAGACTGATGATGCTCTTCGTTCCAGGGACGAGCAGGGTAGGGTCGAGGCGTTTCTCGAGGTTGTTGCTCATATATTCCATTGTGGCATAGTCTTTTTCGGCTACCCATGTGCGCACATGCTGCTGGGTGGCTGCATCGACGGGACCTGCCTGTGCTATGCCACAGGCAAAAAAGCCAAGACGCTTAGCCTCGGATTTTATCGATTCCTCAAGAGTCGCAGATCCGCTGAAGTCGTGTGCTGTTGTATTAGTGGTATCGCTGTGTGGCATATGGAATATCGTTATAGTACAGACTGAAGAGATGCCACTGAGCAATGGTGGCACCTGTAATAAAGGCCATGATGCTGCAATAGTAAAATTGTTGTAGCGGGAGTATCAGGGTATCACCTTGAACTCATATCCCTGGTCTTTCAGCCATTGCAGACTCTGAGGCAGTGCTGTATGTAGTTTGTCGATGCTCTTCAGTGAGTCGTGGAACGTTATGATGGAGCCGTTGCGGGCATATCGCTTCACGTTGTTGAATACGTCGTCGGCATTGAGCCATTTTGAATAGTCGCGGGTGACGAGATCCCACATGACTATGGTGAACTTTCGTTTCAGCCACCAGTAGACGGCGTGCCGCATCCAACCATGTGGCGGGCGGAAGAGATGGGAGTGGATAAGCTCGTTGGCATCGTACACATCCATGGCGTAGGTTATCGTCCAGTGCTTGAAGGAACCAAGATGATGGAAGGTGTGGTTGCCTACCTGATGCCCGTCGGCAACAATCTGCTCGTAGAGCTTAGGATACTTGCGGACGTTGTCGCCGACCATGAAGAACGTGGCCTTGACGTTGAACTTGCGCAAGGTTTCGAGAATGAAGGGAGTGCTCTCCGGAATGGGACCGTCGTCGAAGGTGATGTAGACGGCATGCTCGTTGGTGTCCATTCGCCACAGCGCATGGGGATAAATCCATCTGAGCCATTTGGCTGGTTGTTCGATTATCAATGCTTATACGGATTATTGTTATTCATTAGTATAAAAGAAAGAAAAAACCAATAAAATCGGACCTTACCGACAGGCTTATGTCCGGTTTTATTGGTTCTTGTCAGAGTTCAGAGTTATTGAATCTGGCCACCCTTACTCTGGTAGCGCTGCATGAACTGTCCATAGGATGAACGATGACTGTTGCTCCATTGTGGATCGAGTTCAGAGGTCATTTGCAGAAGATTGGCCATTGTGTAGCCGAGTTGCATGCGGCATGTCTCCATACCCATGTTGAAGCCGCGGTCGTCAAGGCTGAGATAGAAATTGACGTACTGGCTTGCGGTCTTCCACAACTGGTCAGCGAGCTGACGGGCCTTGTCCTTGCGGCCAAGGAGATACCATGCCTGGGCGATGTCCATATCGCCGGCCATGACGTTCACCGGAACGTTATAATAAGGTATTTCCTTGTCGGACTTCTCGAGGACCTTCTGAGCGCGGGCCTTGTCGCCCTTACGGAGCAGGGCCATAGCTAACTGTGCCATCAGGCGACGGTGAGTGTAGCACATGCGCATGACGGTCTGGTCTATGTACAGTCCCTTGCGCGACAGTCCACCAAAGCGGAAGCGGTTCATGACGGCATCGTAGGTCTTGTTGACATCCATGTTGTCGTCAGGATCGACGGTGTAAGGAACAATGCGGTTGGCAAGGCCTTCCTGCAATTGGTTGTTGCCGAGACCTGCATAAGCATCAGAGCCCACAGTGGTGGCGATGTACAATGGACGTGTCCAGTCGGCGTTGGCAAGCATTTCCAGCATCATCAGGTTCGACTTGATGAGTGTAGACTTGCCGGCAAGCGAGATGACCATCTGGTTGGGGATGGAGTCCTTGTTAACCTGCATTCCACTCTTGAGAACGGCGTTCTTGTCGACAGTAAGATAGATAGTGTCGGTAGGAATCACGTTCAGAGCCTGACGCATCTCCTGGTCGGAGCCGAAGCCGTAGAGTTGCTTGAGCATGCTCTTCTGCTGAGCGGTGAAGTCGTTGCGCACCCAGTATTTAAGGATGTTCTTCAGCTCGTAAGGATTGTCACCGAAGATAGCCTTGGCCTGCTGAGGATAGTTCTTGTACAGGTCGTTGATATCATCTTTCATGTCCGGATTGACACGTATGTACTCGTTAGTTCCGGTGACATACTCCAGACGGCTCCATGTGATTGGCGCAGGTTTGGAATCGTAGGCCGGGCGCAGCATCTGGTCGATATACCAGTCGGTCGACAGGTAGCTGAGGTTGCAGACGCGGAACTCGGTGCCCTGGCCTTCTACCTCCTGGTTGTACCACAGAGGGAAGGTGTCGTTGTCGCCGTTGGTGAAGATGATAGCGTTGCTCTTAGGTTGCAGACTCATGAGGTAGTTGCGTCCGAAGTCGCGACATGTGTAGCGGTTTGAACGGTCGTGGTCGTCCCAGTTCTGACTGCCCATCTGGATGGGCACGAAGAGGGCGAGAACCGACACTACTGCTGCAACGGCCACAGGCTGGAGCTTGAGCTTCTTCAGCCAGTCTATGATGGCGGCAACACCAAGTCCGCACCATATAGCGAAGGCATAGAACGAGCCTGCGTATGCATAATCGCGCTCACGGGGCTGGCTCGGGGTCTGGTTGAGGTAGAATACAATGGCAAGTCCTGTCATAAGGAACAGGAAACCGACAACCCAAAACTGCTGTATGCCGCGTTTGCCACGGAATGCCTGCCAGAAGAATCCGATGAGACCGAGAAGCAACGGCAGTCCATAGTAGACGTTGTGACCTTTGTTTCCCGACGGGTTGGTGACAGGATCGTATGCCTTTAGCTCATCGGGAAGAAGACTCTGGTCGCCGTACATTGCATTATCGATGAATGGGATGCCGGTTATCCAGTTGCCATGCTCGAGCTCACCATTGCCCTGAATGTCGTTCTGACGGCCGCAGAAGTTCCACATGAAGTAACGCCAGTACATGAAGTTGCACTGGTAGGACATGAAGAAACGAAGGTTCTCACCCTGCGTTGGAATCTCTGTGCCATCACCGGCATCATGCTTTGTCACTCCGCCCATCCACGATTCATAATCCTGGGCGTGAGCCTGATCGTACATACGTGGGAAGAGCATGTTCTCAGAGTAGATGTACTTATCCTTGTGGGTAGGTACGAAGTATGAGTCGGGCTCGTTAGGACTTGACTTCTCTTTCTTCTCGTAGATAGGTGCACCGTCCTGAACATCAGGAGCCTGCATGCCATCGCCTACCGGGTGGTAGGACAACTGAGAGGTGTAAGCCTGTCCATAGAACAATGGACGGTCGCCATACTGATCACGGCTCAGATAGTTTCCGAGTGTGAAGATGTCCTCAGGCGAGTTTTGGTCCATTGGTGGGTTGGATGTAGAACGGATGATGATGAGGGCATAGGATGAGTAGCCGATCATCAGCATGAGCATACACAGTAAGGCTGTATTCTTGACACGGGAGGTAATAATGTTCTTGCATTTCTTGAGGACGAACCATAGGATGGCAAGGATTACTACTCCTGTGATGAATGCGCTCCAGCCAAATCCATAGAAAGGTATACCAAGAAGGGCTACTGCCACGAGGAAAGCAATGTTCTCGCGGGTGAGGCTCTTGTTGGTGTAAGTTTCATAGATGGCCCATACAACTCCTGCAACGAGTACGAAGATGTAAATTATCGTTCCGGTGTTGAACGGCATACCGAGGGTATTGGTGAAGAATAGTTCGAACCAACCGCCTATAGTGATGATGCCTGGCACTACTCCATAAAGTACTGCTGCAACAATAATGAACGATAGAAGCAGGGCTAAAAGTGAGCCTTTGAGGTTGGCATCTGGCCATTTCTTGTAGTAGAACACCAGCACTATAGCTGGGATACACAGAAGGTTGAGCAGGTGCACGCCTATTGACAGTCCCGTCATATAGGTAATGAGCACGAGCCAACGGTCGCTGTGAGGCTCGTCGGCATGTTCTTCCCATTTCAGTATCAGCCAGAATACAACGGCAGTGAATGCCGATGAGTAGGCATATACCTCACCTTCTACTGCTGAGAACCAGAAAGTGTCGCTGAAGCAGTAGATTAGTGCGCCGACAAGTGCTGAGCCTTCAATGGCAATAGCCTTACTCAGCGTAGGTGCCTCGCCGTCGCGAACGATAAGGCGACGGGTCAGATGGCTGATGGTCCAGAAAAGGAAGAGGATACAGGTGGCACTCAGGAGAGCACTCATCGTATTGACCATCTTGGCAACTAATGTCGGGTCGTTGACAAACTGTGTGAATAGATTAGCTGTGAGCATGAAGAACGGTGCCCCAGGCGGGTGGCCGATCTCAAGCTTGTAAGCAGTTGTGATGAACTCAGGGCAGTCCCAGAAGGAGGCTGTCGGTTCAATGGTCGAGCAATAGACGAATGAGGCTATGGCAAACACAACCCATCCGACAATGCAGTCCACTAACTTAAACTTTTTCATTGTTATTAATTATAAACTCTGTTATTTCGATAGAATCGGTGCAAAGGTAATGATTTTAATTGAAAAAGGGAAAAGATGAAAGATTATTTTACTTAATGGCAAGTACGACGCTCCCTATTAATATAATGTAACGCAGAAGCTTCCCCGTTGTTATTGACAAGAGTGATATCGCCTTGTTGGCCCGGCTGTAGCCAAGGAGTATGGTAATGGCTGAGCCGATGAATGGCAGAAAGGCGAAGAACCCCATCCATGCCCCGCGTCCGTCCATGAACTTTTCGGCTTTCTCAAGTGATGATTTCTTGACGTGCAGATACTTTTCTATCCACTCTATCTTGCCGAGACTCCCAATATAATAATTGAACATTGAACCTCCAACATTACCAATCGTGCCATAGACAACGAGTGGAACAGGCTTCAGACCCATTGCCAATAGCCCGAGCATGACGGCCTCGGAAGAGAAAGGGAAGAAGCTCCCGGCGAGGAATGCTGCAACGAGCATTCCCCAATAGCCGTAGTCGAGCAGGAAATTTGTTATGGAATCCATATATTGTATGCGCAAATAGCCATTGCCATAATTATCAGAAGAATGAAATACCGGTTGGTCCACTTAGTGTGCGTCAGGGCAATGAAGTGGCCGATAAGCGGTGATGTGTTCACAGCAAGAATACCATAAAGGAACTTGAAGTGCTGAGGCTGGAGGATAATAAAGGCTATAGTGAGAAGATCGATGGTGATGAAAGTCTCATACAAAAGCCTTGTCCTGATGTTGTCGAGGTGCGCTTTGTTGACGAAGTGAATCATACCGGTGACAGCTAATAGAATCGTGAACGCCAAGGTGACAAGCTGATGGGAAGTAAGTACCTGCATACCAGCCACCTGACCGAAATTGGCCAACTCCTTAAAGTGGACTGCAAAAGCCGGAATGTCGTTCTTGAAAGCATACCACGCCAACAAGAACCAGTAAGGGGCTATGACTCCAAGGAGTGAGGCTATGAAGTTTCGGAAGTTCATCGCCAGCAGATTTGTCGAAGTAATAATCCACAGGAACGGCAGAAAGAACAAAACCTGAACCCAGAATACGCTTGCAAGGCCGATGGCAAGATAAGCATAGAAGATCCATCCCGGCGAACTCTTGTCCTGATAACAGCGGAAAAGAAAGGTGTAGAAGATTGTAGAACAAAGCGTTACCAGGGCAGGAGCATAATCGGAAAAGAGGAACGTCGCTACCGATACGATGACCAGGAACGTGCACATTATCATCCGACTGTATATTCGGATGAGTGCGTTGGCACTGTTTAGCTGTCCCATCATCACCGAAGCCATTGCCATGCAGATGAATGACGTGACAATGTGGGGCTCGAAGGTCTTCAGTCCTACAGCAAACCAAATGGCTAATGCTATGATCGTCATAGTGAGCGAAGACCATCGGCTCTCCGCTATTCTGTTTTGGAAACGCTTTTGTTTAATCACTGTTGTTACCTGATTTCAAATCTTTTTGTTCGTTCATTGAATCTGTTTGCAAACAGACTTGGCCGTTCTTATTCATCCGACCAAATCCATTTGCAAACCGGTTGAGTATGTTTCGCGTGCTGGTATAATCTGTACATTCAGCTGATTATATCCGCTTTACACACTGAAAAAAATTACTCAAAACCTAATTATAGGTCCTGACCGATGTCGCTGCGGAAGTACTTGTCCTTAAATTCTATCTTCTGCGCTTCCTTAAACGACTTGCGGAGAGCCTCCTCCTTGTTGCTACCGTATGATGAGACGGCTATTACGCGTCCGCCATCGGTGACAACCTGTCCATCTTTCATGGCTGTTCCAGAGTGGAAGACCACCGAGCCTTCAACCTTATCGATGCCGTTGATGGTATAGCCTTTGACGTATTTCTGCGGATAACCGCCGCTGACAAGCATCACACACACAGCGGCTCTGTCGTCGAATTCAATCGGGCGTTTGTCGAGGTCGCCCTTTGCCACACCCTCAAAGAGGTCAATGATATCGCTCTTCAGTCGCAGCATGACACTTTCTGTCTCCGGATCGCCCATACGACAGTTATATTCTATTACCATCGGCTCACCGTCGACGTTTATCAGTCCGAAGAAAATGAAGCCTTTGTAGTCGATACCCTCCTCCTTCAGTCCGTCGATAGTTGGCTTGATAATTCGGTCCTCGACTTTCTTCATCCATTCCTTTGTTGCGAACGGAACCGGTGACACGGAGCCCATTCCACCGGTGTTGAGACCGGTATCGTGCTCTCCGATGCGTTTGTAGTCCTTAGCCTCGGGCAGAATCTTATAATGATCGCCATCGGTAAGAACGAATACTGAGCACTCGATGCCGCTGAGGAACTGCTCAATGACCACCTTCGCTGATGCGTTACCGAACATACCGTCGAGCATCTCGCGGAATTCCTTCTTTGCTTCCTCCAGTGTGGGTACGATGAGAACGCCCTTTCCGGCAGCAAGACCGTCGGCTTTCAGCACGTAAGGAGGCTGAAGACTCTCAAGAAACTTGATACCTTCTTCTACGGTAGTGCCGTCGAAAGTCTCGTAGGCGGCTGTAGGGATATTGTGACGCTTCATGAATCCTTTTGCAAAGTCCTTTGAGCCCTCGAGTTCAGCTCCGGCTTTTGACGGTCCGATGACGGGAATGTCCTTTGTCCGCGGATCGTTGTGGAAATCATCCGTGATGCCGTTGACCAGAGGAACCTCCGGACCGACGACGAGCATGTCAATGTTGTGATTAGCGGCGAAATCCTTCAGCTTGTCAAATTCGTTGACACCGATAGGTACATTCTCTCCGATGTTGCATGTTCCGGCGTTGCCTGGAGCTATGTACAGTTTGTCACATTTGCTGCTTTGAGCAATCTTCCATCCTAAGGCATGTTCACGGCCGCCTGAGCCTAATAGTAATATGTTCATAACGTATTTCCCCAAATCATCCCCGAAGTGGGATTTTATTCTATGGCCTGTGAGGAAATGCAGGGTCTTGTTTATAGTTCTATATTTTTGGTATAGTATCTGTATGTTGTTGTAATGACTTGAAAACCAGTCTGTTCAGCGTGGAACCGACCTTTCGTGGGCCGGTTTCACGCTTTCTTTTTGTTGGATACACGCTTTTATCACTTCAAGTAATCCTCAAAGTATTGAGTTATTCTTTCGTGCAAGTGCACCGACTGATGTCCTCTCATGTTGTGTGGCTCACCGGGATAAACGAAGAAGTCGGGTTGCGTTCCGGCGGCGATGCATGCTTTTAAGAACGAGAACTCATGCTGCGGAACGACGACCGGGTCGTTGAGGCCGATGATTATCTGCAGTTTTCCCTTCAGGTCCTTGGCTTTGTTGAGGAGCGACGTCTGGCGGTATCCCTCCGGATTAGTCTGCGGTGTGTCCATATACCTCTCGCCATACATCACCTCATACCATTTCCAGTCGATTACTGGTCCACCGGCAACGCCCACCTTGAATACGTCGGGATGGTTTGTCATGAGCGAGATGGTCATGAATCCGCCGAAACTCCATCCGTGAACGCCGATGCGAGTTGTATCGACATAGGATAGTGTGCGCAGGAAGTCGACACCTTTCATCTGGTCTTTCATCTCCTCCTGACCAAGGTGGCGGAATGTGACCTGCTCAAAAGCTTTTCCGCGGTTCTCGCTGCCACGGTTGTCGAGGATGAAGAGCACGTAGCCTTTTTGTGCCATATACGTCTCCCACGAGCGACTTGCCCAGTGCCACCGTGCGTCAACATTGTGTGCATGTGGGCCTCCGTAGACGTAGACGACAGTAGGATACTTTTTCTTCGGGTCGAAGTTGACCGGTTTTACCAACCGATAATATAAGTCGGTGACACCGTCGGCGGCCTTTATCGTGCCGGTGCTGTATTCCGGGAGGTTATAGCCCTTCCACGGGTCGGGAGCCGTGAAGTAGTTGAAGCACTTTGCGCTCTGCGAGTTGATGATGGAAATCTTCCTCGGCACCGTCGGCTCCTGATAGTTGTCGAGGATGTATCTTCCTGATGCACTGATAGTTCCGTTGTGCCATCCTTTCCCCGACTCATCGATAAGCATCCGCTTTCCGTTGTCGACGTTGACCGTCCAGATATTCTGTTGTATTGGATTTGCCTCGTTGCTGGAGTAGATGATATCATGGCTCTTTGCGTCGAATCCGAGGAAATCCATCACTACCCATTTCCCGTTGGTTATCTGTTTTATTTCTTTCCCGTCCTTATTAAATAGGTATAGGTGGTTGTAGCCGTCCTTCTGACTTTGCATAATGAACTTGCTGCTATCCCACGGCAGGAACACGATAGGGTGGAGCGGCTCCACATATTTCTCGTCAGTCTCGCGATACAGCTCCCCTTTCTTCTCGCCGGTGGCTGCATCGTAGCTGACAAGGCGGCAGTCGTTCTGGTCGCGGTTAAGTTCAAACATGTAAATGGTCGTCTCGTCGGGGCTCCAGGCGATGTTTGTGAAGTAGCGGTCGGTAGGATCGCCGGCCTGCAAATAGACCGTTTTCTTCGTCCGCAGGTCGTAAACTCCCACTGTTACCTTATGGCTCGTCTCTCCGGCCATCGGATATTTTATCGGCTCCGGAGTGGCAATTCTGCTCTGTCCCTCCTTTGGTGTCCAGTCGATTTCCGGAATATTAACGAGCGGATAGTCGGTCACCATACTCTGGTCCATCCTGTAGAATGCGAGCTTGTTGCCTTTCGGACTCCAGAAAAGTCCTCCGTTGATGCCGAACTCATCGCGGTGTACGCTTTGTCCGTATACGATGTCGCGCGAGCCGTCGGTTGTAAGCTTTGCGATATTGCCCTTAGCATCAGCGACATAGAGCTGGTTGCCGGCTACGAAAGCCGTGGCGCGTGAGGCACTGTTCCACTCCGAGCTCTGCTTCTCGTCGCCATAGACGTTGTGTCCGGGGTCGGTACTGAGAACTCCCGATCGCCATTCCACCTTCTTCGCCTTGAAATTATATAGAAATTGTTCACCCGAGTTCTCTACGCTGATGACCGGTTTGTCGGCATAAGGGAAAGTGGCGTAGTATAAACTCCTGACGAGCTCAGAGCCGCTGAGTCCGGCGGCTTTGTTTATCTCGGCGAGACTAACAATCCGTTTCTCCTTCCCGCTGGTCTTGTCAACCTCGGCGCAGTAGTCGAGATTCAGTCTGATGAGGCGGTCGCCCCACCAGGTGGTGTATCTGTTCTCGGGATAGAACTTCCTGTAGTTGACCCCGCCGAAGTTCAGGTCCTCAAGAGTGAATTGCTTATTCTGAGCCATTGCCGACATCGAACTTAGCAGGCCAATGGCCAGCATCAGTCCAATACATTTTAATTTGCCTTTCATATATCTTTTTCTCAGTGTCTGGATTGCGGAATTATTAATCCTCAAAATCGTCGTCAGCCGACCTTCGCCCTTTTCCGCCGAAGCGTTTTCCACGTCCACCGAAGTCCTTGTCCTTCCCGCGGAACCGCCGGTCCTTGCCACCGCGTCGCTCCTCGTTGTCGTCGTCGCGGTCGCGGAACTTGTTTTTGTATTTATCCTTCGACCGGCTGAAATGATGCTCGTCGTCGTGACGGCCGATTCTCGGTTTGCGCGATGACATGTCGCGGAAGGAGTGGAACTTGAAGTCGCGGATGTCGCTCTCCTCGTTATTTTCCTCATCGTCGAGCAGCTGTTTGAATTCGCGGTTCTTCTTGAAGCGGTGCTTTTGGGCCATCTCGCGCTTCTCCTCTTCAGTCTTCACGATGCCACCCTCGTGGCGGAAGTCCTTCATATTGCCGTCGAACATGACGTACTTCCGGAATTCGCACTCCAGCGAACCGTTGTAGAGTGGAATCTTGATGGACGGTTTCAGACCGATGGCGCGGAAACACTCTTCCCTGTACGACAGAACCCAAGCCTCGTTGCCCTTGAAAGCATTCTTGAATCTCTCGCCGATCATGTGGTACGTGCCGAGCAGATTGTCGGTGGAGATGCGCTCGCCGTAGGGCGGGTTCATCACGATGATGCTCTTCTCGGCCGGCTGCTGGAAGTTCTTGAAGTCCTGCTGGTCGATGGTGATGTCCTTCGACAGTCCTGCGGCTTTTACGTTCAGCCTTGCGGTGTTGACAGCCTTCATGTCGGCATCGTAGCCGTAGATATGATGTGTGAACTCGCGCTCCTGCGAGTCGTCGTTGTAAATCTCATCAAAAAGCTCGGAATCGAAATCGGGCCACTTCTCGAAGGCGAACTCCTTCCGGAACACTCCGGGCGAGATATTGCGCGCAATGAGCGCCGCCTCGATTGGAATTGTTCCCGATCCGCACATAGGGTCGATGAAATCGGTATCGCCTTTCCATCCTGTCATGAGAATCATTCCTGCTGCGAGGACCTCGTTGAGCGGCGCCTCGACCGATTCCTGGCGATAGCCGCGGCGGTGCAGACTCTCACCCGACGAGTCGAGCGACAGTGTGGCGTTGTCCTCAGCAATGTGGATGTTGAGCCGGATATCGGGGTTCGACACCGATATATTCGGCCGGCTGCCGGTGTTCTCACGGAACTGGTCGACGATGGCATCTTTGACCTTGTAGGTGACGAAACGCGAGTTGCGGAAGTCGTCGGAGTAGACAACGGAGTCGACCGAGAAAGTCTTGCCCGGAAGAATGTATTTGCTCCAGTCGATCTTTTTCACCTCATTGTACATGTCGTCGGCCGAGCTGGCTTTGAACTCCGCTATCGGCTTCAGAATCCTGATGGCCGTATGTAACTGGAAGTTAGCGCGGTACATCATCTCCTTGTCGCCGGTGAAGGACACCATTCTGCGACCTATCTCAATATTGTTGGCACCCAGCTCTGTGAGTTCCTTGGCCAGCACCTGCTCCAGTCCCATGAAGGTCTTGGCAATAAGTTTGAACTCGGATGATGGCTTGATTTCTTTATCCATTTTATTTATTATGAAACTTTCTTGACTAATAATTTTTCTGTTATTATTGCTTCTTCCTGCGCTCCCACGAATCTGCTCCGTTACCGCCGGAATCGGCTTTTAAGGGGTGTTGCTCGCGCGGCAGGTTATATTCCACCGCCTTCTTCGAAGAACATGTCGAGCTTGTCGGTTTTCTCCGTCTTGTACTTTTTTGTTCCGGCTCTCATGTCGCGGGTCACCCACACGTTGGCTCCCACCACGCATCCGTCACCGATGTGTATGCGCCCCAGTACGGTGGCGTTGGCGTAGATGATGACGTTGTTGCCGATGATGGGGTGACGCGGTATGCCCTTGATGGGCTTTCCGTTCTCGTCGAGGGGGAAACTCTTGGCTCCGAGGGTGACACCCTGGTAGAGTTTGACGTTGTCGCCGATGATGCAGGTGGCTCCTATGACCACACCCGTGCCGTGGTCGATGGTGAAATGCTTGCCGATAGTGGCTGCCGGATGAATGTCGATGCCCGTTTCCGAGTGGGCCAGCTCCGTCATCATGCGCGGTATGAGCGGCACCTCCTCGAGGTATAGCTCGTGGGCAATGCGGTAGTTGGTCAGAGCTTTTATCACGGGATAGCAACTGATGACCTCACCCTGGTTGATAGCCGCCGGGTCGCCCTCGAAAGCAGCCTCCACGTCGGAGCTTAGTGTGCGGCGGATGTCGGGATAACGTTGCAGCACCGTCAGGGCAATGGTCTCTGCGTTCTGACGGCACAGATCCTGCTCCTCAAGCGGTTGGGCGCAGTGGCAGTCCTGGTTGAACAGCAGCCCGGCCATAATCTGCCGTGTGAGCAGCTTGTGCAGGCGCTCCATGTTCACCCCGATGTGATAGCGGATAGTGCTCTGGTTGACATTGGAGTCGCCGTAGTATCCGGGGAAGAGAATCGAACGCGACAGTGAGATGATTTCCTCCAGGTCGCGGCCAGAGGGCAACGGGTCGCCGTCGCGGTGCTCGTGGAATATTCCACGCATCGACTGCTCGGCCGACAATTCCTCTACTACCTCTGTCAGATGCTCTATTATCTGTGGACTGCTCATTAATTTATCACCTTTTTATATTATACTAACTTAATCAGCCCACAAAGTTACTACTTTTTTCTCCATTGCCAATACAATTAGTTCCTTTTTTTAGTCGTTCATCTTTTATCGTTGGCAGAATGGTTAATATTTACGTCTGAGCGGGCTATCGTCCTGTTAAAGATACGGTTGGAATGACATTGATTGACAGTCCGGCATCTTGCTGAAGCCAACGAGTTGATTCCCGCTTATGACGGCAATATTATGAGAATACTAAGCGGACTGATGAAAAAAATGCGAAAAATCCTTACACCATTCCCAAACCTATCGTTTAGCTTTCCCAAACGGCCCGTTTCGCATTCCCAAATGGCCCGTTTTGCAGCCTCAAACGGCCCGTTTCGCAATGTTAAATGATATGCTTCTGTAAGTTGCTGATAATCAATGCATAATAGGATCGACTTTGATAGGACTTTTGTTTGAATTTTCTTTACTTCTCATCTCGCCTCACATGCGCTCTTTCTGCCTATTTCGTCTGTATCGTTCGGCAACTCTTGGAGTCTAAGTGTAATAAATGCAAGATTGCTGGATAGTGGCATGAAAATATGGAATTGCCTGTCGAAGGGTGGCAGGAAACAGAGGATGAACTACGCCTTTATGTCATTTCTGTCAGTCGTCGTTTGCCACTTTTGTCACATTCATGCCTTAGAAAGCCCGAAAAAGTATGCCACTGCCATGTTGGCACGGTTTTCGTAGTATGTGGGGCGGAAAGTAAAATTTTAAAACGCTATAAATTATGAAAATTCAACCATTAGCAGACAGAGTACTGGTACTTCCTGCACCAGCTGAAGAAAAAGTAGGTGGAATCATCATTCCTGACACCGCGAAAGAGAAGCCACAGCGTGGCAAGGTCATCGCTGTTGGTGAGGGAACTAAGGACGACAAGATGGTTCTCAAGGAAGGCGATGAGGTGCTGTATGGCAAGTATGCCGGCACAGAGCTCGAGAACGAGGGCGAGAAATATCTCATTATGCGCCAGAGTGACGTATTGGCAGTACTGAAGTAATTTTTAACGTATAAACAACAGATTCAAAATGTCAAAGATAATTAAGTTCGATACAGAAGCACGTGAGTTGCTTAAGAGTGGCGTAGACCAGTTGGCTAACGCCGTGAAGGTTACACTCGGTCCTAAGGGCCGTAATGTCGTGATTGAGAAAAAGTTCGGCGCTCCTCAGATTACTAAGGACGGTGTAACGGTAGCTAAAGAGGTGGAGCTCGACGACAAGTTCGAGAACACCGGTGCGCAGCTCGTCAAGAGCGTAGCCAGCAAGACCGGCGATGATGCCGGCGACGGAACGACAACCGCTACAATCCTCACTCAGGCCATCGTCAACGAGGGTTTGAAGAACGTTACAGCAGGTGCCAATCCTATGGACCTCAAGCGCGGTATCGATAAGGCCGTGGCAAAGGTTGTCGACTATATCAAGACCAACGCTGAGGTTGTCGGCGACAACTACGACAAGATTGAGCAGGTGGCTACCGTCTCGGCCAACAACGACCCTGAGATTGGTAAACTCCTTGCCGACGCTATGCGTAAGGTATCGAAGGATGGTGTCATCACTATCGAGGAGAGCAAGAGCCGCGACACACATATCGACGTCGTCGAGGGTATGCAGTTCGACCGTGGCTATCTGTCGGGCTACTTCGTAACCGATACAGACAAGATGGAGTGCGTAATGGAGAATCCTTACATCCTCATCTACGATAAGAAGATTTCAAACATCAAGGACTTCCTGCCTATCCTGCAACCTGCTGCTGAGAGCGGCCGTCCACTGTTGGTTATCGCTGAGGATGTTGATTCAGAGGCACTTACCACACTCGTTGTCAACCGTCTGCGTGCAGGTTTGAAGATCTGCGCTGTCAAGGCTCCTGGCTTCGGCGACCGTCGTAAGGCTATGCTTGAGGACATCGCTGTTCTGACCGGTGGCGTTGTCATCAGCGAGGACAAGGGTCTGACTCTCGACAAGGCTACTCTCGAGATGCTTGGTACTGCCGAGAAGGTCACTATCACCAAGGACAACACTACTATCGTCAACGGTGGCGGTGACAAGCAGAACATCAAGGACCGCGTAGCCCAGATCAAGAATGAGATTGCCAACACTACATCTTCTTACGACAAGGACAAGCTCAAGGAGCGTCTTGCTAAGCTCGCCGGCGGTGTCGCTGTGCTCTATGTAGGCGCCAACTCTGAGGTTGAGATGAAAGAGAAGAAGGACCGCGTCGATGATGCTCTCTGCGCTACGCGTGCAGCTACAGAGGAGGGTGTTGTCGTAGGTGGCGGCACAACTTACATCCGTGCTCAGAAGGAGCTCGCTGACCTGAAGGGCGAGAACGCTGACGAACAGACAGGTATCAACATTGTATGCCGCGCCATCGAGGAGCCTCTGCGCCAGATTGTTACCAACGCCGGTGGCGAGGGCGCTGTCGTCGTCGATAAGGTTCGTGCCGGTGAGGGTGACTATGGCTACAACGCACGTGCCGAGAAATATGAGGACCTGCGTGCTGCCGGAGTTATCGACCCTGCAAAGGTTGAGCGCGTAGCTCTTGAGAACGCTGCGTCAATCGCTGGCATGTTCCTTACAACTGAGTGCCTCATCGTCGACAAGCCGGAAGAGAAACCTGCTGCTCCGATGGCACAGCCCGGCATGATGTAAAACAAGACAAAAAGCAAGAAAGTATAAGTCGAACAGTGTATTTCGACCACACTTATATTTGCTAAGTGAACTTGACAAAAAAGAGGGACTCCAACAAAAGGAGCCCCTTTTTTGTTGATTTTTAGCGTTTTTGGCGATTTTTTCTCGCTTTTTATTTGGATGATATTGCAGAAATGTATAATTTTGCAATGTCATTAAAAGAAAGATAGTAACACAGACATATAAAGATATTTTTTTGATTTGTTTTAGTAGATTAGTTTTTAAGTAGTTTGTTTTTGGAAATCGGACGTCGTGATGACATCCGATTTTTTAATGCTCTTATTTTTCTTATCGATTGTCTCCCTTTTTTCATCGTCTTAGTCCATATCCCCGGCATCCTTACTTAGTATAGGCAGGGAGATGTGATACCTCACTGCAAGATAGCGAATAATGCAGACGGTGAGGAACGACATTACAATCGTCAGGGGTAGGGGAGCACCGAGATAGAAAAGGAGCCAGTAGACCAGTCCGCCCGCCACACAGGCCATAGCGTAAATCTCCTTGTGGAAAATCACGGGAATATTATTGAGCAGTACGTCGCGGATGACTCCTCCGGCGGCCCCTGTTATGCATCCCATGATTATTGCCACCCAGAAAGCGTGGCCCATTGTCAGCGTCTTTTGTATTCCGGCAATATTGAACAGGGCCAGTCCGAGGGTGTCGAAGGCAAACCATGCATTGTCAAGTCTTTTCAGCAGTCTGCCGAAAAGAATTACAAAGATGAGGGCAACGGCCGTACAGAGAACGTACATCGGGCTCGTCATCCAGAAGGGTGTGACACCGAGCATGACATCGCGGATTGTTCCACCCCCTATGGCTACGGCGAATCCGCAGACATATCCTCCGAACCAGTCGAAATGGCGTGCCGCGGCATGCCTTATTCCGGAAATGGCAAAGGCGAAGGTTCCGAGAAACTCTATCACCTCCTGGAGGATATGTACTATATGTGGGTCGGCTGTTATCATCTGACGGTGTTTATGGGATTTCCTTCGATGAAGGCTTTTATGTTGGCTGTGGCAATGTTCATAAGGCGCTGGCGGGCCTCCTTCGTTGCCCAGGCGATGTGCGGCGTGATAAATGCGTTGTCGCAGGTCAGCAACGGATTGTCGGTCTTTGGCGGCTCTGAGCCCATTACGTCGGCGCAGTAAGCCCCGAGGTGGCCTTCGCGGAGTGCGTCGGCTACGGCGGCCTCGTCGACGAGCGGTCCGCGGCCGGTATTGATGAGCACGGCACCGGGGTGCATAAGACCGAGTGTGTCGGCGTTGATCATGTGTCGGTTAGTGGCTGTCAGCGGACAGTGGAGGGTGACGAAATCGGCCGACGAGAGCATGCCCTCGAGAGTCGACTTGCTTATCCATGCTGGAAGGTCGCTAACATTCTTCGACGTTACCGCCGTGACGTGGAGACCGAAACAATGGGCTATTTCGGCTACCCGCATACCGATGTGGCCCAGACCGACAATTCCTATAGTCTTGTCGGCAAGTTCGATGAGCGGCGTGTCCCAATAACAAAAGTCGGGATTGCGGCTCCAGACTCCCTGCCGGGTGGCCTGGGCGTAGTGGTCGACGTGGTTGGCAACGTTGAGGATGTGGGCGAATACCATTTGAGCTACGCTGTCGGTGCTGTAGGCAGGAATGTTCGTCACCACGATACCACGCTCGGCTGCGGCCTTGAGGTCGATATTGTTATAGCCCGTGGCCAGTTCACCGATATACTTGAGTTTTGGCAGGGCTGCAATGACATCGGCTGTCATGGCTATTTTGTTGATTAAAATGATGTCGGCATCCTTGGCGCGTTCTATGACTTCTTCCGGTGCTGTGCGCTCGTAAAGCGTCAGACTGCCTAAATCGCGGATGCTGTCCCAGGAAAGGTCGCCGGGGTTGACGCAGTGCGCGTCTAAATCTACTATTTTCATAAATATGTTTTTTCTTACGTTCTGAATGTTCTCAATTGTTGATTGTCCTAATCCTTGTATCTGTCACCCCAGCACTGCAACATTCTGTTGTAGAGTTTCTCCTCGGCCGGATTGTGCTGGGCGTGCCAGAGGCGCAGATCCTTCAGTGCGTTGGGCAGGTATTGCTGTGGCGTGAAGTTGCCGGGATAGTCGTGGGGATACTTGTAGCCGTCGTGATATCCGAGTTCCTGCATCAGTGCTGTTGGGGCGTTGCGTATGTGCAGAGGTACCGGCTGGTTGCCGCTCTTTCGGACCTCCTCTAAGGCACTGTTGATACCCATGTATGCGGAGTTCGATTTTGGCGATGTGGCGAGGTAAACCACAGCTTCGGCCAGAGGTATGCGTCCTTCGGGCCAGCCAATCTTTTCGACAGCGTCGAAGGCGGCATTGGCTAAGAGGAGGGCATTGGGATTGGCAAGACCGATATCCTCGGAGGCTGAAATGACTATCCGCCGGGCGATAAAACGTGGGTCCTCGCCGCCCTCGATCATCCGGGCGAGCCAGTAGAGGGCTGCGTCGGGGTCGCTGCCGCGTATGCTCTTGATGAAGGCCGAGATGATGTCGTAGTGCATTTCACCGTTCTTGTCGTAGGCAAGGGGGTTCTGCTGTAGACGCTCGGTGACGAGCTTGTCGGTGATGACAAGGTGGCTACCGTCGGAACTGTCGGATAGTAACTCTAAGATGTTCAGTAACTTACGCGCGTCGCCACCGCTATAGCGTAGGATGGCACCAGTCTCCTTAACCTCAATGTTCATCTTGCTCAACACCGTGTCCGTGGTTATGGCACGGTGGAGAAGGTCGAGGAGATCGTCCTTGCCGAGAGGGTTCAGTACGTAGAGCTGGCAGCGGGAGAGTAGGGGACGGATGACCTCGAAAGATGGATTCTCCGTGGTGGCACCGATGAGTGTCACAATGCCTTTCTCCACGGCACCGAGGAGTGAATCCTGCTGCGACTTGGAGAAACGGTGGATCTCATCGATAAAGAGAATCGGCGATGCTGTGTTGAAGAAATGGTTGTCCTTGGCTTTCTGGATAACCTCCCTGACATCCTTCACTCCGCTCGTCACGGCCGAAAGAGTGTAGAACGGCACTTTCAGCTGGTTGGCAACGATATGCGCCAGCGTTGTCTTACCCACTCCCGGTGGTCCCCAGAGGATAAATGATGTTATACGTCCCGAGTCGAGCATCTTTCTTAGTACGGCCCCTTCGCCTACAAGATGTTTCTGCCCTATATAATCGTCAAGCGTCCTTGGACGCATTCTTTCTGCTAAAGGTTCCATAGTCTTTTGCCTTTCTTAATGATGCAAAATTACTCAAAATTCGGGATATATCCTTATTAAACTCGTTAAAAAGAAAAATCTATCTCCCTTTTAATCCTCTTCCTCCCTCTGATTCTGTGCGCAGAACAGCAGCAAAATCGAAATCTGCCGATATCACCTGTCACAATATTGCAAAGTTGTATGATTCTTCCTCCTCGACTCAGCAAAGAACAATCTACCTTGGTTTGCTCTCGCTGCTCCGTCAGTTCATGGTGTTAGGTGTACCGTCGTTATTAAGAGTATTGAGCGTTGAAATATATTTACATCGTTCCAATATATATCATCTGGGCTTGCGAAACGGGCCGTTTTGCGCCCTGAAATGGGCTGTTTAGCAATGCGAAATGATACGTGTTGGTAACGCATTGATAATCAATGTTGTACGAAAACAGAAAGATGTATAAAGCAATACGAATTATTTTTTACACTCTGTTGCCGTTATTATCTTGTCGCTCCATGCTTCTCGGGGATGATGTCGGCTAATGAAAGAACAATAAGTTCAAGCATCAGTGGATCGAGAACTCTCTACATTGGGCATTGGATGCACGTATAAGTCGGGATTGCACAAAGAGAAAAGAAATGAAGTCTACAAGAAATTTGGACTCAGTCTATTGGTTCGTAAATATCATCTAAACCATCGCCTCAAAAAAGCATCTGCCGGGTTCAATCGATGCAACCATCATGCCATGACGGTCAGAAATGGAATGAAAGATCCGCATGAAATCTATCTGAATCTCACGCGGATCCGTTTATTTTTCAGCATAAGTTAGTGCAGCCATTGGCAGTGCGGGGTTGGGATAGCCCTGCCGCTGGGCGACAGGCTCCAATTCTTTTCTCGTTTCTGATGCAAGGATACACCACAGCTCACATGCATCGCACAAACAAGGGGCGTGGACGGAGGCACAGTGTGAGTTTATTCAACGCAGTACTCCAACAATGGTGGCAGAGTAATGCTCTGGCAGTCCATTCCATCGAGCTTTTCTTCTCCTGTCTTAGTGAGTCTGAAGTGCATGATGCGCTTGTCTGTTTTGTCAAGTGAGCGTTTCAGCAGTTCCTTTTTTTCAAGCGAGCGTATCACCTTCGAGGCGTTCGACTGCGTAAGGCCGAGACACTCGCCGACCTCTCCGGCTGTCATGCTGCCCTTGTCGCTTAGGTTGCAAAGCAGCATGGCCTCATTGAGGTTGAGGCCGTAAGCTGCTTCCATTTCATTCTCTAATTCCGTGATGGCGCGGTAGATGTCGCGAACACGGCACAATTTTTTTCTGTCAAACATTATCGGCTTAGATGAAAAGGTTCACATTCGCCTGCTCGGCACGCTGCATATATGTGGCAACGCCACCAACGGTGACACCGTCGATCAGCTCTTCCTTCGCTATTCCCATCATGTCCATCGTCATCTGACAGGCTATGAACTCCACACCGGCCTTCTGGGCTGCTCGTCGGAGGTCCTCGAGTTGCTCGATATTCTTTCGGCGCATGATGTGGCGTATCAGACGGTCGCCCAACCCGAAGAAGCTCATCCGGGAGAGATGGAGCTTGCGCGATGACGATGGCAGCATCCAACTGAACATCTTTCCGAAGAAGTCCTTTTTCAATCGTGGCTTATGCTCTTTCTTTATGACATTGAGTCCCCAGAAAGTGAAGAAGATGGACACCTTTGTGCCGGTTGCCGCAGCTCCGTTTGCCAGCACGAATGTGGCAATGGCCCGGTCAAGGTCGTCGCTGAACATGATAAGCGTCTTGTTGCGCTGCGGGGCAGTGGCTTGCGGTGGGGCAGGTGGGGTGCCGCCCTTGCTAATCACCACTTTGTGCAATCCGCCTTCTTCCGATGCACTGATAAAGCTGTTGCCAGTGCTCTTGCACCAGGCTTTGGCGTCGCGCGGGAAACCTGGGTCGGTGGCCGTCACCTCTACCTGACTACCCTCAGCCATGCTGTCAATGGTCTCTTTCAGTTTGATGATAGGTCCGGGACATGACAGTCCACAGGCATCGAGACGAAGCATGGTGGCAGGAGCAGCCTTGGCTTTAGGTTGGTCTTCAGTAGTAGAGGTTGACCACGACGTGCGCGTTGCTGAGGCATATAGCTTGTAGCCGCCCGAGAGGTTGCGCACATCGGTGAAACCATGGCCTAAGAGGATGCGCTGGGCAAGGTAACCACGCAGTCCGACAGCGCAATAGAGCACGATGGGCTTGTCATGTGGGATTTCTTCGATGCGCTCGCGCAAGTCGTCGAGAGGAATATTGATGGCTCCGTCAATGGCATCCAGGGCGTATTCCTCTTTGGTGCGCGTGTCGATGATGGTGATTGTCTTGCGGTCAGTATCGCGCAGCTCTCTCCAGTAAATCACCGGCATAGAGCCGTTGATGATGTTGCCGGCTACGTAGCCTGCAATGGCGATAGGGTCCTTGGCAGAGGAGAAGGGCGGCGCATAAGCCTGCTCCAAAGCTATGAGGTCGGCTATAGTCCCTTTTCTCTTGACGATGAGGGCCAATTGGTCGATGCGTTTGTCGGCTCCGTCGTGACCAATGCATTGTGCACCATAGAGTTGTCCGGTCTTGGGATCGAAGGTTAGTTTTGTCGTCAGCGGAAACGAACCGGGATAATAGCTGGCGTGTGATGCTGATGTCGTTGTTGACGAAGCATAGGCTATTCCTCGCTGTTTCAGTTGTTTGGCAGGTAGACCGGTGGAGGCGACGGTAAGGCTGAACACCTTGGCTATTGCCGTGCCGACACTGCCCTCATAGGTTTCTACATTGCCTTTCACCAAATTGTCAGCTGCCACGCGCGCCTGTCGGTTGGCTGGACCGGCAAGCAGGTTGAGCCATGGCTCACCAGTGATGGGGTGCGCATATTCCACTGCGTCGCCGACGGCATAAATGTCCGCATCGGATGTCTGCATGTATTTGTTTACGCTGATGCCGCGCTTGCCCAAAGACAGCCCCGCGTCTTTGGCCAATTGTGTGTTGGGGCGGACACCGATGGACAGCAGAACCATGTCGGCTGTGAGCCTTTGCCCATCACTGAGCATAGCGTTGATGGCTTCCCCAATTTTCTCAAAGCTCTGGACGGCTTTCCCTAAATGAAGGCGCACGCCGTGGTCGGCCAACTCCTGATGAACAAAAGATGCCATGCTGTAATCGATGGGAGCCAAGACCTGCTCGCCCATCTCCACCACAGATACGCTCCACCCTGCGTGTACTAAGTTCTCTGCCATCTCCAGCCCGATGAATCCTCCACCGACAATGATAGCACGGCCTTTGGGATGGTTGTCGATGAAGTCCTTGATGCGATCGGTATCTGCCACATTGCGCAAGGTGAAGATGCCTTCGCTGTCAATGCCGGGCAATGGCGGCCGAACGGGTGAGGAACCGGGAGCAAGAAGCAGCTTGTCGTAAGATTCGCTGTAAGTGCCATGTTCCTTGTCCTTGATGATGACGACTTTAGCCTCGGTGTTGATACTCATGGCCTCATTCTCAGTGCGCACGTCAATGCGGAACCGACGCGAGAAGGCCTCCGGTGTTTGCACGAAAAGTCGGTCGCGGTCAGTAATGACCCCTCCTATATAATAAGGTAGCCCGCAGTTGGCGTATGAGATGTGCTTCCCCTTTTCGATGAGCACAATGTCGCAGTTCTCGTCCTGGCGACGCAGTCTCGCAGCAGCGGTGGCACCACCGGCCACACCTCCAATAATCACGTATTTCATATTAGTATTCCGTATTAATTATATTCCGGTGGCAAATATACGATAATTCCGTGATACAAACAAATTTCCAACGGAATATTTTTTAATAAAAAATATCAAGCCCTATTAGCTCACAGAGAAATACATTGATGCAAACAGTTGTCTGCCATAGGCAATTTCGCGGTTGAATAGGAGCCTTTGACTAAATTAATGTTAAGCGTACATCACTATATGTAAAGTACGCTTGTCTTTATGGAAACTATTTCTTGCCTTTGCGGCTGTGATATCAATCATTGTTTAACCATAAAGTAGGGATTATGAAAAAGAATTTTTCTTTTGTCCCACCGCTCCTATGGCGCAGGATGGGTGTAGGTGGGAGTAGCATTGTAGGTCAGCATTCTCGATCTTTTGGTGTGTTGCCGAGTTTATCGTCTAAGGTGTTAACCCTTTTTCCCGATTATCAGGTTTGGGGCAATGGAACTGACAATGGGATTAAAAGTCTCGGACTTTTTACTACCAGCGACTCTTGGTATGATGGGATAGAGATGATATCGGCATATTTAGGGCTGTACTCTGTTTCCATGTCGGCTTTGAACGAAGAAGACGAGATGACTCTGCTCTTAATCATTAATGTTGGCTTTCACTGTCAATACAGTCCTTTTCTTTGCTTTGGAATTGTTGGTTTATGGTATATACTGGGTCTACATTCTGGGTTGTCAGGGATTATTTGTCTTTCTACTATTCATTCTGCGTTTACACTGGGAACTGCACAAAATGAAAATTTTAGCAAGCCGTGACAAAGGAGGCCGATTAACTATCGGCATTACAGTCTATTAGGGGGGCTGCTCGATTCAAGGGAGCAGCCTCCCTACTCATACGGCATAAGTAAACTGCGCACGACTACATCATATGTGCGAAAGATGATGGTGTCAGCCTCTTGGAAACCTGTTTCTTGTCGCCTTGGCGATTCTCACCAATGAGAGCATGATAGGTACTTCGGTGAGCACGCCGACGGTGGTGGCAAGAGCAGCCCCGCTCTGCAGTCCGAACAGACTGATGGCTACGGCGACAGCCAGCTCGAAGAAGTTGGACGCTCCAATCATTCCTGCCGGAGCTGCGATGTCGTAGGGCAAGTTCCAGGCTTTGGCCCAAACATAGGCGACGGCAAAGATGAGATAGGTTTGTAGGATTAGTGGCACGGCGATGAGCACGATATGGAGAGGATTGCGCAGAATGGTCTCGCCCTGGAATGAGAAGAGGATAACGAGTGTGAGCAGCAATCCGGCTGTGGTGTATCGGTCGAACTTGTGTACGAATACTTGCTCGAAATACTCCTTTCCCTTCCGTTTGATGACCATTGTGCGCGTGATGATACCGGCAATGAGCGGAAGCACCACAAAAAGCACTACACTCAGCAAAAGTGTATCGTAGGGAATCTCCACTCCGCTCACTCCTAAGAGTAGGGCCACTATGGGCGCGAAGGCCACGAGGATGATGAGGTCGTTGACAGCCACCTGTACGAGAGTGTAAGCAGGGTTGCCGTTGGAAAGGTAGCTCCAGATAAACACCATTGCCGTGCAGGGAGCAGCTCCTAAGAGCACGGCACCAGCCAGATATTCGTGGGCCAGTGTAGCAGGTATCCAGCGTTGGAATACCACGAATAGAAAGAACCATGCGATGGCGAACATGGTGAAAGGCTTGACGAGCCAGTTGACCACACACGTCACTACCAGCCCCTTGGGGTGCTTAGCCACATTTTTCACGCTTTGGAAATCCACTTTCATCATCATCGGGTAGATCATCACCCAAATGAGGATGGCCACAGGAATGCTTACATGGGCATACTCAAAACACGAAAGCACTTGTGGGATGGCGGGCAGAAACTTTCCCACCGCAATGCCAACAACAATACATAATAGTACCCATAACGTAAGGTACTTGTCAAAGAATCCAATTTTTCTTTCTTCCATGATGAACGAAAACGATTTTATCTATCTTTGTGATACAGATGAAAAACTCTGTTGTTATTTGATCCAAGGCCGCAAAACCATGTGGTCATCGCTAATGCGTTTAACCTCTTTTATCCACTTGATCTCGTTATTTGCTTTTGCGCGCAGGAAGCTGTCGCTGGAATGGTTGAGGATGAGGCATTGATTGACTACCCACCACTGCTGATGAATGCCGGCTCGCTCAAGGTCGGCGCGCAGTCGCTTTGCCTCCAGCACGGGTGTGGGCTCAGGCAAGGTGACGATGATAAATTCCGACTGGCCTTCGTCGCGCAGCCTGGGTAGCAGTCGCTGAACGGCAACAGGTGCGTCGCCCTCGCTGTGGGCAATCTGTCGGTCGTAGTTCTGCGTGGAGTCGAGCAGTAGCAAGGCATGCCCTGTTGGTGCTGTGTCGATGACAACAGTCTTGTTGTCGGCCTGCATCACGATTTCGGCAAAACGGCGGAAAACTGCAATCTCTTGGGTACAAGGGCTGCGCAGGTCCTCCTCGATATAGGAGAAGTCGGTCACGCCGGCCTCGCGGGCCTTTGCTCTGACCTCATCCTTGTATGTCTCCAGTACTTTTTGCTCGTCGATGATAGCCATCTCAATGCCGGCCTCCTCAGCTAAATGGGCGTTAAGGTGATTGGCGGGGTCAGTTGTGGTGAGCAATACATCGTCACTTAACTGCTTCAGTCCCAAGGCAATATGCATAGCAACGGTGGTTTTGCCAACACCTCCCTTGCCCATGGTAAAAACCACGCGCTTGCCTGTGTCGTGGATGGTGTGGATGAGATTGTCAAGGCTCTGGTAATCACTGATACTTTCCGACGACGATACTGTACCAGCAACGTTAGCACAGAGCATCTTGCGAATGTTGCCCACAGAGTCCATGTCGTAAGAGCGCAATGGCACATACAAGGTCTTCATTGTGGCCAACGTATCGGGCATCGCGCCTAAGGCCTGCTGTTGTGCGGCGTACATTTCTGCGGCCAGCTCATCGCTGTTGTCGGGAGACTTCATGAGTCCGTTGACCACGAGTAGTTGGTTAGCAATGCCTAACTGCCGAAGTTCACGCGCGGACCGGTCAGCCTCCTTGAGCGCAGCCCGTTGCGGTCTGCTGACCAGTATCAGCTTTGTCTTGCTGCCATCAGCTAAGTTGTCCACAGCCTGTCGGTAAACTTCCTTGCGTTGTTCGAGTCCCGACAGTTGACCGAGGCACGAGGCGCCGTGCTTGTTCGTCTTGATGAAAGATGTCCATGCTGTTGGCAACTGGAGCATGCGCAGGGTATGGCCGGTGGGTGCCGTGTCGAAGATGATGTGGTCATACTTGTGTGCATCCTCCGCATTGGTGAGGAAGTCGGAGAACTGGTTGAAAGCAGCTATTTCCACTGTACAGGAGCCCGACAGCTGTTCTTCCATGTTGGTGATGGCGGAGTCGGGCAGCACACCACGGTAGGGCCCAACCACGGATTCACGGTATTCGTTGGCAGCCTTGACGGGATCGAGGTTGACCACGGTTAATCCCGCTACTTCAGCGATAGGTGTGCCATGCTGCGAGATGTTCTGGTGGAAGACATCCTGAAGATTGGAAGCCGGGTCAGTACTGATGAGCAGCACCTGCTCGCCTTCGCCGGCCATGGCGATGGCTGTGGCGCAGGCCAGACTGGTCTTGCCCACGCCACCCTTACCGGTGAAGAACAGATATTGCTGCTGCTTCACCTCGTGTATAGCATATTTTTTCATCGCTACATCTATTTGCCACAGCAGCAACCGCCCTCGTGGCCGTCTTGGTGCTCTCCGCAGCAGCAGCCCTCGTGGGCATCCTTGGTCTTCTCTCCGCCGCAGCAGCAAGCACCCTCATGGTCGTCCTTAGGCTCACTGCCGCAGCAGCAACCGCCAGCATGTGTATTCTCTTCCTCTTCACAGCAGGCTCCTTGTCCGACAGAAATGAATGTCAGATCCTTGCCTGTCCACCCACTCATCTGTGCTGTTGTGGGATATTGTCCAATGGCGGCAATCTCTCCTCCGACAAGTGTTATGGGCAGCACGTCGGCACCTTTCTCCTGGAGCAGTTGCTTTACTTTTTCGTTGTGTATAAAGGCTTGTGGCTCACTGCTCAGATTATGGCGTTTCACCTCAATACCCATATTCTTCAGGGTATCAATGAGCGTGGCGATGCGTAGCAGGTTCTTGTCAACACTGGGGCCGCATACTCCTGTGGAGCAGCACATGGCTGGGTCGAAAATCTCAATCTCTTTCATAGTGTATATATTTTATTAGTTGTTTGTAAAACTACGAATATTGTTCCTATTATAATAGGCGGGGAGACGCACTACCCGCCTACGGTCTTTTTATTGTTTTTCGCAACTGCAGTTAGTGGCTTTGATTTCTTTCGAGAAGAAATTACAGAAAAGCTCGTGTGCATACTGCCAGTTGTCGCGGTTGATGCAGTACCTCACCTTTGGAGCCTCAATAGTGCCTTGGATGAGTCCGGCATCTTTGAGTTCCTTGAGGTGCTGACTGACGGTAGCCTTGGCTATGGGCAGTTCGTCATGGATGTCACCGAAGTAGCATTCTTGTCTGCTGGCGAGAAACTGCAATATCTGAATCCTTGCCGGATGGGCAAGGGCTTTGGCGAAGCGCGCTATCTGCTCTGCCTTGAGGCTATAATCTTTCTTCGTATTCATGGGCTTCTTCTATATACCTATGATGGAATTCTTTGAATGACAGTGCGATACGGTCTCTTGTCTGACGGAATACTGCCAATTGCTCCTCCTTTGTTCCTTTAGCTTGTGCAGGGTCGGGATAGGCCAAATGCAATTGGTGCTTCACCTTTCCCGTAAAGACGGGGCACGTCTCCCGTGCATGGTCACAGACGGTTATCACAAAGTCCCACTCTTCGTTGATGAAGTCCTTGACATCATGCGGCTGTAAGTCAGAAATTGGCATTCCAGCCTCCTTCATCACTTCTATAGCCAATGGATGCGTGTTGTAGGCAGGATGCGTGCCCGCCGACCTCACACAAAGCTCGGCATCCAAATGCAGCAGGCAGGCTTGTGCCATCTTGCTCCGGCAGCTGTTGCCCGTACAGAGAATCAATATCTTCTTCATATTGTTCGCAAAGTTACGAATAATATTCTGTCGACAAACAAATATTTCTTGTTTTAACACTATTATGCATACGTTAACTGTTGCTCGGTTATATTATTTATGAAACAATTGTAAAAGACTTCAGGGCCTTTATAGATTACTCAATCTCCAATTCCATTTTCTCAAACAAGATTAACTCTTCGTCTTGGTCAAACTGCTCGGGCAAGCGAGAATCGTGGCGATTAACGCAGAATTACACAGCATGAGAATCACGGCTGCTTATGTAGAGGATAATGTTTCGGAAGTAGGACGTTCAATTTGTAGTGCCAGTTTCTTGAGATTTTGTGTCGTTTGCAGGGCACTGATTGATAGGGTAGGGGCCGTCTGCAGTCTTTGCGTCCCATGCAAAGGAATCATTAATGCGAGTCTGTTGTTCAATAATAAAGCAGTAACATTATGATATTGAGTTACCCTACAAGCGATTGATTTACTTTCGAGTCTTTTGAATAGCCTAACATAATGGGGCGGGCAGAGAAGATTTTGGCTACATCATATTGATTGTCCCTATTTTGGATGTTTGTGGTGATTTCTGCGGGTGTGCGTAGATTTGTCAATAGTATGCCACTTTCTCAGATATTCCTGCGACTTGAAAACGTGACACGACAATAAACCAATATTGAAATATGTTTACGCCATTACAATACCTGTCATTTCGGCTTGCGAAACGGTCCATTTCAGCCTGCGAAATGAACCGTTTTGCGTCCTAAAACGGGCCGTTTTGCAACGCAAAAAGATGCCTGTTAGTAACCTGTTGATAATCAGTATTATACAAAGATGATGCGTTGTCTGAAATAATATGATTTATTTTTACATATCGTTGCCGGCATTCTCTTGTCGCTAAACTCCTCTCCATGATAATGGCGACTAATGTAATAACCATATTGTTTCTTTCAGCAAGGGAAAAGAATAAGCATCTTGAATGATCCAGCCAGCTTCATAAGTTATTGCTTATGATCACATCTGTTTGGGTAAAATGATATTTATTCGACAGACAAAACTAAAGTGTTGCGGCATTATTAAGCTGTAGGGTGTCTGTCAAGCTATAATAAAAAACGTCCGAAGTGTTGATGTTCAACGACTTCGGACGTTATAGTTGCGGAGGCAGGACTCGAACGTGCGACCTCCAGGTTATGAGCCTGGCGAGCTACCAACTGCTCCACTCCGCGATGTTTAATAGCTTTTCTTGTTTTGCGAGTGCAAAGGTACTGCTTATTTCTGACATGGCAAAATATTTATCCCAATAATATTCAATATTTAACATATCTTTAATAATTAGCAGTTGCACAACTAAAATATTTGTGCAGATATTTTGGAAAAAGTTTGTTTATAAGGAATAAAATAAGTATTTTTGCACACGAAATTATTACTGTGCATAAAAAGTAGGAGTGATTATGTCGATATCAAAGACAAGACAGAAGTTAGTTGACGTGGCCCGTCAGTTGTTTGCAAAAAACGGAATTGCCAATACGACGATGAACGATATTGCAAAAGCGAGCGGAAAGGGCCGCCGTACGCTATATACATATTTTAATAGCAAGGATGATGTTTACTATGCCGTTATAGAGGGTGAATTGGAACGGTTGAGCGACAAACTTGATGAGGTTGCCGAGAAGAAGATCCGTCCCCTTGATAAGGTCATAGAGTTGATTTATACCCATCTGAGTATGATTAAAGAGACGGTGATGCGCAACGGTAACCTGCGCGCTGAGTTCTTCCGTAATATTTGGATGGTGGAGAAGGTGAGAAAAAAGTTCGATGATGACGAGATACAGTTGTTCTGCAAGGTGTATTCCGACGGAAAGGCTGACGGCGAGTTTGATATTGATAATGTGGAACTTGTGGCCGAGATTACACATTATTGTATTAAAGGTCTTGAGGTGCCGTTCATCTATGGTCGCCTCGGGCATGGTCTGACGGAGGAATCGAGTAAGCCGCTTGTGGCTAAGGTCGTTTATGGAGCCTTAGGAAAAGGTAAATAGGATTTTTGTATTCGTGAATTGTTGTCAATATTTCAGATCAACATTCCGACGGAAAGCAAAAGAGCCCGGCGTAATTGTCGGGCTCTTTTAGTAGAATTTGAGGAAAATCTGTCTTAGCTAATTCTTGTCGTATTGTTAAGATTTTATTTCTTTATGTTAGCTTCCTGCAAACCGTAATGTTTCTTCTTGTCTATTATTATCAAAAGAATCGAGAGGATTATGGCTGCGACACCGAAAGCACAGAAGATGCTCATACTTGTAGTGTATGAAGGGTCGATGCCATTGACCTTACCAATGAGTACCGGAACGAGGCTAAGGCCTATATTCTGGATATAGAAGATGATGGAATAAGCCGAGCCGAGGGTCTTCAGTGGGATAATCTTTGCCACGCTTGGCCACATTGCTGATGGTACGAGCGAGAAAGCAACTCCCAATGTAATCATCACGATAACAGCGAACCACCATACGGGCATAATGTGAATGGCGAAGATGAAGTGGACGGCAGCGAGCATTGCAGAGCCGATGAGCATCAGTGTTGCACCCTTGCCGATGCGGTCGTAGAGGGAGCCGAAGAGCGGTGTGAGCAGGATTGTTCCGAACGGGATGAGGCCAGGAATGATACCTGCAAGATTCTCCGGAACGTTGTAGTTGGCAATCATCAGCTTCGTTGCGAACTTCAGGAATGGGAATACGCCGCTGTAGAAAAGCAGACAGAGCAGGCAGATGCACCAGAAACCGGGATTGGTGAAGATATATTTGAGGTCGGAGAACTGGAATTTTTCATCCTCCTCAGCATCCTCTGTCTCCTTGATTTCCTCTTCCTCGGCAGTGCCTGCGGGTGTTCTGTCGGCAACCTTTGCCTCATCTATGCTCTTGTCGAGTTTCTTGTCCATTACTGTATATACGATGAAGGCCAGGAAACCGATGATAAGGAGCACAGTCCCGAGCAGGACCGGTGCACCTACTTTGCCTCCGAAAGCTTTAGCCAAAGGCAGCGAGCCCATCATGGCTCCAGCCGTTCCCATACGGGCGAGAGCTACCTGAATGCCCATGGCGAGGGCGAGCTCATGTCCGGTAAACCACTTAGTGATGATTTTTGAGACCGTTATTCCGCAAATCTCGCAGCCGGTGCCGAAGACAGCAAATCCGAAGGAAGCAACGGCTGCCGACATTGGAAGGGAGAAGTTGATGAAGTCGAGGGTGAAACGCGCATCTCCAAAGTCGTGCGTCACGCCGAAATATTTGGTGCATACGCCGATGAGCATCAGTGAACAAGAAAGAATGCCGGTGAATCGGATTCCCATCTTGTCAAGAATGATGCCGCCGAAGAAGAGCATAAGGAGGAATACATTGATGTAGCCGTAACTGCCTGAGAAGAATCCGTAATCGTCGGATGTCCATCCAAGGCCACCGCTGGCGACACTCTTTGTCAGCAGCACTTCAAGCGGCGACATGACATCAGTAATAAAATAACCCATCATCATTGTAAAGGCAACGATGATGAGTGCTGTCCAGCGGGCTCCTTTGCTGTCGCTGAGTATTGTTCTGATTTTTTCTACCATAATAAAAATGCCCCATGATTTCCAGCCTTGAAATGAATATGCTGGCTTTTGGGGGACGACATTAATGATTAATATTTAAAACTTCAAGTATATGTGCTTCGTTATGACCGAAAGGTAATATAGCCCCTCCCCGTGTTTGACGGGGGAGGGGTGAAAGTTTATTTCTTCAGCCAGCGGTCGAGCCATTCGAAGAATGTACGCTGCCAGAGGATACCGTTCTGTGGTTTCAGCACCCAGTGGTTCTCATCGGGGAAGAGCAGCAACTCGGCTGGAATACCTTTCATTCTTGCGGCATTGAAAGCACCCATGCCCTGGTTGGCGTTGATACGGTAGTCTTTCTCGCCATGGATGCAGAGAATTGGCGTGTCCCAGTTGTTGACAGCCTTATGAGGACTGTTCTCGTAGGTCTTGCGGGCAGCCTCAGTCTGGTCTTTGTTCCAGTAAGCATCGTCATACTCCCAGTTGGAGAACCATGCCTCCTCGGTGTCGGTGTACATGCTCTCAAGGTTGAAGGCACCGTCGTGAGCAATGAAACACTTGAAGCGTTTGTTGTGATGACCTGCAAGATAGTATACAGAGAATCCTCCAAAAGAGGCACCGACAGCTCCGAGACGGTCTTTGTCGACGTAAGGCAGGTTCTTTACGGCGTCATCGATAGCCGAAAGATAATCGTCCATGCACTGTCCGGTCCAGTCGCGGCTAACCTCCTCGTTCCATTCTGATCCGAAACCTGGGAGACCGCGGCGGTTCGGTGCTACGATAACATATCCGTGAGCAGCCATAATGGAGAAGTTCCAACGGTAACTCCAGAACTGGCTGACGGGGCTCTGAGGACCGCCTTCGCAGTAAAGGAGGGTGGGGTATTTCTTCGTCTTGTCGAAGTGAGGCGGAAGGATAACCCATACGAGTTCTTCCTTTCCGTCAGTGGTCTTCACCCACCGCTGTTCTACGGTTGCAGATGCGAGCTGGTCGAAGATGTTCTTATTCTCGTCGGTAATCTGCTCAACCAGTGCTTTTTTCTCATTCTTGGATGGTGTGACGACGAATATATCATCAGGGTGAAGCATTGAATGGCGTGTGGTGAGAAGCTGTTTCCCGTTTAGCATCTGCACACCGCCGAAGTCGTAGTAGCCGTCATCGGTAATCTGCTTCACCTTTCCACCCTTTATGCTGACGTTCCAGATACGCTCTGTAGCATGCCATACACCTGTGATGTACAGGCTTTTGCTGTCAGGAGCCCAGCAGTAGTCGTCGACATTGGTGTCGAAGTTGCGGGCATCGGTAGCATAGAACTTGGTATGCTTAGTGAGGTCGTAGATGCAGAGGCGGTTAAGGTCGCTCTCGTATCCGTTGTGAGCCATACTCTGCCATGCAACGTATTTGCCGTCGGGCGAGAATTTCGGGTTGACATCGTAGCCAACGTTAAGACTTTGAAATTTTTCTGAATCGATGGCCTGACCACGCATGCTCTTTGTGGCATCAATGGAGGAATCGGCTTTAGCCCACTCGGCAAGTAATGTCTTGTCGGCATCATCCTTGCAGAGATTTTTTGTCTTGTGTGTCTCTGTATCATAAAGATAGATGTCGGCATCCGTTGATATAGCGTATCTTACGCCTTCCTTCTTTCTGCAAGTGTAGGCTACCGATTTGGAGTCGCGGCTCCAGTCGATTTGCTCAATTCCTCCGAATGGGGCCATCGGACTCTCATAGGGCTCACCCTCAAGAATATCCGTGCCTGCATCAATATTGTCGCCGTTGACATTGGCCACAAAGGGGTGGGGGATGGTCTCAACATAGTGGTCCCAATGGCGGTAGTTCATATCGGTGATAAGCCGGCCTGTGGCCTTCGGGAGATCAGAAGGATTCTTCTTTATACTGCCATAATAAGGTAGACTCTTGATAATGACAACTTTCTTGCGGTCGGGGCTGAACTTGTAGCCTTCGATTTCGATCTTGTCGGATGTAAGCTTCTTACGGTTGGTGCCTTCGGCATTCATCTTCCAAATCTGACCGTCGCTGAGGAATGCAATCGTGTTGTTGTCGATCCATGAAGGGTCCGTCTCACTATTGTCGGAAACTGTCAGTTGTTTGACGTTCTTACCATTGGCGTCCATTACGAAGAGCATTTGATGACCCTTATTCTCTTCAACGCTGTAGTAGCCCACTTGATAAACAATTTTCTTACCGTCAGGGCTTGGTGTCGTTGCCCCAATGCGTCCCATGGCCCAAAGAGCCTCGGGGGTCATAGTGTCATGGGTGAGCTTGATATTGTTCTTGCCTATCTTCACTTGTTGTGCTTGCAAGACACTGCCGCCCATGAACAGGGCGGCAGCGATAGTTATTATAGTTTTTTTCATATTCTTATTTTGTTTGCCGCCTGCCGGCGACATGTCCACTATTTTATCAGAGCTTCCTGCGCTTGCGTTCGAGTTCGGCGCGTTTATGCTCAAGTTCCTGCTGCTCTTGCTGCATGCGCTGCAGACGGGCTGCCATACCGGACATCTTTTTGGGGTTCTTCTTGTTCTCTGCGCGGTTGGCCTCAAGGATGGCAAGGAGCTTTTCGTCATTGGTTGTCTTGCGTAGGACAAACATGATGATAGCTGAGAAGAGAAGTGAGATGAAATAGTAGAAGTTAAGACCTGACGAATAGTCGTTGAACATGAAGAAGAACATCAATGGCATTAAATACATCATCCACTGCATCATCTTCATCTGCTCAGCCTGCTGTCCTATCATCTGATCCTTCTGAAGTTGCATTGTGAACCAGCTATAAAGGAGTTGTGAACCTACAAAGAGTATGCAGGTAAGACTCAGATGGTCGCCAATGAGCCACAAATTAGAACCCCATTCGAGGATCGGGTCGTAGGTGCTGAGGTCATTCATCCACAAGAAACTCTGTCCGCGAAGCTGGATGGCATTAGGCACGAAGTTGAACATTGCAATCCAGATAGGCATCTGAATAAGCATTGGCAGACAGCCCGATAGTGGACTAACTCCATACTCGGAGTAAAGCTGCATCATGGCCTGCTGCTTCTGCATCTGGTCCTCGGGCTTGTCATACTGCTTTGTCGCTTCGTCGAGCTTCGGGCGCAGAACGCGCATCTTGGCTGAAGCCATATAACTCTTCTTCACCATTGGATAGGTGATGAGTTTCAGCAGCAGTGTGATGAGAATAAGCACGATACCCATTGGGATGCCAGCATTGGTGAGGAATGTGAATACAGGCAGTGTAAACCATCTGTTGATAATTCTGAACAGCGGCCATCCAAGGAATACTACGCGCTCAAGGTCGAGATCCTTGCCGAAAGTGCTCTGCTTCTGAACATCCTTTAAAATGTAGAAATCGTTTGGACCAATGTAGAACTCCAATTCTGTAGGTTTCTGTCCGCTTGGATCGAAGTTCGCCTTCATCTTTGCGTTCAGGTCCTTAAGGTATCTTACTTTGTTGTTCTCCTGGTCCTTCTTGTCGTAAGCTACGCTGTGGAGGTCAGCACCTTTGTCGAAACCGTCCTTGGAGATCATTACTGTAGAGAAGAACTGGTTTTTAAATGCGACCCACTCAAGCTGGTCATCCACGTTCTCTTCCTTGTTCGACGATTCGTTAAGGTGATCAAAGTCACCATCAGTTGTCTTCCAGTCAAGACGTGCGTAGCGGTTCTCGAAAGTGAATCCGCGCTCCTGTTCCTTTACTTTCTCATGCCAGTTGACATCGAGCTTTGTGGCATTGGGGTCGAAAAGCCCCGCCATTCCGTTGGCTCGCAGACTGACGTGAAGCAGATAGTCCTTGCCCAGTTTATAAGTGAGCGTGAGCGTCTTTCCTGGAGCAGCTTCGGCAGTCAGTGTCACTGTCGAGTCTGTCTGGTTTGACGGAGTGAAGTAGAGGTCTTTTGTGCTTATGTTGCTTTCCTTAGCTACGAGGGTGTAGCTGAGTTGCTGGTCATTGCCGTCGAAGAGTGTTACTCCATCTGGATCGTCACTCTTCCCGCTCTTGTCGGCAATGTTGTGCCCTACGTAGCGTGTGCTTCCTTTCTCGTTTTTGATATAGGCCTTTGTGACCGTTCCTCCCTTGGTGCTCAGTGTGAGTTCCAGTTTGGAGTTCTTCAGAACGATATTCTGTGCTGTGCCGGTGACAGCAGTATGGAAAAGGGCAGAGTCGTTGGTGGCAGCCGCAAGTTGCGCAGCTTTCTGTTTGGCCTGCGCTACTTTGGCTGCCGTGGCCTGTTTGGCTGCGGCTATGGAGTCCTTTTCGTATTGTTCGTGCTGTGCTTTCAGTTCTGCTTCAGAAGGCTGTTGCCACCAGGCAAAGCCAAAGAGAACTGCTGCTATCAGCACGAATCCTATAACAGTGTTTTTATCCATTTATTCCTGATTTTTCTTTTGATTTGCTATGGCTGTCTTTACGAAGTCGAGGAATAGAGGATGTGGCTTAAGCACCGTACTCTGGTACTCGGGATGGAACTGCGTTCCAATATACCACTTCAGAGTAGGTATTTCCACAATCTCGACAAGATTACTCTCGGGGTTGCGTCCTACGCATTTCATTCCGTTACGCTCAAATTCCTTCTCGTAATCGTTGTTGAACTCATAGCGGTGTCGATGACGCTCCTGGATGTGCTCCTTCTTATATATATCGAAGACTTTGGAACCTTGTTTCAGGTCGCACTCATATGCTCCCAGTCGCATTGTTCCGCCCATATTAGTAATGTTTTTCTGCTCCTCCATAATGTCGATGACATTGTGTGGAGTCTTCTCGTCAATCTCGCGGCTGTTGGCATCCTTGTAGCCGAGCACGTTGCGGGCGAACTCGATAACCATCATCTGCATGCCGAGGCAGATACCGAAAGTCGGTATGTCGTGTGTGCGTGTGTAGTGGGCTGCAACAATCTTGCCTTCAATACCACGTTGTCCGAATCCCGGGCAGATTACGATACCATCCTGTCCTTCAAGTTTTTCTGCGACGTTCTCCTCAGTGATGTCTTCGGAGTTGATGAAAGTAATTTTCGTCTTATGGTCGTTGTAAGTGCCTGCCTGTGAGAGACTCTCACGAATGCTCTTGTATGCATCCTGCAAGTCGTACTTGCCGACGAGGCCAATCTTGACTACCTCGGTAGCGTTGCGCTGTTTGTCGAGGAATTTCTTCCACGGACCGAGTTCTGGTGTCGGACCGACTTCCATACCACACTTTCTGAGTATGGCCGCATCAAGTCCCTGGTTCTGCATATTGACCGGAACTTCATAGATACTCGGCAGGTCCTCGCTCTGCACGACACAATCGAAATCGACATTACAGAAAGCAGCCACTTTCTTGCGGATGCCGTCGGGAAGATGTTTCTCTGTGCGGAGAACGAGTATATCTGGCTGGATACCTACGCTCTGGAGTTCCTTTACGCTGTGCTGAGTCGGTTTCGTCTTGAGCTCACCGGCAGCCTTCAGGTATGGAATATAAGTGAGGTGAACATTGACAGCCCGTTTCCCGAGTTCCCATTTCATTTGTCGGATAGCTTCCAGGAACGGTGCACTCTCAATGTCACCGATTGTTCCGCCAATCTCAGTGATGACGAAATCGTAGTGATACTTTTGCTCGAGTTGCTTTATATTGCGCTTTATCTCGTCTGTGATGTGCGGTACGACCTGAATGGTTTTGCCAAGATAATCGCCACGACGTTCCTTGTCGATAACCGACTTATAGATTCGGCCTGTCGTCATGGAGTTGGCCTTTGTGGTTTGGATGCCCGTAAACCGCTCATAGTGACCAAGGTCAAGGTCGGTCTCCATACCATCAACGGTTACGTAGCATTCTCCATGCTCGTAAGGATTAAGTGTTCCCGGGTCAATGTTGATGTACGGGTCGAATTTCTGGATAGTGATATTGTAGCCTCTGGCCTGCAGAAGCTTGCCTATTGAAGATGATATGATACCCTTTCCGAGAGAGGAAACCACACCACCGGTGACGAAGATATACTTTGTTTCTGACATAATCGAAATTAAGTGTTGAATGAATTACATGTCCTTTGGAGAATTATCCGTCAATAATTATCCATCAATCTTTTTACATTATATATTATGAATACACATCTGAGTTTCTCCTTCATTTTCGGCTCCACCAGTGCTTTCTCTTTGGTGCGTCGTCGCTGAGCTGAGCACTTGCTGATGCTTCTGCAATCTTGTCGGCCCACGTCTCGTGGTTCGTTATCATGCGATAAATCTGTCCCCAGTCGGGTAGGCCGCCAATATTGCGGTCGTCGATGAAGATATCGGCTTTTATCTTGCGCGAGAAACTCTTGTTGCTCTCGGCACCGTTCTCTTCCGGATAGTCTTTGTTGACGGCATAGAAGTCGACTCCTCGCTCATGGCACCAGTCAACGGCATCCTGCAGGAGTTTGCCTTCACGCACACTCCACAGGATGACTTTGTGACCGTCCTTAATAAGTTGTCGTAGAGTATCGGTGGCGAAAATAATTTCGTCACCGATCTCCGGATATTTGTGTTCGACGATTGTTCCGTCGAAATCAACTGCAATTGTCATTTGATGATTGAATAGTCCTTTATTATCTCTTTAGGGAATTATCATCCTTCTTACCATAGTGGCTGTTGGTATAGTTGCCGTAGCCACCGTATGAGCCGTAACTGCCGTATGAACCATAATGGCCATAAGTGCCTTGCTTGCCATACTGCGAATGACTGCCGTAACGGGCATACTTTCCGTATCTTCCGTAGCCATAGTCATATTCGTACTTGCGCTTGCTCATGTCAATACCATTGATGATGATTGACATGTTAGGCAACTTGTTCTCCTCTGCAAGTGAGTTTATCAACTCGAAACTTGACTTCGGAGTGTAGTCGGCACGGCACATGAAACATGTAGCATCGGCAATACGGGCAATCTGCAGGGTATCGGTAACAAGTCCCACAGGGGCAGTATCTACGAGGATATAGTCGTAAACCTCTCTCAGGTGAGCGAAGATAGTCTCGAGACTGTTGCGCGATACGAGTTCGGCCGGGTTTGGAGGAGTAGGTCCTGCCAGCAGAAGATCGAGGTTGTCGTTGATGCCTGAAGGAAGAATCTGCGACTGGATATCCTCCATTGTCGGGTTGTCCTTGATAAGCAATGGTGTGATACCATGCTTGAAGTCGTTTATCTGGAACAAATCTGCTATACGCGGCTTACGTACATCAAGTCCGACCATAAGTACCTTCTTACCCAACAGTGCGAACGAAACAGCTGTGTTGGCACATGTAAATGTCTTTCCTTCGCCCGATGTCGTTGACGTAAACATGATAACTTTCTGTTTCTCTTTGAGCATGAACTGCAGGTTGGTACGTATTGACCTGAAGATTTCCTCCATAAGGTTGTTCTCGTTGGCATGTACAACGATGTCGGCCTTTGTCTTTGCAGCATTGCTTGCGACAGCCACGTCGGCGATGATAGGCAGTTTTGTGAGTTTTGCCACATCAAAGTGACCTTCAATCTTGTAGCGGAAGAAGCTGACGAGGAAGATAATAAGTGCCGGCACACCGAAACCGAGCAAAAGTCCCGTAAGACCAATGACGGCAGTCTTTGGTGCCACCTTACCTGTAAGCTCCGGCATATCAATAAGTTTTCCTTTGTCGGCTGTTGCTGCAAGTGAGATGCTGTTCTCCTCACGTTTCTGCAGAAGCATGAGGTACAGTCCGGACTTCACTTCCTGCTGACGGCCAATCTGTGTGAGAATGCGCTCCTGCTGAGGGGTCTCAGCCACCTGAGTGTCGTACTTCTGATTCATTGACTCGAGGGCTCCTCTCTGAATCTCGAGGGCCTGTAGAGCCTGGTCAATAGCCTGACGGATATTATAGTACATATCGTTTATCTGGTCAGTGATGGGCTCCACAACTGGAGAGTTTGGAGCTGCACTGCGCAGAAGACGATTACGCTCGAGAACAAGTTCGTTATACTTATTTATAAGTGCAGTAGAACTCTGGTCAGACAGACCGACATTTGAAGGAATCACCTGGAAACGGTTGCCGCGCTGGTTCATGAAGCTGCGGATGCTGTGGAGGAGCTCCACCTGCGTGTCCATTTCGCGGAGCTGCTTGAACGACTCGTCCTGATTGCTGAGTGCTGATGTGGCATTGGCTTTGAGCTCTATCATCTTGTTGCGCTCCTTGAAGTTCTGAAGCTGTCCCTCGGTCTGTCCGAGTTCGCTGTTGATCTTCTCCAAACGCGAATTGATGAACTTCTCTGTTTTCAAAGCTATCTGGTTCTTATCGTCATTGGCCTGGCGGTTGTAGTCAACAGCTAATTGGTTCAGAAAGTCTATGGCACGGCGTGGTACTGGGTCGACAACTGTCAACTGTGCAATGGTTGTCGTTTTCGAGGTCTGGCTGACACTCAACTCGCTAACCAATTGATTTGATGCCATTTGCGGCGACACAATGCTGACGAGCTCGACGTCACCGTCTTTCATGTTGTTCATGCCGTTCTGCGAGAGGGTGATAAGTCCGGCTCGAGTTGAAATCTGTGCTGGCAGACTTGCGAACTTCTTGGTTATTGAGAATGGACCTTCGAAATCCTGTTCGTCGATTGGCACACAATAAGTCCCGTCCACCTCATAAGAGTTGCCGTTACGCTTCACGGTGAGCTGTATTGGCTGGTTGAGCTTCTCAAGGTGTCCTGGATCAATGTCGACGCTTACCGGCTGATCCTTATACAGAATCATGTTCTTTACGCGTCCTTTCCTCTGGTAACTGACGTACAACTTCAAGTCGCGGGCCACTTGGGCTGCCAGAGTGTGCGATTGAAGAATCTCAATCTCGTTGTCAATACCATTCGAGTTCGAGATAAGTCCAAGTGTAGAAGCACTTGCGTTGGCAAGGCTACTGCTCATGCCACCGTTCTTACTGTCGTCGTCCTTGACGAGCAGTTTCGTTTGAACTTGATATGTCGGTGTAGAGTATCTCAGGTAGATGTATGCACCACCCAAGAAAATAATCAGAGATAGGATGAACCAATACCAATTCAATATCAGAGCCTTGTAGATGGCCTGAAAACTGAAGGTAGAATTCTCTGCTTGCTCCTGCCGAATATCCTCAAGCGTTACGTTTGATGTTTCTTCTGCCATTGTTGTGTATTCTTGATTGTTCTTATTGTTTACTCTTTGCCTTCAGCCAAACGCAGGAGATACTTCCCGTAATCGTTTTTTGCCATGGGCTTTGCCTCTTCGATGAGCTGCTCCTTTGTAATCCAGCCTTGTTTATAGGCAATCTCTTCGAGGCATGCAACCTTGAGCCCTTGACGTTTCTCTATGACCTCAATGAACGTACTTGCCTCCGAAAGACTATCATGTGTGCCGGTATCAAGCCAAGCAAACCCTCTCTGGAGCGACTGAACTTTCAGATTTTTCTGCTTGAGATACTCTTGGTTCACGCTTGTGATTTCGAGCTCACCGCGTGCGCTTGGCTTGATGCTCTTCGCAATGCCGACGACACTGTTAGGATAGAAATAAAGACCAACGACAGCGTAGTTGCTCTTTGGATGCTCAGGTTTTTCTTCGATGCTAAGGCAGTTGCCGTCAGCATCGAACTCTGCAACTCCATATCTCTCTGGGTCGTTAACATAGTAGCCGAACACTGTGGCCTTGCCGTCGACCTCGGCCGTACGGACGCTCTCCTTGAGGAGTCCAGTGAATCCGGATCCATAGAAGATGTTGTCGCCAAGAACCAGACACACGCTGTCATCGCCAATGAAGTCCTCACCTATTATAAATGCCTGTGCGAGACCATCGGGCGATGGCTGCTCGGCATACGACAGGTTAAGACCTAATCCATGACCGTCGCCAAGAAGGCGTTTGAATCCCGGAAGGTCATAAGGTGTGGAGATAATTAAAATGTCACGGATGCCAGCGAGCATCAGAGCCGATAATGGATAGTAAATCATCGGTTTGTCGAAAATTGGTATCAACTGCTTGCTGATGCCTTTCGTAATGGGATAGAGACGTGTCCCTGATCCTCCTGCAAGTACAATGCCTTTCATCTTTATTTATGGTTTATATTTTCTTATTTTTACAGTCAACTTATTAATATGCATGGCTATCGTGTTTGAATATTGACACGAAAGTCATAATTATTATTCTTATGTCGAGCCAGAAACTCCAATGCTCAATATACCAGATGTCACGGCGCACCCTCTCTTCCATCTGCCACAGCTCCTTGGTCTCCCCGCGGAATCCCGTCACCTGTGCCAATCCTGTTATTCCCGGACGACAGAAATGTCGGACCATGTATTTACTGATGAGCGACGAATACTTATCTGTGTGATAGAGCATGTGCGGACGTGGCCCTACGATGCTCATATCGCCTTTGAGCACATTGAAGAATTGCGGCAGCTCGTCGATATTGGTCTTTCGCATGAAATTGCCGAATGCAAACTTACGTGGGTCGTCTTTCGTGGCCTGTGCCTTGTCAGCATTCTTGTTTACGTGCATAGAGCGAAACTTATAGCACATGAACGACTTGCCGTCGAGTCCTGTTCTTTTCTGTTTGAAGAATATCGGTCCTGGACTCTGAATCTTTATGATAATTGCAATGATAGGTATCAATGGGAGCAAGCAGATACATGCGAACGAGCTGAGTACGATGTCGAAAGTCCGTTTGATGAACTTGTTTGTCGGATTGAGCAATGGCTCTGAATAATTAGACATTACAGTCAGGTCGCCAATTATCTCAGGTTTGAGTTGCAGACGATAGTAACCGAAGGTACGCGGCACATAGAAGAAGTGGATTCCTATTCTGTCGCAGTATTTCATGATTTTGATTATCCTCTCGTATTCGTTATGCGATAGCGAGCAGAATATATCGTCGCAAATGTGTCTTTTTGGATCCTCTTTATCGAGCAGTCCGAATAAATCATGGTCGATATCGCCAAGTTTTGCAAGGTCTTCCGGTCCGTTCTCAAAGACACCGTTGCTGTAGTATCCTAATATCTTGTATCCTGTTGTGGGGTCAGAGACGAGCTCGTTGTAAACCTGCAGGTTTGCCGGATCGTTGCCGATGAGTATGACAGAACGGCTGTTGCCGCCGCGGGAACGGTATGATTTGAGAACCGCTCTCTCGAAAATTCTCGAAATGAACAACACGGCAAACAGAGTCGTTGCGTAGATGACAAATGTCCTGAACAATCCCTGATAGTTAAAGAATCCTTTTATGATGATGAATCCTAATATCGATTGAGTAGCAGTCAGTTTAGCAGCGTTCTCAGCCACTCTGCCTATGTGCAACTTGCGGATGAGGATTATCGTGTGGTAGAAGTACTGAGCTATAAGCATCGTGAAGTTGAAAATCATTACCAGCAGCTTCTTAGTGAGGACTGTTGATGCTGCACTGTCGTCAAACTTCAGGATGAAATAGATTAGTACGTTCATTAGCAGGAAGTCGATTAATGCGACTGCCCACTGCACGATAAGGTTCGGGTTGTTGTTCTTCATATCAGTTCTTTTTGCCGATTGCTTTTCAAAGGATTTGTATTTATAGGGTGCAAAGGTAGCAAATTTTTATTAATAGGACGAAATAGAATATGAAAAATTATTTCCAAAGTTTAATTTTCTTACAATTATTTTGTATTTTTGCATCAATAAAATTCAAAAATTAAGTTGTAAAACTGATAATAAATTTACAAAACTATGGGATTATTTCAGAAAATCTTTCATCGCAGTGAGACCCCTGAAGAGAAAGTCGGAGGCATGGAAGATTATATGACACTGGTTAAAGTATATTTTCAAGCATCATTAGCTAATAAGTTGGGAATCACAAATTTGGCAATGCTTCCTGATCTTCGAGTCTTCAAGTCTACTCTTCATGTACCGACTGTGAATAACAAACTCGGTGTGGGAGAGCGCAATCGTTGCAAGAAGATGATGAAAGAAATTTATAATACTGATGATGATTTCTTCGATGAGATAGACAAGAGTATAAAGCGCAACTGTCGCCGCATACAGGATGCGCAGGCTTATCTCTACCAGTTCCAGGGTTTCACTCAGGATTTGATGATGCTCATCGGCAATCTGATGAAGTTCAAGCTCCGCGTTCCTGGATTCTTTAAGAAGGCACTTTACGCCATGACAGAGAAGACCGTCAACGACATTTTCAATAAGAATGACTTCCGCGAGCCTGATGTCATCAAGACGGTACTTGCCGTCCGGCAGTTTAATACACGCCTCGGCTTTTCCCAGAAATGGGTGACCGATTTTATCTATCAGGTGGTCATGCTCGCCAAGAAAGAGCCCAAGAAGAAGGACGACGACAACAACTAAAAAATAAAGTACGATATAAAAGGAGCTAAAAATTTGGTTAAATAAAAACTTTAATGTAAATTTGTAGCCAAAATTTAAAATCAATGTCTGTCTACGAGAAAACCATAAATACATTTTCGACGCGTGTCCGTCAGATGATCCTCCAATATCAGAAGTTGAAGAAGGAGAATGAAAGGCTGAATACGGTTGTCGGAGAACGTGATGCCGAGATAAAGAGGTTGCGCTTGCAACTGTCTCAGGCTCAGCGTGATTATGATTCGCTCAAGATGGCAAAGATGGTTGAGATCAGTGAGGGTGATATGGAAGGGGCTCAGAAACGAATTACTAAGCTCATTCGCGATGTCAACAAGTGCATCACGCTCCTCAGTGAGAAATAATTTGGGATTAAGGCATGTCAAACGAGAAACGACACATAACGCTACACCTGTACAACAGGGAAATGTCTGTAAATGCGCCTGTCGACGATGAGGAATACTACCGCAAGGCCGCGAAACGCATTACTGACACCGTAAACACCTATGCGAGCATCTTCCGCGAATCGGTTCTCCACGGCAAGAAAGACGAGAAAGACATATTATATATGGCTATGCTCGATATTGCCCTTCACTACGAAAAGGAATCATCGCGTAATGATACAGCCCCTTTTGTGGATATTCTCAATCATCTGACCTCGGAAATCGAGGAGGCATTGAACGATGAGTGAAACCTATGAATGAGAATATTCCAACAATAACACAATAATTATATGGTATATGCAATAATCGCGGTAGTCGCCCTGCTTGTTGGCGGTGGCGTCGGATTTGCAATTTTCCAGTATGTCATCACTGGGAAATATAAAAAAATGATGGAGCAGGCCGAAAGGGATGCTAACGTAATCAAACAGAAGAAACTCCTCGAAGTTAAGGAGAAATTCCTCAATCAGAAGAGCGAGCTCGAGAAAGAGGCCCAGCAGCGTAATCAGAAAATTCAGGCCAATGAGAACCGTCTGAAACAAAAGGAGATTGCTCTGAATCAGAAACATGAGGATCTTGTCCGCCGCAAGCAGGAGGTCGACAGTCAGCAGGAACATATCGACAACGATAAGAAAGTGCTCTTGCAGAAGCAGTCTGAACTTGTTAAGATGCAGGATCAGGAGCGTGTTAAGCTCGAGGAGATTTCTGGGCTCAGCGCTGACGAGGCAAAGAGCCGTCTTGTCGAAAGCCTCAAGGACCAGGCCAAACTCGATGCAGCTGCTTATGTCAATGAGATTATGGACGAAGCTAAGCTCAACGCCAATCAGCAGGCCAAGAAGATAGTTATTCAGACCATACAGCGTGTAGCCACCGAGACCGCCATCGAGAATAGCGTCAGCGTGTTCCATATCGACAATGACGAAGTCAAGGGCCGCATCATCGGACGTGAAGGCCGTAATATCCGTGCTCTTGAGGCAGCCACGGGCGTCGAGATTGTCGTCGACGACACCCCTGAGGCTATTGTCATCTCAGCTTTTGATCCTATTCGTCGTGAGGTCTGCCGTCTGGCTCTCCACCAGCTTGTTGCCGACGGGCGCATCCATCCTGCCCGTATTGAGGAAGTTGTGGCAAAAGTCAAGAAACAACTCGAAAACGAGATTATAGAAACCGGTAAGCGCACAGTCATCGATCTTGGCATCCATGGTATGCATCCGGAGCTCGTCCGTATCATCGGAAAGATGAAATACCGTTCGTCCTATGGTCAGAATCTCCTTCAGCACTCTCGTGAGACCGCTAACCTTTGTGCCATCATGGCTGCTGAACTCGGTCTTAATCCTAAGAAGGCAAAGCGTGCCGGACTTCTTCACGATATTGGAAAGGTGCCTGATGAGGAGACCGAGTTGCCGCATGCACTCTACGGTGCCAAGATAGCAGAGAAGTATAAGGAGAAACCCGATATCGTCAATGCCATTGCTGCTCACCACGACGAGGTAGAAATGACCTCACTCATAGCTCCTATCGTCCAGGTTTGCGATGCCATCTCCGGTGCCCGTCCAGGAGCCCGCCGTGAGATCGTCGAGGCCTACATCAAGCGTCTTAACGACCTTGAGGCCATCGCAATGTCATATCCCGGCGTCACGAAGACCTATGCCATTCAGGCTGGCCGTGAGTTGCGGGTGATTGTCGGTGCCGATAAGATGGACGATGCCGAAAGCCAGAAACTCTCTTCTGAGATAGCGACAAAGATTCAGAACGAGATGACGTATCCTGGTCAGGTGAAGATTACAGTCATTCGTGAGACACGTTCCATAGCATATGCTAAATAAATAATTGCCTCCTTCGGGTATCCGGAGGAGGCTTTATTTTTGTAAGCAACACAAAATAAAAGTGAAAAAATCATTTTTATTTTGCTTTTTCTCCGATTTGCACTATCTTTGTATCAATAATAATAATCAATAAAAAAAGTCTGAATTATGGAAAATAACGCAGAGCTTATTGCCCAGTGCGAGAAGAAGGCAAAACAGTGGCTTACCCCCGATTTCGATGAGCGTACCCGTCAGGAAGTGCAGGCTATGCTCGATGACCCCGACAAGACCAATCTTATCGAGTCGTTCTATAAGGATCTCGAGTTCGGTACCGGCGGTCTCCGTGGTATCATGGGTGCTGGTTCCAACCGCATGAACATCTATACCGTTGGTATGGCTACCCAGGGTTTTGCCAACTACCTGAAGAAGAACTTCAAGGACCGCGAGTCTATCAGTGTTGTTGTCTGCCACGACTGCCGCAACAACAGCCGTCTCTACGCTGAGACTGTTGCCAATATTTTCTCGGCCAATGGCATCAAGGCATATCTTTTCGACGATCTTCGTCCTACTCCTGAGTGCTCTTACGCCATCCGTTATCTCAAGGCCCAGGGCGGTGTCAACATCACAGCCAGCCACAACCCTCGCGAGTACAATGGCTACAAGGCTTACTGGGAGGATGGAGCCCAGGTACTGGCACCTCACGACAAGGGCATCATCGATGAGGTTAACAAGTGCAACATCGAGGATGTGAAGTTCAAGGGCAACAAGGATCTTATTCAGATTATCGGTGAGGATATCGACGAGCCTTATCTTCGCCAGATTCGTACCATCTCCATCGACCGTGATGTTATTCGCCGTCAGCACGACTTGAAGATTGTCTATACTCCGCTTCATGGCGCTGGCCGCGTCATTATTCCGCGCTCACTGGCTTATTGGGGCTTCGACAATGTCTACTGCGTCCCGGAGCAGATGATCAAGGACGGTAACTTCCCGACTGTCGACCGCCCGAACCCGGAGTTTGCAGAGGCTCTTACCCTCGGCTTGAACCTCGCCAAGAAGATTGATGCCGACATTCTCATGGCCAGCGACCCTGATGCTGACCGTATCGGAATGGCCTGCAAGAACGACAAGGGTGAGTGGCAGCTCATCAATGGTAACCAGACCGCCCTCATCTTCCTCTGGTACATCATCACCAACCGTGAGGCTATGGGCCTGATGAAGCCTACAGACTTCATTGTCAAGACCATTGTCACGACAGAAGTTATCAAGAAGATTGCAGACAAGCATCATATTGAGATGCGTGATGTATACACAGGTTTCAAGTGGATTGCACGCGAGATCCGTCTCTCTGAGGGCAAGCAGCAGTACATCGGTGGCGGCGAGGAGAGCTATGGCTTCCTTGCTGAGGATTTCGTCCGCGATAAGGACTCTGTTTCCGCATGTTCTCTGCTTGCTGAGATTTGCGCTTACGCCAAGGACAAGGGCAAGACCCTCTACGATATCCTCATGGACATCTACATGGAATACGGCTTCTCTAAGGAGTTCACTGTCAACGTAGAACGTCCTGGAAAGGCTGGTGCCGACGAGATTCAGCAGATGATGAAGGACTTCCGCGCCAATCCTCCTAAGGAGCTCGGTGGCAGCAAGGTTGTTCTCTGGAAGGACTATCAGAGCCTTGAGGCGACCCACGCTGACGGTTCTAAGACCAAGCTCGAAATGCCTGAGACAAGCAATGTCCTACAGTGGTTCTGCGACGATGATACTAAGGTCAGCGTCCGTCCGTCGGGCACAGAGCCAAAGATTAAGTTCTACATTGAGGTTAAGGACACAATGAAGAGTCCGGCCGACTATGTTGAATGCGACAAACGCGGTGCCGCTAAGATTGAGGCCATCAAGAAGAGCCTTGGCTTGTAATATCTTGCGGCTTTAGGTTTATAGTGCAATAGGGGGGCATATCGATGAATGTTGGTATGTCCCTTTTTTCATTGCTTTGGCTTTGCCGTGTAATGAAGTGATAACAGCCTATATGCCGTTCTCACGTTACTATATCATAGCAAGTACTGCGTTGACGTGAATCTTTTGGCCGATTTATTTTGTTATATCCTCTTTTTGAACTATCTTTGTTGTTAATATGAGAATAGTTTTGATAGGCGCGGGCAATCTTGCCACCAATCTCGGCAAAGCCCTTCATGGCGCCGGACATGACATAGTGCAGGTTTACAGCCACACCTGGGACAACGCCCAGCGGCTGGCTACTATTGTCGGGGGTGCTGCCACCGACGATCTCTCGTCGATAGTGTCTTCCGCCGATGTGTATATTTTCTCCATCAAGGACAGCGCTTTGGGCGAGGTCATACCGCAGGTCGTCAGCGGCCGTGCCGACAAACTGATGATCCACACGGCAGGGTCTATGCCTATGAGCCTCTTCGAGGGCATGGCTCTGCATTATGGCGTTCTGTATCCTATGCAGACCTTTTCGAAGTCGCGTGAGGTCGATTTCAAGGTTATACCCTGTTTTGTCGAGGGCAATGACAGTTATGCGCTGTCAGCCATTGCGGAACTTGCAAGCTCCGTCAGCGACCGTGTCAGCGAGCTGTCGTCCGACGACCGTCGCTATCTCCATCTTGCGGCCGTATGGGCATGCAATTTCACTAACCACTGTTATGAGGTGAGTGCGGAGTTGCTCCGTAAGCACGGCATTCCCTTCGATGTCATGCTCCCGCTTATCGACGAGACAGCCGCAAAAGTTCACGATCTTGCACCCATTGATGCCCAGACAGGGCCCGCTGTCCGTTTCGACGAGAATGTCATCAGGGCTCAGTCGTTGCTTATGCGCGACAACCCACTGCTGAAGGACCTCTACGAACGCATGTCGATGTCGATACATAAGGTGGCTTTGTCGAAGGGGAAGAAGTAGTCAGTAATGTACGTTTTCATGGTTAAAATAGCAATACGATGATTAATTATGACCTTCGAAAAATACGGGCAGTCGTCTTCGATGTCGACGGCGTGCTGTCGTGTTCCACAGTCCTGATGAATGCCGATGGCGAGCCCGTCCGCACGTTGAATATCAAGGACGGCTATGCCATACAGCTTGCCGTGAAGATGGGGTTGCGCCTTGCCATCATGACCGGTGGCCGCAATGAAGAAATCCGGAAGCGCTACAACTACCTCGGTGTCGAGGATGTCTATCTCAGTTGTGCCGTCAAGGTCACCGTATGGGAAGAATTTCTCCATAAGTACGGCCTTACCGATGAAGAGGTTATCTATGTCGGTGATGATATTCCCGACTATCAGATTATGCAACGTGCCGGATGCCCCTGTTGTCCTAAGGACGCAGCCAGCGAGATTCGTGGCATTTCGGCCTATGTCAGCAGCTATGAGGGAGGCAAGGGCTGTGCCCGTGATATCATAGAACAGGTGCTGAAGGCTCAGGGAAAGTGGCTGAGCGACGCTAAAGCTTTTGGATGGTAGACAATGAAACTGAAAGATTATAATATTATTCTTGCCAGCAACTCCCCACGAAGGAAGGAATTGCTGCGCGGACTCGACCTCGACTTTGAGGTTCGTGTCCTGCCCGATGTGTCGGAGAATCACCCCGACAGTCTCGATGCCGCCGACATACCGTTGTACGTCAGTCGCGAGAAAGCCGAGGCATATAAGGATACTCTGCGTCCCCACAACTTGCTTCTCACTGCCGATACCATGGTTATCCTTGGCTCTGAGGCCCTCGGTAAGCCAAAGGACGATGACGATGCCCGCCGCATGCTCCATGCTCTGAGCGGAAAGAGTCACCAGGTCGTCACCGGCGTTACGATAACGTCTACTCAGAAGCGACACTCTTTCGCTGTATCTACCGATGTCACCTTTAAGCAACTCAGTGATAAAGAGATAGACTACTATGTCGACAACTATCATCCCCTCGACAAGGCCGGTGCTTATGGCATACAGGAATGGATAGGCTACGTCGGTGTCACGGGGTTGCGCGGAAGTTATTTCAACGTCATGGGACTCCCCGTACAGCGTATTTGGGACGAGTTGAATGCATTTGTAAATCAGTGACTTAGCTTATGAACAACTATCATGTAGAAACAATCAGGAGCAGCGACCGGCTGCCGGAACTTTCCAATAAGAATGTCTTCCATAGTGTTGAGATGTTTCGTGTCCTTGAGAAAGTCTCCGGTTGCACCCCCTACATGATTGTTGTTACCGACGACAAGCGTCGCGTTCATGCCCACATGCTTGCCATCTTATGGCGTCGCGGGTCGCTACTTCCGCCCTACCTCTTCTCTCAGGGACGCGTCTACGGCGAGGGCGTCTATGCCGACGATGGCGAGCGCAAGGTGCTCTTCCCGATGATGCTCGATGCCGTTGCCAAGGCGTTTCAGCATAAGCTCTGTCTTTTTATCGAGTTTTCGCACATCTCCTCCAAGATGTTCGGCTACCGCGACTTCCGTCGTCATGGTTTCTTTCCCATCTCATGGCTTCACATCCGCAACTCCCTTCACAGCATGTCACCGGAGGAACGGCTGTCGGAACAGCTCCTTCGCACTATCGACAAGGGATACACTGCCGGCATAGTGACGCGTGAGGCCGAAACCGATGATGAGGTCAGAGCCTTCTGGAAGATGCTTAAGAACTACTACCGGTTCAAATTCCACCGTTACATCCCCTCTGAGTCGTTCTGCCTACGTCTTGAGCGTAGTTCCATAGGTAAGGTCTTTGTCACCCTCAGCCACGATAAAGTCATCGGTGGCAGCATCGTTGTCTACTCGGATAAGGATGCTTATCTGTGGTTCGTGGCCTCGAAGAGGAAATCGCATCCTCTGCACCATCCCGATGTGATGACCGTCTGGCATGCCATCAAGTCGTCGTTCGATAGGGGCATGCGCCACATCTGTTTTATGAATGTAGGCTTACCGCTGCGCCGGAGCCGCTATCGTGACTTCATTCTCAGCTTTGGCGGCAAGCAGGTCAGTTCCTATCGTTGGTTCCATTTCACGATAGGGTGGATGAACAAACTCCTTTCTTGGATTTATCGGGAGTAGAAGTAAACGGCATGCCCGGCGGTATCGCATAGTTTTTCCCGTCGGTCATGCCGTTTTAGGGTTGTTTTTCTTCTCAGTTTAGATTCCCTGTGCCATCATCGCACGGGCCACTTTCATGAATCCGGCTACGTTAGCACCCTTGACGTAGTTGATGTAGCCGTCGGGCTCGGTACCGTATTTGACGCAGTTCTCGTGGATGTTGTCCATGATGGCGTGCAGACGGTCGTCGACTTCCTTTGCCGTCCACTTCAGACGCTCCGAGTTTTGCGACATCTCCAGACCGGATGTGGCCACGCCACCGGCGTTGCTGGCCTTTCCCGGGCAGTAGAGAATCTTCGCGTCCTGGAAGGCTTTGATGGCCTCCGGAGTACACGGCATGTTGGCACCCTCGCTGACAGCGATAACACCATTGGCCAACAGGGTCTTTGCAGCCTCACCGTCAATCTCGTTCTGTGTAGCGCATGGCGTGGCTATGTCGGCTTTCTCGCCCCATGGCTTTGCGCCGTTGCCTACATATTTCACTCCGTATTTCTCGGCATATTCCTTAATACGTCCGCGCTCCACGTTCTTCAGTTCCATGATGTAAGCGAGCTTCTCCTCGTCGATGCCATCGGGATCGTAGATGTAACCGTCTGAGTCGGAGCAGGTCACTGGTTTGGCTCCGAGCTGGAGGAGCTTCTCTATGGTGTACTGGGCCACGTTGCCGGCACCCGAGACGAGCACGGTCTTGCCCTTGATGTCTATGTCGCGGGTGTGGAGCATGTCGTCGAGGAAGTATACGTTGCCGTAGCCTGTTGCCTCAGGACGGATGAGTGAGCCACCGAATTCCTGGCCCTTTCCGGTGAGAATGCCCACAAACTGGTGTGTGAGCCGCTTGTACTCGCCGAACATGTAGCCCACCTCGCGACCGCCAACACCGATGTCTCCTGCCGGCACGTCGGTGTCGGGACCAATGTAGCGCGACAGCTCGTCCATGAATGCATTACAGAAGCGCATGACCTCGTTGTTCGATTTTCCGCGTGGGGAGAAGTCGGAACCACCCTTGGCACCACCCATGGGCAGTGTTGTCAGCGAGTTCTTGAAAGTCTGCTCGAAAGCCAGGAACTTCAGAATCGACTCGTTGACAGATGCGTGGAAACGGATACCGCCTTTGTACGGGCCAATGGCGTTGTTGTGCTGGATGCGATAGCCCATATTGGTCTGCACCTTACCCTTGTCGTCAACCCAGTTGACTCTGAACTTGATGACGCGGTCAGGGATGCACAGACGCTCGATGAGGTTGTAGCGGTCGAACTCCGGGTGCTTGTTGTACTCTTCTTCAATTGTTCCCAACACCTGCGAAACGGCCTGGATATACTCTGGCTGTCCGGGGAACTGCAGTTTCAGTCTCTCTACGACTTCTGTTGCTTTCATAAGAAATCTTTCCTTTTATTGGTTGTTAATTGGTTGATTAGTTTGCGCTTGCAAAGTTAATAAAAAAAGCTTGCTAAAGCAAGTAATTATTCATTTTTATGCCCGAAAAGTTATTCTTTTGCTCAAATCCGATTCCGGGAGTGCTCAAGATGATGTGTCGCGTGATGGCATTTTCATGGTATTTGAAAGAGAAAACGGTGCGTCCGGATTATTTTCCGTTGATTTGTGGCAAGCGGAATCTTCTGTATCTCGCTCGCTAATTCTCGCTTCCTAACCCTGATTATTATGATATCCGGAGTGACTATACATATTATATAATGTCCAGTCAGAATTCTATCGGTTCGGATTGATTGTCTTCCGAGTGCAAAGTTACAAAATAATTTTCCCGAATCCAAATTTTAGCAGGGTAGAAAGGGGTATAGTTTGGGGTATAGAAAGGGGTATAGTAGTTGACTGTTGATCCTGTTATATTATATTCTTGATGATCTAAGCCATTGTGAATGTGGCCGTTAGATTGGATGATAATGGATTAGTAGCGAAGAAAAAACCTTATCCCTCGGGTGGGGGATAAGGTTCGATGTATACTTTAGTCGATGTTCTTCAGTATGGCGAGCAGGAAGTCCCAAACCTGCTTTACTGTCGGGATGTGCAGGCACTCGTCGGGGGTGTGGACGTTGCGGAGCGTAGGACCGAAGCTAATCATGTCGAGGTCAGGGTACTTCTCCGAGAACAGACCGCACTCGAGTCCGGCGTGGATGCCCTTGACAATCGGGTCCTTACCGAAGAGCTGGTTATATTCCTTCACTGCAATCTTCACCAATTCCGAGTTAGGATTCATCTTCCATGCGGGATATCCGTCGGTCTGGGTGACCTTGGCTCCGGCGAGTTGGAAAGCGGCCTTAACGGTGTTCGACATGTTCCGCAGGTTGCTCATGACGTTAGAGCGCTGGCTGGAAACGACTTCCACCTTCTCCTCAGAGCTCTGAACGCTGGCGATATTGCTCGAAGTCTCAACCATCCACTCCAGGGCCTTGTCCTGGCACATGGCGAGGACACCGTTGTCGACGGCCTGCAGAGCACGGATGAGATTCTCCGAAACCTGCTTTGGCATCACCTTCTCGGCATCGGCCGATGCGAGGTTCCACTTCATGGTGGTGTCGGTAACGTGATATTCGTCCTCCACGTCGCTTGAGAACAGATTCCAGTCGGCCTTCACATCCTCCTTCTTGTCGGCGGGAACGGCGAAGACAATCTTTCCGTCGCGTGGGATAGCGTTGTGCATTTTACCGCTGTTGAACTGTGCCAGACGCAGATCCATCTTCTCCTGCTCATTATAGAGGAACCGCGAGAGAATCTTTATGGCGTTGGCGCGCTTCTTCTCGATGTCGTCACCCGAGTGTCCGCCGTTGAGGCCCTTGAGCGTTCCCTCCATGAAGAAGTAGTCCTCGGGAGCATCCTCGCGCTTGAAGTCGAACTCGGCGATGGTGCTCTTACCGCCGGCGCAGCTGACGAAGATCTGTCCTTCCTCCTCCGAGTCGAGGTTGATGAGGTACTTGCCGGTCATGAAACCTGGCTTCATGCCGAAGGCACCGGTGAGCTGGGTCTCCTCGTCGCGGGTGAAAACGCATTCTATAGGACCGTGCTCAATGTCGTCGGAATCGAGGATAGCGAGCTCTATGGCATCGCCGATACCGTCGTCGGCACCGAGGGTAGTGCCCTTGGCGTGCATCCACTCTCCGTCGACATAAGTCTGGATGGCATCCTTGGAGAAGTCGAAGTCGACATCGACGAGCTTATCGCAGACCATGTCCATGTGGCTCTGGAGGATAACGGTAGGCTTGTTCTCCATGCCCTTCGTGGCCGGCTTGCGGATAAGGACGTTGCCGGTCTCGTCGACTTTCGTCTCCAGACCGTGCTCCTTACCGAACTCCTTGAGATACTCAATCATCTTTTCCTCGTGCTTCGACGGACGGGGAATCTTGTTGATTTTTGAAAACTGCTCGAAAACGCGAGCTGGCGTTAGTTCTTTGTTTGCCATTTTTCTATTGATTTCTTTTGATATTTCGTTCAATTGCATTACCTTTGCAACCAATTCTATTGCAAAATTACAAAAAATGGTCAAGATATTCCTTGTCAGCGTGTTAATAATTGCTATTGCGGTAGCATTGATGGCAGTACGTTCCTTTTTTATTAAGGGCGGCGAAATGAAATCGCAGCATATCAAGGACAATGAGTTCCTCAAGAGCAAGGGCATCCATTGCGTCCTCGATCAGGACCGCGAGGCGAGGAATGACGTCAGGAACAAATAATCAATATATAAAATGAAGAAGATTCTTTTAACTTTGTCTGTTGCAGCCATGCTCGGAATGGGTATGACCTCGTGCAACAATCAGCCACAGAAGAACGACACCCAGGACTCCTCGACGAAGGGTAGCATTGCCGACAGTCAGGCCGACATGAAGATTGCCTACGTCGAAGTTGATTCCATCATGAGCCAGTATCAGTACTGGAAGGATGTCATGAAGCTCATGCAGGGCAAGGAAGCCAACATCCAGAAGACCCTCCAGGGTAAGCAGCAGAGCCTGCAGCAGGCCGCAGCCAACTTCCAGCAGGGCATCCAGTCGAATAAGTTCAGCCGCGACGAGGCGCAGCAGATCCAGGCCAATCTGCAGATGCAGGCCCAAGAGGGCGATCAGTTGCAGCAGCGCCTGAGCAACGAGTACCAGAAAGAGGTAAGCAAGTATAATCAGGCTCTCTCCGACAGTATCCACCACTTCCTCGCCGAATACAACAAGGACAAGAAGTTCACGCTCATCCTTGCCAAGCAGGGTGACAATATTCTCTACGCCAACAATGCCCTCGACATCACCGATCAGGTGGTCGCCGGACTGAACAAGCGCTATAAGGGAATGGGAAATAAGAAATAAGACATATATTCCGGCAGACAACTGAAAACCCGCGCCAGACCAATCTGAGCGCGGGTTTTTCAGTGTTTGCCATGCATGAGAAGTTCCCATGAGCGCAAGTCATTATATAGATGTATAAGCATTGGACTTGATGACTGCTGCAAAAAATTCAGGTAAGAAAATTTGCTGAAACCAATTGAAAATGCTAAATTTGCAGCATAGTTATCCAACATTCTAATTATTAAGTAAGGAGGTAAAGCATGAATGTACCAGCAATGAACAATCTATGGCATTATATTTCCGGTTTGTCCCTGACTGCAAAGAATAAGCAGTGGCTCTCGCAGAAATTGCTTGAATCCACGAGGCGGGAAAAAGCTTCGTCAAAAGCAGATGAGGCTCTTCGGAAACTGGATGGCTGTTGGGCTTGCGAGGATATTGACGATTCATTAGAGCGTGATGTATTAAGTATCAGAAGTCATGAAGCAAGAGCAGTGGAACTAATGGATGAACAGCTATGACGAGATATTTAGTTGATACCAACATATGGATACACTTTTTCAAAGGAAAATATGGCGTAAGAAATAAATTTCTGAGCGTTACCAGTGAGCAATTGTGCGTATCTGAGATTTCTATTGCAGAACTGACTTATGGAGCATACCATAGTAGTAATATACTAAAACATTTACAAGAAGTGCATCTGGTTCGAGATAATTTTTGTCTATATTCAATCTCTGATTGTATAGACGACTACGCAAAGTTGCGAGATATTTTGTCTAAACAGGGGCATACCGTTGAAAACTTTGATCTTTTAATTGCAGCTACAGCCATTCATTATCAGTTGACCTTAGTGACAGAAAATGTTAAGCATTTTCAGGACATTAAAGGCTTGAAGATTGAGAATTGGGCTAATAGGGAAAAATAATTAAGAGTGGGATGCTGTTATTATTATACATTTAGGCAATGAGAAAAGCTTAATACATTATTGCATTTAATCCTGCGAATATGGATGGAAAGTTTGCCGATGTTTGCGAATTATTTTGACACCATTCCAATATGTATCGTTTGGCGTTCCAATATGGACCGTTTCGCGTCCTCAAACGGTCCGTTTTAGAGTGCGAAACGGGCCGTTTTGGAACGCTAAATGATATGTTTCTGTATCTGTTTGATTATGAGGTGGTTGCAAGGTCAAGCTAATTTAATCATTACTGTGAAATATTCTTACATATCATACAGCTGTTTTCTTGTCTCGAAGAACCTATATTGAACTGTAGACGGTGCCGGTTTTGTATTTGGTATTTTGCGTCTTGTCATGGGATGGCACCGGCAATGCTGACGATATTCGGTAGATTACCGGATTACTATGGTCTGTGAGGCTGTTTCAGCGGCGACAAATTGCGGTGCAGGGCAGGGCGGTGGCCACAAACAGTTAAAGTATCTTTAAAAGCGATTCCTTTGTTCTCTGACGTTTCCGTGAGTCGTTTTTTTTTCGTAATTTTACACCTTGAATTTAGCCCTAAAATCGATTAGAAGGCAAATAAAGGGCAAATAAGGCGATTTTAACATAAAACTATATAATGGACGACAACAAGACAATTGATCAGGACAGGATTATGAAAATCAACATTGAGGAGGAGATGAAGACCTCTTACATCGACTATAGTATGTCGGTGATAGTGGCCCGTGCCCTCCCTGATGTAAGAGACGGTTTCAAACCTGTCCACCGCCGTATCCTCTTCGGAATGCGCGGTATAGGCAACTTCAGCAACCAACCTTATAAGAAATGTGCCCGCGTCGTGGGTGAGGTATTAGGAAAGTACCACCCTCACGGCGATAGCTCAGTCTACGGTGCACTCGTACGTATGGGCCAGAGCTGGAATATGCGTTACACGCTCGTCGACGGTCAGGGTAACTTTGGTTCCGTCGACGGTGACTCTCCGGCTGCCATGCGTTATACCGAGTGCCGCCTGTCGAAGATGGGTGAGCACATCATGGACGATATTGAGAAGGATACCGTCGACATGGTGAACAACTTCGACGACACACTCAAGGAGCCGTCGGTGATGCCTACGAAGATTCCGAACCTCTTGGTCAACGGAGGCAACGGTATTGCCGTGGGCATGGCTACAAACATTCCTACCCATAACCTCAACGAGGTTATCGATGGATGCTGCGCATATATTGACAATCCCGACATCGACCTCGACGGACTGATGAAGTATATCCCGGCTCCTGACTTCCCAACGGGAGCGTATATCTATGGTCTGAAGGGTGTTCGCGACGCTTATGCCACAGGTCGTGGACGTATTGTCATGCGGGCCAAGGCCGAGATTGAGAGCGGCGACCAGCACGATAAGATTGTCGTCACCGAGATTCCTTATGGCGTCAACAAGCAGCAGCTTATCGAGTATATCGCCGACCTCGTCAAGGAAGGCAAGATTGACGGAATCTCCAATGTCAACGACGAGACCGGCCGCCAGGGTATGCGTATCGTCGTCGACGTGCGCCGCGATGCCAATGCCAATGTCATCCTCAACAAGCTGTTCAAGATGACAGCCCTCCAGAGCTCGTTCTCTGTCAACTGCATCGCCCTTGTCAACGGTCGCCCGCGGTTGCTGACGCTCAAGGACTGCATAAAGTACTTTGTTGAGCACCGGCATGAGGTGACCATCCGCCGCACGCAGTTCGACCTGAAGAAGGCTCAGGAGCGCGCTCACATCCTCGAGGGATTGATTATCGCCGTGAACAATATCGACGAGGTAGTAGAGATTATCAAAGGCAGTAAGACTCCGAGCGATGCCCAACGCAATCTCGAAAAGCGCTTCGAGCTCGATGAGGTGCAGTCGAAGGCTATCGTCGATATGCGTCTTGGTTCACTGACAAGTCTGCAGGTCGACAAGCTCCATGCTGAGTATGACGACTTGATGAAGACTATCGATGAGCTCCAGGAGATTCTCAACAACCCTGAACGCTGCAAGCAGGTGATGAAGGATGACTTGAATGAAGTCAAGGAAAAGTATGGTGATGAGCGCCGTACGGAGATTATCCCCGATGAGCATGAGTTCAATGCTGAGGACTTCTATCCCAACGATCCTGTTGTCATCACTATTAGCCATCTCGGCTACATCAAGCGCACACCGCTGTCCGACTTCCGTGAGCAGGCCCGCGGTGGAGTAGGGGCCAAGGGAGCACGTACCCGCGAGAAGGATTTCACCGAGTTTATTTACCCGGCAACGATGCATCAGACGATGCTCTTCTTCACGCGTCAGGGCCGTTGCTACTGGATGAAGTGCTACGAGATTCCGGAGGGCGACAAGAACTCGAAGGGACGTGCCATCCAGAACCTCCTCGCTCTTGAGCCGGGCGACACCGTAAACGCTTGTCTGCGGCTGCGCGCCAATGTCTCCGACGAATTCCTCGACACTCATTTCGTCGTCTTTGCAACGAAGATGGGCCTCGTCAAGAAGACAAGTCTGAGGGCTTACTCGAATCCACGGTCTAAAGGTATCATCGCAATCAATATCAATGAGGGCGATGAGGTAGTTGACGTGCGACTCACCAACGGCCATAACGAGCTTATTTTGGCTGACCGTAACGGACGTGCATGCCGTTTCGACGAGAGCAATGTGCGCACCATGGGACGTGTGTCGACAGGTGTCAGAGGAATGATGCTCGACGATGACGGTGAGGACGAGGTCGTAGGAATGATTGTCGTCAACAACCCTGAGAGTGAGACAGTTATGGTTGTATCGCAGTCGGGATACGGAAAGCGCTCGCAGGTGGAGGACTACCGCAAGACACACCGTGGCGGAAAGGGCGTGAAGACCCTCAATATCACCGACAAGACCGGAAAACTTGTGGCCATAAAGAATGTCACCGACGATAACGACCTGATGATTATCAACAAGAGCGGAATCGTTATCCGCCTCGCAGTGGCCGAGTGCCGTGTCATGGGACGCGCCACTCAAGGCGTACGACTTATCAATCTCGCTAAGAAGAATGATGTCATAGCAAGCGTTTGTAAGGTGATGAGCTCTAAGTTGGAGGCCTCGGTAGAGGAGGAAAGCCGCTCGGCATGGGCTAAAACCAACGATGAGATAAAGAGCGATACCGCAAGCGCTGAACCCGCCGGAGACGAGGCTGAGCCACTGCCCGACGACAATGACGGCAACGACGGCGGCGAGGGCTCTGACGCTCCTGTGGACTTCGATTAGTAAAACCTAACATTAAATATTTAATATTTTCCAAGAATGAAAAAAACTATGATGATTGCGGTCCTGATGCTTCTCTCAGTGTCGGCCGCGTTCGCTGGAAACAGCGATGCTCTAAAGGCAATCCTCAAGGCGGATTCTTACACGGAGGCTGCTAAGCTCGTTGAGTCGAGTCTCGGACAGCTTGCCGACAACGCCGAGAAGGCTACTGCCTACAACAAGATTGTCGACCTGGCTCTCGCCAAGTACAACGAGGAAAGTGCTAAGGTCGCTATCAAGAAAGAAGCCGATGAGGCCGGAATGTACGACGCTCTCGATGCAGCTTACACTGCCGCCGCTGAGTGCTACAAGTACGACCAGCTCCCTAACGCTAAGGGAAAGATAAAGCCAAAGTACAGCAAAGTTAATGCTGTGCGCCTCTATCAGCTCCGTCCAAACCTCATCAATGGCGGTGGATTCTTCCAGGGCAAGGACAACAAAAAGGCTTTCAAGCTGCTCAGCTACTATGTGACCAGCAACTCTGAGCCAATGTTCAATGAGGTAAAGACCGATGCTGCCAAGGATCCTAACTATCTCAACGCTGCTTTCTTTGCTGGTTACATGGCTTATATGGATCACGACTGGGCTAATGCAGAGAAGTATGCTGGCATGGCCGTCAACGATTCAGCCAATGGTGCCAACGCCCTGAACATCATGCTCACAGCTATGAAGGCACAGCTCAAGACTGCTGCCGACTCTGCTGAGTTCATCAACAAGTGCAAGGCTCTCTACGAGAAGAATCCTGACAACCAGATGATCTTTGCTAACCTCGTTGACGCTTACTCTCAGGCAGGTAAAGCTACTGAGGCTGAGCAACTTGTCAACACCCGTCTCGAGCGCGAGCCTAACGACTTCATCGCTCTGATGGTCAAGGGTCAGTTCCTCGAGCAGCACGATAAGTTCCAGGAGGCTGCCGACGCTCTGAAGAAATCTTTAGCTAACGCACCTGAGCAGAATAAGCTCATGCTCAACGCAACCATCGGCGACTGCTACCTCTATCACGCTCAGAAGCGTCTGGAGAAGGTTAGCGGTGTCCTCTCGAAAGCCGCTAAGGAGCAGTTCATCCCTGTCTACAACGAGGCTATCAAGTACTACGAGGCTGCCAAGGCTCTTGACAAGGATGGCTCACAGAAGGCAAAGTACGCTGCACGTCTGTACAGCTGCTACTATTTTGTGCTCGGTGAGAAAGATCCTAAGACTCAGGAAGCAAAGTCTTACGCAGGTTATTAATAGTTAAAACTAAACAATCCCTCCTTGTGTGGACATCGTTCCTGCACTTGGAGGGATTGTCATTTTCAAATTAAAACATGAAAAAGGCATTCGTTGTTTTATCACTCTTGATGATGGCTTTTGCCGCGTCGGCACAATCGGGAAATCCTAAGAAAAATGCGGAAAAGATGAGCCAGCGCGCACAGGGAATCTACTACGAGGTGGAGAATGAATCCGCCTCCGACTCGGTACGCTATTTCCGCAACGTCATGGACTGCGTGGAGTATAGTCTGGAGAGTGATAATTACGACAGAATGCCCGACGGAGCAGGGGTTACAAAGCTCCGCCACGAGTCGGAAAACTTCAAACGCGTTGCCACACTCAGACCGTTGCTGATCGACGCAGGGCTCTATCTTGCAGGCCACCACTACCGGCAGGACGGTATAAATGCTTGGAAACTATATATCAAGGCATCCGAAAGCCCGTTGATGAAAGCCGACAATAAGAATGACGAAACGGCGTTGGCGGCATTCTATATAGCCCAGACCTCACTCTTGGAACGTAACTACAAGGCCGCTGACAGGTATGCAGATATCGCCATGAGGGATGACGACATTGCCCAGGATGCCGCGGAGATAAAAGCGCGGTGTATGCACGACCAGATGGTTACGCACGAAGATTCGGCCAAGTATCTCTCCGTCGTAGCCGAGTTGTACCGTTCCGACCCGTCAAACTCCACTTATTTCGCATGGCTCATGCAGTTTTATGGGCGTGAGAACCGCAGTTTCAACCTTGAAAACTTCATCGACGACCAGCTGCAGCGTTTCCCCAAGTCGCCAATTCCATGGATACTGAAGGGCGAGACGGCCATGCACGCCAAACGGTGGAATGAGGCTGTCGATGCATATAAGCACGCTGATGAGCTCGATCCTAAGCAGGTGCCGGTGATATATAATATAGGTGTATGCCTCATGGACTGGGCTTTGGAAACCGGAAGGCAGGGGACAAAAGACCACGATCCCGATACGAAGGAGAAAGTGGCCAATCTTAATGCTCAGGCACGCAACTATCTTGAACGTGTTCAGGTTATGGACCCGCATCGGGATAAAGTCGACTGGGTAACACCACTTTACAGAATATACGTTATGCTCGGCGACGAGATAAAAGCCGAGGAACTGAAGCCACTTGTCCGACGATAAGCAGGCCGAATCATTATCCGTCGTCAGTGACGGCAGGATGATATTATTTGATTGACTGATGGTAAGAATTTTTTATCATATATATATTAACTTATCAATGAGGCTCATAGCGGTCGCATTGATGATCCTTGCGTCCGTCAGTGTCGCGGCACAGAAGAAGCAGATTTCGCAGGCGCGCGATTACATTAAAAGCGGTAAGAATCTTGACAAGGCCGAGAGCATTCTGAGGACTCAGCTCGCCGACTCAACACAAAGAAACAACCTCAAGGTGTGGCAGTTGCTGATGGATGCCCTCACGGCGCAGTACGAGCAGGGCAACGAACAGCTCTACCTAAAACAGAAATACGATACTTTAGCCTTTTTCACCACTGCCCGCAAGCTTTTCGAAGCTGGCGAATCGATGGATTCTGTCGACATGCAGCCCGATGATGAGGGCCGTATGCACACGAAATACCGTGCCCGCAACGCATCCTATCTTGTCAGAATACTTCCTAATCTCTACTATGGCGGAGTTTTTCTCGTCAATAAGAAAAATTATAAGCTGGCATACGACTATTTCGATCACTACCTTTCAGTGTCCCTAAAGCCGCTGTTCACCGGCATGCGCATCGATTCCACAAGCTCGATGGGTGTCAGCGCCGCTTACTGGACGATGTACTGTGGGTTCAAAATGGGCTCTGCACCTTTGATAATGCGGCATCATCAGCTTGCCGAAAAGGATACCTCACAGCTCGCTTTCGTCATGCAGTATGAGGCTGAGGCTTACGAGATTATGAACGACACGCAGAAATATGTCGACTGTCTGAGGAAAGGATTCAACCGTTATCCCAAATTCCCGTTCTTCTTTCCGCGGCTTATGGAATATTATGACAAGACAATGCAGAACGATTCGGCCCTCGCCCTTGTCAACAGAGCCCTTTCCGTCGACTCGACAAGTCAGTTCTACCGTTATGCCAAGAGCTCCGTCTACCTTAATATGGGGCGTTATGAGGACTGTATAGACATCTGCGACAAGCTGATAAAAGAGAACGAGAACCTTGCCGACGCCTATTACAATGCAGGATTGTCCTACTTCAATATGGCCATCGAGCTCGATAAGATGCGCCAGGAGAGCCGCTACAACCGTCGCCGCATCCTCGAACTGTACAATAAGGCTCTCCCTTATCTTGAAACATACAGGAAATTGGCCCCCGACCGACAGGACAATTGGATTTCACCCCTATACACAATATACTTGAATCTCAATATGGGAAAGAAGTTTGACGAGATAGACAATATACGAAATGAATACAAACGAAATCATAAATAAATTAGGTATCCGCCCCAACGACATGCAGAATGCGGTATTCGATGCCATGTCCGGCGGCACCGACGACATCGTAGTCCTGTCGCCGACGGGCACCGGCAAGACCTATGCTTACCTCATTCCCCTTGTCGCACAACTCGATTCGCAGTCGGATGCGTTGCAGGCAGTAGTGCTGTTGCCGGGCCGTGAGCTTGCCTTGCAGTCGGCTAACGTGCTGAAATCGATGGGCTCCGGTCTTCGGACGATGGCTCTTTATGGCGGACGGCCGACGATGGACGAGCATCGTGAGTTGCGAACTGTCCGACCGCAAATAGTCTTTGCCACCCCGGGGCGTCTCAACGACCACCTCGACAAGGGCAATATCAGTGCAGCATCAGTCAGGACTCTCGTCATTGATGAGTTCGACAAGATGCTCCAGATGGGCTTTCAAGACGAGATGACCGCAATTATCGGCAAGTTGCCGACGGCTATCCGGCGTGTCCTTCTCTCGGCCACCGATGCCGAGGAGATACCGTCCTATCTGCGCAGCGGCTTCAATCCCGTCCGTCTGAACTTCATAGCCGCTGATGAGGCTGCCGCTGAGCGGGTGAAAATATTCAAGGTGCAGAGCCCCGAAAAGGATAAACTCGAGACGCTGAAGCGACTGCTTATCGACCTTGGCGAGCAGAGCAGTGTCGTATTCCTCAACTATCGGGACTCCGTGGAGCGCACCGCAGGCTACCTTACCGAAGAAGGCTTTACCGTGAGTCTCTTCCATGGCGGCCTCGACCAGCAGGACCGCGAAAGGGCCCTCTACCGGTTCAGCAACGGGACTGCCAACATTCTCGTCTGCACCGACCTCGCCAGTCGCGGTCTCGACATCCCGGACATCAAGAATATCATCCATTATCACATTCCTGAGAGCGAGGATGCCTACGTCCACCGCACCGGCCGCACGGCACGATGGGATAAGGACGGGCGCGCCTTCTTCATCCTTGCTCCCGGCGAGACCGTCCCCGACTATGTCGAGCAGGCTTCCGCCGATGCCGCGAAAGGGCAGGACAGAACTCCTCTTGCCGACTATAATCCCGTCGGTGACGGTCCCGTCCCCCAGCCCCTCATGACCACTATATATATAGGTAAGGGTAAGAAAGACAAAATTTCCAAGGGCGACATCGTCGGATTCCTGTGCAAGAAAGGCGGTCTGAAAGGCTCTGAGATTGGGCGCATCGATGTCTATCAGCGCTACGCCTACGCCGCTGTGCCACGCCGTAAGCTACGGCAGGTTTTGAGGGGAACACATGGCGAGAAAATCAAGGGCGTAAAGACAATTGTCGAAGAAGTGACGATATAAGACCACTTATTTGGCAAAATGTTGCGTTTTTATTTTGGATTCTGAAATAAAAAGTGTAATTTCGCACTCGTAACCGAACAGATTAAAACATTTCCGGTTTGTCACAGGCAATAACCGAACTGAAATATTGAACTTAAATAGACTTAAAAATGAAGAAGTACAATTTTAATGCAGGTCCCTCGATGCTTCCGCGTGAAGTTATCGAGAACACAGCAAAGCAGATTCTGGATTTCAATGGCAGCGGTCTCTCGCTGATGGAAATCAGTCACCGTGCCCCCGACTTCAAGCCGGTTGTCGACGAGGCTGTCTCCCTTATCAAGGAACTTCTCGACATCCCTGAAGGCTACTCAGTAATCTTCCTTGGTGGTGGTGCTTCTTTGCAGTTCATGCAGATTCCTGCCAACTTCCTCCTGAAGAAAGCTGGATATGTCAACTCCGGTACGTGGGCTAAGAAAGCCATGAAGGAGGCAAAGCATTTCGGTGAAGTAGTGGAAGTGGCTTCGTCGGCCGACGACAACTATACTCATCTGCCGGAGATAAAGGATATTCCTTCCGACCTTGACTATCTGCACATCTGTACCAACAATACAATCTTCGGTACCGAGCTCCGCAAGGACCTCGATGCTCCGGTGCCACTGATTGCCGATATGTCGTCCGACATCATGAGCCGCCCTGTCGACGTCTCGAAGTACACAGCCATCTACGCCGGTGCGCAGAAGAATATGGCCATGGCCGGTGTAACGGTGATTATCGTTAAGGACGATATGCTCGGAAAAGCTCCGCGCGAGTTGCCTACAATGATCGACTATCGCACTCATGTGGAGAAAGGCTCAATGTTCAACACTCCTCCTGTGGTGCCTATCTACTCCCTGCTCGAGACCATGCGCTGGTGCAAGGCTCAGGGCGGTGTTAAGGAAATGGACCGTCGTGCACACGAGCGCGCACGCATCCTCTACGACGAGATCGACCGCAACAAGCTCTTCCGCGGTACCGTCGAGGAGAGCAGCCGTTCGCTGATGAACATCTGCTTCGTCATGAACGACGAGTATAAGGACTTAGAGAAGCCGTTCCTCGAGTTCGCTACGAGCCGTGGAATGGTCGGCGTCAAGGGTCACCGCTCTGTCGGCGGATTCCGTGCATCGTGCTATAACGCACAGACTATTGAGGGTGTCAACGCTCTCGTTCAGGCAATGAAGGACTTCGAAAAGGAACATTAATTATGAAAGTATTAATAGCAACAGTGAAACCTTTCGCGCCAGCAGCCGTGGAGGGTATAAAGAAGGAACTTGAGGGCGCTGGCCATCAGGTAGTTCTATTGGAGAAATATGGCAGTGAGGCTGAGCTCCTCAGTGCTGTCAGCGATGTCGATGCCATGATTGTGCGCTCCGACAAGGTGACAAAGGACGTTCTCGATGCCGCCAAGAACCTGAAGATTGTCGTCAGAGCCGGCGCAGGCTACGACTCCATCGACACCGCTTACGCCAAGGAGAAGGGTGTCGTGGTCGAGAATACACCGGGCCAGAACTCCAATGCCGTGGCAGAGCTCGTCTTCGGACTCCTCGTCTACGCCGTCCGCAACTTCTACAACGGCAAGGCCGGTACCGAGCTGAAGGGCAAGCGCTTGGGAATCCTCGCCTTCGGTAATGTCGGTCGCAACGTTGCCCGCATCGCCAAGGGCTTCGGTATGGAGGTGAGTGCCTTCGACGAGTTCGTTCCCGCCGACAAGATTGAGGCTCAGGGCGTTCATGCCGCAAAGAGCCGCGATGACTTGTTCGAGACCAACGACATCGTTTCGCTCCACATCCCGGCTACCGCCGAGACCCGTCAGAGCATCAACTACGATGTTGTCAACAAGCTGCCGAAGAACGGTATTCTCATCAACACTGCCCGTAAGGAGGTTATCGACGAGCCCGGACTGCTGAAGCTGTTGGCTGAGCGCACCGACCTGAAATACATTACCGACATCAAACCTGATGCCGATGCTGACTTCCAGAAGTTCGAGGGCCGCTACTTCTCAACGCCGAAGAAGATGGGTGCACAGACTGCCGAGGCAAATATCAATGCCGGTATTGCTGCTGCACGCCAGATAAACGCGTTCTTCAAGGATGGCGACACGAAGTTCCAGGTGAACAAATAACCCGTTATGATATTACCGGGGAAAGCATATTATGATATGATATTTCCCCGCAGAGATATATTGAAAAGGCTTGCGGAGCATTGCTCTGCAAGCCTTTTTCAATCTTTTATGTATGCTTCAGCGATTCCAGCCGTTGCTGTTCGTGGGGTGGTTCAGCCCTTTGGGAACCGATATTCCGCGCTGCTGTAATTTGTTCTCACACAGAAGAATCTTCTCCGAACGCTATTCAGCAGCAGCCTGACCCTCATTTTTTCAGCAACAGTTGATTCCTTTTCAATATTCGACAGAATCGTGATATTTTATCTGAAGATAGCCCCGGTAAATCCGAATTTTCTTTACACGAAAACAATATGGTCCATTTGAGCTTGCGAAACGGTCCGTTTTAGGTTGCGAAACGGTCCGTTTTGCAGTCCGAAATGGCCCGTTTTGCAATGTCAAATGACCTACTTCTGTAACCCGTTGGTTATCAGTGGGTAAACAAGATGGTGTGAACGCATTCTTTGTTTGAATTATCTTTACATCTCATTTCGCTCTAATGAGCCGCCATTTCGTGTATTTCCCCTTCCAAACAAAAACCCTAACAGGGTGGTGCCTGTTAGGGTTTGCGTTGAAAATGTATTTCTGTCTTCGGTTAATCGAGAATCAGATGTTGGTGCTGTCGGCCGGTTCGTCCTCATCCTGCTGATCGCTTGAGCCTCCGGTGATGCCAATGTCCTGGATTATGTCGTTCATTGCTCCGTTGACCATCTCCTTGATGGCCTGGGCTGCCGGGTCTATGACGTTGTCGTTGATAATCTTCTCTGCCTTCTTCCTTATGTCCTCCTTAGTCTCGCGCTCTGCCTTGGTGTAATACTGTTCGGCAGCGGCCTTGATATCCTCCTTGTCGACGGTGAACACATGACCGAAGGCACCGACCGACACTGTGTGATCTTTGCCGTCGTAGCGCACCTTGCCGGTGGAGTAGAAGATGTGGTTGTCGACGTGGATTAGGTTGTCGACGGCTGTGGCAATGACCCTCTGCGTCCATGAGTCGCTAATCTGTCGGAACATCTTGTCGATGGCATCGTCGGAGCCCGCTGTGCTGTCGCTGCTGTTGGCCTCGTCGTTTACTGCCGCCGAGATGACGTTGGTGAGGGCAGCCTTGTGGCTGTCGGTGTCGGGACATGTGGCAATGGCCAGTCCGGCAATGGCAGCAATGACTATCAGGACGATGAGGAAGGTGCTCACGCGGCTTCCTCTTTTCTCCTCCATCGGCGGCTGAGAGTAGGGTGGTGGAGTGGGAGTGACGGGACGTCCCTGCTGGAATCCGGGCTCGGGATTGTCCACCTCCACAAATCCGTCAATAGGTTGAGGGTCAGCGTTGTTCGGGCTCTGACTCTCTTCTGGAGTCTGCGGTGTGACGATGGTGCCCACGTCGCTTGTCGGCGGCTCCGGCACCATGATGATTGGTCGTAGCTCCTCCACCTGCCAGGCAGGCATCCACTGGCTCGAGCCGTCGGCCATGACGAGGGTCTCCGATGTTATTCCGCGGGCCTTGAGCTCCTCAACGCTGTAGGGACCGCGCTTGTCGTTGTTGACACTGATAAAGTATTCCATAATAAGTATATTTCAAACCTTTTACTATCGTCTGCGAAATTAAGGATAAAAAATGAGGTGACAAAAAGTTTTCTGAATTTTTTGCACAATGTAGATATTATTGAGCACGTTTTTGTTTGTAGTGTTTTAAAATATTATAAATACAATCGTCAAGGTGAGATTTTTCATTCTTTTTGTGTTATCTTTGCAAATAAGTTTTTACGTTTAATTAGAACAGGATTAGTACTTTTAGCATACTATGTTTGAAAATTTAAGTGATCGTCTTGAACGCTCTTTCAAGATACTGAAGGGAGAGGGAAAGATAACCGAGATAAATGTGGCCGAGACAATGAAGGACGTACGCCGTGCTCTGCTCGATGCCGATGTCAACTACAAAGTTGCCAAGTCCTTCACTGATACGGTCAAGAAGAAAGCTCTTGGCATGAATGTGCTCACGGCTGTCAAGCCGGGCCAGCTCATGGTTAAGCTCGTCCACGATGAGCTCGCTGAGCTGATGGGTGGTGAGGCTGTCGGGCTGAAGCTCGAGCAGCATCCGGCCATCATCCTCATGAGCGGTCTTCAAGGCTCGGGTAAGACCACGTTCTCGGGCAAGCTTGCTAACATGCTCAAAAAGAAGCAGAACAAGAAACCTCTTCTCGTTGCCTGCGATGTCTACCGTCCTGCTGCTATCGACCAGTTGAAGGTTGTTGGTCAGGCCATCGATGTACCTGTATACAGTGAGCCGGAGAATAAGAATGTCAACGAGATTGCCGACCATGCCATTCAGGAGGCCAAAGCCAAGGGCAATGACGTTGTCATCATTGATACCGCTGGCCGTTTAGCCGTCGACGAGGAGATGATGAACGAGATTGAGTCACTGAAGAACCACGTCCATCCCGACGAAACCCTCTTCGTTGTCGACTCTATGACCGGTCAGGATGCCGTCAATACCGCCAAGGAGTTCAACGACCGCCTCGACTTCAACGGCGTTGTGCTCACCAAGCTCGACGGCGACACCCGTGGTGGTGCGGCCCTCTCTATCCGCACCGTTGTCGACAAGCCTATCATGTTCATCGGTACCGGCGAGAAGATGGAGGCTATCGACGTGTTCCACCCCGTACGTATGGCCGACCGTATCCTCGGTATGGGTGATGTCGTCTCTCTCGTCGAGCGCGCTCAGGAGCAGTTCGACGAGGAGGAGGCACGCAAGCTCCAGAAGAAAATCCAGAAGAACAAGTTCGACTTCAACGATTTTTACAATCAGATACAGCAGATAAAGAAGATGGGTAACCTCAAGGACCTCGCCAGCATGATTCCTGGTGTGGGCAAAGCCATCCGCGATGTCGACATCGACGACAACGCTTTCAAGGGCATTGAGGCTATCATCCAGAGCATGACCCCGAAGGAAAGAACCAATCCAGAAATTCTCAATACCAGCCGCCGTCAGCGCATTGCCAAGGGCTCTGGCACCAGCTATCAGGAGGTGAACAGGCTCATCAAGCAGTTCGACCAGACCCGGAAGATGATGAAGATGGTCACCGGCAGCAAAATGGCCGGTATGATGTCGAGAATGAAGGGAATGAAGGGCATGCCAAAGATGCCACACTAAATAAGCAAAAGATATGACACTTATTGATGGAAAGGCTACTGCCACCGCTATTAAGCAGCAGATAGCCGAGGAAGTGAAGGATATTATGGCCAAAGGCGGTAAGCAACCGCATCTGGCAGCAGTCCTCGTCGGCCATGACGGAGGCAGTGAGACGTATGTCAAGAACAAGGTGATTGCCTGCGAGCAGTGCGGATTCAAGTCCACACTGATTCGCTATGAGGACGATGTCACTGAGGAAGAACTCTTGGCATGTGTCGACAGACTGAACAAGGACGCTGATGTCGACGGATTCATCGTACAGCTGCCGCTGCCAAAGCACATCGACGAACAGAAAATCATCATGGCTATCGACTACCGCAAGGATGTCGACGGATTCCATCCCATCAATGTGGGCCGTATGTCGATAGGTCTGCCTTCGTTCATTTCGGCCACACCGCTCGGCATTATGACGCTCCTGCGCCATTACAATATTGAGACCAGCGGAAAGAAGTGTGTCGTCCTCGGCCGCAGCAATATCGTCGGAAAGCCAATGGCGCAGCTTATGATGCTGAAGAATTTTGGCGATGCCACGGTAACTGTCTGTCACTCACACACTAAGGATATTAAGAAGGAGTGCCTCGATGCCGACATTATCGTCGCCGCTATCGGCAAGCCCGACTTCCTCACCGCCGATATGGTGAAGGAAGGAACCGTCGTCATCGATGTTGGTACGACGCGTGTGCCCGATGCCACCCGTAAGAAGGGATTCCGCCTTAATGGCGACGTGAAGTTCGACGAGGTGGCTCCAAAGTGCAGCTATATCACGCCGGTGCCGGGCGGAGTAGGTCCGATGACGATCTGCTCGCTGATGAAGAACACGTTGGCGGCTGCCAAAAAGGAATACTATAAATAGGAAATAACAACAATCAATAAAGGCTTTCGGGGGGTGTAAAACCGCTCGGAAGTAAACCAAATCTACTATGACGGCTGAAGAATGGTATAAGAAGGGTAATGACTATCGCCGCAAGAGCGATTGGCAGCATGCCATTGACTGCTATATGGAGGCCATTGACCTCGACCCTGAGTCTCCTGCCGTTGAGGCAAAGAAGATGCTTGAGGAAATCCTCAACTTCTACAATAAAGACGCATATAATCCATAAGATTAATTACAAAAGCGTATGAGCAAGATTAAAGGTGCAATCGTGGTGAACACGGACCGCTGCAAGGGATGCCAGCTGTGCATTGTGGCCTGCCCGCAGGATGTCATTGCCCTTGCACAGAAGAAAGTTAACGTGCATGGATATCCATACGTTGAACCGGCAAATGCCGATAAGTGCGTGGGATGTGCATCGTGTGCCATCGTCTGTCCGGACGGATGCATCACGGTTTATCGTAAAAAAGTGGAGGAATAGAATATGGCAGAAAAGCAAGTAACACTGATGAAAGGCAATGAGGCTATAGCTCATGCTGCCATCCGTTGTGGAGCGGATGCCTTCTTCGGCTATCCTATCACTCCGCAGAGTGAGATTATCGAGACCCTGGCTTTGCTCAAACCGTGGGAGACAACAGGAATGGTTGTCCTTCAGGCTGAGTCGGAGGTGGCTGCCATAAACATGGTCTATGGTGGCGCCGGAGCCGGAAAACGTGTGTTCACAACATCGTCGTCGCCAGGTGTGGCCCTTATGCAGGAGGGTATCAGCTATATGGCTGGTGCTGAGATTCCTGGAGTGTTTGTCGACGTGCAGCGCGGAGGTCCCGGTCTGGGAACCATCCAGCCGTCGCAGAGCGACTACTTCCAGGCTACCAGAGGCGGTGGCAACGGTGACTACTATGTCATTGTGCTCGCTCCTAACTCCGTGCAGGAAATGGCCGATTTCGTCGACCTGGCCTTCACACTGGCTTTCAAGTACCGCAATCCGGCAATGATTCTCTCCGATGGTGTCATCGGTCAGATGATGGAGAAAGTCGTTCTCCCGCCAATAAAACCGCGGCGCACCGAGGAACAGATAAAGAAGGAATGTCCGTGGGCTACCATTGGCCGTCCGGCCGACAGAGAACCGAATATCCTCACATCGCTGGAGCTGAAGCCTGAGGTTATGGAGCAGCGAAACCTCCACATGCAGGAGAAGTATGAGCTGATACGGGAGAATGAGGTGAGATACGAGGCAACGAAGTGCGATGATGCCGATTACATCATAGTCAGTTTCGGAAGTGCTGCCCGCATAGGTGAGAAAGCCGTCGAACTGGCTCGTGAGCAGGGCATTAAGGTCGGACTCTTCCGTCCTATCACCCTCTGGCCGTTCCCAAGCAAGCAGATCGTTGAGGCCGCCAAGGGGAAGAAGGGCATTCTCGTCAGCGAGATCAACGCAGGACAGATGATCGAGGATGTCAAGCTCGCCGTCAACGGTCAGCTGCCTGTAGAGCACTTCGGACGTCTCGGAGGTATCGTTCCTGAACCAGAGGAGATTGTCGAGGCCCTCAAGGAAAAGTTCATCAAATAAGTTCAGTCCTTCCGCTGCATGATGGCAGGGGAGAACAGGATGTCTTTTTTAAAACAGAAGAAAAAATGGCAAACGATATAATATCACCGGAGAATCTGGTATATAAGAAGCCGACACTGATGAATGACACGCCGATGCATTACTGTCCGGGGTGCTCGCATGGTGTTGTGCACAAACTGGTTGCTGAGATTATCGAGGAAATGGGCATGAGCGACAAGGCCGTGGGTGTATGCCCTGTGGGCTGCGCCGTCTTCGCCTACCGCTACCTCGACATCGACTGGCAGGAGGCTGCCCACGGACGCGCACCAGCCGTGGCTACGGCCATCAAGCGGCTCTGGCCCGACAGGCTCGTCTTCACCTATCAGGGCGATGGCGACCTGGCCTGCATAGGAGCGTGCGAGACTATTCACGCTCTCAACCGTGGCGAGAATCTGCCTATCATCTTCATTAACAACGCTATATACGGAATGACGGGTGGACAGATGGCTCCAACAACGCTGATAGGCCAGAAGACAAGCACATGTCCTTACGGCCGCGACCCGAAAATTCATGGTTATCCACTGAATATCACCGAGCTCGCAAGTCATCTCGACGGCACATGCTACGTCACACGGCAGAGCGTCGACACCGTAGCTTCCATCCGAAAAGCTAAGAAGGCCATCCGTAAGGCTTTCGAGGCAAGCATGAACGGACTGGGATCGTCGCTCGTAGAGATTGTCTCGACCTGCAACAGCGGCTGGAAACTGTCGCCTGTCAAGGCTAACGAGTGGATGCGTGAGAATATGTTCAAAAAGTATGTCAAGGGAGACCTTAAAGATACTACCGGCTTAAAATAGTATTGAGAAATGAAAACAGAAATAATTATCAGTGGTTTCGGAGGTCAGGGTGTTCTGTCAATGGGAAAGATTCTGGCATACTCCGGACTCATGGAGGACAAGGAAGTAACGTGGATGCCGGCCTACGGGCCTGAACAGCGCGGTGGTACAGCCAATGTCACGGTGATTGTCAGCGACGAGCGGATTTCTTCGCCGATACTCAGCAAGTATGACGTGGCTATAGTGCTCAACCAGCCGTCACTCGACAAGTTTGAACCTAAGGTAAAGCCCGGCGGCATACTCATCTACGACGGTTACGGAGTGATGAATCCTCCTACGAGAAAGGATATCAAGGTCTACCGCATTGATGCCATGGACAAGGCCGCCGAGATGAAAAATTCAAAAGTTTTCAATATGATTGTCCTTGGCGGACTGCTGAAGGTTTGTCCTGTAGTTTCGACCGACGGACTGAATAAAGCTCTATACAAGAGTCTTCCAGAGCGCCATCACAACATGATTCCACTCAACATGAAGGCTGTTGACGAAGGTATGAAGATTATACAAGAGCAGAAATAACATGAAACCTGATTTTTTATAACTCTCTAATTATGTGCGGAGTCTCCTGCGTGATGCAGAAGGCTCCGCTTTGCTTTATGTTGTTTGCATGCAAAAACGTGAGCGATAATCGATGTTTCTCAGTGCCGTTGTTTGGCTTTTTCCCGGGGCTGATTATGTTTTTTCGATATTTCAGTGTTCTATTTTTATATGGATTGAGGCCGTCGAAAAGACATAAAAATTCATGCAATGTCCTTTATAGATAGGTAAAACCGTTTAATAAAGACTTTTTTGTGGTCTTTTCCGACTCGTAAAGGCAAATTTCAGTGAAAATATTTGGCCGTTTCAATAATTTTTTATTACTTTGCACTCGAAATCTGAAGATAATATTATATTCATAAATTAAATAATTAATTCAGAGAGACATGAAAAAGTTAGTTTTAATGTTAGCTGCTGTTGCTATGACAGCATCTGCATCAGCTCAGGTTTTAGAGTCTGCTCCTGGTCAGGAGTATGGCCTTCGTCAGAGCAAGTTCTGCGACAACTGGTATGTTGGTGTTAATGGTGGCGTTGCCACAAAGTTGACTGGCCACAAGTGGCTCAGCGACCTCGATCCTAACGCAGGCATCCGTGTTGGTAAGCAGCTTACTCCGGTATTCGGACTCGCAGCAGAGAGCAATGCTTATTTCTCAAATAAGCCTTGGACTTCTACAAAGACAGTCGTTCGTGCTCTCAACACATCATTGCTCGGTACTTTCAACCTCAGCAACCTCTTCGCAGGTTACAAGGGTGATCCTCGTTTCTTCGAGGTAAGTGCTGTCTATGGTCTCGGTTGGGGTCACATGTTCAACGCTGACTACAAGCACGACATTAACCGTATGACTTCTAAGGCTGGTGTTGACTTCCAGTTCAACCTCGGCAAGAACAAGGAGTGGCAGGTTTATGTTGAGCCTTCTGTAACATGGGTGTTCAACGGTAAGGACGCTTTCAATCAGGAGTCTGCACCTCTCTTTGGCGCTGACGAGTTCAAGGCAGCAGCAAGCGCTGCACAGCCTAACTACAACATCCACAACGGCTATCTGCAGCTGAACGCTGGTGTTATCTACAAGTTCAAGAACCACGACGGCCGTCACAACTTCTCACTCGTTCGTTTCCGCGACCAGTCTGAGATCGATGGTCTGAACGACCAGATCAACAACCTGAAGGCTGAGCTCGCTAAGAAGCCTAAGGAGGTTGTCAAGGAGGTTGTCAAGGAGACTCCTGTTAAGGAGATCAACGTTTCTGACCTCGTATTCGTAACATTCGCTCAGGGCAAGTCTGCTCTCACTAAGGAGGCTAAGAAAGCTCTCGACGGTATCGCTTCTGGCAAGCACGTTAGTATCATTGGTACTGCTTCTCCTGAGGGTTCTAAGGCTATCAACGACAAGCTGTCGCAGGATCGTGCAAACAGCGTTGCTGAGTATCTGAAGTCTAAGGGCGTTTCTGTTGACGAGGCTACTGGTAAGGGTGTTCAGGGCAACACTTCTAACCGTCTGGCTGTCGTTTACGTAAAGTAATCGCTGCTATACTTTAACGAGTATTGATTTACTCGAAATACATTGTCCCCGGTGCTTATGCATCGGGGATTTTGTGTTTTAGTTGTAATGGTCTTATTTAATTATTAATATAAGTCAGTTTGTCGTGATGAGACGGTGAGATAAGGCAATGGACAACGGGGTGATTTCCATTCCTCGTGAGGACATATTTTTTGTAATCCATAGTTCGTTCGGTTTTTAGTATCATATAGCGAAATGGACATTTTCCTTCTTCTTGCCGGTAAAATGACGAAAAAAAATATTTTTTTATGCTAAGTCTTTGATTATCTTTATTCTACGCTTTTACTCGTGAAAGACAAATAAAAAAAGTTCGAAAAAATTTGGAATCCGTTAAAAAATTTTGTATCTTTGCAACGAAGATGAAAAACACGGACTTGAATCATCGATTGATTTTGGTGATTTCTGATGCTAATAAATTTCTTTATTATTTGTCGGATTCTCGCAATGATCTGCTGGTCGTAAGACTGTAGTTTGTCATTGTGGTTGTTTTACCTATGTAGTGATAGGGTGGGGATGATCCTACATTTTATTGCAGGTGATGAGCATGAACTTCTTCCGCTCTTTCATCTGTACATCGTATGTTGGAGTAGTTTCGACATTATTAATTGTGTTTCCGACGGTTATAGGAGTTTCTGTAGTACCAAATTTACCGGCTATCTCGTTTATGTCAGGGCAGATTTATAATAGTTTTGTCCAATATTGCGGGAAAGATTTTAATTCTTCAGTATTTATCGAAAGAAATGTTCTGATTTGTTTGTTTTTTAGCAAAAAGTCAGTAACTTTGCATCTCAATAAGTTGATAACATTCTTATCAACCGATAGAAGAAAGAATAGAAACAGATAAGGGTAATATTTTTTAAAGGGTAATTACGGGAATATGAAACATCAGTTGAGAAGTGCTGTCTGTACTGAAGGCAGAAAGATGGCGGGAGCACGGGCCTTGTGGGTCGCCGCCGGTATGAAACATGAGCAGTTTGGAAAGCCAATTATTGCCATTGTCAACTCGTTCACACAGTTCGTCCCAGGTCATACCCACCTGCACGAGATTGGTCAGATCGTGAAACGCGAGATAGAGAAAATGGGTTGTTATGCGGCAGAGTTCAATACTATTGCCATTGACGACGGTATCGCCATGGGGCATGATGGTATGTTGTACTCGTTGCCAAGCCGTGACATCATTGCTGATTCAGTGGAGTATATGGTCAACGCCCACAAGGCTGACGCAATGATATGTATATCCAATTGCGACAAGGTGACTCCGGGAATGCTTATGGCTGCTATGCGGTTGAACATCCCGACAGTATTCTGCTCTGGCGGTCCTATGGAGGCCGGACGATGGAAGGGCGAGAATGCCGACTTGATTACGGCTATGATTGCCGGTGCCGACAAGGAGGTCAGCGATGATGAGCTGCAGAAGATTGAGAGTTGTGCCTGTCCGGGTTGCGGTTGCTGCTCAGGAATGTTCACAGCCAACTCGATGAACTCGTTGACGGAGGCTATAGGACTTGCCCTGCCTGGCAACGGTACTATCCTTGCCACGCACAAGGACCGTATAGAGCTCTTCCGTGCTGCTGCACGACAGATAGTCAAGAACGCTTTCGCATACTATGAAGATGGCGACGACAGCGTGCTGCCAAGGAGTATTGCCACGCGTGACGCATTCCTCAACGCTATGACTCTCGATATAGCCATGGGCGGATCGACAAATACTGTGCTCCATCTGTTGGCTGTGGCTCAGGAGGGTGGTGTCGACTTCAAAATGTCTGACATCGATCAGCTTAGCCGCAAGGTGCCATGTCTGTGTAAGCTGGCACCGAATACTCAGAAATACTCTGTGCAGGAATGTAACCGTGCCGGTGGTATCCTTGGTATCCTCAATGAACTTCGTAAGGGCGGACTGATTCGTGAGGATGTCGGACGTGTTGACGGTCAGACTCTTGGCGATGCTCTGAATAAATATGACATTACACGTGACACTCCTGCCAAGAAACCTTTTGCTCCGGTTGACGACTGGAAAGAGTTCGGACGGCAGATTTACTATGCTGCTCCGGGACGCAAATTCTCTACTGAGATGGGCAGTCAGGATACGCTGTGGGACGAACTCGACACTGACAGAACATCCGGCTGCATAAGGGATATCGAACATGCCTACACTAAGGATGGTGGTCTGGCGGTGCTCTTCGGAAACATTGCCCAGGACGGGTGTGTCGTAAAGACTGCCGGTGTGGCATCGGAACTGTGGCATTTTGAGGGGCCGGCTGTGGTCTTCGACTCTCAGGAAGATGCCTGCGACGGTATCCTTGGTGGAAAGGTAAAGGCCGGCGACTGCGTCGTAATCACCCATGAGGGACCTAAGGGCGGACCCGGTATGCAGGAGATGCTCTATCCTACATCTTATATTAAGAGCCGTCACCTCGGTAAGGAGTGTGCTCTGATTACCGACGGACGATTCTCTGGTGGTACCTCAGGATTGTCGATAGGCCATATTTCGCCTGAGGCAGCCAACGGCGGTAATATTGGTAAGGTAAAGGATGGGGACATCATTGAGATTGATATTCCTAACCGTAGCATCAACGTGAAGCTGTCGGACGAGGAACTTGATGCACGTCCGCAACAGCCACTGAAGCGCAAGCGTGTTGTGAGCAAGGCTCTCAGAGCGTATGCCCAGAGCGTGTCGAGTGCCGACAAGGGTGGTGTGAGAATCATCGACTGACGATATAATAATCGTTGTCAGTAGAGGCTTGGCTTTTTTGGTGTCGGAGTGATGATTATCGCTCCGGCGTCATAGTATCTAACTGCGGTTGATGAAGAGCCAACAGTTATATTATAAAATTCAATATTTTCATAAATGTCAGACAATACAAAAATCAAGATAGGGAAAGGCAGCGGAACGCAGTCGCCGATAGAAGTGCCATGGAGTGGTATTCGTATCGGCGAGGAATGTACTGGCGCCGAAATAATGATGCGTGCTTTATATCAAGAGGATGTGAAGACCATCTTCGGTTATCCCGGCGGAGCCATCATGCCAGTGTTCGACGCTCTATATACTTACACTCAGAAGAAAGAACCGTGGTTCGATTTCGTGCTTGTGCGCCATGAGCAGGCTGCCGCACATTCGGCAGAGGGCTACTCGCGTGTGAGCGGTAATGTGGGAGTGGCAATAGTGACAAGCGGACCGGGAGCGACAAACACTCTGACGGGTGTCGCCGACGCAATGATGGACTCCACACCTATAGTGGTTGTGGCCGGACAGGTGGGTGTGAAAGCCCTTGGCACCGATGCCTTTCAGGAGGTTGACCTCGTAGGATTGGCACAACCGATATCAAAGTGGAGCTATCAGATCCGACGCCCCGAGGATGTGGCATGGGCTGTGAGCCGTGCGTTCTATATAGCTCGGAGCGGTCGTCCCGGACCTGTCGTTCTTGACTTCACGCGTAGTGCCCAGACGGGTAAGTGCAAGTGGGAGCCGAGCAAGGTTGACAGTGTCAGGTCATATCAGCCTTATCCCAAACTAAACATCAAGGCCGTGAAGGATGCTGCGGAGATAATTAACAACGCCAAAAAGCCGTTGGCTCTTGTGGGACAGGGCGTTGAACTCGGTGGCGCGCAGAAAGAGCTCCGCGAATTTCTTGAAAAGGGTGACATTCCGGCCGGAAGAACGCTCTTGGGACTGTCGGCGCTCCCCTCAGACCATCCTTTGGACATGGGAATGCTCGGCATGCACGGCAACTATGCGCCTAACGTTAAGGAGCAGGAGTGCGATGTGCTCATAGCCATTGGCATGCGTTTCTCAGACCGAGTGACAGGTCGTCTCGATACGTATGCTAAGCAGGCCAAGGTCATCCACCTCGATATTGATCCGACGGAAATCGACAAGAACGTGAAGACAGATGTGGCTGTGCTTGCCGACTGCAAGGAGAGTCTGCCTGCTCTTACCAAACTTATCCGGAAGGCTGATCACAAGGAGTGGATTGACTCCTTTAAACCACTGTGGCAGAAGGAAACCGATCAGGTTATCGAACCAAGTATCCATCCAACAGAGGGACCCCTGCTGATGGGTGAGGTCGTTAATGCTGTGGCCGAAGCAACCAATGGTGAGGCTGTCCTGGTTAATGATGTCGGTGAGAATCAGATGTTCTCGGCACGTTATTTCAAGTATAAGCGCAGCAGAAGTATTGTCACAAGTGGTGGCGCAGGTACAATGGGATTCGGTCTGCCGGCGGCTATTGGCGCTACTTTCGGTGCTCCGGACAGGACAATATGTATGTTCTCCGGCGACGGAGGATTTCAGATGAGTATTCAGGAATTGGGAACAATCATGGAACGGCAGGCTCCCGTGAAGATGATTATACTCAACAACAACTATCTCGGTAACGTCAGACAGTGGCAGGACTTGATGTTCAACCACCGGAGGTCCTTCACGCGCATGCTCAATCCGCGCTATGAGGATATAGCCCGCGGCTATAACATTCCCTATGATGTGGCTACCGAACGCAAGGACCTTGCTGCAAAAATTGACAAGATGCTCAAGACGGATGGTCCTTTCCTACTTGAAGTAGCTGTGAAGGAAGACGAGAACATACAGCCAATGACACCTCCGGGAAAGAGTGTTGACGAGATGATGCTCCACCTGGATATATAAATAATGAAGAAACAATGAAGAAAGATATAGCTGATGCATTTGCCGAGAATCACGACGGACAGACTCTTTATACGCTTTTGGTCTATTCGGAGAACATCGCTGGTGTGCTTAACCAAGTGACTGCCGTGTTCACCCGCCGACAAGTAAACATAGAGAGTCTTAACGTTAGTGCGTCAAGCATAAACGGAATACATAAGTACACGATAACATGCTGGAGTACAGAGGAGCAGATAGTGAAAATCACTAAGGCCATAGAAAAGAAGATTGATGTCGTCAAGGCTGACTTCTACACCGATGATGAATTGTTCATCCATGAGGAAGGATTGTTTAAGATCTCAACTCCGAGGCTGCTCGAGGACCCGGAGATAAGTCGTTGCATCCGTCATCATGATGGCAGGATGATGGAGGTGAACCCCACCTACACTACTGTGCTCCTTGCCGGTCTTACCGATGAGGTGACTCACCTGTACAGCGAGTTCAAACGCTTCGGCTGTCTGTTGCAATATACGCGGTCGGGAAGAATAGCGCTGACGCGCAGTACTGAGGACCCAGTGGTGAAAATGCTTGAGGGAACGGACAACGGATAATATATATTAATGTACGAGAGAATGAAAGACGAATTATTATCTAAAATAGGGCGCTACCCCTTTATGGCAGAGCCGTTTCATTGTGACTTCAATGACCGGTTGTTTGTCGGGAACCTCGGCAACGACATGCTCAACGCAGCCGACTTCCACAGCAATGAGCGCGGCTACGGCATGCATTATCTGAACACTATCCACCGGACATGGGTCTTGAGCCGTCTCGCTATCGAACTTGACGATATGCCTAAGGCCTACGACAAGTTCAATGTCGAGACATGGGTGGATGGTGTTATGCGCTATTTCACGAGCCGCAACTTTAAGGTCGCAGGCGATGATGGTGCTGTGTATGGCTATGGACGAAGCATATGGGCAATGATTGATACTGAAAGCCGGCAACCAACAGATATCCTCTCTGTCAGGGATGGCCTCATAAAAGAGTATGTCGAGACTGATTATGAGTGTCCTGTCCGTAAGGCATCGCGTGTGCCGATGGATATTAATAAGGTTGTTGAGACCATCAAGCCGGTGACTATTGACACTCATTACAGTGATGTTGACGTCAACGGTCATATTAATTCCGTTAAGTACATAGAACATATACTTGACCTTTGGAATCTCGACTGGTATAAGGAATATCGGCTGAAACGGTTCGAGATCGCTTATGTCGCAGAGAGTCACGAAGGCGACAAGTTGAATTTCTATTTACAGGAAAATGATGACGAGAGCGATGAAAGAGTGAGATTATATAATATTTTGGTCACGAAGACGGCCGAAAACGGCGAAGATGGGGTTGAAGTTGTAAGAAGTAATGTTAAATTCGTAAAAGATTAGAAGAATTCTTTGTAGTTTCATAATAAATTCCTAACTTTGCAGCGTATAAGAGGAAGCAAAGATTGGAATGGACGCAAAACGAGGTTCTGTCGAGAGCTTATACGCGTTTCGTCTTAAAGCAACTCAAGTAAAGGGAATATTATTAACAAGTCGCGGTCGCTTATTGGCTGCATAATTAAAACAAAAAGCATTTATGGCAGAAATGAATTTTGGTGGCGTTATCGAGAACATCGTCACAAAAGATGAGTTTACATTGGAAAAAGCACGTGAAGTACTCAAGAATGAAACAATTGCCGTCATTGGTTATGGTATTCAGGGTCCTGGTCAGGCAGGCAACCTCCGCGATAATGGTTTCAATGTGATTGTCGGTCAGCGTAAGGGTAAGTCTTATGACAAGGCTGTTGCCGACGGATGGGTACCAGGCAAGACGCTGTTCTCTATTGAGGATGCAGCCGAGAAGGGTACTATTATCGCCATGCTGCTTAGCGATGCAGGTCAGATTTCACAGTGGCCGACAATCAAGAAGAGTCTGACAGCCGGCAAGACACTGTACTACAGCCATGGTTTCGCTATCAACTGGCAGGACCGCACGGGTGTCGTTCCGCCAAAGGATGTCGATGTCATCATGGTTGCTCCTAAGGGTTCCGGCACATCATTGCGCTCTCTGTTCCTTGAGGGTCGTGGCATCAACTCTTCTTATGCTGTCTATCAGGATGCATCGGGTAAGGCTAAGGAGAAGACTTTGGCTATGGGTGTAGGCATTGGCTCTGGCTATCTGTTTGAGACAACGTTCAATAAGGAGGCTACTTCCGACCTTACCGGTGAGCGTGGCGCTCTGATGGGTGCTATCGAGGGACTGTTCGAGGCTCAGTATCAGGTTCTTCGTGAGCATGGACACTCACCATCGGAGGCATTCAATGAGACTGTTGAGGAGTTCACTCAGAGTCTTTGCCCGCTGTTCGGTGAGAAGGGAATGGACTGGATGTATGCTAACTGCTCGACAACAGCTCAGCGTGGTGCCCTCGACTGGCGCCCACGTTTCAAGGCAGCCAACCTCCCTGTCATGGAGTGGCTTTACAGTTCAGTGGAGAGTGGCAACGAAGCCCAGATCTCTATCGACAAGAACTCGCAGCCAGACTATCGTGATAAGCTCAATGCTGAGTTGAAGGAGATGCATGACATGGAGATGTGGCGTGCTGGTGAAACAGTGCGTAAGCTCCGTCCAGAGAACAACTAATATTAATTTTTCTCGTACATAATGTTGGAAGGGGAGTGCTTTAGTGATAAAGTATTCCCCTCTTAGTTTGCTGCTTTTCTCGAGGATATTATCATCCTACGCATTCAGTAGAAGACTGATATGCTGATTAAGTTCATACGTAAAATACGTGTGGAAATCGATAGAGCTAAAAGGCAAGTACAGAATCTTTCTTCGATATCCTTGACGAGATGCGTTCTATAAGATGTATCGAGCACGAGGGGGAAGGCGAAGATCATTAACCCCCTTTGTTGGCAAGCAGGTAGATATTGCCAGGGTGCTCGGATTTGTGATACCGGAAGGCAGCGACACAAAGTATAAATCGAAGAAAGTTAAAGAGAGGAATGTGGGTAGACTAAAGAATCAGAGATTGGTCAAACTGAATAAATAGTACAACTATAGGCAAAACTCAAAGAAGATACTTTCGTGAGCCGTTGAAGATACTTTCGTGAGCCGTTGAAGATATATTCGTGGGCCATTGAAGATATATTCGCGGTCCGTTGAAGATATATTCGTGAGCCGTTGAAAATATGTCCGTTGACGGCAGAGATGTTGTTCTTCGGCTGTGTATGAATCTTTCATTTATTTTTTTGACTGACATTGCATATAGTTGCTTTGATTGCCTCCAGCAGATGCTTATTGCATGCCATGGTGCAGATGCTATGGCTCTTTCCCATCAAAATTTAAGAAAAATATTGTCATTCGATGCGACGAACAGAATTGGATTACTCCTTGAATAGTATTCTTGAGCAAGAAGGATATTATCATCCAATAAATAGAGCAGAGCCGAATAGCATTTCTTATTCGGCTATACGGATGAAAATATTTTCTATTTCTACCTTTTCTTCTTTCACAAGATAATCGAGTGCCTCGCTAAGAGCTGGATTTGGAACATTCAGATTGTAGAGTTCCTTTATCCAATGCTTCTTTCCGTCTGACAGAAAGCTGATTATTTCTTTCTGAGCATTGATAAAAATATCTTCCTTGGCTTTGCTGTTCTTATGACTTATGCAGACATCACACTGCCCGCAGTCGTCCGATTCTTTATCGCCAAAGTATCTGAGTAGCTGTCTGCTCCGGCATACATCATCATTCTCCATATAGTCTATGACCGATTCAATATGCTTTGCCAGTTCCTTTTTCCTCAGTTCATAGACATCCTCCGATATTTTTACATCCTTTCCATCAACGCGGTCAGTCTCATATCTGATTGTCGGGACATTCGAGCGTGGAATATAACTGACGATTCTTTTCCGACTTAGAGAAATCAGGGCGGAATAAGTCTCATCCCTATTCAGACCACTCATTCTTGAAATCAGTTCCTCGTCGATGAATACGTAGCCGTTTCTGAACACACCGCCATATTCCCTGATTAGGGCAGTCAACGTAATGTCCTCATTATGAGGGAAGTTAATCTTATACAGATCGTTCGGTGTTACGTTTATCATCAGTCTCGATTTCGTGTCCGGCATCTGGTCATAGGTGATGTATCCGGCCTGACTAAGGATGACGAGAGCCGAGTTCACCCTCAGCGACGGGAATCCATAAGTCCTTGAGAAGGCTGCGATATTGAATTCGAACTTTGCACCTCTTCCGCTGTTTACGCCCACTTCGTAGAAATAGGCGAGATGTTCGTAAACATCCTGGATAAAGTCTATCGGCGGGTAAGTGTCGGATATTCTCTTGTGCAGAGTCCGTTTGTCACCGGTGTTCCATAGCAGCACTGCATAACTCTTTCCTCCGTCGCGTCCTGCTCTGCCTGCTTCCTGGAAGTATTCTTCAATTGATGAAGGCGGATCGGGATGGATGACCGTTCTGACATCTGGCTTGTCGATACCCATTCCGAAGGCGTTTGTGGCCACCATCACCCTCACCTTGTCATTCTGCCAGTCCTCCTGTCGCTTGCTTTTCTCCTCCGGATTGATGCCGGCGTGGTACCACGTGGCCGGTATCTTGTTGTCATTAAGGAGCTTGGCAATCTCCTTAGTGCGTTTTCTGTATCTTACGTAGACTATTGCCGACCCACTTGTACATTTAAGTATATGAACGAGTTCCGACATCTTATCCTCCGTGTATCGAACTACATACGCCAGATTCTTCCGTTCGAAACTCATACGGAAGACATTATCGTCCTTAAACTGCAGCTGTTTCCTTATATCTTCTATTACCTCCTTCGTTGCCGTAGCCGTTAGTGCCAGTATTGGCGCGTCGGGGCAGAGCGTCCGCAGTTTGGCTATCTGCAGATACGCCGGTCGGAAGTCGTGACCCCACTGGCTGATGCAGTGCGCTTCGTCGACGGTAATGAAGCTTACCCTCATGTGGCTGAGCTTGGCTAAGAACAGTTCTGAGCCCAATCTCTCCGGTGCTACATACAAAATCTTTATTCCTCCGAAGATACTGTTTTCGAGAATGGTGACTATCTCGTCCTGTCTCATTCCCGAATATATTGCCGCAGCCGGGATATTTCTTTGCTTCAGATGGTCTACCTGGTCCTTCATCAGCGATATCAGCGGTGTGATAACTACGCATACGCCTTTCTGTGCCAGTGCCGGCACCTGGAAAGTCAGTGACTTTCCCCCGCCGGTAGGCATCAGTCCTAAAGTATCCTTTCCCGAGCCAATGCTCTCGATTATCTCGCGTTGAATTCCGCGGAAGTCGGGATAACCCCAGTACCTGTGAAGGATTTCAAGGTATCTGTCCATAGAAATATTATAGATCCTCGGTATCCGTTGGCTTAATGTCCTCTATCTGCAGTTGCACGGCACCCCTTTTGAAGATATTGTCCTCAATGGTGTACGCAATGTCGAAGCTGTGTTTCGATTTTATGTATCGTGCTGCTGCACTCTGCCCGAACGCTATTCCGTTCATGACATTGTTCGACTTAGAGTCGACGAGTTCCAGTTTAATATGTTCCTGTTCCCGTCCGACCACCTTACTTGTGCCGAAATCATAAACATTCTTAGTGCAGAATAGCGGCTTTTCGTTTCCCGGTCCGAATGGCGAGAATTTTTTCAGTTCGTTGTGGAATTTCTTTGTAATGTCCTTGAAGTCGATTATTGCATCGATGTTGAGCATAGCTTCCGTCTGTTCTGGCTGGATATGCTCATCGACATACTGCTGGAATCTGTCACGAAATTCCTTTACATCATCCCATTTCAGCGTCAGTCCGGCGGCATAGGTATGTCCACCGAAGTTCAACAGCAGGTCGCGGCAGCTCTTTATCGCTGAGTAGATGTCGAATCCAGCCACAGATCGCGCTGAGCCCGTAGCCAAATTGCCGTCGCGCGTCAGTACAACTGTCGGCCGGAAGTAAATCTCCGTGAGTCTTGAAGCCACTATACCGATGACACCTTTCTTCCAGTGCTCATCATAGAGGACAATACTGTTCTGATGCTTCTGATTCTCAAGGCGTTCCACGATAGTATTTGCCTCTTCGGTCATGTGCCTGTCGACATCCTTTCGCTTCTCGTTATATTTGTCGATGTGCTTAGCCTCATGGAGTGCTTTGTTGTAGTCGCGCTCCACGAGCAGGTCGACGGTCTCCCTTCCGTTCTCCATTCTTCCGCTGGCATTGATTCGCGGCCCAATCTTGAAGATTATCTCGCTCATCGATATTTCGCGCCCGGTGAGTCCGCAGATGTCGAGAATAGCTTTCAGTCCGATACTTGGGTTCTGATTGATCTGTTTCAGTCCGTGGAAGGCCAGAATCCTATTCTCCTCGACAACCGGCACCAAGTCGGCAGCAATACTCACGGCGCAGAAGTCGAGTAGGGGGATGAGCCTTGAGAAAGGAATCCCATTGTTCTTGGCGAAGGCCTGCATGAACTTGAATCCCACACCGCACCCGCACAGATACTTGAAAGGATAGGAGTCGTCGGGACGCTTGGGATTTAGTATGGCCACAGCCGGCGGCAGCTCGTCGTCAGGCACATGATGGTCGCAAATGATGAAGTCGATGCCAAGACTCTTGGCATACTCTATCTCCTTGACAGCCTTTATGCCGCAATCAAGGATGATTATCAGTTTCACTCCAGTGGCCTTGGCGTGGTCAATTCCTTTCTTGCTGACACCGTATCCCTCGTCATATCTGTCGGGGATATAGTAGTCGATGTTTGAATAGAACTGACGCAGAAATTTGTAAACCAATGCCACGGCGGTGCATCCGTCTACATCGTAGTCGCCATAAACGAGAATGCGCTCCTTTCTACCCATAGCGTCATTAAGCCTGTCGACGGCAGCATCCATATCTTTCATCAAGAACGGATTGATGAGGTCGGCAAGCTGCGGCCGGAAGAATCTCTTGGCAGCACTCTCTGTGGTTATGCCGCGCCTCAGCAGCAAGAACGCAATGACAGGACTGACGCCCATCTTCTGCCCTAACTCCTCGGCGGCTTTTCGTTGATCAGATGTAGGTGGCTCGTAGTTCCATTTAAAATGCATTTTAATTGTTTTTTATTTCTGCGTGTAAAGTTACTAATAAAAAATGATAAAACGGAACAACTATATATTATTTAACAAAAACAAAAACCTCTTTCCATTCTTTCTTCCCCGGTCGCATCTGCGTCCTTTAGCAGCAGTTCAATGTCAACTTTCAGTTTTTCATGCTCTTTCTGGGCAATTCCTTTTCCCTTATTTGAAATTTCAATAGACCATTTAAGAATCTGCTTGTACAGCTTCCAATGACCTTTGTAACCTCTTTGAAATTATCTTCCATCCATTCTTTTCGTGTAAAGATAATTCACATTAGTGACAACAAAATGCTACTCTTGTTATGCTCTGATAGTCAGCAATTTACAAAAGCGGTCATTTTGTGTTGTGAAACGGGCCGTTTTGCGTTGCGAAACAGGCCGTTTGGGAGGCTGAAACGGGCCGTTTGGGAAGCCCAAATGATATGTATTGAAATGCTGTTAAGATTTTTCGTTATGATTGTCCTTTTTCGTGGGCTTCGGAAATAAGGTCAGAATTATCAATCATACGATGGAAACGTTAGTGTGCTGCGATTAATTTTTGATGTTAATCATGGGAATGGCATTCATCCTTATCAGCTGAATAAGAGTTAGGTATCAATGAAACGAAATGACAAAAAAAACCCCTTCAAGCTTTTGTCGGTCTCGGACGATGACGGGAGCTATTCGTTCCGCGTTGTCATCTTCATTGTCCGACTCTCGGCTTGAAGGGGTTTTCAGTATCAGATACCTAATTTCTTTCTGATGTCCTTAGGGATAGCGTTTTTGTTGACGAGGAAGTCCATTGTGTTGGCGGCAATGAAATTCTTTGTCATATACCAGATACCGTGGTAGTCGCCGGTGTCACCCCAGGAGTTCTTTACCATGTAGTATTCCTTACCTTTCTGGTCCTTAGCGACACCGTAGATAAGCATTCCGTGGTCGTCGGTGAGTTCCCAGTCGTCGAAACGCTCCTGGCGCTGCTTCTGAGTCGGTGTAACCTCCGGAACGTTCACGCCGAGCGAGTCGATGAGGTTGCGTTTCTCAGTGTTCGACAGACCGAGCCAGTGAGCCATATCACTACCTTTGTTGTCCTCAATTTTCTTAGCATCGACCATGTAAGCGAGGCCTTTGCGGGTGAATCCTGGCTCGCTGACATCACCGCCCCATGCTACAGTGTATCCGTTGTCGATAGCGTTGTCGATGATGCGCATCATATCGTTCATTGGAACGTTGTAAGACTGAGGGTTACGCCAGTTGTCCTGCACCTCGACAGCGAACGAAGTCCAGAACGGATGGTGGGTGTAGGAAGTGATGCTGACATAGTCGGACCAGTTGAGGCCGAGGCTCTCAGCAAACGACTTCGGTGTATAAGTTTTTCCTTCGTATGTGAACGACTCCGGAGCCTTGCCGAGATAAGAGTCGAGGATGCCCTGCAGACCCTGTTTCCAGTTAGGGCTTATGCGGCTGGCCTTGTTCTTTGCCACGGCCTCGACGTATGGAGTCATGACCGAGAAGAACTCGTTGAAGTTGAACAGCGAGTCGTCAGGATTCGTAGTAGGGTAGTCCTCAGCACTCTGCGGCACAATTCCGTAATGTTCGAGGCAGTAGAGTGGGTCGTAGGCCGAACCGCCCTCCGAGAACTGGCAGTCGCCATGGAGGCGTACCACCTGAATAGCGCGGTCCATATATGTCTTGTTGGCTACGAAGGCCTCGCTGAGGTCGTAGGTCTTTCCGCTCTTCTTGAGAATTTCAGCCTCGAAGAAACTGAGCGTGGAGTAGTCCCAGCACGTACCTGAGCGGTTCTGATCCTTGATGCTTGTGATAGGATTCTTCTTGATTACCGTGAAGACAGGCTTGTTAGGGTTGACACTGTCTTTCTTCTCTTCTGCTTTCGCGCCCGTGGCAATCACTGCCATCAGTGCAAGTGCGATTAATTTTTTCATACACAAATTAAGTCTACCATGTTCCCCTATTGGTGAGGGAATCAGGTTTGATACGTTTTGAATAGTTATTATCTTGAATATTTTTTGTCTTAATTATTCTTCATGAACTCCTCGACATCCTGAGGATGATAAGGTATGCGGTCCTTGCCGATGAAGCGGCATCCGTCCTTGGTTATGAGCACGTCGTCCTCGATGCGTATTCCACCGAAGTCCTTGTACTTGTCGAGTTCGTCGAAGTTCAGGAAGTCGGCGCAGTGGTTCTCGGCGCGCCATTTGTCGATGAGGTCCGGAATGAAGTATATTCCCGGCTCGTCGGTGACAACGAATCCCTCCTCGAGGCGGCGCCCCATGCGCAGGCAGTTGGTACCGAACTGCTCGAGGTTCGGCCTCGTCTCCTCGTCGAAACCTACGTTTATCTGGTCGAGCGACTCCATATCGTGGACGTCCATGCCCATCATGTGGCCCAATCCGTGGGGCAGGAACATTGCGTGTGCTCCCTCGGCTATTGCATCCTCGGTATTGCCCTTGGCCAAACCTAACTCCTTCATGCGGTTGAAGATAATGCGGCAGATGGCAAAGTGCACATCGGCATATTTCACACCCGGACGTGCAAGTTGCAGAACCTGGTCGTGGCATTCCTCCACTACCTTATATATAGACAGCTGTCGGTCGGTGAATTTTCCGTTGACAGGGTATGTGCGGGTGTTGTCGGAGCAGTAGTGGTTGATGGTCTCGGCACCGGCATCGCAGAGGACGAGCCTTCCGCTCTGCAGTTCAGCCATCGACGGATTGCCGTGCATAATCTCGCCATGCTGCGAGAAAATTGTTGGGAATGAGACCATTGAGCCGTAAGAGTTGGCTATGCCGTCGACTTGTCCGCCGATGAACTTCTCGGTCACTCCCGGTTTTGTGAGCCTCATGGCCGTTGTGTGCATCTTGTAGCCTATGACAGCGGCCCTCTCGAGCTCGTCAATCTCTTCCTGCGTCTTTGTCGACCGCATCTTCACGACGGCCTTTATGAGGTCCATCGATGCGCTCTCCTTCTGCTGGTTGGGGTGAATGCCGAGCAGATCGAAGATTTGAATCATGATGTCGTGGCGGTAGGGCGGCAGGAAGTGTATCTTGCGGTGGTTGCGCATGGCATCGTTGCAGATTGTTTTCATCGTCTTCATCGGTGCCGAATTGGCTACGCCCACTTGCTCAGCCATGTCGTGGACGCTGTCGACGCTTCCGTACCAAACTATATCGTCGATGTCGATATCATCGCCCACGAGGGTTTCAATGTCGTTGTCGATGTCGATAACGCCGATGAGGCCATCGCGCTGCTGCCCGAAAAAGTATAGGAATGATGAGTCCTGCCGGAACGGATAGTAGCCGTTGGCCGGAAAATTGGCGGGACTCTCGTTGTTGCCGAAAAGAATCACAACCCCTGTTCCGACGAGCTTTTTCAGCTCCTGGCGGCGGTTGATGTAAGTCTGTTTACTGAACATTATTGTTGTTGTTTTAAATTCTGTTGCAAAGTTACTAATTTTAAAACAAAAAACGTTATCTTTGCATTTGATTTAACGAGTTTTTATGCATATTGATAGAAATACAGGTCTTGTCCTCGAGGGAGGCGGCATGCGCGGGGTGTTCACTTCGGGTGTTCTCGACGCGTTTATGAAGTATGAGGTTTATTTCCGCTATGTCGTGGCGGTGTCGGCCGGTGCTTGCAACGGATTGTCGTATGCCAGCCGTCAGCCCCGTCGCGCGCGTATCTCAAATATCGACATGCTGGCCCGCTACGACTATATTGGTGTGCGCCATCTTGTCACTCAGGGCTGCATTTTCGACCCCGATCTTCTTTACAACCGGTTTCCCAACGAACTGGTTCCCTACGACTATGATACTTATTTCGACAACTGCCGCCGTGGCTATGAGTTCGAGATGGTTACAACTAATTGCCAGACAGGGCTGTCGGAGTATCTGTCGGAGTATTCCGGCGACCGCCATCGTCTCCTTGCTATCGCCCGTGCGTCGTCGAGTTTGCCTTATGTGAGCAAGATTGTACACGTCGACGGGAAGCCCATGCTCGACGGTGGCATCATCGACTCTATTCCTGTGGCTCATGCCATGGCTGCGGGTCATGAGTTCAACGTCATAGTCACTACCCACAGCAAGGGCTGGCGCGACCCCGGCAAGGATCGTAAGCAGCCTCCGTTCATCTACCGCAACTACCCTCGGCTGAGGGTTCTGCTGAGCCGCCGTTTGGCTGTCTACAATAAGCAAATGGATTTTGTCGACGAGTTGGAAGCCAGCGGTAAGGCCCTGGTAATCCGTCCGAAGGCCCCTGTCGTCGTGGGAAGGATGGAGAAGGACACTAAAAAACTCGAAGCACTCTACGAGGAAGGATTCCTCAGTGGAGAGCGCTTCGTCTGTAAATATATAAAATAGGTATTGGCTACGGGCCAATACCATCTTTCCATTCGTCGATGGCCGGGTGTTAAGTCAGACTGTTTTTCTTTCCTTTTCAGTCTTTGGGCCTGGCGGCTGTAGTGCCGTCAGGGCCGTTTCATGGTCAGTCTTTGTTTTTCAGCAGGTCGGGGCGCAAACGCTTTGTGCGCTCCATGGCCTGGTCGAACTCCCACTGCCGTATCTTGGCCTCATTGCCGCTGAGAAGTATGTCGGGCACCTTCCAACCTTTATATTCGCGCGGTCGGGTGTAGATGGGCGCTGCGAGCATGTCGTCCTGATAGCAGTCGGACAGCGCGCTCTGGTCGTCGCTGATGACACCGGGAACCAGTCGGACGATGGCATCGCTGATGATGGCTGCCGGCAGCTCGCCACCGGTGAGGACGTAGTCGCCGACGGATATCTCACGCGTGATGAGATGGTCGCGCACACGCTGGTCCACGCCCTTGTAGTGGCCGGCGAGGATGATTATGTTCTTCTTCATCGATAAGTCGTTGGCTACGTGCTGGTTAAACTGCTCGCCGTCGGGACTGACGAAAATCACCTCGTCGTAGTCGCGTTCGGCTTTAAGAGCCGTAATGGCTCTGTCGATGGGCTCTATCTGCATGACCATACCAGCCTGACCACCGAAGGGATAGTCGTCGACGCGACGCCACTTGTCGAGCGTATAGTCGCGGAGGTTGTGCAGACAAATCGTGGCCAGACCCTTCTTCTCGGCCCTGGCAAGGATACTCTCGTGCAGGAATCCCTCGAGCATCTCGGGGAGCACAGTGATAATGTCTATTCTCATAATTGACTGCAAAGTTAGCAAATCATTTTGGAATTTTGCTTTTTAATTAAGTTTAAATTTTGCCGTCTCTATATTTTGCAGTACCTTTGCGCCCTGTTAATAATTCACAATAAATACTGAAAATGAAGAAATTGTTTTCCCTCGCCATCGTTTTGGTGGCAGCTTTTTCAAGTGCTTCGGCACAAAACATCCAGTTTCACTACGATTTAGGCCACAGCCTTTACAGCGACCTGACCCCGCGTCAGAGCGTCACGACTACTGTCGAGATGTTCAAACCCGACGACTGGGGCTCTACGTTTCTGTTCATCGATCTCGATTATAAGAACGATGGAGTGAAAGGCGCTTATTGGGAAGTCTCCCGCGAGTTCAACGTCACCAAGGACAAGCACTGGGCTGCCCATGTGGAATATAACGGAGGTGCCGAGACTGGTGAGATTCCGTCGAGCTATTACGGTAACCGTTATCAGCATGTGGCTTTAGCCGGAGGAGCCTGGAACTGGCACTCCAAGGATTTCGCCCGTACTTTCTCCGTTCAGTTTCTGTGGAAGTACTACTTTGCCAACCACCATCGTGACATGGGTGCCTTCAACAGCTGGCAGCTCACCGAGGTGTGGAGCACTACTTTCGCCCATGGCCTCTGTACCTTCGACGGCTATTGCGACCTTTGGTACAACAAGAGAGTCAATGGCAATCTCGTCCTTCAGTCGGAGCCGCAGTTCTGGTTTAACCTCAACACCATCAAGGGATGGGAAAAGATAAAGCTCTCGCTCGGCTCTGAGGTCGAGGTCAGCAACAACTTCGTCTACAACGAGTATGGCAAGAACAATAAGTTCTACGCCATACCTACCGTTGCTGCGAAGTGGACTTTCTGATAACCTCCGTAGACAGCCGCCTTCCCGGCTGTCTACTCATTGGCAAATTTGGCAAGGAAATCGTCCTCCGAAATAATCGGAATATTGAGCGATTTTGCCTTTTGATTCTTTCCCGATGTCGACGTTATATCGTTGTTGATGAGATATGACGTCGACTTCGATACAGAGCCGGTGACCTTTCCGCCCTGACTTTCGATGTAGGCTTTCAGTTCGTTGCGGTTCTTATAGTGGTGCACATCGCCCGTGACAACGAAAGTAAGTCCTTTGCATCTGTCGCCGGCAGCCGTCGTGTCCGCTTGCTTGATCCTCAATTCGGGGAGCAGACGGTCGATATGTGCCTGATTATCAGGGTCCTTGAACCATCTGACAAACGATGCGCTCTTCTCAGGTCCAATACCCGAAATAGAGGCAAAAGTCTCAATATCGTCGGTAGTGCGGGCCTTCTCGATGAGGTCTTTGTAGTTGTAGGAGCTGAGGAGCCGTGTGCAGACATCCTGTCCTACGAGCGGAATTGTCAGGGCGTAGAGGAATCGTCGGGCCTCAACATCGCGCGCTGCCTCCACAGCATGGAGGATATTGGCAGTGCTCTTGTCGCCGAAACCCTCGAGGACGCGGAGCTCCTGAGCATGCTCTGAGAGATGGAAGATGTCGGCATACTCCTTTATCCATCCCAAGTTGATGAATTTCTGAAGCGTCTGTTCCGACAGTCCGTCGACATTCATTCCCGGTTTGCTGACGAAACGCGCAAACTTCTTCAGCTGTTTTGCGGGACAAGCCGGATTCGAACAGTGTAGAGTGCGCGTCCCACTGGCCTCGCTCTCTTTGATGTTTGCTTTTGAGCCGCATACGGGACATACCTCGGGGATGTCGAAAGGTCCTACGGGCTTTAACACTTTTATTACCTTTGGAATAATCTTGTTGGCCTTGATGACACTCAGTAGAGAACCTTTTCCACCGATACCGAGCCGCTCACATTCTGAGATATTGCACAGTGAGGCCCGTTTCACCGTCGTTCCCTCTAATTCTACGGGCTTGAAGACGGCCACCGGCGATATTGTTGAGGCCGCGCACGACCATTCGATGTGGTCGAGTTCAGTCTCAGCGCTCTCATCCTTCCATTTGAACGCAAATCCTGCGCGAGTGGCGTGGTGCCCCGTCACCGACCCCGTGGCAGCGTAGGCGGTGTCGTCGTAGCAGATGACGAGTCCGTCGACGGGGTAGGGGTTCTGCCGGTTTGTGACCCTTTCGGTCCATTTGTCTATCTCGGCATCGATGTTCGTAAGTGTCGGATTACTGATAATCTCGTGGTCGACGACGTGGAATCCTTCTTCCGTCAGCCAGTCCATCCGTTTCCCCCAGCTCAGAATTTCCTTGTCGGTGTAGACGAGTGTGAACGGTATCCAGTGTATGTGGCGTTGTCTGACCTCGTCGACATTCTTCAGCGTCAGAGATCCGGAGGCCAGATTGCGGGGGTTGGCATATTCCTCATCGCTCTCCATGTTGAACTTCTCGAAGTCGGCATAACTGATAACGGCCTCGCCACGCACTACGACATGCCCCTTGTGGCTTATTGTCGGCAGTATGCCCTCGATGGCGGGAGCAAGGTGGGTGATGTTTGTACCGATATGTCCGTCGCCGCGTGTCACTACTTTTGTGAGCCTGCCGTTATCATACGTGACGACGAGAGTTAGTCCATCGAGTTTCCACGACAGCCATATTGGACGTCCTTCGGCCCATTTAGCGAGATCTTCCGGCTTTTTTGTTTTCGCCAACGACAGTGCCGGAAACTCGTGTTCCTCCTTTTGACCGGCTACACTGTCGGCACTGACGTTGTTGGTCGGCGAGTCGGGGAGAACCGTTCCGGTTTCTTGCTCGAGCTTCTTCAGACGGTCGAACATTGCGTCCCATTCGTAGTCGGTCATTGCCTCGCTACGTCCGTTGTAGTAAGCGTCGGAGGCCGCATTGAGTTTCTCGATGAGATTCCTCATCAATTGTATTTTTTCTTCCATCTCTTTTATCTGTAAATGAAGTATGAACCACCGTCCGACTGACAGTATTTCACTATTAACTGCTGGATATATTCAGCATTCTGTCTGACGCGTTCCTCATTGCCGTCATAGCCATTGATGAGTACGACGAGGTGACGCGTGTTGAGGTCTATTTTCGTCCGCTCGTTGTCGGAAGTGGGTGTGCCCACACCGCCTTCCGCGTCGCGGTAGACGGGGAGCCCGGCAATGTTTATCATTCCGCGGCCGATACCCTCATAGGGCTCTCCCTCGCGCCCGACGCCCAAGCGAAGGGTGTCGCCGATAAACTTATCGGCATCGAATCCGCCGATGGAATAGCCGTAGGCAATGCTCGCTACGTTGATGAGGTCGACGAGGGTGTCTATCTGATAGAGTTCCTTGCCCTTGAGCATGCGGCGGATGAGGGCCTCCGCAGCCGGTCTGTAGCGCGAGGGATCCTTACCGCAAGCGCGATAGACGCGGCGGGTAGCGGCGATGGATGGAATCTCCTTCAGCGTTTCAGTGGTCAGCGAGACCTTGAACTTATCACCGAGTTGATGAATCTCGTCCCACAACGGCTGACAAAATTTTGAGTTGACGACCTTCGCGTCGATGCATGCGCCTACAAATCCCGGGCACACATTTTCTATCTCTTCCGATACTTCTATCTTCATTTTGTTTTCTCCATACTTTCAATTAATTCTCTGTCGGCCTCTGTCCACTGGAGCTTTGACAACTCCCCGACGGTCAGCCACTTGGCATCAATATGCTCGAGGAGCTTGTAATCGTAATCGCGGGCCATACAGTCGAAGGCAGTGAGGGTGATGTCGAAGTCGGGATAGCTGTGGTCGACCTTTGCCAACGGCCGCCCCACATAGATGTTCCAGTCCATCTCCTCCTTTATCTCCCTGATTAGTGCTTCCTCAGGGCTTTCGCCTTCTTCTATCTGCCCGCCGGGAAACTCCCAGTGCTCGCTGACGTAGCCCTTCGACGAACGGCAGCGTTGGGTGCAGAGAATCTTGTTGCCGTCGCGGACGACAGCGCAAACTACGTTTAAATGCTTTCTTGACATTTCTTTCTTATTGTGTCTTTTCGGTCTGTCCGTAATGATATTTAAACAAACATTACTGCAAAAATAGTTATTATTTTTAAAAAAGCAGTGTAATCGTTTTAATTTTATTTGGTAGTAACAAGAATTTAATGTAATTTTGCAAGCATAAAAAATATTTTTAGTATATTCTTGAGTAAATTTAGTTTTATACCAAAGTACTAGCATTCCTCGACGTCGTGAGACGGCGAGGTTTTCGTTTTTTATAGAGATATTGCAAAATTATAAAAAAGTAAACGTTTCCGTGGAATAAATGCAAAGTCGACTTTACAATTCAAATAGTTTTATTACCTTTGCACCCTGAAACAATAACCTATTTATAAAAATGACATCTTTAACAATTGCAATTATCATTGTGTTCTGCTGCGGCTATGCGTTGATAGCCATGGAGAGTCTTACGAAGATTAACAAGGCCGCCATAGCTTTGCTGATGTTCGTGGCCTGCTGGACATTGTACATGTGCGACCCGTCAACATTCGTTGGGATCATGCATCCCGACTTCAAGGGTGCGGGCGACTCTGTTATTACTTTCGTCAACGGACTTATCACCAATCATCTTGGCGATACCTCCACAACCCTCTTCTTCCTCATGGGAGCGATGACCATCGTTGAGGTTGTCGATAAGAACGGCGGCTTCGACTGGGTAAAGAAAGTAATGAAAACCACCTCTAAGCGGGCTCTTCTGTGGCGTATAGCGTTCATGACATTCATACTCTCGGCTATCCTCGACAATATGACAACGAGTATTGTGATGATAATGATTCTCCGCAAGCTCGTTCCTGAGCATAAGGACCGCATCGTCTATGCGTCGCTCGTCATCATCGCTGCCAACTCGGGTGGTGCTTTCTCACCTATCGGCGATGTCACGACAATCATGCTTTGGAATGCCAATATGATTACGGCCGCAGGCGTGATCAGCGAGATTCTCATTCCATCAATTATCTCAATGGTTATCCCCGCGTTCATCCTGCAGTTTATGCTGAAGGGTTCGTTGACTGATATTGCCGGCAACGACACTACTGGTGACACCGAGCTCCTCGATCTTTCTGCGGCTCAGCGCAAGGCCATCTTCTTCGTTGGTGTGGGCGGTCTCGTCTTTGTGCCCATCTTCCGCTATCTCACGAATCTCCCTCCGTTCGTCGGCATCCTTCTCGTTCTTGGCTGTCTGTGGACTCTCAGTGAGATTTTCTATCGCAATGTCAATGGTAACAACGATGGAATGTCATGCCGCGTCATCGACCTCATACGCAATATCGATATGGGAACGATTCTCTTCTTCCTCGGCATCCTCATGGCTGTTGCTTGTCTTGAGGAGGTAGGAGTGCTCCATAGCCTCGGCAGCGGACTCAACGTCGTCTTCAAGGGCAATCACTTTATGGTCACCGGAATCATCGGAGTGTTGAGTTCAATCGTTGACAATGTGCCTCTTGTGGCCGGATGTATGGGAATGTACCCAATTCAGGCGGCAACCGATTTCGCCACCGACGGCGTGTTCTGGCAGCTGTTGGCTTATTGCGCCGGTGTCGGCGGCTCGATGCTCATCATCGGTTCGGCGGCAGGTGTTGTTGTCATGGGACTGGAGAAGATTACCTTCGGCTGGTACATGAAACATATTACGTGGATAGCATTCGTCGGCTACATTGCCGGAATCCTCTCATATTATGTTCTGCGTGAGTTCATCTTTACGACTCCGCTGTAAAAAGATTAATCGGTAACTACGACAAAAGGCCTGGGTGACAATGTATTATCCAGGCCTTCTGTCATTTATCTTAGCGTAAAATCTGTTTGATGCAGGTTTAATGTATGTAAGTAATAATGTTAATTTGCCGTCGGAAGGAATATTAAACCCTCTCCGACAGAAACAATAACAATGATGAAGAACATAAGAACAGCGACCCTTAACGATATACAGCTCATCCGCCACATGGCTGAGCAGGTTTTTCCAGCGACATACAAAAACATTATCACAGCTGAGCAGTGCGACTATATGATGGACATGATGTACTCTGAGGTAAGTCTGCACCGGCAGATGACGGAGGAACATCACATCTACCAACTCCTTTTTGTCGATGGCGATGCAGCCGGTTACGTGTCGGTGCAGCCCATAGATGCTGACCTCTACGAACTCCAGAAGATTTATGTTCTCCCCCGTTATCAGGGCCTTCACTTGGGTCGTGAGCTCTTCGATGCTGCTGTCGCACAAGTAAAGAAACAGCACCCCGGTCCCTGCCGCCTCTTTCTGCATGTCAACCGCTATAATAAGGCCAAGGCTTTCTATGAGCATCTCGGCTTGCGTGTTACCCGTCAGGGCGATTATGACATTGGCCACGGCTACTTCATGAACGATTACATAATGGAGAAAGAGATATAAGACAATACCGTCCGGTGCAGAGCGGCTAATCAATGGCATGTGCTTTCTCAAGCATCTTTTTGGCTCGGGGAGGGCAAAGCAACAATAAGCCAATGCTGAAATATGTTTACATCATTCTGAAACGGTCCATTTCGGCTTGCAAAACGGTCCGTTTCTGCTCATGAAATGGACCGTTTCGCGTCCTAAAACGGACCGTTTCGCAACGTCAAATGGCATGTATTAGTAACTTGTTGATAATCAATACGGTGCAAAGATGGAACGAAACATGAAATAATATGATTTATTTTTACATTCAGTTGTAAGTATTCTCTCATCGTTCAGTGCTTTTCCCCAAATAGTGTCGGCTAATGGAAGAACAATAAATGCCATCGCGAATCAATAGATTTTCTACGTGATTGCTAAAGAAAACAGCCCCGGACTGCATGTGGTGACCATGTTGTCCGGGGCTGTTGATGATAGGGCGATTACTTTACTATGACCTTGCGTGTTGTGCCATCGCTCATGCGGACGATGTTGATGCCCTTGCAAGGAGCTGTAAGGCGGGTGCCGTTGAGGCTGTAGCGAGCCACCTCTACAGCATCGTGAGAGTAGCCGACATTGCTGATGCCGTTGGTGACTGCTGCCGTGAGGTTGTCGAGACAAACGTAAGTGGCTGTGTTGAGACCCCAGTTGCCCTTATCCGAACCATCGAAGGCGAACTTTATGGCCCTCACCTCACCGAGTTCGCTGAGGTCTACCTTCTCCCATTTGTCGATATAATCGAGGGCTCCGTCGTGATAGTTGGCCAGAGTGACATCCTTCGTCACCGTTGTATTGTCGTCCTTCACGCCGATGATTGTCACCTTGAAGAAGTCGCCGTCCTTGGTGAAAGCACTTGCAGGGCTGTCGCCGAAAGCAAAGTTATGGTGCGAGAAGGCCGAATTCGTGATGTAGACATACTCGAGCGTAGTGCCCTTGTCGACGGTTATGCTGTCGGATGAGCCATAAAGAACCGCATAGCTGGACCCCTCGTAAGCTCCTCCCGCAACATTGTGATACTGTCCGAGCACATAGCTCTTGTAGGTCGTGTCCTTGCAGGCCGAGATAGCGAATCCCGTCCATGAGCCCCATTCCGGGGTGATGCTCTGCGAGAAGGTGAACGGACCCTGCTTGAAGTTGCAGTAGTAGGTTGTCACCGTTGAGCCGTACGACTCGTAGGTCACTGAGTCGGTGGCTTTTGCAGTAGAACCATTGTAGACGCTGTCGGCGTTGAGAGTCACTCCCTCAACATTGTCGAACGTTGCCACTGCTAAAGTTGTCTGTTGTGCCAAAGACGGCACTGAGGTCAGAGCCGCGAGGATGAAAGTGTAAAAGTGCTTCATATAAAACTTATTTTGGTTGTTGATAATTTATTTCGTGTGCAGGTCCATGGCTCCACAGACCTCTGTCGATGTCTCGCCAAGCCATCCGCAATACTGATTCTCAGCCGAATAGACGCGGACAAAGTCGATGGCCTCGATCGGTACCGGGCGACGCTGACTGTCGACGGCATTGCTGATGTCGAACGAGCAACCCTCGTCGGTGCCGGAGTTGTCGACATATCCCCACGCGAAGCTGTCGAGTAACCAGTTGCGGACTCCGCCTCCGACATTCACCTGACGGCCGTTGCGTGGCAGAAGGGTGCCCGTGAAGGTCATGGAGCCGTGTACCCACAGCGGGAAATACTCCTGCTGATGACTGCTGTTGCGATAGACGACGCCGCTACCGCCGCGGTTATCGGTCCACGGAATATCAGCCATCGGCGACGGATTGTAAGTGATGCTGTAGCCGTAGACAACCTTCCCCACGCTGTCGGCATCGGCACTGCCCCTGAGCTCATACCATTCGTCGTCGGGTTTGCCGTTGTGATTGGCATCGACCGACACCATGACGATGCCCGGTTCGCTGTTGCCGTTGAAGGCATTGCCCTTGATCATCAGGTCGTTGCCTTCGAGATTGCGCACCCGATGGTCGAAGTGGAAGGTGACGTAACCGCCATAGGCTCCGAGGGTTATGAGTCCGTTCATGCTCCCGGCTATAGCCTTTGTGCACTTCGCTGCCGCAGAGTCGGCATTGTCGTCGGCATCTATTTGTGGCAGGACGTTGACAAACTGTCCCGGTGCAGGGCGATACTCATCGACGCCCGATATATAGGCTGAGGGCGTTGTCGGCTGCGGCCCCGTTGCCGTGGTGCTGCCCTCACTGGTGAAACAAGCGTGCCCCGGAATGTCGCCCGTCCATGTGCTCCACTTATACTTGCCGTCGCGGCTGAAACAGAAGAGCTTACCGCTCGACACGTAGTTGGTGGCATCCATGACGAAAACATCGCCGGTGACGGGTTGGACGATAATGCCATAGGGAGTGCGGATGGGGTCGGATGGGCTCTGACGGATAAAATCGGAATTGACGATTCTCCCCGTTCTGAGGTCAATGACTCCATAGTGATGGTTGCCGTAGTAGACGAGGGAATCGCCGTGAATATCGAATCCATCGACGGGCACATCGACCGAGTCGACAACCTCATCGTTGTATATTTCGTAGAGCCGTGACGGCACCGACGCATAATCGCCCCGTGAGCTGATCCACACCGACCCGTATCGATCGGCCTTCACACGGAAGAGATTCGGTGCCACACTGATGGTCTTCACCACGGAGAACGTGCTGAGGTCGATGACGCTCACCGTGCGGTCGTAGCCCATACCCTGCATGGCATTGTAGCCGCCGCTGTTGGCAACGTAGAGGCGGTTGCCCACAATAGCCATCTCCTCGGGCTGATAGCCTACGGTGCACGTTGCGACGATGCGGAGTGAGGCTGTGTCGACTTTATAAACTTGTCCGAGAACGCTCCGGCCATTGACTGGTCCCACATAGCTGCTGACGTAGGCAAAGCCTTTGTCGAAAGCTAAACTGCGGCAGTTGGGAATGTCGACGTGACCAATGCTCACGGCGTCGGCGGCGCGGGCCACCTCCACCTTGTTGCTCTGGTTGATGCTCATCCACAGCCGCTGGCCGTAGATTTTTATGTCGTTGCCGACGTCGCCGAGCTCCATCACCTCACCGGGGTTGCGTGAGGGATAGATGTTGCGGCTGTAGGTGCCGGTGGAAAAATCGAGATAGTCGAGAGTGGCCTTGTTCGATCCCATATTGCCCTCGTTGAGGACATACATCCCCTTTATGCTGCCTGACGATGCAGCACCCGTGTTCTGTTCGTCGGGGTAGATGACGGTGTCGTCCTGCCGACAGCCTGCCGCAGTGAGAACCAACAGCAACATCGGTGCGAGCCGTATGAGTGTATTGAAATATTTTTTCATTCTCTTGCTTCTTGATTAATTTTTTGGCTGCTCAGGGCCTTTCTTTCAATGTCCTTTAATCATCGTTCGGCTGATCAAATCTCATTTCACAGCTCGATGCTGAACCCCGCCGCACAGTTGATGCCCGGCATGGGGTAATTCTGTATTACGTCGTAGCGCTGATTGAGGAGATTATTTATCTCGAACGAGAGCCGGTAACCGGTCTTGCGGCTGTTGCGCCACTCGTATTGTATGCTGATGTCGTGGGTGTACCACGGCTCCATGTGATTCTGACGAATATTCTCCTGACCGTTGTAGCGTTCTCCGCTATATATAAAGCTGTAGTTCAGCGACATACCGCGCCACGATGCAGTCATCGTTGCCGACCCACTGTTGTAAGGAATGTACGGAATCTGGTCGCCGTAGAATGGCGTCGTAGGGTCGGTGACGTCGCGCGCGTCCTGATAAGTGTATTGCAGTCGGGTCGAAAGACTGAGCCCTGCTGACGTAGTCATCGACGCTGCTGCCGTGGCGTCGATACCACGGATATGCACGCGGCCGAGGTTCAGCATCGTCCAGCGGAACTGCTGTCCCTTGGGGTAGGCTATAATCTTGTCGTGGACGGTGTTGTAGTATATATCGGCTCCAATGCTGAGGGCTATGGCGTCAGCCTTATTAAGATTAACGCCGTAGTTGAATCCCGCGTCATACTGGTTGGCACTCTCCGGTCGCAGACGGCTGTTGCCGGCATCGGTATAATAGAGGTCGTTGAACGTGGGCATACGGAAACTGCGCTTGGCGAAAGCGTGAAGGGTCAGCCGCCCCAAGGGAACAGCGATGAAGAGCGATGGCGTCAGCCGTCGTATGTCGGCACCGTCGTCCGATGTTGATCGATTGCTGATATTGTCGTGGACGAATGCCGCAACGACGGAGGCCTGCGCCTTTATCCATCGTGTGTCGACGGCTGTGGCCATGCTGATGAGATTGTTCAGACGGGTGGGGTAGACGAAGCGGTAGGTGTCGGCGTTGAGCTTGTTCCACCTGAGGTCGTAGGCCACCGACAGACTCCAGTCCTTCACTATCTCGTAGACGTTGGCCGACGACACATAGAGCTCCTGCTGCCAGTAGCGGTTGTCGACGGGCAGCTGCGTGGTGTCCCTGTTTATATAATGTGTACGATAGAAGGCATACTTCGCCATGAGAAGGGTGGAGAACCGTGAGGTCACGTCCTTCTCGAACCGTCCCTGTAGGAAAGTGTTGAGGTCGTTCTGCCGTTCGCCGCGCCGCCATACGTTGTTGACAATAGCCCCGGGAATGCCGCGCTCCGAGTTGTAGATGTAGCCCTTCGCGTCCCAGTATCCGCGGTCTATGATGCCGTGGATGTTTACTTCGGCGCGCTCAGCATGGATGTCGCCGTTATGCCGTGTGGCGGTAGTGTCGTAGGCCGTGGCTCCCGATGGTGTCACTCGGCGGTAGCGGAAACGGTACTTGCCGTCGGAGTTGACGAACCCCGCGCTCAGCGACGCGCTCACCGAACGGCTGAGCCGCTGCTCCCATAGCGATGTGATGCGGAGGGTGTTGCCCGGTCCTGCCTTTGTCGCGAAACGAAGATTGCGCCCCTTCGAGTCCTTGAACTGCGGGCGCCGCGTGCGGATGTAGATGCTGCCGGCATTGCAGAAGTCGGTGGCTGGCTGGAAGATGGAACTCTTCTGACCGTTGTAGAGGTTTATCTGTTCGACGTTGTCGAGCGAGAACTGTCCGAGGTCAATCTGTCCGTTCTGGGCATTGCCCAATTCGATACCGTCGTAGAATACACCGAGATGAGCCGACCCCATGCTGCGAATGTTGACAGTCTTCAGTCCGCCGACACCGCCATAGTCCTTCAGCTGTATGCCCGAGAAGTAGCGCATGGCATCGGCCACCGACAGCGAGCTCATGCGTCGCAGCTCGTCGCCGCTGAGAACCTGTGGGGATATAATCTCCCTTAGCGGCAACTTGTCGGTCACCACTACCTCCTGAATGTGGCGTATGCTGTCGGTGGCTGCCATGGTCGTGGCCGATGATGCCTGGGCCATGACCCTCAGGGCCACTGCACAACATACGACTATTGTCAACAGTCGTCTCATTGCTGATAAGATTTGTCGTCTGTGTGCTCTCCTCGGAGCAGTGACAGCCCAATGGCAATGGCAGGTCTTCTGGCTTGTTGCGGGTTAAGGCCGGCGCGACTTCCCGTCAGTGAGCATTGTGAACGCGCTACTCCTATGAGGGCGTTCTCACTGATAGTGTCGGCAGGCGGGAGAGAAGCAACTCACAGCTGCGGGACAGCTTCGGATTCTCACCGTATTCCCTTTTTAATCACATGGTGGAGTGAACCTATTGCAAGTGCAAAAGTACAATAAAAATCTGAGATGACAAACGGATGCTCAGATTTTCTTGGTGCGGCTCTACGCTTCTTTTCATTCAAGTTTTGGCTGAAACGGTATCTGTCCTTCTGCACGAACAACACGAATTTCACGATGGTCTGCCCCTCGACGAAAAACGAATTGTTCCTTCGGCTTATCCAGAGATCTTGGCCAGCTACAAGGGCCTCTCACGCAAAAGGATATAAACTCCCCAAAAAGTGGGTACAGCAAATTGAATGCCTTATTTATGAGATTCAGATTCCTTTGGCTCGACTCTTGTCGGAGCTGTCCTGAATATGCAGTTGCATGGGGACAACCTCCTTGTAGATTTTCTTGTCGCCGCGGATGGCACGGAACAGCAAATCGCACGACACCTTGCCTTGCTTTGAGGCTTGGTCGGCAACAACGGTGACCTTCGGAGTGACGAAGCTCGCCGTGTCGCTGTCGGTGAAGCCGATGATGGCCACATCGCCGGGTATCGACAGACCCCTCTCCTGGATGCGCTTGAAAGCACCGAAGGTGACGATGTCGTTGAAGGCAATGATGGCGTCGGGTGGATTACTCATGCCCATAAGCTCGTCGACGGCCTTCTCGGCAAAATCGTAGCTGATGTCGCCACACTTCACAAGATTGCGGTCGATGGGGATATTGTGCTCGCGCAACGCTTGCAGATAACCGTGCTTGCGGCGGCGGACCATGTCGAGATGATTAGGACCACCGATGAAAGCAATCCTGCGGCTGCCAGTAGCTATGAGGTGCTCGGCGGCACTGTGGGCAGCAACGTCGCCGTCGGCAACAACCTGGGAGAAGAGCTCGGGCAGACACGTGCGGGCAAAGAATACGAGCGGAATGCCCATATCATGGATCTCCTTGAAGTGGGAGTAGTCGGTAGTGTCCTGGGCCAGACATGCGATGATGCCCTCAACATGGAGGTTGATGAAGTTGTCGATGGCCTGCTCCTCACGCGTGTGGTCCTCATGCGAGTTGGAGCAGATGACGGTGTAGCCGAAAGAGCGGGCGAAGTCCTCTATGCCGTCGAGGACAGCGGCGTAATAATGAGTGACAAGATTGGGGACCACCACACCGATAATCCGCGGAGCTTCCTTGCGGAGGCTTTGGGCGAAAGGATTCGGACGATAGTTAAGCTCCTTGGCCAACTGCTGGACGCGCTGTTTCATCTCCTCGCCAACCTCGTGGCTGTTGCGAAGGGCACGGCTCACCGTGGCGATGCTAACGCCAAGGCGCTCGGCAAGATCCTTTAACGATGTTCGGTGTTGCTGCATTTTGATTTTTGATTTTTGAACTCTAATATTTGCAAAGGTACGAAAAAATATTTATAAAACAAGACTTTGAACGCCAAATTTGAAAACGTTTACGTTTTATTTTCGCAATTTTTATATACAACGCAGCATAAATTGTTGTACCTTTGCACCAGTTTTAAAAGAGTAATGAATAGTTGATAATAAGTTAGTTAGAAAAAATGAAGGTTCAAAGTTGTTGGGAAACAATTTTGAGCCTTTTTTCTTTGGTGATATAAAAAATATTGTTTAACTTTGCAAGCGCAAAATTAAGCAATCGTGTTTCAATCCCCGAAACACAATTATCATAGTAATTTCCTATACATTAAATATGTTAAGCAAAGAAGAACTATTAGCTAAGGATATTCCAGAGCTGGAGGCCATAGCACAAAGTGTCGGCGCAGAGTTCAGTAAGGATGACGACAAGGACACTCTCGTTTACGCCATTCTCGACAAGGACGCGGAGAACGAGGGAAAGGCTCATCCGCTCGGACAGAAAAGGCACAGAACAAGAATCAGCCGCACCGACACCGACCACGTCTACTCGGTCAACGGCAAGAATGGTGAGAACTTAGACACAAAGAAAGAGAAGAAAACAACCAAGAAACTCTTCAATGACAATCCTGCACCCGCAGAGGCTGTTGCCAACGATGCCCCCGTCGGGGACACACAGGAGAAGGAGATGACCCCCGAGGAGATTCTTGCGTCGATACCCAAGCACCGCGGACGCAAATCGAAGGCGGAACTCGAGATGATAGCAAGAGCCGAGGCCGCATTGAAGGCTAAGAAAGAACAAACGGACATGAAAGACGATAATATTAATAATGTGGAGCCGGAGACCAATGAGGCCGAAGAGAATGCTGCGCCGGTAGTGCCGGAGGCCGAATATCAGAGCAGCAGTGCCGACGACAAGGAGAGCAACGAGCTCATATCGCAACTGCAGCAGAAGGTCAGCGAGCACAACGAGGCCAATGCACCCGAGACAGCGGCACCGGCCGACAGCAACGGCGTATGGGAAGGCGACCCGGGCGACGGTACCGACTTCATAACAGTTGTCGACCTGCCCATCGAGGACCAGGGAGCACTGCCAAACTACGATATGCTCGACCGCCCGACAGACGAGGACACGGCAACATACGTTCAGAAACCCGAGACTCAGCAGGAATCCAATTATGACTTCTCGGATATCATCACTGCCAATGGCGTGCTCGAAATCATGCCCGACGGATATGGATTCCTCCGCTCGAGCGATTACAACTATCTCAGCTCACCCGACGATGTCTACGTGGCAAACAATATCATAAAGAAGTACGGGCTCAAGACCGGCGACGTGGTGGAGTGCCATGTGCGGCCGCCGAAAGCAGGAGAACGCTATTTCCCACTGACATCCATCGACAGAATCAACGGCCGTAACCCGTCGGAGATTCGGGACCGCATTCCTTTCGAGCATCTCACACCGCTTTTCCCCGATGAGAAATTCAACCTCACCGGCGACCCTAAAACAACAAACCTCAGTACACGAATCGTCGATATGTTCTCGCCGATAGGTAAGGGACAGAGAGCTCTAATCGTCGCACAGCCAAAGACCGGTAAGACAATCCTCATGAAGGACATTGCCAACGCCATCGCAGCTAACCACCCTGAGGCTTATCTGATGATGCTCCTCATCGACGAGCGACCCGAGGAGGTCACCGACATGTCGAGAACGGTCAACGCAGAGGTCATAGCATCGACATTCGACGAACCTGCAGAGCGCCACGTCAAGATTGCCGGACTCGTACTCGAAAAAGCTAAACGAATGGTGGAGTGCGGACACGACGTAGTCATCTTCCTCGACTCCATAACCCGACTGGCAAGAGCCTACAACACCGTGGCACCGGCAAGCGGTAAGGTCCTCACCGGTGGTGTCGACGCCAACGCACTGCAAAAGCCAAAACGATTCTTCGGTGCAGCACGAAACATCGAGGGTGGAGGCTCGCTGACAATCATCGCCACAGCACTCATCGATACCGGAAGTAAGATGGATGAAGTCATCTTCGAGGAGTTCAAGGGTACGGGTAACATGGAGCTCCAGCTCGATCGCAGTCTGTCGAACAAGCGTATATTCCCGGCTGTCAACCTCGTGGCATCGAGCACACGCCGTGACGATCTGCTCCAGGATAAGACAACCCTCGACCGTATGTGGATTCTCCGAAAGAATATTGCCGACATGACCGCCATAGAGGCAATGAACGAGATTCACGACCGCGTGGCTCACACCAAGGACAACGAGGAGTTCCTCGTCTCGATGAACTCATAACCACCGCTCTGCAATTTATGATAAGCAGATATAGCATTGAGGCCGCATACAGTTTCTTCCATCAAAAGGGGAGAATATATGCGGCCTCTAATATTGAAAGGCAAAAAGACGACATCGAATTTGCCGTCGCTGAGTATGTGAACAGCATGAACCGTGACCTTTATGAGGCTATAGCCCATGGTCACCGCGACTTTCTACTTGCTCACGACCACTTTGCGACCGACATCCAGTCGGCTGTTGACAGCCTGGAGAAGATGATGGAGCCATAAGAGCGCCTTTCGCAGTGCCATGGCTCCATTATGATGCCACTAAAACAGCTATTAAGGGCTACTAAGCAGCCATTTTGTGCCACAATATTGCCTATAATTATCCTCCGAGAAAAATTTATGGCTACTAAGCAGCCATTTTGTGCCACATATTGCCACTTTGGTACCCTAATATCGGCTTTTTGGTGCCCTAATATCGCCTTTTTGGTCTCATGATATTGCCCCTTTGGTGCCCTAATATCGGCTTTTTGGTGCCATGATATTGTCCTGTGGTACCTGTTCGTGTCCTTTTGTCCGTCTGTTTAGTGTTTTCCTCTCTCTTATCCTCCTCCGCCGTATGGTGGAAAAATTGCAGCGAGGTGGAAAAACCGAATCACGAGGTGGAAAAACTGAATCACGAGGTGGAAAAACCGCTCATAGACCTTTATTCATTGCCTTAGAAGCGTCGCAGCGTCGCAACGTCGCAGTGTCGCAGTGTCGCATAAGGTGCTCTCTGATGTCGGGAAAACGCAGAATGTAAATAAAGAAGAAAATATTAATTATATTTTAGAGTATTGATAATTAATATAATATATGATATAGTAATATGTAATAATATAATATATTTTTACTCTATAGTCTCATTTTCAGCCTCCTCCCTCCGATATCGAAACGGCCTTATGCGACGCTGCGACACTGCGACGCAAACCGATTGCCAACTCTCCATTTAATAATCAACGTCGCAATGTCGCAGTGTCGCATAAGGTGCTTTCTGATGTCGGGGGAATGCGGAATGTAAATAAAGAGATAGCGTAATTCCTTGATGATGAGGTCATTGCAGCACTCTACCACAGTAGGGGCTGGGTTTATCCGAAGCTGCTGAAAATACATTTGTTAACAAAAACTGTAAGCAAGCATTTATCTTTGACCGCATAAAAAGGGGTAAATTAAAGAAAATACGGCTTCTTTTCGCATCGTAGTCAGCTAAAAGTTACAAATTGAAAGATTTTTGCTATACCCCTCTGTTTTTGGGGTACTTTTTCAGCAGCTTCGGTTTATCCCAGCCCTAGCAACAGCGGACAAGATACAAAGCAATTGCCCCGCAGCAGCGAGGACGGGATAAAACCCCGCCTCGGATGCGAGATGTGATGTGCTTCATGGTGGCAGTCGTGGCGTAGGCACCGTGGCATCGGATGGTGGGCAGGACCTCGGCGGTTACCCAGTGCTTGAACTGCTTTGCCTGCGGCAGCTTGGAGGAGAGGACGAGGGAGTAGGGACCCGACTCGTTGATGATGGTCATTTCGCGGTGCTGCCCTGAGGTGGTGAATTGCCACCCCAGCTTATCTTCCTCGTAAACATGCGATTTCAAAGCATTCACCGTGTCATTGTATCCCAGTACCACGGCCACGTCCTTTCCCACGAACCACGGCTCTCCGTCTTTTTCGATAGCAAGGATATCTCCGAACATCTCCCCCAAACGCCACACCGCCATACCGCCACATTTATAGCTATCGCATGTCTACAAAAATCAGAATTGTAAAATAAGAAGAAATAATATATAATTATGTAAATAGTTGATTATTAATTATATATACTATATTATAATATATTTTTACTCTATAGTCTCATTTCGGCCGACTTCCTCGCCGCATGTCGTTATCGGCCTTATTTGGCGGTGTGGCGGTGTGGCGGTGTGGCGCATAGGAATTTTGGGTTAGATTTTAGGAGCATAATTGCTAATTGACCTCGACTTCATTTCTCTCAACCGCTACATTTATAGGTTTCTGATGTCGGGCGGAGCACAGAATTGTAAAATAAGAAGCAGCATAATTGCTTGATGATAAGGTCGTTGCAGCACTCTGCCGCCGTAGTGGCAGGGTTTATCCCTGCCCTAACAGCGACGGACAAGATACAAAGCAATTGCCCCGCAGCAGCTACGGACAAGATACCAATCAAATATAACGCAGCTGCGAGGACGGGGATAAACCCCGCCCCTACGGTGGATGTGTGCAACACATTAATTATCAATGTGTTATCAGGGTGATAATAATTAATATATTTTTACTCTATAGTCTCATTTTGGCCGAATTCCTTGCCGCATGTCAGTATCGGCCTTATGTGGCGGTGTGGCGGTGTGGCGCATAGGAATTTTGAGTTAGATTTTAGGAGCATCATTGCTGATTGGCTTCGACTTCATTCCCCCCAAGCGTAACAACGTAACAACGCAACATTTATAGCTATCGCATGTCGACAATATTACAAGAAACAATCTGCTTTGTACCTATTACCCATTTCCCTTAATTGGAATCTGCTTATTGATACGCAAACAATAAATATGCACTTTTTATACGGTAAATACGCGCCCCGCAAACGATAAATATGAAAAAGTGATGTTTATCGGCTGTTGTAACAGATTTTAACGGCAATAAAGGGCGAAAATTTGGAATCGGCGATTTTGTTTGCTACCTTTGCGGGCAGAATAAATCTCTCACTAAAAACTCCATTCCCTCCGAGCGGTTCCCACCGCTACGACAATCATATATTCCGGCAGCACCCCTGCCAAACACCCTTTGGCAGAAGCGCTGCCAAACATTACTCAGGCTGAGATGGCCATGGCAACCAGATTGATTCGCTATTCCAATAGCCTCATAGCTCCTATAGCCTCTATAACCTCTATAGCCTCTATAGCCCAATGTGGTTCTGAGGTGGGCGACCGAGGCTCTATAGCTCCTATAGCCTCTATAGCCTCTATAGCTTCTATTGCTCGCATGGCTCAGCTTCTATAGCCACTACCGCAAAAGAAAAAGGGGCACCCGAAACGGGTACCCCTCATATAGCGAAAGCTGGACGATTAGCAAACCTTGTGAGAACCGTCGCTGATGACTACCGGATAGACTTCCGGCTCATGGCCATACTTGGCACTGAACTTCTTCTTCGCATCGGCGATGAACTTGTCGTAAACCTCATCTTTGACAAGGTTGATGGTGCAACCGCCGAAGCCACCGCCCATGATACGACTGCCGGTGACACCGTTCTCACGTGCAATGTCGACGAGATAGTCGAGTTCCTCGCAGCTGACCTCATATTCCTTTGACAGTCCATCGTGGGTCTCATACATCTTCTTGCCCACAGTCTCGTAGTCGCCGGCCTCAAGGGCATCGCTGACAGCTAAGACACGGTCTTTCTCGCCGAGGACGAAGTGAGCGCGCTTGTAGTCCTCCTCGCTGACAGCACCCTTGACGGCATCGAGCTCAGCCCAAGTGGCATCGCGGAGAGTTTCATACTTCTTGTCGGGGAACTGCTTGTTGAGGGCTGCAACGACATTCTCGCAGCTCTGACGGCGGTCGTTGTAAGGACTTCCTACCAGCTCGTGCTTAACCTTCGAGTTGACAAGAACCAACTTGTAGCCTTGTGGATCGAATGGGAAATACTGGAACTCACGGCTGCGGCAGTCGAGACGCATCAGCTTTCCCTTCTGTCCGAATACGCTTGCAAACTGGTCCATTATTCCGCAGTTCACACCGACATACTTGTGCTCTGTGGCCTGTCCTGCAAGAACCAAATCCCACTTTGAGATGCGTCCGTCGGCAAACAAGTCGTTGAGGGCAAAGGCGAAACAGCTCTCCAAGGCTGCCGATGAGCTCATGCCTGCACCGAGGGGCACATCGCCGTAGAAGGCTGCGTTGAAACCCTTGACATCGACGCCGAGTGCGCGCATCTCCTGTACAATGCCATAGATGTAGCGGGCCCATGTAGCCTTAGGACCTTTAGGGTCGTCGACCTTGAACTCGGTCTTGTCCTTGAGGTCGATGGAGTAGAGGATGACGGTGTTGAGACCGTTGGGGCGGACCTCAGCCATGATTCCCTTGTCGACAGCTCCGGGGAAGACGAAGCCGCCGTTGTAATCGGTGTGCTCGCCGATGAGGTTGATGCGTCCGGGCGACATGTAGATGTTTCCTGTCTTACCGTCGAAATGCTTTATAAAGCGTGATCTAACTTTTTCAATATCCATAGTTGCTTATTTTTTTGTTTTTAGGGTTCAAATTGGTTATTGCGATGACATCAGACCGGAATGTCCTTGTTGACGTTCTTGCTGAAGAAAGCTGAGTAGACGAACATATAAGCCATGGCCAACAGCGGAATGATGTAGCTGACCATATACCCGGCGTGGTCGGCAATGAAGTTCTGAATCAGTGGCAGTACTCCTCCGCCGACAACCATCATCATGAATATTCCTGAGGCCTGTGCTGTGTACTTGCCGAGTCCCTCGGTAGAGAGGTTGAAGATCGAAGCCCACATGATTGACGTGCAGAGTCCGCAGAGTACGAGCAGCACAGCACTCAGTGGGATAGTGGTCATCTTGAATGCCGTTCCGGTGAACAGCGGCATCGATGCCGTGACAGTCTTAGGAATGAGTATGGCGCAGATGATGAGAATCATTCCCAGTCCGGTGGCGCACATCATCATTGTCCGCGACGACACCTTGTCGGCAATGAATCCGGCCACGAAACGTCCTACGAGCATCAGCAGCCAGTATGTTCCGGCCACGAAACCGCCGATGGCGGCTGCATTGGCCACTGCGCTTGTCCAGGCTCCGCTTGTCGATGTATCAGAGATGTAGAAGTTCAGTGTGCCGGGGATACCGGTCTCAACGCCCACATAGACGAAGATGGCGATGACACCGAGGGTGAAGTGGCGGAACGACCATGGCGAGTGCTCGAAGACGGTGGTCTCGTCGGTTTTTCCGAGTTCCGGGTCCTGGATAGGAATGAACGATAGGATGATGAATGCTGCTGCGAACACGGCTAATGCGATGTAGAGAACGAGGTTGACTTTTGTCATTGTCGTCGACTTCGATACTTGTCCGATGAGTGCACCGACGAGCATCGGCGTGAGTGTTCCGGCCAGTGAGTTCAGTGTTCCACCGATGAGGTTCAGCTGGTTGCCGCGGTTACCGCCACCACCGAGGAGGTTCAGCATCGGGTTGACAACGGTGTTGAGCAGACAAACGGAGAAACCGCTGACGAAAGCTCCGAGCAGATAGACGATGAATCCGGTCATTCCCGATGGGAATCCGGAGAGGAACTGGATGAACACTCCGACGAATCCGAAGGCGATGCCAAGGAGAGCCGTTTTCTTGTAGCCAATCTTTGTAAGCAGTCGGCCGGCAGGGATACCCATGAACAGATAAGCGAAGAAGTTCATGAAGTTTCCCATCATTCCGAGCATGTTGCTGCCGCCGATTTCCGGCTGGTTCTTCCATACGACGCCGATAGGCGCAGCCAGATTGGTTACGAACGCAATCATGGCATAGAGGAACATCATTGTTATAATGGCAATGATGCTCCCGTTCTGTTTTGTATTAGTCTTTTCCATTGTTTTTGAATAGTTGTATTCTTAGCAAAATAAAGTGACCGGACCTTGTGGTGAATGTGAACAAGGTGCGGTCACTATCAATGAGTTATTGTTATTCTACACCAAATTTATATACTGTTCGCTGCTCGTAAACTTCTCCCGGATTCAGTACTACCGACGGGAAGTAAGGATGGTTGGGAGTGTCGGGGAAGTGCTGTGCCTCGAGGCATATGGCGCTGCGCTTAGGGTAGGTGGTGCCATGGTAGCCCTTGAGTCCGAACTCGAAGTTGCCGGTATAGAGCTGCAATCCCGGCTCCGTGGTGTACACCTCCATTGTTCGTCCGCTGACAGGCTCGTGGAGCTTGGCAGCGAAGGTGAGCTCACCTTCCTCGGGCTTGTTCAGAACGTAGCAGTGGTCGTAGCCGGTGCCGTTCTTTAGCTGCTCGTTGTCGTCGTTGATGCGCTCGCCGATGGTGTGGGGAGTGCGGAAGTCGAACGGTGTGCCCTCAACTTTCAGAATCTCTCCCGTCGGTATGCTGGTGTTGTCGATGGGCAGGAAGAAGTCGGCATTGAGCTGGCACTCAACGTTCATGACATCGGGTGTGGGGTCGGCATCACCTGCCAAGGAGAAGAATCCGTGATGAGTAAGGTTGATGATAGTCTTCTTGTTTGTCGTAGCACGGTATTTGATTATCAGTTCGTTATCGTCGGTCCATGAGTAAGCGACCCAAACTTCAACCTCTCCGGAGAATCCCTCGTCGCCATAAGGGCTTGTGTATTTGAGCACTACGGCGTGGTCGTTGACTTGTGTTGCATCCCACACCTTAACATTGAATCCGGCTTTGCCGCCATGCAGATGGTTTGGTCCGTCGTTGGTAGCGAGCTGATAGTGCTTGCCGTGGAGCTGGAACTGTCCTTTGGCAATACGGTTGCCGTAGCGTCCGATAAGGCGCGAGAGGTAGGGCTCCTCTGAGTTTATGACACCCTGGATGCTGTCGTGCCCCTGAATGACGTTGGCGTAGTTGCCGTTCTTGTCGGGAACCATGATTGCTACTATGGCACCGCCGTAGTTGGTGAAAGCCACTTCGTTGCCCTTGGAGTTACGCAGAATGAATAAATCAGTATGCTTGCCGTTGACAGTGGTCTGGAAGTCCTCTCTTCTCAGACCACATTTGTTTTGTGTTTCTACAGAGTTTGTCATAATCAGCGTTTTTAGTAGGATTGATATTGTTGGTTTCGTTTACTATTTGCAAAGTAACTGAAAATTCTCGATACAACCAAACCAAAACAAAAAAAAGACAATCTCAGTATGTTAAAAACAATTAAGAGCCTAAATGCCGTTGACGGAATTTCTTCGATAATCAACGTCGCAGTGTCGCAGTGTCGCAGTGTCGCATAAGGTGCTTTCTGATGTCGGGAAAAGACGGAAATGTAAATAAAGTAGTAATATAAGAGCTTGTTGCTGAGTTTATTGCTGCACTCTATTCGTATGGTGTGCGTCTGCAACCCGTTAATTATCAGTGGGTTGCTATGGTTTACCTGCGAGATGAGAATTGGCGTATGCTGGGCGACATCCGCAGGCACCGAACAAGCGATATTGGTCGTCCGATGCCCGCGGAAAATATCCGGTTAGTCGGAATATGTGTTGTTTTAGCGCGAAAGATATGCCGAAATGTCACTGACTGCTATGACAATAAGTCGGCAACGACGTAGCTGGAGCCTCCTACGAATATGAAGTCGTCGGCACTGCTGTCGCTCAGAGCTGCTGCGTAAGCCTCTTTGACGGTAGCGAACGGGTGCCCTTCAAGTCCTTGTTTCTCAGCCTCCTCAACGATTTTCTCCACGGCGAAGGCTCTTTTGCACGATGGCTGCGTCCAGTAGAATACGGCATCCCTGGGCATCATCGAGAGCACCTTGTCGAGGTCCTTGTCGTCGACCATTCCGAATACTATGCGCCTTGTCCTGCACTGCTGTGCTCCTATTTGCGGAGCGAGATACTGCCATCCTCCGACATTATGGCCGGTGTCGCAGACGGCTACTGGATGGTCGTGCACTTTCTGCCACCGCCCCATGAGTCCCGTGGCCTCACAGACATTGGCAAATCCTTTGGCCACGCTGTCGGTGTCGCGGATGACATCCTTGTTGAGCAACTGCATGCATGCTGTCAGCACCGTGTTGGCATTCTTGTCCTGGTAGTCGCCGCCAAGCTCATAGTGGATATCGCCGAAATATTTGGTCTTGTAGTCGCGTCCGCCAAGTGCGTTGGCTTTAGCTGAAGTGATGAGGGGCTTGTCCTGGGCGAAGACGATTGTGGAGCGGGTTGTTTCGGCTTTCGACTCGAAAACGGGTCGTGTCTCGGGGATATCCTCACCGACGACGACGGGCACTCCGTCCTTTATTATTCCTGCTTTCTCGCCGGCGATCTTCGCAAGGGTATTCCCCAAGAACTGTGTGTGGTCGAAGCTGATATTGGTGATGACCGACAGGATAGGGGTGATGATATTGGTGCAGTCCAACCGACCGCCGAGTCCCACCTCGACAACGGCAATGTCGATGTCGCTGTCGGCGAAGTACTTGAAAGCCAAGGCCGTAGTGAGCTCAAAGAAAGAAGGATGGAGGGGCTCAAAGAAATCCTTGTTCTTGCGTACGAAGTCGATGACGTATTTCTTAGGAATCATCTTGCCGTTAACACGTATGCGCTCACGGAAGTCGACGAGGTGCGGACTGGTGTACAGTCCCACCTTATAGCCGTCGGCCTGGAGGATTGATGCAAGGGTGTGGGAGCAGGAGCCTTTTCCGTTTGTTCCCGCGATATGGATGGAGAGGAAATGAGTGTGAGGATGTCCGAAGTGGCTGTCGAGCGCCAGTGTGTTGGAGAGCCCCTCTTTATATGCTGATGCTCCTACATGCTCGAATACCGGTGTGCAGTTATATAAATAATGTACTGTGGAATCGAATTCCTTGTTTATTTCCTCGTCAGTCATAATCTTGCTTTCTTGAAAAAATTTGATTAAAAAACAAGAAGTCACGGTGGCCGACTTTTTTTCGCAGTCATGTGACCAATCGAGACTTCTTGTTCTGTTAGTTTCGTTTATGTTTTATTGTTGAGCCTTTACCGGCTTAGCCGCCCTGCAGCACCGCGACAGCAATCAGTTGAAGAGATTGCGGAACTTCTGGAATATTGTTTCCTTTGTGCTGTTGTCGCCCTTGAAGTTGTCGCTGTTTCTGAAACTCTCTATTGCTTTCTTTTCCTCGTGCGAGAGAGTCTTAGGAATGTAGACGCTAATCTGCACAATGATGTCGCCGACTCCATAGCCATAGCCGTTGACGGCGGGCAGTCCCTTGCCGCGCAGCCGCAGGGTCTTTCCCGGCTGAGTACCCGGCTCAATCTTTATCTTTGTCGATTTTCCGTCGAGTGTTGGAATCTCAACAGTGCCACCGAGGACAGCTGTGGGAATATCGAGCAGGAGATTGTAGATGAGATCCTGCTTGTCGCGTATGAAGATGTCGCTGTTCTCGACCTCGATGTAAACTTTTATGTCGCCATTGATGCCGTTGTGCTTACCGGCGTTTCCTTTTCCGGGAACGTTCAGCACCATTCCGTCCTCTACTCCTGCCGGTATGTTTATCTCGACGACCTCATCGCCCTTGACGACACCGTCGCCACCGCACTTGGGGCACTTCTCCTTGACGATTGTTCCCTCACCGCCACAAACGTGGCATGTTGTCTGGGTCTGCATCATTCCGAAGATGCTCTGCTGCGTTCTTATCTCCACACCGCTGCCATGACAGTTAGGGCACGTCTCAACACCGGCACCGTTCTTGGCACCGGTACCGTGACAGTCGGGGCATGCGACATCCTTACGCACCTTGAATTTCTTCGTTACTCCCGTTGCCACCTCCTGGAGCGTGAGCTTCACTTTCAGCCGGAGGTCGGAGCCGCGGTACTTACGTGTCTGGGCGTGTCCGCTGCCACCGCTGAAGCCACCGAATCCTCCTCGTCCGCCGAATACATCGCCGAACATGGAGAAGATGTCGTCCATGGAGAATCCGCCAGCGCCGAACGGACTGCCGTTGAACCCTCCGCCGGGAGCGTTGAATCCGAACTGGTCGTACTGCTGCCGCTTTTGTGGGTCGTGAAGGACATCGTAGGCCTCGGCAGCCTCCTTGAATTTCTCCTCAGCCTCTTTGTCGCCCGGATTGCGGTCGGGATGATACTTGATGGCTAACTTCCGGTAAGCTTTCTTTATTTCTGCATCGGAGGCGTCCTTGCTGACACCAAGAACTTCGTAATAATCTCTCTTTGCCACGGTCTTTCGTTTCTTGTAATTATTGTCCTACCGCCACTTTGGCATGACGGATAACTTTCTCGTTAAGGGTGTAGCCGGTCTGAACACAGTCGATGACTTTGCCTTTCTTGTCGTCGCTCTGACCAGGGACCATGGCAATAGCCTCCATGTTGTCGGTGTCGAAGTCCTTGTCCTTAGTGTCAATCTTCTTAACACCAAGTCCCTCAAGGGTTTTTATGAATTTCTTGTAGATGAGGTCCATGCCCTCTTTTATGGCTTTGGCATCCTCGTTCTTGTCGGCGAGAGCGCGCTCAAGGTCGTCAAGTACCGGCAGAATGGCAGTGATAGTCTTTTCGCCACCGTTGAGGATAAGCTCAGCCTTCTCCTTGAGAGTACGCTTCTTATAGTTGTCGAACTCGGCCACCTCGCGCAGATAACGGTCCTTGAGGTCGTCAACCTGCTTCTGGAGCTCGCTTTCTTTCGATGTCTTGTCGTCGGAATCCTTCTTCTCAGCGTCCTTCGCCGACTCTTCTTTCTTGGGCTCCTCCTTGTCGGCCTTAGCCTCCGAGGTGTTGTCAGTGCCCTGAGCGTTAGCCGAATCCTTGTCGGCTACGTTCTGCTCTTGTTTCTTCTTTTCGTTATCTATTTCGTTCTCTTTGCTCATAATGTAGTTTTTTGTTTTAAATAGGGCTTAGCAAAAAACATGCCAAATCCTTATTTATACATCTGCTCCTTCTGTTCTTTGATGGCATCGTCGTGGATGTATTCATCGTAGGTCATGAGTTTGTCGATGGTTCCCGACGGTGTGAGCTCGATGATTCTGTTGGCCACGGTCTCGATGAACTCGTGGTCGTGAGAGCTGAAGAGGACGTTGCCCTTGAACGATGTGAGGTTGTTGTTGAAGGCCTGGATCGATTCCAAGTCGAGGTGGTTCGTAGGTGTGTCGAGGATGAGACAGTTGGCATTCTGCAGCTGCATGCGCGCAATCATGAGTCGCATCTTCTCACCTCCCGACAGTACACGTACATTCTTCTCGACCTCTTCCTGACGGAACAGCATTCGGCCGAGGAATCCTTTCATTGTCACCTCGTTACCGGTGCCATACTGCGAAAGCCAGTCGACGAGATTCTTGTCGCAGTCGAAGAATTTGGTGTTGTCGAGCGGCAGGTAAGCCGTAGTGATGGTCACACCCCATTTATATTCGCCGGCGTCAGCCTTGCGGTTGCCGTTGAAAATCTCGAAGAGGGCTGTCATGGCCTTTGGATTGTGGGAGAGGAATACAATCTTCTGTCCTTTCTCAACATTGAAATTGACGTGGTCGAACAGTACTGTTCCATCCTCCTCAACAGCTTTGAGGTCCTTGACTTCGAGAATTTGGTTTCCCGGTTCGCGCTCCATCTGGAAGATGATGCCCGGGTATTTGCGGCTCGACGGCCGTATTTCCTCGACGTTGAGCTTCTCGAGCATTTTCTTTCGGCTTGTTGTCTGCTTGCTCTTTGCCACATTGGCAGAGAATCGGCGGATGAACTCCTCGAGCTGCTTGCGCTTTTCCTCGGCTTTCATGCGCTGGTTCTGAGCCTGGCGCAGGGCGAGCTGCGAGCTCTCGTACCAGAACGAGTAGTTTCCGGCAAAGACAGTAATCTTTCCGAAGTCGATATCTATAGTCTGCGTCGATACTGCGTCGAGGAAGTGACGGTCGTGGCTGACGACGAGCACCGTCTGATGCTCATCGATTTCGCCAAGGTAATCCTCGAGCCATTCTACCGTGTCGAGGTCGAGGTCGTTGGTAGGCTCATCGAGGAGTAGGTTGTCGGGTTTGCCGAAGAGGGCCTTTGCCAGCATGATGCGCACCTTCTCGTTGTTCGACAGGTCGGCCATCTGCTTCTGGTGCAGTTCCTCCGGAATTCCGAGGTGCTGCAGCAGCTGGGCAGCGTCGCTCTCAGCCTCCCATCCGTTCATCTCGGCGAATTTCTCCTCGAGCTCAGCGGCGCGGTTGCCGTCTTCCTCGGTCATCTCCGCCTTAGAGTATAACTGCTCGCGCTCTTTCATGTTGTTCCACAGCGGTTCGTGGCCCATGAGAACGGTGTCGAGGACTTTGAAACTGTCATATTTGAAGTGGTCCTGTTCCAAGACGGACAGACGCTCGCCCGGTCCCATCTCCACCGAGCCTTTGTTGGGTTCCAGTTCACCGTCGATGACACGCAGCAGCGTTGATTTTCCGGCGCCGTTGGCACCGATAACGCCATAGATATTGCCGCGGGTGAACTTAATGTTTACGTCTTTGTAAAGAACTCGTTTGCCGAATTGGACAGCGATGTTGGTGAGAGTTATCATAATTCTATTAAATAGCTGTATATATAAATCGGTTGCAAAGGTACAACTTTTATCTGAAAAACAGCCCGTTTCCATTTCTTTTTCGTACCTTTGCCCCCTATATGAGACATACTAATCCATATCAGAGGGATAATTTCGCGCATTACACCGTCAAGGGCGACTCCGGGCTCCTTGACTGGCTGTTGGCCAATGTTGGTGAGAGTAAGACGAAGGTGAAGGCAACGCTCAAGAATATGGGCGTGAAGGTTAACGGCAAGTTCCGCACTCAGTTCGACTATCCGCTTCATGCGGGCGACAAGGTGAGTGTGAGCAAGTCGAAGAAAAACAATACCTTCCACAGCAAGTACCTCAAACTCGTCTATGAGGACTCCTATATTGTTGTCGTAGAGAAGAACATCGGAATCCTCAGTATGGCCGCCGGCCACAGTTCGCTGAACGTCAAGACGGTGCTCGACGACTACTTCCGCCGTACGCGGCAGAAGTGCACGGCTCATGTTGTGCACCGCCTCGACCGCGACACGAGTGGGTTGATGATTTACGCCAAGGACATCCAGACGGAGCAAATTCTCGAGCACGACTGGCACAACATTGTCTTCGACCGCCGCTACGTGGCCGTGCTGAGCGGTGAGATGGAGAACGACGAGGGCACGATAGCCAACTGGCTGAAGGACAACAAGGCTTATGTCACTTACAGCTCTCCTATAGACAACGGCGGCAAATACGCTGTCACCCACTATCATGTGCTCGACCGCACAGCCACCCACTCGCTTGTGGAGTTCCGGCTTGAGACGGGGCGGAAGAATCAGATACGTGTCCATGCTGCCGACATGGGGCATCCGGTGTGCGGCGACGTAAAATACGGCAACGGCGACAACCCCATCGGACGGTTGTGTCTCCATGCTTACATTCTGTCGTTCTACCACCCGGTGAGCCATAAGCCAATGGAATTCTCGACGATGATTCCTCACGACTTTCAAAAACTCTTCAAATAACCATTCCTTATGGAGGATCTGAAATACTATCTCGCTGTCGTTATCGTTGCCGTCGTAGGCTTTCTCGTCATCAAGAAAGTCTCCGGCTGCATTTGGAACATGATTGTCGGCTTCGTCGTCGCCGCGGTGTTGTGGTGGGCTCTGACTGAGATTGGCATCCTCTGAGGTGCGTTACAGCCACTGCAAGAGTCTTTGAGTGGCATGCTCCAAGGCTGCTGCCGTGATTCTACGGGCTAATACGAAGTGTAAATTTAATTCAAATAACATCGACAAATTAATCGTCTATGTTACTCGCTGATACACAATGGCTTACGAATATGGGCCAAATTGCATTGCAAAACGGTCCGTTTTAGAACGCAAAACGGTCCATTTCACGAGCTGAAATGGACCGTTTCGCAAGCCGAAATGGCATGTATTGGAAAGCTGTAAATATTTTTCGCTCTACTCGGATTGCCAAATGCGGTGGACGGTTGCAATGGTATTGGCTTTGGTTGAGCTTGCGAAACTATTCTCCGGTGGCTAATATTCAGTCTTGTCCACCTTCTGTTGCCAGAGTTGGAAAGCCTTGATGGCCTCGTCGCGGAGAAGAATCTCGGATGGCTTCTGGCGGCGGTACACCGGGAGGGCTATCTCCTTGTAGATGAAGTCGTCGTCGAAGTCGATGGCAGCAGCATCCTCCCGGTTGTTGGCAAAGTAAATCTTGTCGAGGTGAGCCCAGTAGATTGCTCCGAGACACATCGGGCACGGTTCACAGGATGTGTAGATGACGCACCCTGTGAGGTCGAAAGTGCCGAGTTTTTTGCAGGCTTTTCTTATGGTGTTCACCTCGGCGTGCGCCGTAGGGTCGTTGTCGATGGTCACACTGTTGCTGCCCTCGGCAATCACTTCTCCATCGCGTGCTATAACGGCTCCGAAGGGTCCGCCGCCGTTTTTCACGCTGTCGATGGACAGGGCTATTGCCCTCCGCATGAGTTCTTTATCTGTCATATCTTGTTTTCTTCGTCAGTATTGTTTGTAAGTGTTTTGAATATTCGCTTGAATGTGGCCTGCAACTCGTCTTTGTTGTCAATCATGTTCTGGATTGTCCGCAGGCGCTTGGCATTGGGACTGTTAGGTATCCACAGTCTTATATAGCCGTTGATGGAGTATTTCTCCTCCATGTGGCTGATGAACCTCTGCCATTGTTCTTCCTCGTTCTTCTCGGGATAGTTCTCCAGTCCGTATTGTATAGCCCTTGTGAATACCGTTTCGGGGTCGAGGTCGCGGTCGGCCTCGGCAACGATTTTCCCGTAGATGCTCCTCGGTTGTCTCGACGATGAGGCTCTATGGTCCTCAACAGCTTCCTTCATTATCTTTATCTGCTCGGCCGAGAACCACTTGCGCAGTCGGGCGTCGGCATGCAGAATCTTTCCGCTTGTGATGTGGTGAATGGCCCGTGGACCCTCCATTCCTAAGTCGTGATAGGCTGCAATGACATAGACCATGTTCACGTCGGCACCCGTGAGGGGCACCAGCTCCAGTGAGTTGCGTATCACGTGCTGGACGTGCTGAAGGCCGTGGCTGCGGCCGAAGGCATTGTATCGTGGGAGAATGTCTCTTTCGATGAACGACATTATCTCCAAATTGGGTTTCTGTTGCATATCTCCGACAATTGTCAAGGTTCGTAAATGAGGATTATCTGAACCGCAGTCATGATGCCGAACAAGAACATGTCGCGTGCTGTCATGCCGAGCACCATGTTGAGGGCCTTGCCCTTTTTGATGGCAATGAGTTTCTTGGTCGTCTTGGAGTGGGGGATAAAGTAGAGGCTGGCCAGCGCAAGGAAGATAACAACCTCTAATATCGTAAGTTGCATGGCTGTGGCCAGACACAGAAAGACGATAATCTCGGCCACTGTGGGCAGGTAGAGATAAAGTTTCTCTGTGTTCCGGATACCTATCCTTACGACTAATGTCATCTTTCCGTCTCGTTTGTCGTTGTCGCGGTCGCGGTAGTTGTTCACTAAGAGCAGGGTGTCGATGACGAGTCCGCAGGCTATTCCGCATCCGAGAACGGTGGGATTGAACTGCTGTAACTCTTCCGGTACGCACACCCACCACGTGAAGTAAACGGGCACTATGCCGAAGAATATCAGCACAAGCAGGTCGCCAAGTCCTTTATAGGAGAAAAAGGTGGTGTAGAGAAAGGCGAAAAGTAAGCATAAAGCTCCTACGATAACCATCTCCCATCCACCGTAGAAAATCAGCGGCAGTCCGAAACAGCACGCTGCCAAGCTCACGACGACGAGGCCTCTTCTCATCACCGGCAGCGTTATCCACCCTTCGGCGCAGGCCCTTTTCGGTCCGAGGCGTGTGGAGGTGTCGTCGTTGCCGTGGATGCAGTCGAAGTAGTCGTTGATGAGATTCGAGTCGATCTGCATCAGAAATGCGAAGATGAAACATAGTATCGCCGGCAGAATCAGTGAACTGTTCCATTGTGCTGTCTTGATGGCCAGTGCTACACCAATCATCACTGGAACGGAAGCTCCCGTCAGGGTCTTTGGTCGTGCGGCGAGAATCCAGGCCTCTATTGAGTTTGTTCTTATATTATCGTTTTCTGATATCATATTTTTTAATTGAAGAAATTCCAGCTCAGTCCGAACCGTAGAATCCGTCCGTTGAGAGGGTAGTGGGGTGTGAAGAAGTAGTCGCCGTCGGTGGCATTGACGTGCGAGAACATTATGAAGAAGCGTGTGTGCTGAAGCAGGAAGTTGGCGTAGACGTTCATCACGGGGTAGTTGCCCACTTTCACCTTCACTGCACTGTTCTCCTGCACGGCGTACTGTCCCATGTAGGGGCTGTATTCGGGGGAATAGTACTTCGTGAAGTATCTCATGTCGACACCGAAATCGCATTTCAGCACTCTCGCTATCTTGAACCGCAAATACAGATTGCTGTAGATGTTCAGCGTTGGCAGCGGAAGCACATCGTCGTTGCTCGACTTTTGATATGTCAGCTCGTTGTCCCAGTGTAGCAGATTCCAGAATTCAAGTTTCTGCCGCAGTTGAGCCGTGAGGACACTGATGGCTCCGCTATGCTGTCGCATGGCCACGGTGTAACCTTGAGGGGTGTAGTCGTCGCCGTTCTTCAGCAGATTGTACTGATGCGCGAGATAGATGTAATTCTTTATGTTGTCGTATCCTATCTTCAGGAATGTGCCATATTTTTTCATCGCCAACACACCCTCAAACCGCGTCCACAGCTGATTGTCGAAGTCGTGGTCCCACCACGCGTGGCGCGAATGCCATGTGTTGTCGTAGAATCTTGGAACATCGTGGTGAACGAAGGCGTTGGCCTGCACCTGCATGGTGTCGTTGAGGAACGGCAGATTGATGTCGGCGTTGCCGTCAACGTGGAATTGTCCGATGTCGTCCTTGTCAATCCAGAACTCGCCACTGACGTTATAGTGCAGCATCCGACCCTGCGTCTTCAGTAGCTGGCCTCCTATGGAGAGCTTGTTCCGGTTGTAGCTCTTGAAGTATGGGCGCGAGTCGTCGCCAATCTCCGGCAGCGTGAAATGCTGGAGCTCGTAGTTGGCGAATGCCTTCAGTCCTGCTTTTGCCCATTTGTTGAACCCCTCGAGCAACGCTATTCCTACGGTGTTGCGCAGTCGCCAGCTTGAGGTTTTATCGTAGATGGAATCGCCGGTGAACTTGTCAGGGGCGTAGTAGTCAGACAGATAGAATGAATCGGGGGTCTCATAGGCCTCGTAAATCCTGCGGTAGTGGTTCAACTGCAGGGTGTGGATGAAGCTCGTGACGGGAACGTATTCGTCTTTCATCCACACAGTGTCCTTTTCGATGCCTTTCTTTCCGGTACCGGGACGCGCCATGGCCTCCTTCTTCCTCTGTTCCTCTTTATATTCCTGCTCGTCGAAATCTTCGCCTTTTTCTTCAGCTTTCTTACGGGCTAAGATTATGTCGTTTTGCCTTTTCTGCTCCGCTATGCTCTTCAAAGCGAATTTGCGGGCTTCAATCTCGTCCTTTGTCATTGGCACCTTGCGGTTGAATCCTACGCTGTAGCGGTGGTTGAAGAATACGCTTTGGTTGTCGTTGCGGTTCCAGTTGCGCTCGAAAACGGTTGGAATCTCGTCCTTGGAGAAGCTCTCGTTGAATCTCTCCGGATGCGAGATATATGCGTCGTTGGTTATTCCGCCGTTCTCGGCCACCTTCTGATGGTTCGTCGAGAGCAGCAGATGGGCCTGATAACGGTCGCCGAGGTAGCTCGCCCACATTGAATAATTGAAGTGGCTTGTGCTCTGGCTCGTATAGTATCCACGGCCGTAGATGTAATCGAACTTGAATCCGAAGCCCCATCTTTTTCCCGCGTTGACGGCGAAAAACGCTTTCAGATGGTCTTCGCCATTGGTGCGGTCGCCTGCGGTGTTGTACGATAGGATGGTTATTGGCGAGTATGTTGAGGTGAAATGGAATTTGTCGGGCTGTACGATGAAGAAGTCGTAAGGGTCGAGAAAAGCGAACTCTGACCTTCCCTCGCGCTCGTCAAGGATGCGGTTGATACGTGGCGAGCCCACATTGCCGAGTGTGTTGTACTCTCCATGCAAACCGGTGGTGAAGATGCTGTTCATGAACATGTACGACAATGTGTCGGGAACGGCAGCCCTGCGGTCGCCGAACCGGTTGTCGACAGTCCACACTTTCAGTCCGCGTGGTATGTCCTTGTGCTGACTTTGAATAGAGTCGGAACGCCCAAAGTTGCGGTTCCGCTGGTATCCGTTTGCCGAAAACTCACTTCCGTCGGTAAACTGACCGTTGTCAGTATTGTTGTTTATTTGTGCGCGTAAGCCGACAACGGATGCCGCCATGCACATTATGAGAAGAAAGAGTCTCTTCATTTACTGTGTGAAAAATCGTTTGGAATGTTTTATCCGAGGAATCTGAACCTTTTTCCCGAAGGATCTGAACCTGTTACCTGAAGGATTTAATCCTTTGGTATGAAAAATCAGAATCCTTAGTCCGAATGGGCAGAACCTTTTATCCGAAGAATCTGAATCCGCATTCCGCTATTTTGAATACCATCGAAGCTAAGATAACGATGGTTCCTGTAACGGTGTTGCCGGTGAGAAATATTATTACTCCCACTACAGCACCAATCATAAATATCAAGTTAAGTATCTGCCTGACCATCAGAAACTGATCCTTGTTTGGGTCCAGTTCTCTGCGGCGGCGATGCATTGTTGGCTCCTGCTGTTCCATAAAAAGGCTTTATTTATTTGTTGCAGCCCCCTGTTGATATTCTTTTCTTGGTTTCTTTGCGAATCACTTCTGGAGAAACTCTTCGAGGGTCTGGAAGATTTCGTTCTTGCGGTCGATGGTTTTCTTTCTGAATTTTCCGCTGATGGGGTATAGCCGTGTGCGCTTTTTGTTGACTGAGTTCTTGTCGGTTATCCAGTCTTCGGCAGTATATATGTCGGTTTTTCCCTGCACATCGTATTTATATCTCACCCTGCTCATACTCATTTCAACCTTACCGTTGCTGCACGTAGCGTTGAGAACGTAGTAGAATTCGGTCCGGTCGAGCGATAGGGCACTGTTCTTAAAGACCAGCCATTCGTGCACTGTGGCTGTGAGGTTGTGCTTTGCTGGGTTCTTTATTGCCACCTGACTGCCTTCGAGTTGGAGCTCGTCGGATGTGAGTTTCGTAAGATACTCATTTGTAAGCCGGTACAGCTCGTCGGCACTTTTCCCCGGTGCGCTGATGACATCTGTCCACTCCACTTTGCCGTTAACCTCCGGAACGGCATCTTTAGCAAGATAAATGGACATGTCGGTTTCATTATCGTCGTCATCGCCGGTGGGGGCAAGACGGGTGCGAATCTTCTCTTTTTTCTTTGAAGCAGCGGGCTTCTGCACCTCAGTAGTGCTCTCGGCCTCGTCCTGTTTGGCGACGGCTGCGTCCTGTTTGTTCGCGGGGGCATCCTTCTGGCTCACAGTCTCGTTCCGTTTTGGCTCCGACGATACAGGAGTACTGACTGTTGGGGCCGGTGCCGAGGCTGAATTCTCTGCGTTGACTTTTGCCGTTTCCTCCTGCAGACGGGCAGTCTCCTTCTTCATCTCGTCTATTTTCCTGCGTATGGCTTCGGTTTTAGCTTTCGCCTCAGCATCAGCTTTTGCCCTTGCCTCAGCCTCTTGACGCGCTTTAGCTTCCTGTTGGGCTTTTGCGGCGTTGGCTTTGGCAATGTTGAGGGCTTTCTGTGCCTCTTCGAGTTGCTTCTGTGCTTTCTCGAGTTCCTCCTGCGGCGTCAGTGTCGACTGTGCTGCTGCCATCATGGGCAAGGCCATGAAAATAAAGAGAATTATTTTCTTCATATTACTATTGGTCTTTAATATTTGGCAAAAGTAATAAAAGTTACGCAATAATCCTTGCATTAAGGATAATTTAACGCTATCATTCCTCTATCTCGGAGAGGCTGTGGCCGAGTCCGGAGAAGAAGTTGCTGGTGGTTTCTATGGGTGCATAGATGAAGTAACGCATGCTCCGCCGTAGGTTTCTCCGGAGCACTTGTGAGTTGTTTTGGACGAATCCCGACTGCCCTTGACGGAAGTGCCATTCCTCGGCAGTATCCTTGGCAAGGAAGCTTACGGCTCTGACGGTAATGCTGTAAGCATCTTTGTCGGGCTTGTGGACGAAGGGAATCTCGTCTTGTTCGAATCCGAACATTTCAATGAGGATATTTCCCTGGAGCTCAGCCATACGCGCAAGATGAAGGCTGACAAGCCATTTCTCTATCTTGATGTCGTCAAGTCGGGCTCCCGACTGACTCCTAAGGTATTTGCCTAAGCGTATTATGCCATCAAGACTCATTCCGCGGTTCAACATCGAATCGACGTTGAACACGATAATCTGCAGCAGACCAAGCGATTCTACGGATGTGTCCATGCTGTGTTTCTCCTTGTTGACGATCTTCTTGAACCTGTTGTTAAGCAGTCGGTTGCTCATCGATGCTTCGGGGAGGGTGAGCATTACGTTGCTCGTCGTGGGCTGCGGGTGCTCTGCCATATACTTTTTGGCCCTTTCGATGACATCGTCCGGCGGATTCAGCCCGTCGTCGTGCTGATGCCTGTTGATGCCGCGAGCGAAGACATGCACCACCTTTTGCGCCTCAACCATGTCGTAGAGGCGTCTCCATTTGAATGGCGACATGGGTTCAAGAGACGCATTCTCGTCGAAGGCTCCCGACCTCATGAGTCTGAAGAAGTTCCTTAATATGATATTCTCTTTTTTCATCTTGATGAGCCATCAGTCCAACTTGTTCCTTAGCTATATCTCCTTGGGTATCTGAAGATTATCGCTGCCACCGACGCTATGCCAATGGCGAATGGATAATATAGATATGGTATGATGTCAATCGGATTTACATTGGACAGTCCTGCGGCCAAAAGAATTTGGACGCTATAGGGCAGAATACCCTGAATGCAGCATGAGAATGTGTCGAGGATGCTTGCTGCTTTGCGGTTGTCGACGCCGAATTTATCGCCAATTTTCTGCGATATCCCTCCAACGGTCAGTATTGCCACCGTGTTGTTGGCCGTGCAGATGTTCACCAGACTCACCAGTGTGGCGATGGCCATCTCGGCTCCGCGCCGTGTGTGGACGCGGGTTGTGAGCCTCTCGATGATATAGTCGATACCGCCGTTACGCTTTATCATCCCGAGCATACCTCCGGCCATCATGGCGATGATAACCATTTCGCCCATACCGATGATTCCTGTGTTCATGTCGATGAACCATCCGTAGAATCCGAAATCACCGGCTATAAGCCCGATTATGCCGCAGAGAATAATGCCGAGCGACAGTACCACCATGACGTTCATTCCGATTATTGCCGTAACGAGCACCACGATGTATGGCAATACCTTTACAATGCTTACATCACCGGTTTGTGCTGGTGCGTGAACATTGGCTCCGAGGAAAGCGTAGATGGCCAAAATTAGCAAAGCCGCCGGTGCTACTATCATCACGTTGACACGGAATTTGTCGCTCATTTTGCAGTGTTGCGTCTGCGTGGCGACCACTGTAGTGTCGGAAATGAAGCTGAGATTATCGCCGAAGTAGGCTCCTCCCACAACGATAGCGGTAATAAGAGCCGTGTTTGCACCCGTCTGCGATGCTATTCCGGCGGCAATCGGCACGAGGGCCACTACCGTTCCCACACTCGTTCCGATGCTTATCGATACGAAACATGCTGCGAGAAACAGCCCCGGCAGGATGAGATTGGCCGGAAGAACGCTCAACGTGAGGTTTACCGTTGCATCGATGCTGCCAATGGCTTTGGCCGATGAGGCGAAAGCTCCGGCAAGCACGTATATCCAAAGCATCAGCAACAAGTCGGAAGCTCCGGCTCCACGGCTGTAGGTGTCGATGCGTTTCTTTAGCGGCATGTCGCCGGATATGGCCACAGCGTAGATGCTTGCAACAAGAAAGGCTACTGTCAGCGGCATTACCGGCACACTTTTCCCGTCTATGGCTACACCCTGTAGCGACATAACAATTATGGCCGCTATCAGAGCCAATAGCAGAAACAGTGGCGACAATGCCCGTAATCCTTTCTTGTTGCTAATCATATTTCTATTTAAATGTTTGAAATACAGCTGATTGCAGTCTAATGGTTAGAGTGTGACTCCGTTCTTGAAGATTGCTATTTCACTGTATCCGTTAATCTCGTTTCTTGCCTTTTCACCGCTGGCCACGGCAATAACCTTATCGATGAAAGCGTTGCGCACACTTACCATGTCCTTGCCGTTGAGCAGTTGTCCGGCGTTAAAATCAATCCAGTTTGGCTTCCGCTCCGCCAGATCGTTGTTCGTTGAAATCTTCATTGTCGGGACGAAAGTGCCGAAGGGCGTGCCACGTCCGGTTGTGAACGTGATAATCTGGCATCCTGCGGCAGCCAATGCCGTTGCGGCCACGAGGTCGTTGCCTGGTGCCGAGAGGAGGTTCAGACCGTCGTTCTGGATTCTCTCGCCGTACTCCATTACCCCGCTGACAGGGCCTTTGCCACACTTCTGCGTGCATCCGAGGGCCTTATCCTCGAGTGTGGAGATTCCTCCAGCTTTATTGCCCGGTGACGGATTCTCGCCCACGGGCTCTCCATGACTGAGGAAGTACTCCTTAAAGTTGTTTATCATCGATACCGTCTGGTCGAAGAGCTCCTTTGTCTTGCACCGGTTCATGAGTATTGTCTCAGCACCGAACATCTCAGGTACCTCTGTCAGCACCGATGTTCCACCCTGAGCCACGAGCCAGTCGCTGAGCTCACCGACGAGCGGATTAGCTGTGATACCGCTGAAGCCGTCGCTTCCTCCGCACTTCAGTCCGATGCGCAATTTGCTTACCGGCACATCCTCGCGGCGGTCCTCTTTAGCGAGAGCGTAGAGCTGGCGCAGAATATTCATGCCTTCCTCTAATTCATCGCCTTTAACTTTCTGAGTTATAAGAAGTTTTATGCGGCTCTTATCGTAGTCGCCAAGCAGCTCCATGAATGCTTCCGGCTGGTTGTTCTCACATCCGAGCGACAGCACAAGCACCGCTCCTGCGTTTGGATGCAGACAGATATCGCGGAGCACCTTGCGTGTATTCTCGTGGTCGGCATCGAGTTGTGAGCAACCGTAGTTATGGTGCCAGCAGTGAACAGCGTCGATACCCTCGAGATGAGTCTCCTCTGTGAGACGTTTGGCGAGCTGTTCGCCAATGCCATTGACGCATCCTACGGTAGGCACAATCCATATTTCGTTGCGTGTACCCACCTCGCCGTTCTTTCTAACGTATCCCTTGAACGTTCTGTTCTCTACCGGAATATCGAGTTTAGCGTCCACAGGATGATATTCATAGGATAGCGTTCCCGCGAGATTCGTCTTGAGATTGTTCTCGTTAACCCACTGTCCGGCAGTAAGATTCTCCCGTGCGTGGCCAATAGGGTAGCCGTATTTAATCACGTTCCCGCCCTCGGCAGTGTCCTTGATGAGCACTTTGTGTCCGGCGGGAGTGTCCTGTTTCACTTCAATTTCTTTTCCGTCGACATTGATTGTCTCGCCTTTCTTGAATGGGCGCAGGCAGACTACCACAGAGTCGGCCGGGTTGATTTTGATAAAAGAAGATAGTTCCATGTTCAATTATTGAGTTTGTTTTTGTATTGGTTATTCTGTTAAACGTGCAGCCGCTGGTAGAAGTCGATATTCTCTTTCGACAGCAGCTCGATTGGCATGTAGTTGACCGGTTCCACCTTTTTCTTCAGCACGACGGCGCGGAAGAGTGTGTCGATGCATGAAAATCCCTGCTGGAACGCGTGTTGGGCTATAAGGAACGAGATTGACCCCTCCTTTATGTCGTTGCGGTTCTTGTCGACCACATCGTACCCCATTATCTGAACGTTCCGCCGATTGGTCCTGAGCAGAAAGTCGCCGACGATGTATGCCCTTGATGTTAGGGTTATACAGTGGTGTATGTCGGGGTTGTTGGTGAAGAATTCCTCCAATGTGTCGTCGTAACGTCTTGGGTTTCTATTTTCTTCGTCATCGCGTTTTAGGTCGAGCTCCACTATTTCCACTGCCGGGAAATGATCTCTCATGTAGTGCCTGAAACCTACCTCACGGTTAGCCTGCTGCTTACTGGCTACGACACCGTTGTTGGTTTGCTTCATCAGCATTATTCTCTTTTCGTCGCGGGCGATGAGCATGAGCATCTTTGCAGCGAAATATCCGCTCTGGAATGAGTCCTGGCCGTAGAACGACAGCGGCTTGAGGTCAGGCATATAAGAGTCGAGGAGAATAAACGGAATATTGAGATCGTGCAGTTTGTCGGTGAAGGCCTTTGTGCATTCCAGTGTCGATGGTACGAGCACTACCCCTGAAGGGCTCTGACTTATGCACTGGTCGGCAACTGTTGTGAACGACTCGTCGCTGAACCGCTCATAGAACAGTATTTTCACGTCGATGGAGAAGTCGCGTCGTTGTTCGTTGGCTTTCATGGCTCCATATTCAATTTCCTCCCAGTAGGCCTCTCGTCCGTGTTTTGGAATGATAACGTAGAAGCTGTACGACTTATTGTAAGCCAGCGCGCTGGCGTAGACGTTGGGCTGATAGTTCATCTCCTTGAGGGCTTTCTCCACCTTCTCCCTTGCCGGTTTCGAGACGTTGGGACGATTGTGGATAACCCTGTCAACGGTTCCAACAGAGACTCCAGCCTTCTCAGCTATGTCTTTAATTCTTATTTTCTCCTTCATTCCTAATTTTTGTTTGTCTTTGTTCTTAAGTAAAAATAGTCTTTTGCAGTTTTGGATGCAAAAGTAGTAATAAAAGTTGGATTGTGTGAATGCACAGCCGATATTTTTGTGTGAAACATAAAAAAATTGCTTTTTATTTTTCTGATATAGAAAAAATGGCTAACTTTGCGCATCGGAATGAACAATAATAGCTCAAGAAACGGTACAACCAAAAGCAAAGTACAAATATAAAAGAATAACAAACTAATTTTATCAAACAAACAAAAAATGGCTAAAGTAGTTACATTAGGCGAGATTATGCTCCGCCTTTCTCCGGAAGGAAACGACCGATTCATTCAGACAGACTCTTTCCGTATAATCCCCGGTGGTGGCGAGGCAAACGTTGCAGTGTCACTTGCCAACTATGGTCACGAGGCTTACTTCGTTTCCAAGTTGCCGAGTCACGAGATTGGTCAGATTGCCGTCAACGCTCTTCGTCGTTATGGTGTTAAGACCGACTTTATCGCCCGTGGCGGTGAGCGCGTCGGTCTGTACTACGCTGAGACCGGTGCTGCCATGCGTCCGTCGAAGGTTATCTACGACCGTGCGCACAGTGCCATCGCTGAGGCTGACCCTTCAGACTTCGACTTCGATAAGATTATGGAAGGTGCTTCCTGGTTCCACTGGTCTGGCATCACTCCCGCCATCTCCGACAAGGCCGCAGAGCTCACCCGTCTGGCTTGTGAGGCTGCTAAGCGTCACGGCGTGACAGTGTCTGTCGACCTCAACTTCCGTAAGAAACTGTGGACATCCGAGAAGGCCATCTCCATCATGCGTCCGCTGATGAAGTATGTCGACGTTTGCATCGGCAACGAGGAGGACGCTGCCCTCTGCCTCGGTTTCAAGCCCGACGCTGACGTTGAGCATGGTAACACCGATGCTGCCGGCTACTACAACATCTTCAAGGGAATGATGAAAGAGTTCGACTTCAAGTATGTTGTCTCTACTCTCCGCGAGTCGTACAGTGCTACATACAACGGCTGGAAGGCTCTTATATATAATGGTAAGGACTTCTACGAGAGCAAGCACTACGATATCAACCCGATCATCGACCGTGTCGGTGGTGGTGACTCGTTTGCAGGCGGTCTCATCCATGGTCTGCTCACAATGAAGGATCAGGGCGAGGCTCTCGAGTTCGCTGTTGCAGCATCAGCCCTGAAGCACACTATCCCTGGCGACTTCAACCTCGTCAACGAGGACGAGGTCAAGAGTCTGGCTGCCGGTAACGCATCAGGCCGCGTGCAGCGTTAACCCTTCGGGGTAATGGCCTTTCTGCTGTCGGGATGCTGAAAAATTATTACAGCATTTTCAAAGGTATCAAATCGCCTTCCCAAACCTACCGTTTCGCATTGCGAAATGGACCGTTTGGGAGGCTGAAACGGGCCGTTTGGGAATGCCAAACGATACCTTTAGCAAACCGCCTGTATATCAAGTAGTTGCAAAAGGAGTTTGAATCAGATTGGATTATGAAATATCCTGACAGAGGAAATGGTGTTCAAAACCAATTAACAATAAAGAAATAGAAATATAATATAAGAAATGGCAAGATTCAATAAGATACAGGTTATTTCCGCAATGAAGGAGACCGGTATGGTTCCTGTGTTCTTCAATAGCGACATTGACATTTGCAAGAACGTTATCAAGGCATGTTACGAAGGTGGTGTGCGCGTTTTCGAGTTCACCAACCGTGGTGACTTTGCTCACGAAATCTTCGGTGAGCTCGTCAAGTGGGCTGCAAAGGAGTGCCCGGAGCTGATTCTCGGAGCCGGCACTGTCATCGATGCTCCTACAGCAGCACTGTACATCCAGCTCGGCGCCAACTTCATCGTTGGTCCTAACTTCGTTCCTGAGATTGCTCCGGTGTGCAACCGCCGTCTCGTTCCTTACAGCCCAGGCTGTGGTTCAGTGACAGAGGTGTCGAACGCTCAGTCTCTCGGCTGCGATGTCACAAAGGTGTTCCCGGCAGGTAATGTCGGTGGTCCTTCGTTCGTAAAGAACATCCTCGGGCCGCTGCGCTGGTCGAACATCATGGTCACCGGTGCTGTTTCGCCCGACAAGGAAAACCTCACCGAGTGGATCAAGAGCGGTGTTCTCTGCGTAGGTATGGGTTCTAAGCTCTTCCCGAAGGATGTCATTGCCGCCAAGAACTGGAAGGCAATAACCGACAAGTGCGTTGAGGCTCTTGGATATATCAAGGCAGCACGCGCATAACAGTGCACTCATAGCGAAAGGCTCCATTTGGCTTCTGTGCCTCTGGAGCCTTTTGTTCTTTTCAGCCTGTCAGCCAAAGGACAGTGAGGCGGTTGACAAGTTGAACGACACCTCTTATTACTTTCACTATCGTAACCTCGACTCCGTGTACCACTATGCCGCAAGGGCTGAGGCATTATCGGGCAATTATGACGGCGGACGGGCCGAGGCCCTTAATAATCTTGCTTTCTACTATACGGCAAAGATGAACTACAAGCGGGCGTCTTTGCTGCTCGACTCTGTCTCGCTTGTCACCGACAACCAGATAGAACTGCTCATCGCTGATGTTCAGCTGATGCGCCTATGCCAGCGAAAATCTGAGAATAAAGAGTTTTACGACTATCACGAGAAAGCCGTGAGACGGTTTCTGCGTATTGACGAGGAACTCGGGGCCCTCGACGAGCGTCAGCGTCGCCGCTATCTTTACGCCTCATCAGAATTCAGTATTGTCACGTCGACATATTATTATTATGTGGGATTGGAGCGCGAGAGCCAGCAGGCATTGAACAAGATTGATCCATCGGGCGATATCCAGAAGGATACCGCACAGTTTCTCAGCTACTTATATAATGTGGGAGCTGGCGGAATAATCACCGATGGTACCCAAGCCGAAATCAATCAGAAGGAGTTCGACAACCTCATACAGTGCTACATCATCGCCCATCGTCAGGGCTATAGGTTCTGGGAGGCCAACTCGCTGCAGGCTATGAGCGAGCATTTGCAGCCCGCCGACGAGCGAAAGAAGCTCATTGCCGACAACCTTCCGATGATGATGTTTGTCAACACCGATGCTATGCCCGACAGTCTGCTTGCCGGAAACCTCGCTCTCCGCTCAATGGATTTGTTCAACTCCTTCGGCGACGTATATCAGATGGCCGGTGCCTACCGCACTCTTGCCTCCTGCTACTGGCAGATTCACGACTACAATTCGGCCTTGGCCTGCCTCAACGATGCCTTGGAGAAGAATAAGGCCATATCGCAGGCTCCCGACCTTGTAGCTTCTATACGTGAGCAGCTGAGTATGGTCTACTCGGCCGTCAACGACAAGCATCAGAGCGATTATAACCGCAATATCTACCTCGACCTTCAGGAACGGACCCGTCAGGACCGCTATTTTGAGTCGCGTGCTGACCAGTTGGCTAAGTCGTCGGCTCAGCTCAACATCATGATTCTCTCTGTTGTGGTGATGATTGTCGTCGTTGTGCTCCTGCTGTTCGCCTTCCACCGTTTGCGGCGCCGTGCCGACAAGCGCAATTCCCTGGCCTCGCTCCTTGAGCCTCTTGAGCGGTGGCAGAAGCGGAACGATGAATATATGAGTCAGATGGACGACAAATATGAGAACATAAACGAGGAATACTCGCTCAATGTAGTCCATGTCGTCAACAACAAGCGGCGGAATCTTGAGCAGAGGGCCAAGATTTCGCTTGTCAACAGTATTGTCCCGTTCATCGACAGGATGATAAACGAGATACAGCGGCTCTCGACGCGTAAGGAGCCGGACTCCGTTCGTGAGGACCACTATGTCTATATAGCTGAGCTTACCGACAAGATAACCGAATACAATACTTTCCTCACCGACTGGATACAGATGCGGCAGGGTCAGCTCAATCTCCATATTGAGACCTTCCCGCTCCAGCCCCTCTTCGATGTTGTAGCCAAGAGCCGTATGGGATTCCAGTTGAAGGGTATCCGTCTCGATGTTCAGTCGACCCGTCTCAGTGTCAAAGCCGACAGAATCCTTACCCTCTTCATGGTCAATACCATAGCCGACAACGCGCGGAAGTTTACGCAGAAGGGAGGAACGGTGACGGTCAGCGCCACTGAAGGCGATAAATTTGTCGAGGTGTCGGTGACCGATACCGGAAAGGGGATGACGGAGCAGGAACTCTCCGGCATCTTCGACCATAAGATTTACAACGGTCATGGATTCGGATTGATGAACTGCCGTGGCATCATCGACAAGTACCGGAAGATCAGCCCCATCTTCAGTGTCTGCTGTCTGTCGGCAAAGAGTGCTCCCGGCAGGGGCAGCCGGTTCTTCTTCCGTCTGCCGAAGGGTATCGTCAGGGTCGTTATGGCCTTGCTTATGCTCACAAGTTCCATTATCTCCATGGCCGGTAATAGTGCTGAAGTGCCTCAGCATCAACAGGTAAAGGAGCCTCAGGTGGCGGTATCTGCCCGTGGCCGTGTCGTGCCGCCGACTGCTAAGGCCTCAGTTGCAGCTGCAGGAGCGGCCAAATCACAGAGGGCTGACACTCTCGGACTGTTGCGTCGCGCCGCTAACTATGCTGATTCGGCTTATTACAGCAATATCAGCGGCTATTATCGTCAGACTCTTGTCTTCGCCGACAGTTGCCGCCGATGCCTTAACGAGTTTTATCTCGCTCTTCATCCAGGCAGTAAGATTCTGATGCTGCGGGAGGGCGATGTGTCAAAAATCCCGCCCGAGGTGAAGTGGTTCCACGATAGTGTGCCCACCAACTACAGCATTATCCTCGACGTGAGGAACGAGACTGCCGTGGCAGCCCTGGCCCTTCATGAGTGGTCGCTGTATAGATATAATAATAAGGTGTACACATTGCTCTTCAAGGAGAATTCGGCCGACACCACCCTCGACAGCTATTGCAGGATGATGCAGCGCTCCGAGACTAATAAGAGTGTGGCTATGGTCCTGCTTGTGCTCCTGCTGTTGTCTATTTTCCCGGCTTATTACTTCATGTACTATCGCCACAGAGTGTACTATCAGTTCTGTCTTGAGCGCGTCAGGCAGATAAACGACATCCTCTTGCGTGATTCCTCACCCGATGAGAAACTGCGCGAGATAAGGCCAATATCCACCGAACGCTTCCCTGATGAGCTCCGTGGCATCGTCGACAAAATAAAGGTGGCTCTCGCCGAGGCTTCTGAGCGTGACCATGTGAACAGCACCAATATCGAACTTGCTGATGATGAGCGGCGTAGGGCAGAGTTTGAGGATCAGCGACTGTACATATCGAATAGTGTTCTCGACAATTGTCTGTCGACATTGAAGCACGAAACGATGTACTATCCTTCCCGCATACGCCAACTTGTTGATGGTAAGGATTCTAACTTGCAGTCGATGAGCGAGCTTGCCGAGTATTATAAGGAACTTTATACTATCCTCAGTAGTCAGGCAATGCGACAGGTTGAGAGCGTAAAACTCATCTGTCGGCAGTTCCCGTTGTCGGATGTCCTGCCACGGGAGGAATGTGATGCCGACTGCATATTGCGTGGCGACAAGGATATGATACAGTATCTTTTCGACATTCTCCGTAAGCAGAGTGGTGGAAAACTGAACGTCAGCGTTGCTGAGCGCGACCGGCGCTATGCCGTTTTCAGTATTCTTCTGCCCAATTTACGGCTCAGTCAGGAGGACTGTCTTCAGCTTTTCACACCGGGCAAAGACCATCAGCCGTTCCTCTTGTGCCGTCAGATAGCCCGTGACAACGGTGAGTCGACCAATTGCAGAGGCTGTGGCATCGAGGCCCAACCTACCGCTGACGGTACTCTTATCGTTGTGACCTTAGCTGCTGCCAGCAGACAAGCCGCAGTAATACGGGACGGAAAGAATTTAGAATAAAATGAAACGAAATTATATTTAAAAAGATAGGTGACTATGGATAAATTCAAGGTGATAATCGTTGAAGATGTTCCTCTGGAGCTTCGGGGCACAGAGGGTATATTCAAGAGTGACATTCCTGAGGCCGAAATCATCGGTACCGCCGAGAGCGAACCGGCTTACTGGAGGGCTCTGAAGCAGCAGCTGCCCGACTTGGTCCTCCTTGACCTTGGCCTTGGCGGCTCTACTACAGTGGGAGTGGAGATTTGCCGACAGACGAAAGAGAAATATCCCGACATAAAAGTGCTTATTTTTACCGGCGAAATTCTTAATGAGAAACTCTGGGTCGATGTCCTCGACGCAGGAGCCGACGGCATCTGCCTCAAGAGCGGTGAACTGCTTACACGCGGTGATGTTGCCAGCGTGATGAGCGGAAAGAAACTCGTTTTCAATCAACCCATCTTGGAGAAGATTGTGGAACGGTTCAAACAGAGTGTCAACTCGCAGCTTTTGCATCAGGAAGCGATGGTCGATTATGAGATTGACGAATATGATGAGCGGCTGCTGCGGCATCTGGCACTGGGCTATACCAAGGAGCAGATAACTACGTTACGGGGTATGCCCTTTGGCGTAAAGAGCTTAGAGAAGCGTCAGAATGAGCTCGTTCAGAAGCTGTTTCCCGATGGCAACGGCGGCATGAGCGTCAACGCCACACGTCTTGTGGTGCGTGCGTTGCAACTGAGAATCCTCGACATTGACAATCTTCAGCCCGATGAGGAATAGGATTTGTGCATGGGTGAGCATAGTGCTTGTCGGACTGGAGGTGCTGCTGATACTTTCGTCGTGGATAGCCACTGCCGCTATGCCCGATCTTCACATGCGCTCCCTTCTCGGAAGCTATGGCATCAGATGGATGTTCGGCCACTTCACGGAGAATCTTAATGTGTCCATGCTCGTCGAAATTATCCTCCTTATCATCGGGGGAGGGGCTATGATAAACAGTGGTCTTGTTAGGTCGGCCCACAATCTCATAGCCCGTCGCCGTCTGCGCTACCTCGAACGCATCGGTCTCGGGGTCGTAATTGCTGAGCTTGTGGCTTTTATCGTGGCTGTGGTGTTATTGGCTTTCATTCCTCATGCAGTCCTTCTTAGTGTCACCGGACATCTGTTTCCGAGCAGTTTCTCTGAGAGTCTGCTGCCGGCGATTGCTTTCGCCATGGTCGTTTGCTCCCTTTCTTTCGGCATAGCGAGCGGACGGCTGACAACGGTGGAGCAGGTTTATGCATCGCTGACCTATGGTTTGGGCAGATGCGCATGGATATTCCCCATTTACATCTTTGCTCTGCAGTTGTATGGCTCGATAAGATTTGTGCTAATGCTCTGATTCTCAGCAATTGTTAAATAGACTTGCCACTCGCAGTATTCAGTTTCTTGTGGTATGAAAATTCTCTAAGTTTGAGTATTTTCTTTTGGCCATTCTGACGTAGATGTGTCTGAGCCAGAGGTTGCTTGTGGCTATAACAATGATGCTGAATGCTGACAATGCCATTGAGGTTGTGGATTGTCCGATGGCTGAGTCCATGGTCCTAACGGCAAAGAGAGGTATAAACAGAGCACCGATAGTGGTTATAATCTGCTGTGTTCCAATATGTTTACCTTTGTTTCCGGTAATCTTCGATACCAATGGAATGGTCCTGTCGTTGGTTACAGCTAACTGAAAGTAAGCGCAGTTCACGGGTCCTGCAGTGATAAGGGCAAAGGTCGTAAGCCGCAGAATATCGGTGGTACCGGCGAAAACTGTCGGCATCATCAATAAGAAAGGTAGGAGAGTCATCACACAACTGATGAAGAGTTTGGCTTTAAGCAGTGAGAGAATGCATTCTTTTCGCATCATTAGGACATCGATATAGTTCCCTTCATATCCCATGATGTTCACCGCAAGCATTGAGGGAAATACTTGAAAGCCATACAAAAGCATATAAGTTTGATCGAGATTATTATCGCTGTATATGCTTGTAAACGTGAGAGTTATACTTACAAATACTGTTGTGAGAACGGCATACAACGAGGCCTTGCGACGGTTCTTGTTCCTTTTCATGCTCGCAAGCTCCAATTTGACGAACACTAATGGCTCGCTACTGACATTGCTGAAGCTTATTTGCCGATGGCTTTCGGTTGTCGAATTCCGGTCATTACCGTTGAGTTCGGCATCAGCAGCCTTGAAAGCGATGGTTCTGCCAATGGCAAAGAGAGTCGCAAAAGAGACCGCTATCCCCAAAAACATAATTATATAGTGCTCGGTCAGTGTGCTGCCGGCAAATGCATAAAAGTCGCAGAAGGAATCGAGACTGATGCCTTGACCAGAGAAGAATGGTATAGATATTGCGGCATAAACGATTATCGGTAATATCCACCATGTGATATTAACCGTAATAAGGGTGTGAACAATGGTGTACCAAAGACTGTTCAACACTATGGCTGACAACGATATAGCGATTATCAGTGCCGCTGCCGTTGCATCCGCAGGCTCTGTTGCCGTGAGCGCATAAGCAAAGAATAATCCCGTCCAAAGAAGGTTGAAGGGCTGAAGAATCGACTTGATGACGAAAACGTCGGCACAAGCATATCTCGGAATAGGGAAAAGAAGGAAAGGCTTGGCGTATTGGGTGTTGCTGTGCAGAAACGAGAGTCGGAGCATGAAGTCGACAAAGAGAATGAAAGGCATCACTCCACAGATATATCCTACCGGCGTTGCTCCGTAGGAACCGCCGTTAGCGGTCGTCATTCCATAGGATTTCACCTGGTCTGCCATTAGCAGTCCGAGCCACGTGAGACTTGCCCAGAAGATGATTCCTGCTACAGCGATTATTATCCGTGCGCCCTTGCCCTCGCCATAAGCATTGCTCCGCCGATAGTCTAAAGCCGAAAGCTTTAGCAGCAAGCGTATTATGGCAAGTCGGTTTTGCTTCATCTCTTTTGTAGAACAATGTTTATGGTTTCATAGAATAGGACTCCTTTGCTTATGCGCGGGGCTATCTCAGATCGATAATTTCAGCTCCTGGACAAGCACTCTTTTTGAATTGGAATGTGGAATCGGCTATTTTATGGATTCTGAAGTTTGAGATGGTTATCGTTGTCCATCCCTTTCCGCGTCGCATACGTATCTTCGTGGGGTAGTAATTGCGCGTCACCGTGACATAGACCTCCTGCAACGAGCGTGCCGGGTGGATGGCTGTCATGTGCACTTCGTACTGTCCGGCTACATTCCTCATACTCAGCCGATAACCCGATTTATATATCGAGATGAACTTATACGGATTCACCGACATCTGTTGAGCGTCGTTTGGCTTCGTCACAGTAACCTCGTTGGTTGAGCTTGTGAACGTCCACTGCGTCTTGCCGTCGTTCCACACCTTCACTCCGGGCGACGTCGCGTAGAATCGGTTGCCCTTGATAGCTATCTGTCCCGATGCATTACCATAGCTCTGACCGCTGATTCTGAAACTTGCTGAGGCTCCGTTGCGGGCCCTTGCTATCGTTGCGGCTGTTCTGTCGAGAACATCACGTGCCGTCTGAGCGTTGGCTGTGCCAGTCCAAATAATGACGGCAATAATTATGAATAATATCTTTTTCATTCCAATCATTGTTGTTTTAAGCCCCTCACGGTTTTATTTCAGCTGGTCGAGGAGATTATTCAGCGTAGCCTCGTCGGCAATAAGTACCTCTCTTGGCTTTGATCCGTGAGCTTCACCGACGATACCCGCATCATGGAGCTGGTCCATCAAACGTCCTGCGCGGTTGTATCCTATAGAGAACTGTCGCTGAATTTTACTCGTTGAGCCTTGCTGCGACAGTACCACCATTAACGCTGCTTGTCTGAAGAGCGGGTCGAGTTTTTGTGCGTCGACGCCACCGGCATCGCCTTCTCCTCCTTCGTCCATTGCCGGTTCCGGAATCTCCATTGGAGTCACCGGCCCCGGTTGGTCGGCAATAAACTTCGAGATGGCATCCACCTCCGGAGTATCGACAAAAGCACATTGAACACGTGTGGGCTCGCTGCCGTTGAGATAGAGCATATCGCCTCGTCCTACGAGTTGCTGCGCTCCCGTCCTGTCGAGGATAACCTGTGAGTCGATACGCGACCCCACACGGAAAGCGATGCGCCCCGGGAAGTTGGCTTTGATAGTACCGGTGATAATCTTTGTCGTCGGTCGCTGGGTGGCTATAATCATGTGGATACCCACGGCACGCGCAAGTTGGGCTATTCGTGTTATAGGCATCTCGATTTCTTTGCCTGCGGTCATGATAAGATCGCCGAACTCATCTATAACCACCACGATATAAGGCATATACTCGTGGCCCTCCTCGGGATTGAGATGATGGCTGAGGAACTTCTTGTTGTACTCCTTAATATTCCTTGCTCCGGCAAGTTTCAGCATGTCGTAGCGCTTGTCCATGAGCACGCAGAGGCCCTTGAGTGTCTTCACCACCTTCTGTACGTCGGTGATTATCGGCTCATCCTCGTTCTCGTCGAGCGCAGCCATATAGTGTTTGGCTATAGGAGCGTAGATGCTGAACTCCACTTTCTTTGGGTCGACGAGGACAATTTTCAGTTCGTTAGGATGCTTTTTATAGAGCAGTGAGGTGATGATGGCGTTGAGTCCCACCGACTTACCCTGACCCGTAGCACCGGCTACGAGCAGATGTGGAATCTTTGCCAAGTCGACCATGAACACTTCGTTAGTAATCGTCTTACCCAAAGCTATCGGCAGTTCCATCTTCGCCTCCTCAAATTTCTTTGAGTTTATGATGCTCCACATCGAGACGATATTCGCGTGTTCGTTAGGAACCTCGATACCGATAGTGCCCTTTCCGGGCATTGGTGCGATGATACGTATTCCCTTTGCCGCGAGACTCAGGGCGATATCGTCCTCAAGATTGCGGATTTTCGAGATTCTTATTCCCGGAGCCGGGGTTATCTCATAGAGGGTGATGGTAGGACCTACGGTGGCTCTGATGGATCGTATCTGAACATCGAAGTCGTTGAGAACCTTGATAATCTGATTCTTTTTCAGTTCGAGCTCATCCTTGCGGACAAACGATGTCATGTCGTCCGACGGATATTTCTTCAGAAGATCGACATTTGGGAAGCGCCAGTTGACGAACGGCTCGCGGGGGTTGATAGGAGTCAACACCTCATCATTACCGGCCACGACTTTCTCCTTTGCGTGTTCATCCTTCTGGCTCTCACCCATTTCGAGATTGATGCTCTCCGCTCCGTTGTTAGCGTTTGCTGGCTGAACAACCGCTATCGGCTCGGCGCCGTTGGCAGCTGCCTTCTCCTGCGGTTCGTCGTTGTTGACGATGTCAAGCTCCATGGGCTGCTGAACATCAGTGTTTTCGCTTTCCGGCTCAGCTTCTTCTTTGTCGTCGACGGGCTCTGCCGTTGCTTCCGGCTCATCGCCATTGTTTTCGGAGATCGTGAATTTCACCCTGTTTGTGATGTATCCCATAGGATTCATAATCTTTCTGACGACTATGATGGTTTCCGAGGTAAGATATGTGAGGAAAGCCAAGGCCACGATGATGAGCACCGCTATGAGCCCTGGGCTGCCGATGAGACCCTCGAACCACTGACATATAAACTGTCCGTGACCTCCACCGGGATTGAAAATGCTGTCGGGCATAAGCGGGGTGAGCAGTTTGGAGAACGTCACAGACGACCACACCATCCCTAACGCTGTGCAGAAGAACCACTTGCCCAGTTTAAGATTTGGTTTCGCCCCCATACATTTCAGTGACCATACGATGATGAACAGCGGAATGAAGAACGCCGGAATTCCGAAACACTTGTTGATGAAGAAGTCGGAAATGACGGCACCGAGACTTCCACAGCTGTTCTGGAACTCCTTGCCGCTGTTGAGAATATCGTTGGGACGCAAGTCGTTGACGATACTCTGGTCGGCGGCTCCCGTGCTGAAATAGCTCACGAAGGCTATTATGAGGAAAACAGCCAGACAGAAAAGTATGATTCCGAAGACGAAGTTAGTCTTGTCGTTGATGATATTGTTGAGACCAATCGCTTGGCTGAAAGTCTTGCTCGGGCGGTTGGATTTTTTCTTTGCCATTGTATAACCTGATTATTTAAGTGCAAAATTAATAAAAAAGCGGTGAACACGACCAAAAACTCGTGTTTTTTTTCTAATTTTGCAATCTCAATGCGAACGTATCCCATGACTAAAATATTATACAACAAGTTCGACAAGAAGAAGATAGGTGAGCTGCCGCGCGTTTTATTCGATGGAAAAATCATCGTCGTGCAGTCGCTGTCAGATGCCGACAAGGCTGTCAACTACCTTCTTTCCCGCGATATTCTCGGTATCGACACTGAGACGCGCCCCGTGTTCCGCAAGGGCATGCACCACAAGGTAGCCCTGCTTCAAGTGTCCGACCACGACACGTGTTTTCTCTTTCGCCTCAATCGGATTGGCATGCCGCGTTCCGTCATCCGTTTTCTTGAGGATACAACGGTGCCGAAGATTGGCCTGTCGCTCAACGACGATATGCTCATGCTACGTCAGCGGGGTAGCTTTAAGAAAGGTCTGTTCATCGACCTTCAGGACCACGCCAAGGATTTCGGCATCGAGGACCTCAGTCTTCAGAAGCTGTATGCCAACATCTTCCATCAGCGGATTTCCAAGCGCGAGCAACTCTCAAACTGGGAGAACGATGTCCTCACCGAGGCTCAGAAGCGCTACGCCGCCACCGACGCTTGGGCTTGCATACAACTTTACGAGGAGATGCAGCGGATGAAAGCCAGCCACGACTATGAGCTTGTGGTCAGAGATACGGCCACTGTGGCCGTTGCTCAGGCTGCTGCCGACAGCTCCATTGCTGTCGTTAAATCAAATCACAGCAAAGACTCAAACAAGTAAGAACAGGCTCTACTATATAATATGTATAAGACAGTAATACTAAAGAAAGGAAAAGAAAGCAGCATTCTGCGCTTTCATCCGTGGATATTCTCCGGAGCCATAGAGAGAGTTGACGATGGAGTAGAGGAGGGCGATATCGTCAGAGTCGTTGGCCACGACAAGAAGTTCCTCGCCGTCGGTCACTATCAGATTGGCTCTATTGCCGTCCGCATTCTCAGTTTCGACGATATCACCATCGATGCCGACTTTTGGCGCACACGGCTGAAGAAAGCTTATGAAGTGCGGCAGTCCATCGGAGTCATCCGCAGCGGCTCATCAGAGCTTATCACTCCTGAGGTCAACACCACCTACCGCCTCGTTCATGGCGAGGGTGACAATCTCCCCGGACTGATAATCGATATCTATGGCGATACCGCCGTGATGCAGGCTCACAGCGTGGGGATGCACGTCTGTCGTCAGGCTGTTGCCGAGGCCCTTGCCGATGTTATGGGCGATAATCTTCATGCCATTTATTATAAAAGTGAGACGACACTGCCCTTCAAGGCCAATCTCGGTCAGGAGAACGGCTTCATCTACGGCTCTACCGAGAATAACATAGCCATTGAGAACGGACTGAAGTTCCACATCGACTGGCTCAAGGGTCAGAAGACAGGGTTCTTCGTCGACCAGCGCGAGAACAGGGCCCTGCTCGAGCACTATGCTCACGGCCGTTCCGTTCTGAATATGTTCTGCTATACCGGTGGGTTCTCCGTCTATGCTCTCCGTGGCGGGGCACGTCTCGTCCACTCCGTCGACAGCTCTGCCAAAGCCATTGAGCTCACACGTGCCAATGTCGACCTCAACTTCCCCGGTGACATCCGCCATGAGGCTTACGCCGAGGATGCTTTCAAATATCTCGATGAGCACGACGACACCTACGACCTCATCGTCCTCGACCCTCCGGCCTTTGCCAAGCACCGTAAGGCTCTGCGCAATGGTCTCCGCGGCTATACTCGGTTGAATGTCAAAGGGTTGCAAAAGATTCGTCATGGAGGAATACTCTTCACCTTCAGTTGCTCGCAGGTTGTGACGAAAGATAACTTCCGTGAGGCCGTATTCACCGCTGCCGCGCAAACGGGCCGCAGGGTGCGAATCCTCCATCAGCTCCATCAGCCAGCTGACCACCCCATAAACATTTATCATCCCGAAGGCGAATATCTCAAGGGCCTCGTCCTCTACGTCGAGTAAAACCTTCACCGGAATACTGATTCTGAGAACGGGCACAGTCCCGTTCTCAGCGTTTATGACCCCTTCTTTCTTTTCCGTCTTCAATATGAAGGACCGCTAAGAATGTAATAATTATTCAAAATCGATTCTATTCGCGAATCGTTCTTGTTAGCCTCTGATACTCAACGGCTTACCAATTCAGTCCGTTTCGCGTTCTAAAACGGTCCGTTTCGCGTTGTAAAATGGACCATATTGCATTGCAAAACGGCCCAAATCGCTTCCTCATTTCGATGAGATGACGAAAATAATAAATAATGTAAAGAGAATTCCATGGTTTCTCCCGTTTTCCCGACGATAAAATACCTTACATTTTGCGGCCATCTAATGCCACGGAAAACGAGCATGAAGCTATCGAGATAGCGAAAAATCACCACAATAATCACGTTATACTGGAATAAAAACCCCATAAATTTACATTTTTAGAAATAATCTTGCATTTTATTTTAATTGTGAATATAATTATGTATCTTTGCACTTGGGTTGAAAGAAATAAGCGATTACGCAATCAAGATTAAAAGTTATAGATTATGGTACTTGACATCGAAATGCTCCGTGATTTTTATGCCTCATATTCTGGGGAAGTAGCTAACGCACGCAAAGTCCTTGGCCGCAGTCTTACTTACGCCGAGAAAGTGCTTTACGCTCATGTTTACGACAAGTCGGGTCTTCGTCCCTACAAGCGTTTGGACGACTACGTCGACTTCCGACCGAACCGCGTGGCCATGCAGGATGCCACCGCTCAGATGGCCCTGCTCCAGTTCATGAACGCTGGCAAGGACCGTGTGGCCGTTCCCGCCACTGTCCATTGCGACCATCTCATAAGAGCCGATGTGGGTGTGGAGAAGGACCTTCCCGAAGCCCGTAAGACTAACAAGGAGGTTTACGACTTCCTCCAGAGCGTGAGCCGCAAGTACCACATCGGATTCTGGGCTCCCGGTGCCGGCATCATCCATCAGGTGGTGCTCGAGAACTATGCTTTCCCCGGCGGAATGATGATTGGCACCGACTCTCACACTCCCAACGCCGGAGGACTCGGTATGGTGGCCATCGGTGTTGGCGGTGCCGATGCCGTCGACGTGCTCACCGGACAACCGTGGGAACTGAAGATGCCGCGCATCATCGGCGTTCACCTCACGGGAAAGCTCAATGGATGGGCATCGCCGAAAGATGTCATCCTTTATATCCTCGGACTGCTGACTGTGAAGGGCGGTACCAACGCTATCCTCGAGTACTACGGTGAGGGCGTAGCAACGCTCTCAGCTACAGGCCGTGCCACAATCTGCAATATGGGTGCCGAGCTTGGAGCCACATGCTCTATATTCCCCTTCGACAGCAATACGGAGGATTATCTGCGCGAGACGGGCCGCGATGAGGTTGCCGACATGGCCGTGGGCGTTGCCTCCGACCTCGTGGCCGATGCTGATGTATATGCTCACCCCGATAAATACTACGACCAGATTGTCGAAATCGACCTCGGCAGCATAGAGCCACATCTCAATGGTCCGTTCACTCCCGATGCTGCCACACCGCTGAGCGAGATGAAGACCAAGGGACCGCGCGAGGACTATCCTATGACTGTTGAGGTGGGACTCATCGGATCGTGCACCAACTCGAGCTATGAGGACCTTGCCAAAGCCGCTTCCGTAGCCCGCCAAGCCAAGGCCAAGGGACTGAAGGCCAAGGCTCAGCTCATCATCAATCCGGGTTCGGAACAGATTTACTTCACCGCTCGCCGCGATGGGCTCATCGATGACCTTCAGGCCATCGGCGGAGTGATTATGACCAACGCCTGCGGACCCTGCATCGGACAGTGGCACCGCCATACCGACGACAACAACCGCAAGAATGCCATCGTCACATCGTTCAACCGTAACTTCCGCCGCCGTGCCGACGGCAATCCCAATACCTTCGCATTCATCGGATCACCGGAACTCACCGTGGCCCTCGCCATTGCCGGCCGACTCGACTTCAACCCCGCTACCGACACCCTCGTCAACGAAGAGGGTGCTGAGGTGCGTCTCGACGAGCCATCGGGCGATGTGTTCCCACCGAAGGGATTCGCTGTCGACGACAAGGGATTCATTCCGCCTACCGACGACGGACGCGACACTGAGGTCGTAATATCGCCGACAAGCCAGCGGCTGCAGCGCTTGGAGCCGTTCCCCGCATGGGACGGTCACGACTACACCGACATGCCGCTGCTCATCAAGACTCAGGGAAAGTGCACCACCGACCACATATCTATGGCCGGACCATGGCTGAGGTTCCGCGGACACCTCGAGAATATCTCCGACAACCTGCTCATGGGTGCCGTCAACGCTTTCAATGGTGAGTCCAATAAGGTGCTCGACCGTCTCGACAACGAGTATAAGGCTGTCAGCAGCGCGGCCAAAGACTATAAGAGCCATGGCATCAACTCCATCGTCGTGGCTGAGGATAACTACGGCGAGGGCTCGAGCCGTGAGCATGCCGCTATGGAGCCTCGATTCCTCAATGTCAAGGTGGTGCTGGCCAAGAGTTTCGCACGCATCCACGAGACGAATCTGAAGAAACAGGGAGTGCTCGCCCTTACCTTCGTCGATAAGGCCGACTACGACAAGGTGCGTGAGGACGACAGCATCAGTGTCACTGGACTTGCTGACTTTGCTCCCGGTCGTCCGCTGACGGTCGTTCTCCGCCATGCCGACGGAACAGAGGAGAGTTTCAAGGCCGCCCACACCTACAATTCGACACAGATAGAATGGTTCAAGGCTGGTTCGGCGCTGAACTACGCCAAGGAGCACATGAAATAGAAACAGAAAGGGATAACAATGAACAAGGAATATCTTATATATAAACTCTCCGACGAGGTAAAGAACTCCTGCAAGATACCAAAAGAGGCCTTTACCCAGTACGGTGTCAAGCGTGGACTGCGTAACGAGGACGGCTCCGGAGTGCTTGTCGGACTGACGAATATCGGTAATGTCGTGGGCTATGAGCGCGACGACAAAGGACAGCTGCACCCCTGCGAGGGAAAGCTCTACTACCGTGGCTATGAGCTCAACGACCTCGTGGAGCCGCTGCTGAAGGAGAAGCGATTCGGATTTGAGGAGATAGCTTATCTGCTCCTCTCCGGACAGCTCCCCGACAAGGAGGAGCTCCAGGCCTTCACCGAGCTGCTCAACGACAATATGCCTCTCGACCACCGCACCATCGTGCACATCATTGACCTCGAGGGATCGAACATCATGAACATCCTCGCGCGCTGTGTGCTCGAGATGTACACCTTCGACCCCAATCCCGACGATATCAGCCGCGACAATCTCATGCGGCAGTCGATAGAGTTGATAGCCAAGTTCCCGACAATCATCGCCTACGCTTACAACATCTACCGCCACAGCGTACAGGGCCGCAGTCTGCACATCCGTCATCCTAAGGAGAACCTCAGCATTGCCGAGAACTTCCTCTACATGATTAAGCACTACGACTACACCGAACTCGACGCGCGGATGCTCGACCTGCTGATGATTGTTCAGGCTGAGCATGGCGGTGGTAACAACTCGACGTTCACCGTCCGTGTGACATCATCGACGCGCACCGACACCTACTCGTCCATAGCCGCCGGCATAGGATCGCTCAAGGGACCGCTCCATGGTGGTGCCAACATCAAGTGTATCAACATGTTCCATCACCTCAAGGAGGCTATCAAGGACTGGACCAACGTCGATGAGCTCGACACTTATCTCAACCGAATGCTCGCTAAGGAAGCTTACGACCACACAGGACTCATCTATGGCATCGGCCACGCCGTCTACACCCTCAGCGACCCACGCGCCATGGAGCTCAAGCGGCTTGCCGGACTCCTGGCCAAAGAGAAGGGTAGGGAAGAGGAGTACAACTTTCTCCGTCTCATCGAGGAGGAGGGAATAAAGTGCCTTATGGCTCACCGAAAGTCGGACAAGCCCGCTTGTGCCAACCTCGACTTCTACAGCGGATTCATCTATGAGATGATTGGACTGCCGCAGGAAATATATACTCCTATCTTCGCCATGAGTCGTATCGTCGGTTGGACTGCCCACCGCATCGAGGAACTCAACTTCGAGGGACGGCGCATCATCCGACCAGCATACAAGAATATCCTCGGACAGAAAGAGTATATTCCCATCGACAACCGATGAGGCAACTGATGTGAAAACCGCTGTGGCGGACTGAATAAAAAAGCACCATTCCCAAGTGTCTTTGGGAGTGGTGCTTTTTCTGTTGTCTTTGTTAATCTACTTCCCGGCCACGTTCCCAAAATGGGAATCCGCTTTATGACCAGATGCCGAGAATGAGCGGGAGTCTACTTGGCGTAGGTTTTCTTGTCGAACGTGCGGTAGACGAGATAGTCGCCGTCGCCGTTGATGGAGAAAGCATTGCCCGTGGCTTCGTTGAGAGTGCCCTGCCACAGCGAGTTGAAGGGATAGATGTTCCATTTCAAACCTTTCGACGACAGATGCCTGCAGCCACCGTTGAAGACGCTCACCTGCTGCCCCTCGAACGACTCGAAGTCGGTGGCTCCGCGTGCGGCTACGAACCATCCGTAATCGGTAATCATACAGGGGCTGATGCCGAGCTGGTCCGTGTAGTACATCATCAGCGCAATATTGCCGATAGTGTGGTCCTCGCGTTTCCCCGTGGCTCCGATATAAGCTATTGTCTTGGAGCGGTAGTTGTCGACGGCAAACCGCGTGGCCTTTGTCAGGTCGTTGTAGTCCTGCTGCTCCACGTGGTGCCAGAGGGTGCTGTATTGCTCCTTGAGTGCCGATGGCAGACTGTCGCCGTCACCGACAACGGCTGTTGGCCGCAGCTGGCGGTTGGCGGTGCTGTGGCTGTTGTAGTCGACAATCTCCTTCAGCGCGCTGTCGCAGGCTATCAGCGTCGTTGCTGTGTGCAACAGCGTCAGTGCCGGCTCGCTCTGTGGGAAGTCGCCGGCAGCGAGAATGACAGCGTCGAAAGTACTGTCCTTGGTGATAATCTTGTTCATGGCCGGCACGTCGTTTCGTTGTCAGCAGCTTCGGCCATCATCATCTCCCGCCACTTGAAGTATCCTGCCACGGCAATGACCGTGTAGAGGGCGTAGAGTCCGGCTGTGAAAGGAATATCCTTGTAGACGTAGAGGGCCGCGAGCTCAGCGTCGACGACAATCCACACTATCCACTGCTCAATGTATTTCCTTGCGAGCCACCACAGTCCGATGATGCTCAGGGCATTGCCGAAACTGTCGAGGACGGGCACCGTAGAGTTTGTCCACTGCTTGAGAATGACGAATATTGCGCCCCACGCTACGGCGAATACAGCCACCGACAGGGCCACCGTCCGTGCGCTGACCCCCGTTATGGGCATCTCCTTCGCCTCCTTGCCGTGGGTTCTGCCGAGCATCCAGCTGGCGAATCCGTAGGCAGCAGCGAGGGCGTAGTAAACCTGCATCCCCATGTCGGCATAGAGTCCGGCATTGAGATAAACAAAAATATAGACCACCGGCATTATTACGCCGGTGATCCATAGTAAGATGCTTGCCTTATATTCCTGGTAGACATAGACGAGGCCGATGATGGTCCCGAGAATGTCGAGCCAGTGGTCGGACAGGAACTGCTCCATCAGAATCGGAGAGTGATATTACCCATCATCGTGAATCCGGCCGCGGGTATGAAACCAATCTGATAGTAGCGTGGGTCGCTGTCCTTCATGTTCTTCTTGTCGTAGGCCGAGTAGACCCATCCCGATGTGGCATAGTGACGGTCGAAGATGTTGAACAGGTCGACACCGAATACAGCCTCTTTCATGCCGATGAACTTGCGGCCGACGTTGAGGGTGTAGTTCAGGCTGACATTGGTCTGCGTGAACCAGGGCAGCGAGCGGTCGTCGTTCTTAGTGTTGTCGAGATACTGACGGCTGACGTAGTTAGTGTGCCACAGACCACGGAAACCCTTGTAGTGAACGTCGAGGAATCCGTTGAGGATTGCTGCCGGCGAGAAAGCAAGGTCAGAGTTGCTGTAGTGGATGGTGCGGTAGCCGTTGTCGGCATACCAGTCCTCGGCATACTCGGTGAAGTCCTTGATTTTGTTCTTCGACAGGGCTGCGTTGCCGGCGATGGTCATCCACGACAGCGGGCTCCAGTCGGCGGTAATCTCGGCACCGAGGCGGTAGCTGTCGTCGATGTTTGTCGTGAGGTACTCGCCGATGTCACTCTTCATTCCCGTCTGCACGAACTGTCCCGTGTAGTCCATATAGTAGAGGTTGGCTCCTGCGTGCCATTTGCTTCCGGTGTACTGGTATCCCATTTCGATGTCCATGAGTCGCTCCGGGCTTGGAGCGGGATAGTTGCCGTTGTCGGTGAAGTTGTTGCGCTCCGGCTCACGGTTGGCGTAGGCGATGGAAGCGTAGGCCTTGTGGCCGTCCTTGTGGAAACTCATTCCGGCCTTCGGGTTGACGAAGAAGTAGTTCTTGTTTATCTTCAGCATCTGATTGCTGTAGCTGCCGTCGGCGTTGGCAACGAACTTGTCGTTGTAGCCGTCGGTCTTGTAGCGCACGTAGCGGAACTGCACGTCGGCAAAGGCGTCGAAGTATTCGTTAAGGTGCTGTGTGGCCTTGAGGAACGCGCTGTAGTCGTCCTTGTGGGCATCCGAGTTGTAGTACATATAGTTCTTGCCGTTGGGACGGAACTTCTGGTCGACGGCCTCGTTGGCGATGTATGTCAGATAGCCGAAGTGGTTGCCGCGGAACTGCTGGAGGTTCAGACCCCCGATGACATCCCAGTTCTCGTCCTTGTAGTTGGCGTTGTACACCAGTCCGTAGGTGTGCTGGCTCAGACCCTTCTTGCGGATGAAGTCGGTGCGCTTGACCTTGTTGCCGTCGGCATCGCGGAAAGTGAGTCCGAACTTAGCCAGTTTGTTGTTCGGCCGGAACTCATTGTAGTAGCCGTAGCCATAAGTGTAGTGGATGGCCACATTGTGCGACCAGTGGTCGGTAGGGCGCCACACTGCCGAGAGGATGTTGTGGTTCTGATAGAAGTTGTCGGTGGTCTTCCGCCACAGACTGCCGTCGCGCAGCTGATAGCGGTGGGTGCTGACCTTTCCGTTGTCGTCGATGTCCATACCCTCATAGAGCGAGTTGAACTTTCCGAGTCCCATCTTGTACATATCCTCATAGGTGCGCACGCCGTAGTTCATCAGCGATACGTCGTCGTTGCCCGCCGTCACACCGTTCCAGGCTTGTCCTGTCTTCTCGAAGTTGCCGACGTTCTTGTAGCTCACCTGGAATTTGTCGCCGTAGTATGTCAGTGCACCGAGATATGATCCGCTCCGGCCCTCAGTGCCGTGGACGTAGCCGTCGGTGGCTGTCTCGTGGTATGCACCGTCGAACACCCAGTGGTCCTTCAGCAGTCCCGTCGAGAAACTGGCTCCGGCGTTGTAGGTGTTGAAACTGCCGTAGCTGCCCGTGAGCTCGAGGCTCGGTTTCAGACTCGGCGTTGCCGTTGCCAGCGAGATACTGCCGCCGAAGGCACCGTCACCGTTTGTCGACGAGCCGATACCCCTCTGCACCTGAACGGAGCCAAGCAGGGCAGCGTAAGAGTTCATGTTCGCCCAGAACACCGTCTGGTCCTCCGGTGAGTTCAGAGCCACACCGTCGAGGGTGACGTTGATTCGTGAGCCTGCCGCACCGCGGATGCGCATGTAGGCTGTACCGGTACCAAGGCCGTTCTCGCCCCACGCCAGCACACCCGGTGTGCGCGCAAGGAGGTAAGGCAGCTCAAGCCCCGACTTCGAGAAACTCTGCAGGTCGCTGCGCTTGATGTTCGCCACTGCGAATGGGGCATTCTCCGGAGCACGCACAGCCTTGACGACAACCTCGTTGAGCTTCTGAGCTTTCAACGTGTCGACGTTCTCCTGAGCGTTAGCTCCCGCAGCACATGCCAATGCTGCCGTTAAGAGTACAATCTTTTTCATTGTTACCTTAAAAATTTTAATAAGACTTTTAAAGGGATTTCCTTTCTTCCCTACGCCGGCATTACCCGGATCAGGTTCGAGGGTATATTCTCAGCAAGGCCAATGGACCAAGCACCCCTTAGTTAGCCATCGCGCTAACCAAATGCAAAGGTACCTAAAAAAATCATAACAGCAAAAAATCTTATCGCCATTTTTTCTCTTGCTGCTACGGCTCTATCATTTAAATTTTGACTGACATGGCATAATTGTTGCATTGGTTGCCTCTGACAGATGCTAATTGCATGCCATGGTGTAGATGCTATAGTTCTTTTCATTTATTAGGGTCATGGAGAGAGTACACCGATAACAAGTTGTTAAGATAATTCATATTATTCCGTCTGTTGAGCCGCCTCTGTACAACATTGATTTTCAATGGGTTACTAATACATGCCATTTCGCGTTCTAAAACGGTCCGTTTTAGGACGCAAAACGGTCTGTTTCGCAAGCTGAAACGGACCGTTTGGGAAGCCGAAATGGTATGTATTAGAATGGTGTAAAGATATTTCGGTATTGCTTTGTTGTAGCATTGGCTTTTCCTGTCTGTAAGTATGATAGCGAAAACTCTCTACTATTGATTTATCCCTGCACCACATAGGATTCAAACGAAACCTATAATCTCAAGGAGTAGCAAAAAGGTTCTAAGCTATATTTGTCTTGGTTAAGTTGCGCTTAGGACGCTGGTTATCAGAATCTTACTACAGGTAGATTACGTCGGAAGAGCAAGGTGCAATTATTATTCCGTGTCTGCCGAAGATCTTAAATGAAAGAGCCATATCTTGCTGCTGAGCCGATGGAATGTCTGTGCAGTGGGAAAGAGCTGTGGAGAGGCATGAGAGCCATAAATCCTATAGAAGCTATAGAAAAATACAATGGTTCGGTAAGAAAACTGCTTCCATCAAAATAGCGTAATATGTTGACACAACGAGCACACATACAGAAGTGCCTTAAAGAAAGGCATCGGCTGGTGTGTCTATAATACAAAGCCCATCAGGGAACTTTATGACACAGAGAATGACCTGCTTGCTGTGGCAATAGGCCGCAATCAATACGGCAAAAGTGGCAATGGCACGTGATGACAAATACAAGGGCATGTCTTTAGCGGCATATAGTATGCTGATGCACAACATGTTCATATATCAAACAATTATCGACGTGTCAGGTATCAAACTTGACAAGGAGAAAAATAATCTCATCTTGAAAGACTTGCGGTCTCTAACGGAAGCCGCTGCTTAAAAGATGGGGCAAATATTAACGAAGTATTGTCTTAAAAACAGCCGAAATTATTCGACAATATGAGAAGAAACTTATTCTTGTGTTTTATGCAAATCGTTACTAAAGATTGCAAGTTCATTTATATAGGTTGACTTCATGTTCTTATCTACATTAGAGTGAATATAAAGGATAAATGTCCGCTTTTCATCTTTCCAACCTTCGCACTTATTAATGCTTTCTGATGGACCAAAATTTGAAGTTAAATAATTTGTTACTTTCTTAGAAATTTCCTTTTGCCTATCTGGGTCAGATGTTGAATTAAAAAAATAAACCTTTACTAATTTGTTGTTCTTGAAACTCAGTTCGGCTTTTTCATATTGGCATCCTGCAAAATCAGAGGTCGAGCACTTATAGTTAAGCATCCCATCTTTTGATATAGGATGCGTGTCAGAACAAAATCCCTTAGAGCGTACTTCATCTAATGTCATACCAAATTTTAAGTCTTTGTATGCGGTAGTGTCGTCCGAGCCAAAGGAACAGCCACATAACAAGCTGGCAATAGAAACGTATAGGACAAATAATGCTTTTTTCATACGATAATATTTTTATTTGCAAAGATAAACGATCTTTCTCAAATATTCAACTTAATGCCGTTAATTTATCGTTAATATTTGTTTTTACGCAGACTCCCGCAATTCTGTTATTATGTGAGAATGTGTTTGTGCGAGTTGTCTATTTGTTATCAAAAACACTGATTTATATGGGCAACGGAGCCCTTAGCCGAATCGTCAGATGGCGTCGGGCGATTCGGCTAAGTTCTCATTTTTAGATGAGTAGACAATTCGGCTGATGCCATCTGCCGAAATTTCAATGGAGGATTTTTTGAGTGTTATAACAATTTTTGGGCTACGTAATTTGCGTAATCCGTAGATGCTTAGATTCTTGCAGTACTCTACCACCGTGGGGCGGGGTTTATCCCAGTCCTACCAGCTGCGAGGCATTCATCTTAATTCTCGTTCGTCGCTGCGAGGGCAGGGATAAACCCTATCCCTACAGTGGATGTGTGCAATACGTTGATTATCCATACTTTGGCATGAACTATTTCCATATTTTGGACAGTTAGTAGGTAGCTATCCGCTGTCTTATCAGCAAAGGAAAAGATACAAAACAAATATCACGCAACTGCGAGGGCAGGGACCCACATGCTCATACGGATATGTGCAAGATGCTAATTGACAATGTGTTATCCTTTATTTTATCCTCATGACATATATATCGTCCCAGATGATGAAATCGACAATGACGTTAACGTCGGGCTTTGAGAAACGCAGTACATTAGTTTGTCCGGCGACGTTGCTCATCCGGAATCCCATCTGCCGCAGCTGAGCCGCAAAGTGTCGATAGTAGCCTTTCCACCAAAAGACATACATTGCGGGGCTGTCGGGTTGCACGCCGTCGATGACCGCAAAACTGTAGAGGTCGTGATGGGCGAAACGCCGGTATGGCTGCTCGGCCGTGGTGCGGGTAGTGTCGATGGCCACATGATAGCCCCACAGCTTTACGTTCGCATCGTGGTCGGCTATCGGCCGCAAGCCATACTTGCGGAAAGGCGCAAAGGCACTGCCCCTCGTCGTTTTCACCCGCTGATACTGCAACAATACCGTGACGGGAATCTGAAGAGCTGCTGTCGGCGGTACGTCGTAGGGTGAGTCCCAGTCGCCCGGAACTTTGCCGACCGCCGGTGCCGCCAATAGTGCCATGAGGATTACGATTACTGCCTTTGCTCTCATCATGCTGATTACTTCCCGATAGCGTCGCACTCGGAGAGCCATGCTGAGCACACCGAGTCAGACGACATTCGCCAGTCGCCGCGCGGTGACAGCGAGACGCTGCCCACCTTCGGTCCGTCGGGCAGACAGCTGCGCTTGAACTGCTGGCCGAAGAACCGGTAGAGGAAGGCGTGGAGCCAGTGCTTGATGACTCCATCGGCATACTTCCCGCCGAAGGCTGCCTTGGCGAGGAGCATAATCTTGGCCGGATGGAAACCGAAGCGCAGGAAGTAGTAGAGGAAGAAGTCGTGGAGCTCATAGGGTCCCACAAGGTCCTCAGTCTTCTGAGCTATTTCGCCGTTGTCGTCGGCCGGTGTGAGCTCCGGCGAGATTGGTGTGTCGATGATGTCGAGCAGCACTCGTGTTATTACATCCTGACGGTCATCACCGTCACCATTGTCAGCAGTCTTTGCCGTTGCGCTGTTGGCCACAGACAGATGTCCCGTTGTGGCTACATACCTCACGAGATGGCGTATGAGTGTCTTTGGTATGCTCACGTTGACGCCGTACATCGACATGTGGTCGCCGTTGTATGTGCACCATCCGAGGGCCAGCTCGCTGAGGTCGCCGGTGCCGATGACGAGTCCTCCCACCTGGTTGCTGATGTCCATGAGAATCTGCGTGCGCTCTCGGGCCTGCGAGTTCTCGTAGGTGACATCGTGGACGGCCGCGTCGTGACCGATGTCACGGAAGTGCTGTCTGACGGCCTCGGCAATGTTTATCTCGCGGATGGTGATGCCGAGTTCGCGCATGAGCGTCATGGCGTTGTTGTAGGTGCGGTCGGTAGTTCCGAATCCCGGCATGGTGACCCCTACGATGCCTCGTCGGTCAAGGCCGAGGAGATCGAAGGTGCGCACGCATACCAACAGTGCGAGTGTGGAGTCGAGTCCGCCGCTGATGCCCACGACGACATGCTTTGCGTGGGTATGGTCGAGGCGCTTGGCGAGTCCCATGACCTGGATGGAGAATATCTCCTCGCAGCTTGCCGACATATCGCCGGTGGCTGGAATGAACGGATGAGGGTCGACGGTGCGCAGCAGTTTCCATTCCTTCTCGGGGTTGCAGGGCACATTGGCATCGACGAGGCGCGGCTCTCCGGCCACCATCCGCGGGCTTTGAGCGTTGACGTAGGTCGAATTTGTCCGGCGCTCCGAGCGCAGCCGCTCTACATCAATCTGACTGATGACGAGCTGGGAGGTGAGACTGAACCTCCGTGACGTGGCCAGTGTCTTTCCGTTCTCGAAAATCATCGCGTTGCCGCCGAAGACCATATCCTGCGTGCTCTCGCCGAAACCGCATCCTGCATAGACATATCCGCTGATGGTGCGTGCGCTCTGCTGGGTGAGCAGCTGGCGCAGATAGTTGTGCTTGCCGATGAGCTCATCGCTTGCCGAGAGGTTGAAGATGATGTCGGCACCGGCGAGGGCCAGCCTTGTGCTTGGCGGTTCGGGCGACCACACATCCTCACAAATCTCGATGCCGAAGCGTGCACCACCGGGGAGCCTGAAGAGTTGCGGGTCGGGGGTGACGACGACATTCTTTCCGGCGTAGCGGATGGTTGTCGTGTGGAGGTCCTGCGACGATGCGAACCACCTCTGCTCGTAGTACTCGCTGTAGTTTGGCAGGAACGTCTTGGCCACGACACCGAGGATGTCGCCGCTCTGGATGACTACGGCGCAGTTGAGCAGCAGTGATCCCACGGCTATCGGTGCTCCGACGATGGCTACGATGTCGAGCTGACGGGTGAACTCGAGGAGCCGGAGGACACCGCTCTCGGCGGCATCGATGAGAGTATCCTGGCGGAAGAGGTCCTGACAGGTGTATCCGGTGAGACTGAGTTCGGGGAAGACGATGACCTCAACGCCCTTTCCGTCGGCCTCGGCCACAGCCGACTCGATGTTGAGGAGGTTGAAGCCCACGTCGGCAACCTTGACCGACGGTATGGCAGCGGCTACTGTGATGAATCCGTATTTCATTATTTATCTTATTGTTACCTGCGTAGCACCATAGCCATACTCCTGGAAGCTGGCATCCTGATACTGGCAGTTCTTGTATTTGTAGTTGAGCTCGTGGATGATGGCGTGGCGCAGCACACCCTCGCCCTTTCCGTGGATGAAGATGAGTTTCTGTCCCTTGCGGTCCTTATACTGCTCGATGGTATGGCGGAAGACATCAAGCTGGTATTCGAGGATGTCGCCACTCGACATTCCGGCTGTGGTGTCGAGAATCTCGTCGGCATGGAGGTCAATGACAATCTTGTCGCCCTGGAGCACTTGTTTCACCTTGTGGCTCTTGCTCTGCGCGTTGTCGTAGCGGCGCACGAGAGGCTGTCGCTGAGCCGACGGTGTGCGCGCCGGCGACTTGCTGCCCGTAGCCGGTTCCTCCTTGGGGGCATACATCTCGGCCTTGAGCTTTTCGGGGTCGACGGCGAGGGGATGAACGGGCTTATCGTTCTCGATGATGGGGTAGAGCAGGGCGGGTACGTCGAAGAAGTCGGTGTCGCGGAAGGCATGTAGCTTGAAGAATTTCACGGCGTCGATGCGGAACCTCACATCGACGGCCGGTTTGATGATGAACGACTTCTCGCGCTTGAAAGCTATGAGCTGCATGGCTGCGTGGGCGATGTCGTTGAACTGTGCGAATCCTATACGCTCGACGAAGAGTTTCGTGTTCGGCTCTATCTCACCCGCTGCCCTCAGAGTCCAGTTGTTGTTCTCGGCCGTGAGGTAGGTGTAGGTGATGAAATAGTTGGAGTCGTTGACGATGTAGGTCTCGAACTGCGTGTTCGAGAGATTTTTAATGTCCATGGGCACGAAAGCGAGGTAGACGGAGAGCTTGTCGCCGTCCTTGCGCTCCTTCGGTTTCGGCTTGAAATTGACCGACGGGTCGTTGGCAGCACTGTCGTCGTCGGTGTCGGTCTCATCGGTTGTGTCGTCGTCGGTTGCCGACAGCCGCTGGCGGATGCTGGTGTTGTCGGTGTTGTCGTTTGTCTCGGTCGACTTCATGGTTTCGACGAGATGTGCTGAGCTGTAGTCATCGTCGGTGACGACGACAACCTCGTTGATTGGAGTGGGAATCTCGAATCCGTCCTCGTCCTCGACGAGAACTATATTATTGCCTTTGAAACCGGAGATTCGTCCGCCGCCGGTCTCGCTGAGGAATCTTACTTTATCTCCTATTTTCATAATGATTTTCTTGTTTCTATGTTGTTGTGTTTCGGTTATGGCATGATGAGATTGCAGTCGCCGTAGCTGAGGAAGCGGAATCCGTGGCCGAGGGCATAGTCGTAGATTCGGCGCCAGTCGCCGTGGACGAACGCGCTGACGAGGAGCAGCAGTGTGGACTGCGGCTGATGGAAGTTTGTGACGAGAATCTTCACAATCTTGTATGTGTAGCCCGGAGCGATGATTATCTGCGTGCTGCTGTGGAGAGCCTCGAGATTATCGCGGTCGAGATAGTCGAGGATATTCTGTATGCTCTGTCGGACGCTCACGGGTTTTCCGTCGACGATGACGAGTCCCTCGTCGTTGTGCGGCAGGTCATAGGGCTCCCACTGATTGACGTGCAGTTCCTCTTCGGTGGCATCGGGATTGGTGACGAGTTTCACCCCCATGTAGTACAGGCTCTCGAGAGTGCGCACCGATGTTGTGCCGACGGCAATGGCTTTGCAGTCGTGGGCCAGCAGGCGCTCGAAGGTGTGGCGGTGTACGACGATATACTCGGTGTGCATATTGTGGCCAGAAATCTCCTCACTCTTGACGGGCTTGAACGTCCCGGCACCCACGTGGAGGGTGAGCTCGTCGCGCTGGATGCCGTAGTCGTCGATGTCGTGGAGCACTTTCTCGGTGAAGTGGAGTCCGGCCGTAGGCGCTGCCACGGAACCTTTAATCTTCGAGTAGACGGTCTGATAGGTTGTCTTGTCGCTGTCCTCGGTCTTGCGGTTCAAGTATGGCGGTATTGGCAGTTCGCCGACGGCATCGAGAATCTCGGCGAAGGATACTGAGGGGTTGTCCCAGTCGAAGTTGACCCAGTAGTTAGTTCCTCCGCTCTTCTCCGTTGTACGGCTTCGGTCCATGGTGACGGTGAGTGTGAGCTTTTGACCGTGAATCTCGAAGTCGCGCTCCAATGGTCCGTCCTTCCATTTCTTGAGGTTCCCGACCATGCAGAGCCAAGCGCAGTGGCCGGTAGTCTGGAACATCAGCTCGTAGTCGGTGGGGTCGGCAGGCTCCATGAGGAACACCTCGATGAGCGCTCCCGTCGACTTGCGGAAGTGGATGCGGGCCTGGATAACCCTTGTGTTGTTGAAGACCATGAGGGCTCCCTTTGGCAGGTGCTTTGTGATGTTGTAGAAGATGTCCTCGCTCACCTGTCCGTGGTTGTAGATGAGCAGCTTTGAGTGGTCGCGTTCCTTGAGTGGAAACTTCGCTATGCGCTCATCAGGGAGGTTGTAGTCGAAGTCGGAGATGTGTATGTTTTTTGTATCCATTATGTTTTTTGTTTGTTTCGATTTTATTTGTGGGGTGTGGTGGGATGTTCGCGGGGTTCCGTCTACCGTGCCCAGAGACATGAGAGCATGATAAGGACGACGACGGTGAGGACAAGAACGGAGAGTACCATGTCGATGTCGGCCAGGCTATATCCCGAACGCGTGTACTGACTGGAGATGAAGTGGAGCCGAGGGCTGACCTTGTAGTATAATCGTCGGTAAACGGCGTAGGCTATGACTCCGGCGCAACAGCCCCAGACTATTCCGACGACGATATCCGACATGTAGTGTGCTCCGAGGTAGAGGCGTGTCCAACAGTTGCCCACAGCCCACAGGAACATGAATGTCGAAAACGTGGTGTTGCGTATAATCAGCGTCAGGAGCATGGCCAGGGCGAAGGTGTTGGCAGCATGTGCCGAGAAGAAGCTGTAGCCCGAGGGGTGATAGCCGTTAACGACGTTGACGACGGAAGCCATCGACGGGTCGTTGACAGGGCGCAGACGGCCTACGAGAGGCTTGACGATGCCGTCGGCGAGTCCGTCGGAGAGCAGAAAGCCAAGGGCGACGGCCCCGATGAGGAGCATCACCTGCGATGTCTTCTCGTTGTTCTTCACCACGAGGATGATGAGTGCAATGAAGAGCGGCACCCATGCCACGGTGTTGGTGAAGAGTAGGGCGAACTCGTCGAGGAACATCGAGTGGCTGCCGTTGAACAGGGTTAGGAAAAATCTGTCTATACTGTCAATCGTCTGAGGCATAAATGTTAAATTTCTTCAAGTTGTTTTGTTGTTATCCATCCCTCGCGTCCGTCGGCAAGGCGGATGGATCGCCAGTTGGCCAGCGACTTGTCGATGATGTCGACGCGTGTGCCCTCGTGGATGACGAATGCTGATCCTGCGTTTGCCGAGGGGCCGTTCTTCACTGTCACCGCAGGGGAGGTGATGATGGCTCCGGTGCGGTTGATGAGAAGATCGCGCTGTTCGAAGGCGAAGATATTGGCCAGGATGAAGATGACGATAAAGGTTATGGAGGCATAGAATCCTCCGGCCCTCACCTTGTCGTTGCCGTGGAAGAGATAGAAGAGCATGGCGATGATGGCTATGAGCAGCGAAAGACAAGCGGTGTAGGCCCATCCGTCGACACTCATGAGATTGACCAGTGCCTTATACCACGTGACGAAGAACATTTCGGACTGTGGCGTAATCTTGTCGATGGTCTTCGACCGCGCCATCTCGAGGTTGAACCTTATATCGGCATCGCCCGGCGACAGCAGATGTGCCCTTTCGTAAGCCAGCAGCGCTTGAGTGATGTTGTCGGTGCGATAGTAGGCGTTGCCGAGATTATAGTATATGTCGGCCGAGACTCCGTCTTTGAGGAGCTCCTGATAGTCAGCGATGGCCTGGGTGTAGTTCTTCTTTGCATACTCGTTGTCGGCGTTCTGCTTAGTGATGGCTCCGGCACTGAGGGGCAGCAGCATCATCGCGGCCACGAGCATCAGCATCATCGCTGAGCCGCTGCCTGTATGTTGCTGGGCTTTCGTCCGCTCGTTGAGTGAGTTTTCTATTTCCATGATAGCAGTCATTGCGCTTTCCATGGTGCGGTCCATGTTGCCCTTGGTATCGCCGGGGGCATAACGCTCGAACTCGCACTCGTGGAGAGCTCCTGTAAATTTATTTATCGTATTGTCGTCGACACCGAGGGTGCTCAGTTTCTCGCTGATATTATCGCTGCTGAGGTGCTCGACGGGGATGTTGAGCTTGTCGCTGACGTAGCCCCAAAGGGCTCTCATCACCTCGTCGTAGAACTCGCTGCTCTTGCCCTTGAGCATCAGCTCGTCGGCACGGCGCAGACGGCGGGTGGCTATCTTGTTGGCGTTGTTGCGCTTCATGCCGACGATGTCGGAGCGCATGAGGACGGTCTTTCGGAAACTGTAGAACAGAAATGCGAAGACGGCTAAGAGCACAACGATTATAGCCCAGTAGGCTACGGAGCCGAAGAAGAAGTCGCCAATCTTGTGGACCGAGGTGTTGCCGGTCTTTATCGGTCGAATGTCCTTGTTCTCGTCGCTGTCGAAGTCGCTCATGCCACCGTTGCCGTTGCCTTTGTCCACTTTGATGGTGAAGGACTGTGTGGTGATGGTCTTGTAGCTGTTGCTGCCTGTATCGTAGTAGGTGAAGCGGATGGCAGGGATGGTGTATGTCCCCTCCTTACGCGCCACGAAGAGATAATCGTAAATCATGTTTCCCTCGACACCGGCTTCCGAGAGCTTTGTCTTGTCGGTGATCTTAGTGTCGTATTTGTCGAAGTCGGAAGGAATTTGAACAGCAGGCTCCTTGACGAGCTTGAGGTTTCCCGTTCCGCTGAGTACAAGACGGAGATTTATAGGGTCGCCGGCGCGCACCTCTGTCTTCGCGAGTTGGGCCGAGATATTGAATTTTCCGACACCTCCGGAGAAGTCCTTCGGTTTTGCCGGCAGTGGATCGACTTGTATTGTTATGCCCGGGGCAGTGACGTCGCGCGGCACTTCCTTATAGCCTCCACCGGTGAAGAAAGCGTCCTCACTGCGGTCCTCCTCCATGACGATGCCGTGATAGGTTATCGACGGAATCTTCAGTGATCCGGTCATTTGCGGGTACATTATATATTGGCTCCACGTGACGGTGTTGTAAGCTTTGCCGCGGAAGGTCTCCATGTGGAAGTTCTTTTGCTGGGGTAGCTTCACTTCCTGAGTGTGGAATCCCTTGAGATCAGGCATGGCTCCGTTGAGCTGAGTGAGGTTGAGGGTGGTGTAGACTTTATACGTGAGCATCACGGGCTCCTGCTCGTGCACATGGGTCTTGCTTGCGCTTACGAGGATGAAAAGGTCGCCGTGACCTGGATTGCCCACGGTCTTCTCTTCTCTGCCTCCGCCACGCGACTGTGCTGTTGCTGCTGCCGGTGCTGAGCCGTTGACGCGCACACGCATGCTCTCGGTGCTCATCCGTCGGCCGTTGGCAACGACCATAGCGGGGGGGATGGTGAAGTTGCCGCCGCGTGTGGCCATGGCGACATACGATACGGTGACGGTGGTGGAACCGCTGAGATGGCCGTTGACATACTGATAGCTCGACACCTCCGACTGGTTGGGACCGTAGAGAATCTCTATGCCCTCGGGGATGTTACCCAACCGAAAGGCTGAGACATCGGATGCGTCAATGACATATTCTATCTGGAACTTGCTGCCGACCTCCACCGACCTTGGGGCACTACAATGGACGCGCTGGGCGCTGATAGTTGTAGTGACCAGTAGAAATATGTAAAGTATGTATTGTCTTAATCTCATAAACTCGAGTGTTTTGTTTCTTCAGCTGATTAATGAATGCGTTACCAGTTTTTGTCGAGGTTTCGGTTCGACGGTTGCTGCATGGCTTTCTTGAGCTTGGCCTCCGTTTGGTTCTCCTCGTTCATGGCAGCCTGGAGAAGTTGTTCGGCGTTCTCCTTGCTCATCTCGCCGCTTTGCTGCTGGTTGTTGTTCTGTTGCTGGTTATTGTCGTTCTTGTTTTTATTCTGATTATTGTTCTGTCCGTTTTTATTCTTGTTCTTGTCTTTGTCCTTGTTGTCGTTCTTGTTCTTCTTGTCGTTTCCGTTCTTTCCTCCGTTCTGTTTCTGCTTCTTCTGCATCTGCTTGCAGAGGACGTAGTTGTAGCGAGCGTTGGAATGGTTGGGGTTCAGACGCAGACAATTCTTATAAGCTTCGATGGCATTGTCATAGTTTTTCAACGTTTGCCAAGCCACCCCCATATTATAATAGCCCTGTGAACGGATGGTTTTGTTGGGCTCCGTTTTCACGGCTTGCTCATACTGTTTTATGGCATCGCTGTCGCGGTGCTCCTTCTGTAGTGCGCAGCCGAGATTATACTGTGCCCGGGCGTTGCCCGGATTTGTGGCCAATGCCTTGCGGTAGGCCACCTCAGCCTCAGCATATTTGTGGGTATTATAGAGGTTGTTGCCCTGACGGATAAGGTCGCGGTCGGTTTGTGCGTTGGCTCCCTGTGCAGCGATTATGGCGAGGAGCAGAACGACGGTGTGGCGCTTGTGCAGCAGCCAGTGGCCGCGGTTGCTCTTGCCCTTGGTCTTAGAAATCAGCACTTCGGCTATGAGCAGGAGCAGAACAATGATGGCAACGGCCTGGAACTGTTCGTCGAAGTCGCTGTAAACCACATTGTTTATCTCTCCCTTCTGTAGTTTGTCGAGTTCGCTGTTGAGGCGCTCCTCTGCTATTCCGCTGTTGTCGACGTGGATGTAAACACCTTTGCCGGCAGCGGCTATCTGTTTACACATATTCTCGTTGAGGGCAGTCATCACGGTGTTGCCGCTCTTGTCCTTCAAGTATTGTCCGTTGCCGAGAGGAATGGGTGCTCCCTTGGGGTCGCCGATGCCGAGGATATAAACGTTCATCCCCGCTTCGTTGGCTTTCTTAGCCATTTCCTCAGCTCCACCCTCATGGTCCTCGCCGTCGGTGATGACGATGATGGCTTTTCCCGTCTTGCTGTCCTGGGTAAAACTGTGCATAGCCAAGTTTATGGCTCCGCCGATGTCGGTGCCCTGAGTCTGGATGAGCGACGGATCAATGTTCTGAAGGAACATCTTAGCCGATACAAAGTCGCTGGTGATAGGCAGTTGCACGAAGGCGTCGCCGGCGAAAACGATGAGTCCAATCTTGTCGTCGTTGAAATGGTCGACAAGGTTCTCCACCATCATCTTGCTCTTTTCGAGTCGCGACGGTGCCACGTCCTGAGCGAGCATCGAATTGCTGATGTCGAGGGCGATGATTGTTTCTATTCCTTCCCGCTTGTTGTTGCTGATGTCGCGTCCCATCTGCGGACGCGCCACCATGACGATGATAAGGGCGAGGGCAGCCATGAGCAGCCAGAACTTCACCTCGGGACGCACCTTCGAGACGTTTGGCGCGAGTTGGGCTACGAGCTGCGGATTGCCGAAGCGCCGGATGTTCTTTCTCTTCGCTCTGAGGGCAAAGATGCGGACTATCGCCAACAGAGGTATCAGCAACAGCAGCCAGAGATATGTAGGATCTTGAAATCTGAACATTTTTTCTTTCTTTATGGTATTCTACGGAACACGGTCATACGGAGCAGAATCTCAAGGAGAAGTGAGATGAGCGCCGCAAAAGCAAACGGCTGATATATGTCGTAAAGCTTTGAATAGGAGGATGTTGAGAGCTTGCTCTTCTCCAGTTTGTCGATGTCGTTGTAGATATTCGACAGCTCGGCGCGGCTCGATGCACGATAGAAGTTGCCGTTGGTCATCGTGGCGATGTCCTTCAGGGTTTTATAGTCGATTTCACCCTGCTGTTGGACGTATTGCTTTTGTCCGTTGACGATCACCGGAACGCGTGCCATCTGGTTTGTGCCGAAACCGATGGTGTAGATTCTTATGCCGAAGGTCTTGGCCATCTGCGCGGCGGTCATCGGCGATATGTCACCGACATTGTTGCTGCCGTCGGTGAGGAGGATGATTATGCGGCTCTTGGCCTTGGAGTCCTTCAGCCTCGAAATGGAATTCGACAGTCCCATTCCTATTGCTGTTCCGTCCTGTATCAGTCCGCTCATGACGAGGTTGGGGTTGACGTTGCGCATGAGATTGAGGAGCGAGGCGTGGTCGGTGGTCATAGGGCACTGCGTGAAAGCTTCACCGGCGAAGATTGTCAGTCCGATGTTGTCGTTTGGCCGGTCGCTGACGAAGTCGGCAGCCACATCGCGTGCCACCTCAAGACGGTCGGGCTCAACATCTTCCGAGAGCATACTGTAGGAGATGTCCATACACAGCATGATGTCGATGCCTTCGGTTTCCGACTTGTTCCAAGCGTTGTAGCTCTGCGGACGTGCCAAGCATATGACGATGAGGGTGTAGGTGAGACACCGCAGCAGCATCGGCACATTGATGAGGCGCACGCGCAGACTTGTGGGTGCGAACTCGTAAGCCCGTGTGTCGCTCATGCGCATTGTCGGCTCTCCCTTCTTCCGATAGAGGAAATACCATAGAACGTATGGTACAAGGAGGAGAAGCAACAACAGATATCCTTTGTTTGCAAATTCCATATTATCCAATTATTTCAATTACTCTCCAGAGGATGTAAGCCAGGATTGCAGCTGCCGTAATAACGAGCAATGCTATCGACAGTCTGACTCCCTTGCGCTTACGCATCTTCGTGCGGTCCTTCTCTGAGAGTTTCGTCCCCACCTTCTCAACGGTCGGAGCATTTTCCTCTTTCGTGCTGTCGATGAACTTTACGACACTCGTAAGGTAAAGGTCGTTGATATTGTTCTGAACCGAGTACTTTGCGAACTTCACGAGGTCGGCGGTCTCAAAGACTTGTCGGAGTTCTTCAATCTTCGACTTGTCCTCTTCGTTTTCCAGTCTGTAGAGTATCTCCGAGCTCGTCATCTCCTTGGCCCTGATGCCGAAACGGTCGTTGAGATACTGCCGTAGGGTGTCGGTGAGGGCTGTGTAATATTCCTTTTGATCGGTGCTCTCGTCGAGGTGTTCCGACTTTATCTTTTCTATCTGCTGTAAAGCTTTTTCGTGAGGCAGTAGACGACGGATGAAGCGAACGCGCGAGATGATTGGTTTGCCCGCTCTCAGCCGCACGTAGAGATAATATATAATCACAAGAATGATTATCACCACAATGCTCAGCCAGAACAACGGGCTCCACTCGCTCCAGTCGTAGGGATTGCCCACGACTCCATGCATTGGCTTTATGCTGTCGGCATGTGCCGTATCCACCTTTATGGTGTTCACTTTCAGGGGGATGGAATTGGTCTTGAAGTCTTTTCCTTTAACCTTTACGTCGAGCGACGGAACGTTGTATTTTCCCTCGTCCCACGCCGTGAGATAGTATATGCAGCTTATCTCGGCCGATGTTGTGTCGCCCTCGGTGCGCACTACCTCAATGCCGGGATTCATTTCCGTCTCATCCTTGAACTGGGGAAATTTCACACCTTCGCCCCACGACACTCCGCGTACGGTGACCGTGAGCCGCGTCTGACTGCCAACGAGAATCTGCGTGGAGTCCAAACGCGCATCAACCGACACCTGAGCCACGCTTGAGAGCGTGATGGCGATCATAAAGCATATTATAGATAAGAAACGTTTCACAATTTTGAGTTGTATTTCTTTAAAGTTTTTTCTCCTTACGGATTCGTTCTGTCCTCAGCCGCGGTGACGAAAGCCATCTCCCGTCAATCCTACGGATGCGAGAAATGCTCTGTACTTCTGTTATCGCTCCCTGTTCTTGAAGAAAATCATCAATTTTCTGACGAAATCCTCATTGGTCGAAATTGACACCGTGTCGACATTACTCTTGGTGAATATCTCCTTCAGCATGTACTGCCGCTGCATGAAATAGGTCTTGTGGGCCATTCGCAGGCGCTTGTCGCTGGTGTCGATGTACATTTCATGACCCGATTCGGCGTCAACAACCCTCATTATTCCGACGTTGGGGAGCTCCTTGGCACACTGGTCATAAACCTGAATTGCTCCCACGTCGTGTTTGTGGTTGCATATCGTGAGAGCATTCTCAAAGTCGGGTTTCGTGAAGAAGTCGCTGAGGATGAACGCCGTACAGTGACGCTTCATGACTCTTGTGAGGAACTCTATGGCCATCTTCAAGTCGGTGCGCTTGCTCTTCGGCTGAAATTCGAGCATCTCCCTGATAATGAAGAGGATATGTTTGCGGCCACTCTTCGGTGGAATGTATTTCTCAATGCGGTCGGAGAAGAAGATTACCCCGATTTTATCGTTGTTCTGAATGGCCGAGAAAGCCAATGTTGCGGCTATCTCAGCCACAAGGTCTTTCTTCATCTGACGCTGCGTACCGAAGTCGAGCGACCCCGAGATGTCGATGAGCAGCATAACCGTGAGCTCGCGTTCCTCTTCGAAAACTTTCACGTAGGGACGGTGAAAACGTGCCGTAACGTTCCAGTCGATGTCGCGGATGTTGTCGCCATACTGATACTCGCGCACCTCCGAGAACGCCATTCCGCGCCCTTTGAACGCAGAATGGTATTGGCCGGCGAAGATGTTCTGACTCAGTCCGCGGCTTTTAATCTCTATTTTCCTGACCTTTTTAATTAAATCGGATGATTCCATTGTCGTTAATTAGGTCGCAATGACGCGATTATATTATTTAAAAAACTGAATGCCGGTCCGTTTGTAGAACCATGCATTATCTGTGGTATCGTCTGAGCACCAACGCTTTATGGCACCTGAACCTTGTTCAGGATCTGCGATATTATCTGCTCGCTCGTGACATTGCTGGCCTCTGCCTCATAGCTCAGTCCTATGCGGTGGCGAAGCACATCGTGGGCCACGGCTCGCACATCCTCAGGAACCACGTATCCGCGGCGCTTGATGAAGGCGTAGGAACGGCTGGCCTTAGCGAGGTTGATGCTTGCTCGCGGACTACCGCCGAAGGTAATCATCTGGCGCAGTTCGGGCAGCTGGTAGCGTTCGGGATAACGTGTGGCGAAGATGATGTCGGCAATGTACTGCTCAATCTTCTCGTCGATGTAAACATTGTTGACCACTTTGCGGGCGTTGATAATCTCGTCAACGTTAGTCACCGGTTTCACTTTCGGCATCGACGGTGCGAGATTCTCACGGATGATGGCTTTCTCCTCTTCCATGGTAGGATAGCTGAGGACAACCTTCAGCATGAATCTATCGACCTGAGCCTCAGGAAGTTGATAGGTTCCCTCCTGTTCGATAGGGTTCTGTGTGGCCATGACGAGGAAAGGATTCGGAAGACTGAACGTCTTGTCGCCGATTGTTACGACGTGCTCTTGCATGGCCTCGAGCAGTGCACTCTGTACCTTTGCCGGTGCACGGTTAATCTCGTCGGCGAGGACAAAGTTGGCGAAGACCGGTCCTTTCTTTACGTTGAAGTTCTCGTCTTTCTGCGAATATATCATCGTTCCCACCACATCGGCCGGGAGAAGGTCCGGAGTAAACTGTATACGGCTGAATTTAGAGTCGATGAGTTCCGACAGAGTCTTGATGGCCAAGGTCTTGGCAAGACCCGGAACGCCCTCAAGGAGCACGTGGCCGTCGCTGAGCAGACCTATGAGCAAGGCCTCGACAAGATGTTTCTGACCGACAATCACCTGGTTCATACCAGTGGTGAGGTCGGTGACGAAAGCACTCTGTTGTTCTATTAATTCATTAAGTTCACGAATGTCCAATGGTTCTGCCATAATATTGTAATTCTATTTATTTTCCTTTTTCGTTCTAAATTTTTCGCAAAATTACAATATTAATGGCATTATGGAACAAGAGTCCCACATAAATAATATTAAAAAAGTTTTTTAGTATATAAGTTTTAGTTTTTTTTGAACGATATTGCCATACATTCCTTTGTGTCCGTGGTAATCCGGAATCTGTTGTCGGGGCGTCGTCCCACCACCCAGAGTATTCTCCCCGTGGCATCGCAGAGCACCATTTGCTGTCGCTTTTCCATCAACGACACCTTCTGGTCGGTGAGAAAATCGCTGACGAGTTTGCTCCCTTTCATGCCAAAGGGCACGAAGCGGTCGCCACGGCGCAGACTGCGCATTGTCAGAGGAAAACGGATCGCTGCGCTGTCGAGACATATTGAGTTGCTGCTGTGGGGAATAGCCATTGTCGTGTACCACGGTTTCATGACTATCGAAATCTTGAATCCCCGAGACGACGAGTAATTGCCTTCCTCAGGAAAACGCATCTCAAAATCGGCGTTTTCATCGTTCTTTCCTACGATAATATCGCCTCTGTCGAGTAGGGCTCTGTGGCTCTTGCTTGTCCATTCCTTGCCCTGACCGTGTGCAGTCGGAGAACTTTCGCAGCCCTCACGACTGCTGCTGATATGCCGTATAATATCCTCAATCTGCGGGCCGTTGAATCCATATGGATTGAGGATCTCGAAGAGTACAGCCTCGGGCGCAATCTCTTCAAGTAATGCTTTAACGTCGATATGTAAATACTTGTCCTTTGAAGTGATTCTCTTTTTACTCCTATCTACACTTGAATCGTAAATTTCAGCCACCTCTTGGAGCCGATCAGCAGCCTTTGCAATGTTCTCCACAGCCGATGGATTAATCTTCTCAATCATCGGAATGATATTGAGCCGGAACTTGTTTCGGGTGGCCTCATACTCAAAGTTCGTGCTGTCGTCGACCCATCCTTGACCTCTCTGCCGCAGATACTCTTCTATCCACTGACGGCTTTTCGTGAGCAGAGGGCGGTAGATGGCTACATCGTTGCCACGGAATTCGACGTGGGTCACGGGTTTCATCCCCGACAGTCCGTGTATTCCCGCACCGCGGATGAGCTTCATGAGCACAGTCTCGGCCTGGTCGTTGCGGTTGTGGGCCACGCAGATGCCAGCAGCATCGAGGTCGCCGACGAGTTGGAAGAAGTAGTTATAGCGCAAGTTCCTGGCTGCTGTCTCTATGCTCTCCTGGTGCATTGCCGCATAGCTCACGGTGTCGAAGTGAGCTATGTGGAGCTTCACTCCATTATCGTCGCACAACTTCTGACAGAAACGTTCGTCGCGGTCGCTCTCTTCGCCACGCAGATGGAAGTTGCAGTGGACGGCCTCAACCTTATAACCTTTTTCTATCAGGAGCAACAACAGTGCCGTGCTGTCGGCTCCTCCCGATAATGCGCTTAAATATAACCTGCTCTTGTCTAAAATCATATTGCCAGTGTCGGCTACTCATTTTGCTGCGAATACAACGCCCCATTGATGGATTCTGCTTGTTATCCAGCTCCTCGTAGCACTTATTTTTGGCAAAGGTATTAAAAAAGTCAGAATAATAATAGAAAAGAACCGGAAACTTCGCGCTCCATAATGAATCGACTGTGGAATTTGTTTCAACGGTTCAAATTCATGACATTATATTTACACGATTCCGATATGTACCATTTGGCGTTGCAAAACGGCCCGTTTCGCACTCTGAAACGGCCCGTTTCGCGAGCTAAAACGGGCTATTTTGCAACTCCATTTGGCATGTATTTGCAACCGCATGATAATCAACCGTTTGCAAAGATACATCTTGCAACGGCAGTGTTTGAATAATATTTACAAGCTGTTTGTTGCAGTCATCGAATAATTTGGTTGAAGAAACAATGATGTCCGATACGTTTTCAGATGTCGGAGAATGTACCTGATCAATTGAAACAAATGGTTGATTAGTATGTTGTTCATTCAAATTTTATGCTGTACAACATATTTTGATGGTTGTAATAAAGAATTATTGTATGAAAACGGCAAATTAAGTAAAAAATATTTGTAGATATTAAGTATTATCCATATCTTTGCAGCAGAAGTAAAGCCATCATGGATGGTGGTAAAATTATAGATTTAACAAACGATAATTGATAACCAATAAATACTATCAAGATGAAGAAGTTATTATTAATGGCAGCAGTGCTGCTCGCTTCAGTGGGTGCTTATGCACAGCATGCAGTTGGTTCTTTCACTCTTCAGCCTCGCGTAGGTCTGAATGTGGCTAATTTCACCGATAATGATGATGCTGATCCGCGTGTCGGATTTGCCGGTGGTGTCGAGGGTGAGTATCAGGTTTCTGACATCTTCTCTGTAAGTGCCGGTGCCCTCTATTCAATGCAGGGCAGCAAGTACAGCCAGAGCGGTTCTGACTTTACTGCTAAGTTCGACTACGTCAACGTGCCAATCATGGCCAATGTGTATGTTGTCAAGGGTCTTGCCGTAAAGCTCGGTATCCAGCCTGGTTTCAACGTGAACAACGAGTATACGGTTAAGGCCGGCGGTCATAGCATTAGCGTAGATGGCGGTGAGAGTGGTCTGCCAGAGGCTAAGACTGTTGACTTCTCGATTCCTGTTGGCTTGAGCTACGAGTTCCCGACAGTTCCTATTGTCATCGATGCCCGCTACAACTGGGGTCTGACAAAGGTTGTTGACGGTGGTGACTCGAAGAACAGCGTATTCCAGTTCACTCTTGGATACAAGTTCGACCTCTAAACCTACACATTAATAAATAAGGGCTGTCAATTGGCAGCCCTTTTATCATATTCCAGCGTCAGTATTGTTGCTGATTCTATATCGTGAAGATTAGTGCCTCGGCCTTTACGGTAATGATTTTTCGGTATTGTAATAGTCTGATTATCTGGAGGCAAATATTTAAACCCGATTATTTTCTCTCATGACCCGCAAGGAACGTTACGAACATATTCTCGACTGGTTCAGGAAGAACGAAGGCCACAAGACTACGGAACTGAATTTTTCCACCCCGTTCCAGTTGCTCTGTGCCACGTTGCTCAGCGCCCAATGCACCGACAAGCGTATCAACGAAGTCACTCCCGAGCTCTTCCGCCATTATCCCGACGCAGCGTCGATGGCTAAGGCCGAACCGGAGGACGTTTTCGAATATGTTCGGTCGGTGAGCTATCCCAACGCCAAGTCGAGGCATCTTGTTGAGATGGCACGCAAATTAGTTGCTGATTTTGGTGGCGAGGTGCCCTCGACGACTGAGGAGCTCGTGACTCTGCCAGGTGTGGGGCGCAAGACTGCTAACGTGTTGCAGGGAGTGTGGTTCGGGAAACCCGTCATTGCCGTCGACACACACGTCTATCGTGTTGCCCACAGACTGGGGCTTGTTCCTCCTACTGCCAATACCCCGTTGAAGGTAGAGACCTTTCTCGAGAAGAATATTCCCGATGCCGATATGGCTGATGCCCACCACTGGCTTCTGCTTCACGGTCGCTACATCTGCAAGAGTGCGCGGCCGATGTGCGAGAAGTGCCCATTTGATGACTTCTGTCCGAAACTGTTGAAGGACAGTAAGTTATAAATCGTAGTCTAAATATAATCGTCGACGACGTTATTTATGAAGTCCATCATCGGCTTGGCGGTCTTGGCTATGCCGGCAAGTCGCTGGATGAAGTCGGGCTGTTTGAAAAAGTCCTCGTCCAAAGCCACCCAGCAGCAGTAGTCCTTCATCTTCAGATAGTCGATGAACTCGTAGTCCTTGGGGAATCCTTTTGGACATGTTTTCAGTGCTGTCAGTCCGAATCCTTTTGGCGAGACGCTGTCGTCGTCCCAGTGTCCGGTGTTTGGACGCCCGAACATGTCAACGAATTTCTTGCTCTCCACAATCTTTCTCCAGTCGCTGATGTTGCCCATTATCTCGTTGCGGGTAGCCGTGAGGATGTTTGTCGGCAGCCAGTAGCATCCGAATCCTATCAGACAGTGGCCTGGCTGAATGTGGATGTAGTAGCCGCCACGCAGCGACTTTTTTCCGTCGGAGCAGATGTAAGCCCCGAAATGGCGCTTGTAGGGACTCTTGTCGGGTGAGAAACGTATGTCGCGGTAGAAGCGATAACAGCAGTCTTTGGCCTGGAGATTGCCTATCTCAGGGTCGAACTTAGTGAATTCAGTGATGATGTCGGTAACCGTCTGCTCAAAATCCTTGCGGCAGGCTGTAAACTCATCTTTATGCTCCTGCATCCACTGACGGTCGTTGTTGGCTGCTACGGCCTTCAGGAAATTTATTTCTCGTGTGATATTCATTCTGTTGTTGTCAGTATTTTTTAATGTGTGGCCTTCCACCACTTGGTCTTTTTCTTGATGTTCATTGCTGACGCATTCTCCGTCGGGTCGCTTGTGGAGATTCCTGAGAATGTCCTCACCTTGTAGCTGTAGCCCCCCTGATAGACGGTGTAGAGGCTTGGTGTAGTGAACTTGTATGGTACCAGACTCTTCAACTCATTGTAAACCTGCTGGTTGCCTGTTGTGTCGTTTCCGCAAAGAGTGTTGATATACGCTCCCATATCATAGTAAACGTGCGACCGGAAGCCGTCGAGGGCCTGGATGGTGCTTAGGTCGTAGTCCCATCCTTCATACTTCTTGTTCAGTGCTTTCATGAGTTCGGCCATTTTATCTGTCTTGGAACAGTCGATTGCAGCAAGGGCTCCGTAGGGATAATCGTAGTTGGTGTAGAAAGCGCCAAAGGCATCGATGACTTTCGAATAGTCAACATTCGTTGACGACAGATATCTCCACACGGTAGAGTAGGGTAGTCCGATGTCCATAACCTCGCTCGTCGACGCTACCAGCCAATGGGTTGCGTTGCGCAGAGAATAGGCTGTCTCGATGCTTGCCATATAACAATCGTCGAAACAGACGTATTGCATCTTGCCGATTTTTGAGCTTGTTATGGCATCGGCAAGGGTGTCGACTTCCATCTGTGTAGCCGCGCTGGTGCCTCCGAAAGCCCGTGACTCAGCGGGCTGACTGCCTGCCGGTAGCCATCCATTGCCATGTGAGCCGATGAGCATCGAGTAGGTAGCCGTAGAGGAGTAGGCCGCTACCTTGTTGAGGAGGGTCCTAAGCGCGGCAGTTGTAGTTATGTAGCCATGTGGATATTCCTCTATTTTCCGAGTCGTTCCGTCGCCCTTGACCTCGAAGAGGGTACTGTGGACGGTTGTGTCGGCAAAGAGGACAATCGTTCTCGTGGCCTTGTCGCTGTTGCCGTTCTTCGTTTCTGTCTGAATGTCGTGGATATTTTGCTGAATGACCTTTGTCAGACTTCCGTAAGAACTGCTCTGGCTGCCTGTCCACGGCATAAATATAAACACGGTGTTGGTGCAGTTGCGCTGCTCGCTGGGGTCGTCGGAATCGTCGCTGTGACATGAGGTTAACAACAGCGGAAACAGGCAACTCGCAAGGAACAGGCCTGCCGAAAGAAGTGTTCTCTTTGCTTTCCTGCTTGCTGAAACCGGCAAACGGAGGACCGAAATGATGCTTGTGGACATTCTCATAGTGCTATATCGTTTTCCCCCTTCTTCTCTCTCTTGCGAGGAAAAGAAGGGGGATGATTAATCTGATGCAGTCGTGACGCGGCTGTAGCGGCCACGGCTGTTAGTGATTATTGTACAAAAAATTACTTCTTTTTAAGCTCTTCGATGCTTGCCTTCAGAGCTGCAATCTTCTCTTCAGCATCGCTCTTCTTCTTACGCTCGCGCTCAACCACGGCTTCCGGAGCGTGGGCGACGAAGTTTTCGTTGGAGAGTTTTTTCTCAACGCCAGTGAGGAATCCTTCAAGATGCTTCAGCTCTTTCTCGGCTTTCTCTATTTCAGCCTTTACGTCAATAAGGTCGCCGACGGGAACAGCGAACTCGTCGACACCCACCATGAATGCGCTGGCATCGGCAGCTTTTTCGTCTACAACGCTGATATCCTTGAGGTTAGCAATCTTGACGATTACGCTGTTGAAGGCTTCGAAAGCATTCTGCTTGACGGCATCGAGCTCGAGCTGTACCTTCGGAGCAATGTTCTTCTGGTTGCGGACGGCACGTACTCCTGCAACAACCTCCTTAACATGCTCGAAAGTGCTGACAAATTTTTCGTCGTCGGCATCTGGAGCGGCAATTTGAAGCTCTGCTTTCATGATGCTTTCGCCCTCGGCGCGCTCATAGAGATGCTGCCACAGCTCTTCAGTGATAAAGGGCATGAAGGGGTGAAGCATCTTCAACAGGGTGTCGAAGAATCCTAATGTAGCATCATAAGTGGCCTTGTCGATGGGCTGCTGCTGTCCGTCGACGTATGCAGGCTTCACCATCTCGAGGTACCAAGCCGAGAACTCGTCCCAGAAAAGACGGTAAACGGTCATCAGAGCCTCGGAGATGCGATACTGCTTGAACTGCTCCTCAATCTCCTTGTTGACGACTTTCAGCTTTGCCTCAAACCATTTCACTGCAATCTTGTTGACTTCAGGCTGGGCTATATCAGCGGTGTGCCATCCCTGAACGAGACGGAAGGCGTTCCAAATCTTGTTGTTGAAGTTTCGTCCCTGCTCACAGAGACTCTCGTCGAAGAGAATATCGTTGCCGGCTGGAGCCGAAAGCATCATTCCCATGCGCACTCCGTCGGCACCATACTTATTGATAAGCATGATGGGGTCGGGCGAATTTCCGAGCGATTTACTCATCTTGCGGCCGAGCTTATCGCGCACAATACCAGTGAAATAGACGTGCTTGAAGGGGAATGTGTGGCGGTACTCGTATCCGGCCATAATCATTCTTGCCACCCAGAAGAAGATAATGTCCGGGCCGGTAACCAAATCTGATGTCGGATAATAATATTTTATGTCGGGATTGTCGGGATTATTGATTCCGTCGAACACCGAGATAGGCCACAGCCACGATGAGAACCATGTGTCGAGGCAGTCGCTCTCCTGCTCTAAGTCGGAGGCGGTGACATCGGCGTTCACTTTCTTTGCCATTTCAAGAGCCTTGGCTGCATCCTCGGCAACGACAAACTGACGGCGACCGTCCTTGTCGTTGAAGTAGTAGGCCGGTATGCGGTGACCCCACCAGAGCTGGCGGCTGATACACCAGTCCTTGATATTCTCAAGCCAGTGGCGGTATGTATTTTTGTATTTCTTGGGATAGAACTCTATCTCGTCGTTCATGACCGGGGGTAGAGCGATATCTGCGAAATGCTGCATCTTGAGAAACCACTGCGTAGAGAGCTTTGGCTCGATAGGCACATTGGTGCGCTCAGAGAATCCTACCTTATTGTCATAGTCCTCGACTTTCTCCATTAGAGCGGCATTCTCGAGGTCTATGGCAATCTGCTTACGCACGTCCATACGGTCCTGACCGACGTAGAGACCGGCGGCTTCGGATATTGTGCCATCGTCGTTGAAGATGTCGATAGTCTCCAAATGGTGCTTGAGACCGAGAGCATGGTCGTTGACGTCGTGAGCTGGTGTGACCTTCAGGCATCCGGTACCGAACTGAATATCAACGTATGAGTCCTCGATGACGGGAATAACGCGTCCCACCAACGGCACAATGACATGAAGGCCCTTGAGCCATGTGTTCTTCACATCCTCTGGATTGATGCACATTGCCGAGTCGCCCATGATGGTCTCCGGACGTGTAGTGGCCACAACAGCATAATAGCCCTTGTCGTCCTTGTGGATGATATTGCCCTCGTCCTTGCGGCTGACCTTCGGCTGGTCGGCCTCGCTGACATAGTATTTGAGATAATAGAGCTTGGAATGCTCATCCTTATATATCACTTCCTCGTCGGAAAGGGCTGTCTGTGCTTTCGGGTCCCAGTTCACCATACGTGCGCCACGGTAGATATAGCCTTTGTTGTAGAGGTCGACAAACACCTTGATGACTCCCTTTGAGCGGGTCTCGTCCATAGTGAAGGCAGTGCGGTCCCAGTCGCATGAGCATCCTAACTTACGGAGCTGCTTGAGGATAATGCCTCCGTGCTCGCGGGTCCAGTCCCATGCATGGTTGAGAAACTCCTCACGGCTGAGGTCGGTCTTTTTTATTCCCTGCTCGGCAAGCTTGCCGACAACTTTGGCCTCAGTGGCGATAGAGGCATGGTCGGTGCCCGGAACCCAGCATGCGTTCTTGCCTTCCATGCGGGCACGGCGAACAAGAATGTCCTGAATAGTATTGTTGAGCATGTGCCCCATGTGGAGTACTCCCGTCACGTTTGGTGGGGGAATGACGATAGTGTAAGGTTCACGTCCGTCCGGCTTCGAAGAGAACATCTTATGGTCGAGCCAGTACTGATACCATTTCGACTCCACTGCTTGTGGGTCATACTTGCTTGCTAATTCCATATCTTATGTAGTAAATATACTATATTAGTTTCCAAAATCGTTGCAAAATTACAAAAAAAATATGTACTAAGAGGTTTAAAACCAAATAAAATAGTATCTTTGCACGTATGAAGCACACGAAAGACGATAAACTGAAGGCATTCGGCCGTTTGCTCGATGTTCAGCAGCGGCTACGCAACGAATGTCCATGGGATAGAAAACAGACGTTCAGCAGTCTCCGGGCGAATACTATAGAGGAGGTTTTTGAACTTGCTGATGCCCTGATGAACAACGATTATGCGGAGATCTGCAAGGAGCTCGGCGATGTCATGGAGCATGTGGTGCTCTATTCTATTATGGGTGAAGAAACGGGTGAGTTTGATATTGCTGATGTTTGTAATCATCAGAGTGACAAGCTGATGTTCCGTCACGACTTCATCGACTGGAGCTCTTCTACGTCTTCAGGCGAGGAGCCAATGTGGTATGTCACCGATTCTAACCTTACAATAAACGGCAAGGGACAAGTCGTATATAAGGATGAAACTGAGGATGACGCTGTCGATGTGCCTACAACGGCATCTGAAGTGGAGAGCTCGTGGGAAAAACGGAAGCAAAAGGAGCGCGACGGCAACAAGACGGTGCTTGCCGGGGTGCCGAAAGCTCTGCCCTCAATGATAAAGGCTTACCGCATTCAGGAGAAAGCCCACAATGTGGGATTCGATTGGGATAAACCTGAGGATGTGTGGGGAAAAGTGATGGAGGAATACAATGAGCTACAGGCTGAACTGAAAAATGGGAATAAGGAAAAAGCCACAGGTGAACTCGGTGACCTTATCTTCTCTATTATCAACGCTGCAAGACTGTATCATCTTAATCCTGATGATGCCTTGGAGAGCACAAACAGTAAATTTATAAAGCGTTTCACATATATTGAACAGCAGGCGAAGAAGCAGGGACGGCAGATAGCTGACTTGTCACTCGCCGATATGGACAATCTATGGAACGAAGCAAAACAGAACGAGAAAACAAAAGAGTAGAATAAATATGAGAAAATTATCAATAATTGCTGCCTTTGTGGTGGCTGTAGCCGTAATCTTTGGCTGTAAACCATCGGCACAGAACAATGAGAAGGATGCTGAAACTGCTGATTCTACGGCAGTGTCTGGCAGTGAAGAGCAGACAGATTCGACGATGTATGGAACTTACGTTGATGGCGGAATGAGTGCTTTTGATATGAAGTGCGACGATGACAGCGTTCGTAACTTCGTAATAGAGCAGGATTCTGGGGTCGTATTTGGCGGATTCGCCCAAGGCGACCAGTTGGCCGTCGACTACAAAAAGAACGGACTCGGAGAGAATATCGTTACGAAGGTCATAAATCTGACAACGCTCCAAGCTACATGGACAAGCCTCGACAGAAACTTCGAGATTCAGAAAGGTGGCACGGTGCAGTCACATCAGCAGGGCGAAAAACAGCCATGGACAGCTTGGCGAATATTCAACGGAAAACTTGTCCTAAACAAAGATACGTTCGATATTGACCGTCTTGACGGAGATTCGCTGCTGCTCGAGAATCGAGATGGCATATATGCCTATGCCAGAGCTAAATAGCAGAGTAGAGAATGGAACCTTTCAAAATTCATATCCTCGGATGTGGAAGCGCATTGCCTACGCTGCGGCATAATGCATCGTCGCAGATTGTTGAGATTCGGGGAAAGATGTTTATGGTGGATTGTGCCGAAGGTACACAGATGCAGCTGCGGCGCAGCAAAATAAACTTCCAGCGAATACAGGCCGTGTTTATCAGTCACATGCATGGTGACCATTGTTTTGGCCTTATCGGAATGATTTCCACCTTCGGGCTCATGGGGCGTACGGCTCCGCTCGATGTATATGCTACCAAGGAATTAGGGCCAGTATTGGATATGCTGATGAAGTCGTTCTGCAACGACTACAGTTTTGAGGTGCGTTTCCATGCTATCGACACCAAGCAAAATGCAGTCATTTACGACGACCGCAGTCTGACGGTCGAGACCATACCTCTACAGCACAGGGTGCCTTGTTGCGGTTTCCTTTTCCGGGAAAAACCGACACTGCCGCATATCCGCCGCGATATGATCGACTATTTGGAAATTCCATTCAGCCAGATAAATAACATTAAGGCCGGTGCCGACTGGGTCACTCCTGATGGTAAGGTGATACCAAATAGCAAGCTGGTAACGCCATCTGACAATACGCGCAGCTATGCTTATTGTTCCGACACAAGATATATACCGGATTTATGGAAGCTCGTTAATGGTGCGACAGTATTGTATCACGAAAGTACTTATGCCAGCGACTGTGAGGACCGTGCACGTACTTACTGGCACAGCACAGCACGTCAGGCTGCTATGGTAGCGCGGGATGCTAAGGTGGGAAAGTTATTGCTTGGACATTACAGTGCACGCTACAACGACGAAAGTAAAATTTTAGACGAGGCAAAGGCTGTATTTCCAGAATCTTTCCTCACAAATGAGGGTATGACGGTGTTTGTATAACTTGGTTCCGTGATACACTTCCGGCCTCTAAGTGCTTGATACATTGATGATTCCCTATGAGTTACATAAACTCTTTGGAATACCGAAAGAATATAAAAAAGGAGTCTCAATATTGAGGCTCCTTTTTGCTTAGTGGGTGTTTATTCTTCTGCAGGTTTCATGTTGGTGTAGACATTCTGCACATCATCGAAATCCTCGAGTTTCTCGACCATCTTGTCGATAGTCTCGCGCTGCTCAGGTGTGACATCCTTGAGGTCGGTAGGAATGCGTGTGAACTCAGCCGACTCAATCTCGAATCCCTTGTCCTCGAGGAATTTCTGAATGTCGCCGAAACTCTTAGGATCACCGTAGATGGTGATTTCGTCGTCGCCGGTATCCTCGTTGACTTCTTCGTCGAACTCGTCGTCCACTCCGTAATCGATAAGGTCGAGGATGAGTTCATCCATGTCTGTATCGGCTTTTTTCTTGAAAGTGAACACGCACTTGTGGTCGAAGAGGAAACTCAACGAGCCCTGTGTGCCGAGGTTGCCGTTGAACTTGTTGAATACTGAGCGGACATCAGCCACTGTTCGTGTGGTGTTGTCGGTAAGCGTGTCAACAAAAATGGCAATCCCGTGCGGTCCATAGCCCTCGTAAGGAACCTCCTTGTACTCGCTCTGGTCTTTACCCATTGCGTTTTTGATAGCGCGCTGGATGTTGTCCTTAGGCATATTCTCGCGTTTGCAGGTAGCGATGATAGCACGCAGACGCGGGTTGTTCTCTGGTTCAGGACCACCGGCCTTCACGGCGATGGATATTTCCTTACCTAACTTTGTGAATGTGCGGGCCATGTGTCCCCATCTCTTCAGCTTCGTAGCTTTACGATATTCAAATGCTCTTCCCATAAAAATAGGCTTCTGCAAGTCTTGTCAGACTATCCCTCCGCTGTGGGCAGGAATAGTTTGAGTGCGACTTTGTTTTTATTGATGAATTATTATTTTGTTTATAAATATTCTCTTGTAGCCAATCAGCGCAGCTCAGCCCCGAGTTTTGTGGTGAGCTGATGTATCAGTTTCTTCATGATGGCGTCTATGGCCTTGTCGTTGAGGGTCTTATTCTCGTCCTGAAGAATGAAGTTGACCGCGTAGCTCTTCTTTCCGGCAGGGAGATTCTTGCCCGTGTAGACATCGAAAAGCTCTACTCGCTTGAGGAGTTTCTTCTCCGTCTGTCGTGCTATCTTCTCGATGTCGGCGAACTTCACGTTGTCGTCGATGAGCAGTGCGAGGTCGCGGCTGACGGCAGGATATTTGCTTAATTCCTTAAATTCGAGCTTTATCTTGTGCGACATCTTCATGAGTGCCTGCCAGTCGATGTCGGCGTAGAATACATGCTGGTCGATATCGAAATCCTTTAGAATCTTGTGGTTTACGATACCGAGCTCTGCTATTGTCTTGCCACCGTGGTTTTCGATAGTCAGTGCCTTGTCGAAAATGTTGTTGTCGGACGGTTCCTCAACAAGCATTTCCCTTGTTATACCAACACGACGGAAGATATTGTCGACATAGGCTTTCAGCTCGTAGAACGATGAGTCCTCGTCGGGATGTGCCCATGAGCCTTCAACGCGCTTTCCTGTCACCCACAGAGCCATGTGATAGTCTTGGGCGTAAGCCTTGATAGGCGATTCGGGGGTATGTTTCTCAGCATTGAACCAATAGCAGTTGCCAACCTCGAAGAACTTGAGATTCTTGGCCTTGCGGTTGATATTACGTACGATGCTCTCGAGTCCTCCGAAGAGGAGCGTCTGGCGCATGACACCAAGGTCGGCCGATAATGGGTTCATTACCTTCACGGTCTTGTCCCATGTGTACTTGTTGAGTTCGTTTTTCTCGTAGTATGATGTCTTAGTGAGTGAATTGTTGAGAATCTCGTTAAATCCCTCGCCAACAAGCTGTTCGCTGACGATATTCTCGCGCTTATAGTCCTTGTCGGCATCACCTGCAATGGTCAACGATGACTTCAGCTCAGAAGGTATCTCCACATTATTATATCCGTAGATACGGAGAATATCCTCCACCACGTCGCATGGACGCTGAACGTCGACACGGTAGGCCGGAACGAGCAAGTCGATGCCTTCCTCGTCCTCTTTCGTGATTTTCATCTCAAGGCTTTCGGCAATGGCTTTTATTGTATCATGGCCGAGTTGCTTGCCAATGAGCCGGTCGCAATACTCGTAGTTCAGTCGAACGGGGAAGTCGTTCATCTTTGTTGGATACTCATCACGAATCTCCATCGATACTTTTCCTCCTGCAAGTTCCTGACAGAGGATTGCGGCTTGTTTCAGGGCGTAGATGGTTCCGTTAGGATCGACCCCCCGTTCGAAACGGAAACTGGCGTCGGTTGACAGTCCGTGGCGCCGTGCGCTCTTTCTTATCCATGTGGGATGGAAGTAGGCACTTTCGAGCACGACGTTCTTTGTAGTTTCGTATGTGCCCGATCCTTTACCTCCGAATACTCCTGCTATGCACATCGGCTCTTCCTCGTTGCATATTGCGAGGTCGTGCTGGCCGAGGGTGTGCTCTACGCCGTCGAGCGTAACGAATTTCTTTCCCTCGTTCTTATCCTTGACAATGATGTGATGACCCGTAACCATATCGGCATCGAAACAATGCATTGGCTGTCCATAAGCCATCATAATGTAGTTCGTTATGTCAACAATGTTGTTTATCGGGCGCAATCCGATGACATTGAGCTTGTCCTTCAGCCACTGCGGGCTCTCCTTAACCTCGCAGTCAGTGATGCTCAGACAAGCATAGCGACGGCAAGCATCGGTGTTCTCAATGGTCACGTCGATGGGCATGTCATGATTGTCGACGTGGAACTTTGAGCAGTCGGGACGGTGCAATGTTGATGGTTTACCGTGGCGCATGAGCCAAGCGTTGAGGTCGCGTGCTACACCGTAGTGGCTGAGCGCGTCGGCGCGGTTGGCTGTGATGTCGATGTCGATCACCCAGTCGCTTTCGAGATGATAGTATTCAGCGGCAGGCTGTCCCACCGGAGCGTCGTCGGGGAGAACGATGATTCCCGCGTGATCGGTGCCGACACCTATCTCGTCCTCAGCGCAAATCATGCCGAAGGAGTCGACACCGCGCAGACGTGACTTCTTGATAGTGAATTCCTTATCGCCGTCGTAGAGCACGCAGCCAAGGTCGGCAACGATGACTTTCTGTCCTGCTGCTACATTGGGAGCACCGCAAACGATTTGCTGTGGTTCGCCTTTGCCCAGGTCTACAGTTGTAACATGCAGATGGTCTGAATTAGGGTGGGGCTCACATGTAAGGACTTTTCCAACGAAAAGCCCTTTGAGTCCACCGCGGATAGTTTCTACTTCGTCTAAAGAGTCAACTTCAAGTCCTGTTGATGTCAGCGCGTCCGCTGTCTCTTGAGGTGTGAGGTCGAAATCGACGTATTCCTTAAGCCACTTGTAAGATATCTTCATTATATGTAAATTATTTCTTTTAAAAGCATTTGCAAAGGTACTGCTTTTCTTGAAAAGTCCAAAGATTAAGATTGAGTTTTTTGCATAAGAAGTCTTTAGGAGGTGCCAGAACAGTGCAACAGGTTAATAAAATCAGGCCATGGACTACAGCTCTTTAGTCAAATTTCCGACTGACATGGCATGATTTATTGCATAATCTCCGTCTTTTCGCGGGAATTCTTTGGACGCAGAGATTAATCTACAGCACTGCCTTTCCGTAATCCTTCTTATGGTTTGAAAAGGGCAAAGCGAAAATAAGCCGATGCTGAAATATATTTACATCATTCTGAAACGTATCATTTCGGCTTGCGAAACGGTCCATTTCAGCTTGCGAAACGGACCGTTTTGCGTCCTAAAACGGACCGTTTTGCATTGCCAAATGATATGTATTAGTAACTCGTTGATTATCAACGCTATACAAAGGTGGAGCGGAATGTGATGCATTATGAATTACTTTTACATACTATTGACGGCATTCTCTTACCAATCTGTGCTTCTTCCTGACTTTAGCGCAAAAAATATTTACATTTTTAACTACTTGATAATGAAGTAGTTATAAAATTACCCTTGAATTTAGGGTGACGCAAACTCGATTTTGATTACCTTTGCGTCATGTTTATACGC